>JAABUU010000027.1_pt1 | contig 333864 bp, 392 predicted proteins | sample 5559301 | NCBI WGS metagenome assembly JAABUU01 (sample SAMN10711884, study PRJNA513360) | rock metagenome | isolation source: Antarctica rocks | place: Antarctica: Victoria Land, Richard Nunatak white
GGTTTAGGATAGGGTTGCCGATCGTGTACTTGCACTCGCCCAGCGTGTTCCACAGCTTGATCGTCTTGTCGCGCGCGCCCGACACGATCTGCGCGCGGGTGCGGCGACAACAGGGTTAGGATAGGGTTGAAGGAGATTAGAAACTAACGCTACCCCAGTGTGTTCCACAGCTTGATCGTCTTGTCGCGCGCGCCCGACACGATCTGCCCCGCGGGTGCGGCGACAACAGGGTTAGGATAGGGTTGCCGATCGTGTACTTGCACTCGCCCAGCGTGTTCCACAGCTTGATCGTCTTGTCGCGCGCGCCCGACACGATCTGCGCGCGGGTGCGGCGACAACAGGGTCAGGATAGGGTTGAAGGAGATTAGAAACTAACGCTACCCCAGCGTGTTCCACAGCCTGATCGTCTTGTCGCGCGCGCCCGACACGATCTGCGCGCGCGAGCGGCGACAACAGGGTTAGGATAGGGGGGCTCGGACCCGCCGTGACCCTGGTAGAGGAGCCTGAGACGGTGCACGCCCACAGGCAGCCTGAGTACCAACCTCTGACAAGCAAGATAGGCAAAGGAGGAGGTGAAAAACCACAGGTACCCATTGAGCCGCGCAGCTGCCGCTGCGCAGCGCGGGCGTCCTACGGGTAGAGCCAAGCGAGTGCGGTGTTCAGACGCCGCGCGCGCGCCTGCCGGTTGTCGACCGAGAAGGCGACGGAGAGCACGTCCTTGGTGTGCCCCAGGAAGCGGCGCGTGGTCGCGCCAGTGGACAGGTCCCACAGGCGCAGCGTGCCGTCCCAGCTGCCCGACAGCGCAAACTGGCCGTCCGAGGAGATCACCACATCCTGCGCGCCGCTGCGCGCGTCAGGGGCGCACAAGAGGCAGGATCAATCGTTTGGCACTGCACATAGCACCAAAACAGCCACCACAAGTAGGCAGGTGGCCCCCAGGTGAGGCAGAGGGGGCACAGGCAGATTCAATGACCGGCGGCCGGACGTTGAGCACTGGTGCAGCTGTCACGTCACAGTCCAAGGGCACTGGCCTTTGGTCAGCGTCCACAAGCACTAGGAGTGTTTGTGCTGCGCCCACTTGGAGGGGGCGCCGGCCCCACCTGCACAAAGTGCGAGTGGCCGCGCAGCGCGCGCCGCGGGAAGCCGGCCTGGCCCTCAGAGTCCCGCGACAGGCTCCACACGATCACGGTCTTGTCCCTGAGCGCCGCACACGCGCACCGGCGCTCAACACACGCACTACGCCAGCGCCGCGGACGCGGTCCATCAGTGAGAGAGCTGCCCAAGTCGCAGCAGGCAACAGCTGCAAAGGCCGTAAGGGCAGTCGCCATCTTCGCACCGCAAGGACGTGAGCACTGTGTCCGCAGCAGGCACCAGTTGCAAAGGCTGTGAGGCAATCAACAAGTCCACACCGCGAGGAATTGAGCACTGTGTCCGCAGCAGGCAACAGCTGCAAAGGCCGTGAGGCAATCATATTTTCGCACCGCGAGGACGTGAGCACTGTGTCCGAGTTGGGGTCCAGCGGCGTGGCGATGCTGGTCACCCAGCCGGCATGGCCCACCAGAGTGCCGCGGATCGTCAGTTGCTCCGCCATATTGCCAAACGCACCAGTGACTTCACACGGTAAGAGCGCTCCTCGACTCAAGGCGGCTCAAAACCCGCAGGGTCTCTGGGAGTTCAAGGCTTTTGTAATTACAGGCTGGTGACAGATGAGCCCCCATGCACAGGAAAGCATCCGTCCGTGAGTAAGAACACAGCTGTCAAGGAACCGGGTACCGCCACGCTGTGCAACAGGCGGGGGACAGGCGTGCAGGACTGGCTGAATGATGACATGCGCTGAGCGTGCGCGCAGTCAAGTTCGCACCGCGTAGCAGGCTTGAGGCAGGCAGCAAGGTGCAGCTGCAGATTGGCGCGCTGTCCCACGTGCCAGCTCGCAAAGCTGGGCCGGCCTAGGTGGCCCGCAACGGCGCGCGCAGCTAGCCGTGCGCCGTGCCGGCGCGCGGGGCATGGGAGCGTGGGCCTCGCCTGGTAGGGCTGGCCTGGCAGAGGCGCTGCGCTGCTCGCCGGGCAGCGAGTCCGCAGCGTCCAGCATCTCTGACGAGGGCCTCGTGCACTCCATCTGCCGGCTGAAGCAAGGTGCGCCTCTGTTGTGTTCAGATCATGTTCTCCATAGAGAGGCCTGTCGCGGCCTCGTGACGCCAGCGGAAGCTGACCGCGTGCGCGTGCGCGCCGCAGCGTCGTCCAACGGCATGTCATCACGGCGCGCGCAGCTGCAGTGCCCTTCCGGCATGGTGCTTCCCAACCCCCCACGCACCCTCTGCTTTAACAGTTTGCGCATAGCTTGACTGTCATCTCAGGCTGGAATGCTTCTTGACCAGAGCGTACGCTGCCGGCCAAGGCCTGGTTGTGAAAAGAGCAAAGTCCCGGTGTGTGCTGCGGCCCAGGGCCAGGAACCCGGGTCAGCGCTGCCCCGGTCGCAGCAGGGCGGTGCGCCGCGGTCGGAGTGTGCGCCGGGGCGCTACGCCAGCGGCAGCCCCGTGGCGCAGCTGGACGGGCAGGTGTGCTGCAGGCCGCCCGGGCTGCCCCAGCGCACGTGCCTGTATGTCGCAGTCCATCGCGGGTCATGCTGTGCTGGTTGCGTCACGAAGCGGGATCTGTCGGCTGATGTGTCCCAGCGCGTGCTGTGCAAGCTTCCCCTGCACAAAGTTGTGCTGAAGAGCGCGCGGCGCTCGGGCAGTTTGCGGCAACGGAGCGGCGTGCGCGCACGCCGCTGCCGAGCGGCACTGTGCCGCGCGCGAGTGCGGCCGCGCACGCGCCGCCAACCCCGTCGGGCGCCCACGCGGCCGCCACCCTGCAGGCCGACCGCGGCCTTACCATGGTCCCGGCCAGGACCCTGCCCGGCGCCCAGCAGCGCCCGCCGGACGCCTGGGTAAGCCCGCAGCGCGCGCCCGCGCCGCGCTCGCCGGCCGGCACGCCCGCGGCCGCCAGCACGCCCACCGGCTTGTCTGCGGAGGGGAGCCCGCTGGGCCCTGGGCGCACGCCCTCCAGCGTCGCGTATCCGCCGGCGCAACTGCTGTCGGCGCTGCGGGCGCCTGCTGGCTGGGCACCCGGCAGCACGGGCGGGCGCGCACCCCGCCTCGGACCCCACCCGGTTCTGCCAGAACAGCAGCGGCGGGCAATAACAAGAGCCTTGCGCGCATGCGCTGGGTTACGCGTGCTGCTATTAAAGTCAGTTGAGCAAGCATTGAGCATGGTGCCAAAGCAGCATGGTGCTAACCACGTGTGTTGGCATACGCGGCTGGCTGACCCTGAAGGCGCAGCCTTGGTCTCAAAATGGACGGAGCAAGCTGTGTGTTCTGCAAGGCAAATGCTTTTCAAGGCAGCAGGGAGTGCTCATGCAAGCAGTCGCCTACAACATGGCACCAACGCCGCGCACGGCGCGCAGGCACGCAGCCGATGGCGGACGCCTGGCTGCGCACCTCGCGCAAGGGTCCGAGCTGGGCTGTGCCTGGCGGGACGCACTTGGGGGCCTGGCAGCAGACATTGAGATTCTTTGGGCGGGGGCGCGTGAGCCCGGGTCTGCCGCACACGCCGCTGCTGAGGGCGCGGCGTCGCCGCGCCGCGCCGATGCGCGCTGCTCGGACAGCGAGGGCGAGGTTCCAGGCCCTATGCCTGCCCTGGAGCGCTTTGCGCCGCCCGTCCTGTCGCCGCGCAGCGCCGTCAAGCAGCAGGTGCGGACGCCCGGCTCCGGGCGCCCGACGCCGGGGCTTGGCCCGACCCCGCCTTGCGGGCGGGCGCTGGAGCCGAGCGCCAGCGCTGTGCGCCGTGTGCGCTGCGCTCCACAGCTCCCGAGCAAAGTCGCCGGACGGGAGAGCGTCTTCAATGACTGTGCTTGACACACACAGTGACACACATGGTGGGCGCCTGGCAGCGCGCGCCTCGGTGTCGCAGCGGCGCGCCGAGCGGCGGCCCCGGCCCCTCTGGCGCGCCTCAGCCGATGCCCGGGGCCGCGGGCGCCGCAGGTGGCCGCCTCGCCGTGGCTGCGCCACGTCCAGGAGTTCATCTCGCGCTCGCCGACGCCCGCGGGCTCGCCCGTGGGCCTGACCCTGACACTAACCCTAAGCCCTGCCGCTGCGCCGGCCACTGCGCCGGCCGCGCCGCGCGCCAGGGCCTGGCAGCCTGCCGCCGTGCCCGCCAGCGCCCCCGGCCCTGGCAGCAAGGGTGTGGCGGCCGGCCCCGCACGGTTTCCAGAGGAAGCCTGGGGCGCGGGGGCATGCACGGACGGGTGCCCGCCGGCGGCGGGGGCCGCGGCGGCAGCTGCGGTCACGGCACCAGGCCCCTGTCACGGGGACGCGTACGAGGACGGGCGCGAGGCGGAGGCTGCGCAAACGCGCGCTGAGCCCCGGCAGCTGTTCCCGCCAGAACATTGCGAGGCGGAGGGCGAGGGCCGCCCCGCACAGGGTGCCCCCGCCATGTCATGCAGCAGCAGCGCCCTCGACCGCGCGTGCAGCCAGGGCCCCGAGGGTGTCCACGCCGCGGCGCGCGCGCGGCGCGGCGCCATTGACCTCCACCCAGCGCAGGGCGACGCGCCGAACCTGGATGCCGGGCGCGGCTCGCAGCCGGCAACGCCGACGCTGCTGGCGCCAGCGGGGCACGGCGGCACGGGCGGCTCAAGCTGGGCGCCCGGCGCGTCAGGCGGCGGGCGGCCGAGCCGGCCAGCGGCGGGCTGGGGCGGCGCGGCGTCGGCGCACGCTGCCGCCGCCGCGCCCGTCGCCGCGCCCGCGGAGGATGATGCGCCGTCAGCGGAGGGAGGCAACGCACGCGGCGCGCCCGCTGAGGCAGCGAGCGCTGGGAAGCGCCCGGCCGCCCCCGCGGGGCTTGGCGCGCCGGCGGCGGCGCAGGAGGGCGCCTGGAGCATCCCGGCCATCGGCGGCCGCACGTCCGGCGCGCCGGGCTCAGGAGGTGCGGCTCCCTCGGCCGACGTCTGCCATGTCCCTGCTGTATTGGGCAGCGCCGCAGGACTCGCGTGCGTCGCCGCCCAGGCCACTGCCTTTCATGCCCTGCCTTCCTGCACCTGCGCACGACGCTCAGCAGACGCTCGAGGACCGTCAGTAAGCGTTCTTTGCGGCGCCGAAAGCGCATGTTTATGGGCCGCAGCCACGCGCGGCCGACCGCAGCGGCGCACTAGTCATGCCCAGCCGACGATCACCGCTGTTTGCTCGAGCAGGAGGCGTTGCGCCTGAGCCGCCGCCGCAATCCCCCGCCGCCGCCAAAGCAGCGCTCAGCCACAGCAGCCCCGCGCCGTGCCGCGCCGGCCCCGGCGCAAGCCCCGGCGGCACGACGAGTCGGCGCGGCAGGCGCGGCGCTGCGCGCGGCGCGGCCGCGGCGGCGGCGCTGCTGCTGGCGGCGTGCGCCCTGGCCGCCTGCCGGCTGGCCGCCGAGGGGCACCAGGCGCGCGCGACGCGGCCCCGCCGCAGCATCCTGCTCCGTCCTAGGCGCCAAGCTGGCCCCGCAATGCTGAGCTCTGAGCTGTGTGGCACCTGCTGAAGCATGTCAAGCAGCACCGGGCCTGTAGCTGTGCGGACACCGCTCGCGCAGAACTCACTCGCCTGCAGCCAGGGCTGCGGGCTTGCGCAGCGCATTGCCGGCCTGCCAAAGCATGCAGCTGTGTTCCGTCCTTGCCCTGTTCCACACTCTGAAGTAACCCTACACAACATCTCATTAATGCCCGCACGGCACCTCATACACTCCACGAGAACTCCCGCAGGCATCTGGCCCGAGCGGCCATGTGATAGCATGCGCTGGGCGCAGGCGCAGGCGGCGCTAGCGCGCGGCGCGCTGGGGGACCCCGGCAGGGCGTACCTGGCCTGCCTCACGCGCGGCCGCCTGTCGCCGATCGGCCCGGCGGCCTGGCGCGACACCATGGGCGCCCGCACGGGCGACGCCGGCCTGGACTGGGCGGCGCTGCGGCGCGGCGCGGCCGCCGGCGCCGGCCGTGCGGCCGACGAGGGCGCCTGCCTCGGCGAGGCCGCCCGCGCCGCGGCCGCCGGGGCGCGCGCGCGCGCGGCGCCCGCCGCGAGCCGCGCCGCGCAGGTGCGTCAGCTGGCCGCAGCGGCTGCCCGCCGGTCCGCTGCGCCGGCTCACGCTTGAGGCCTGCCTGTGCGGCATGCAAGGCCAGCTGCTTGTATGCATGTACACGCACCTGCAAGTATAAACGTGATATACACTGGTGTTTGTCGTATCCAAAAAGTTAAGGTTTGATCAGGAAGAACTCCCGCCACGATGCTGCCGTGGCCGGGCGCATGGCGCCATCTGCCGCCCGCTGCCTCACGCAGCACATCATTTACATTGAGCGCCGGCGCGTGCAGGCGCTGGCGCGCGCAGCGACTGCGCTGCAGGCAGCGGGCAGCGGCGCGGCAGGGGCCGCGCGCGCCGTGCACGCCCGCGCGCGCCCGCACATCCAGGCCGCAACCCGCTCGGCCAAGCGCCACGCCCGCGCGCTGGCGGCGGCCACTGCGAACGCTGCACAGAATAGGACAGGGCGCGGCTCCAGCCTGCGCGCGCGCCTGCAGGCAACGCAGCGCACGCTGGGCCCCCTGGCGGCCAGGACGGCGCGCGTGCTGCACGGCCTGTGCACGCGCGCGCGCGCGGGGGTGGCGGCGGGCGCCCGTGCGGCGCGGCGTTCCGCGCGCGCGCTGGCGACCTTCGGGGCTGACGCCGCGCGCGGCTGGGCGGTTCGGAACCCTGCGCTGGCCGCGCGCGTGGCGGCCGCGCGGCGCGCTCTGAGCTCCGCGGCGGCTGACGCGGCGGCCACGCTGCGCGGCCTCACTGAGGGTCCCATGCGGGCGCCGGCCGCAGGCCCCGCCCCGACCGCTGCAGCGCACGAGGCCGACGGCCCCTGCCCCCAGCCTGGCGAGTCCGATGCCGCGGAGGCAGGCGGCAGGGGGCAGCTGGCTCGGCGCGATCTGGACGCGCGCGCTCGATCAGCTGCACACGGCCTTGGGGCGTCCAGCGTCCAGCCCGGTGATGAGCTTGGCCAGGCCGCAGAGCCTGCGGCGTGCGCACGCTCGAACACAGCGCCGCCGCACGCGCGGGCGCGGCAGCGGGAGGGCGCGCAGCGGATAGAGGCAGAGACCCTAATGGATGCCCTCGTGCGAGCCGCGCTGGCAGACGCGCATGCTGACAGCGGACGCCCAGGGGGCGGCGTCAGCGCTCCAGGCGCCCGAGCCGCCGCGCCCGCTGCTGCCGGCGCCGGTGGTCGCTCACAGGCAGCTTTGGCGCCAGCAGCGGGCGCCGATGCATCCCCGGGCGCCGCAGTGTTGGTGGCCACGCACGCGCCCGCGCCCGCCGCCGCCTGCCAGCCCGAAGCGCACAGCAGCGGCGGTCACGCCCAGGAGCACACAGCCGCGGGGGCGGAGCTAGGGGTTGGCCAGTCACTGGCCCCCACCCCGCCCAGCCCAGCGGCGCGGCCCCTGCACCCGCCGCCGACGTGCCTAGGCGAGGGTGCGTCCAGCCATGACGGGGCGCCAGAGCCCTGGTCGAGCCCTTCAAGGGAGCCGCCGGTGGCTCAGCACACGCAGGGCGCTGAGGGGGGCGCCGGCAGTGGGGCCGCGCAGCGTGCCGGGTCGCCCGCAGCGAGAGCCGCTCCTGCAGCAGCCGAGCCGGCCGAGGCCTCCGGCATCGCAGGCGGCGGGCGGCCCGCGCTGGCGCCCGGCGGGACCCTGGCTGCCCGCCCTGTTGACGCAGCTCTCCAGGCCGCAGGCCTGCCAGGGTTTGGCGGCAGGGAGAGCACGCTCGCGCCGCGTCCAGCAGGCTCGGCGCCAGGCGGGCAGCCGGGCGGCCCTGCGCGGCTGCTCAGCGCGGGCCCTGCCGGCGCCTCGCGCTGGGGCGCCGCCCTGGCCGCCGCCCTGGTGGCTGCCGTGGCCGGCGCGGCCGCCGCGCTGCCGGCCCTGGCGGCCGTGGGCCGCTCGCTCGGCAGGCGTGCGAGCCGGGGCATGCCGCCAGGGCTGGGGCTCGAGCCTGCGCACGCAGCCGGCGCGCCGCCGCCCCCGGCGTCAGCCATCACGAAGCGGCCTCTGGCGTCAGCCAGCGCCCCGGCGGGCGTGGGCGGCGCCCGCCGCGCGGCTGGGCTGGCCCCAGTGACAGCCTCGGAGGCGGCGCGCCTCGAGGCGACCCCGCGCGCGCGCACGCTGCGCATGTCCGCGGCCACAGGTGCGGAAGCCTAGGTAGGTGTCTTTATGCGGGGGCCTACTCGCAGGTGAGCAAGCAGACTGGTGCCGTCCCAACGCCCTGTCCTGGCGTGGCTGGCATGCAGTCAGTTTCAGTACACGCTCGGCAGCGCTGGACAAGGAAAGGACAGGCTCTGAGTGCGCGCGCCGTTTGGCGCAGCCAGGCGTGTCAGGTCAAATGCCTGTTTCAGCCAGCTAGGGCTGCTCGGGCATAAGGCTGCTCAGGCAGGGCCCGCCGCACCGCAGTGACCTTCGAGGAGGAGGTCGTGCTGACGACGCCCAACCCGCGCCGCGCGTCCGCGCGCCTGGCCGGCCGCGCCGCGCCGCGCGTGACCTCGCCGCCGCCGTCGCGCCGGCGCAGCGCGGCCACCGCGCGCGACATGCCCTCAGCGTCCAGCCGCGCCCCGGTGCGCCTGCTCGCTGCCATCAGTACGCGCGTTGTTGCTTTGGCTCACGTGGTCTCCAAAGACGCTCTCCATGTCCGGCCGCACCCCACTGCGCTCGCTTGCCACCATTTGCTAGCTGCCTGAGCTCCGCCAGCAGCAACACCGCGTGCTGGCACGCCCAATGGAGCTCTGCCCTCACCTTTTTTTTCCACGTGGTGTGCACCCAGCTTGCACCATGCGGCAAGTGAGCAGTGCCCAAGGAACACATACCATGCAATCTGCAACACCATGCTCCAGCCTCATCAGAGATGAGCACATGCTGGCAGCCTGCCAGGACAGAGGGCTCATGTGTTTCTGCCGGGCTCGCAGGCGGCATCGCCGCGCAGCGTGCGTCTTGTGAGCCGCCCTCGCTGATATGCTGCATGTCGAGTGTGGGGTCAGGGCTGCTGCGGTGCATTGCGAGCTGTCATTTGATCTGACACTGCTTTTTCTTATGGGGCGCACGACTGCTACCGGGGCGGGCCGCTTAGTGACATGTTGTACGGCTCAGCATGCATGCACGCATCCCTGTCATTGTGTACCTTAGGGCCCCGACAGAGGAAGGCTCCCTGGGCGCAGGCTAGTGGCTGTCTGCGAGCGGGAGTGTGGTTGTCAGGACGTTGGTGCACCAGAGGCGCACCTTGTCGCGGAGGTGGCTGGGGCTGGAATGCTTGGAGCTGCGGCTTAACTGTCTTACCAATGCAGTCAAGCGGGCTTTGTTGAAAATTTAGCTTCTTCAGCGAGCAGTGTGTATTATAATGCTGCTCAACACAGTATGTTGAGGTGCTGAACTCGACGCTAGACATTTGGGCTCAAGCTGCGGGGGACAAGGGCATCAGCGTTTCCTGGTCTGTTTGGCTGCTGTGTGGAAGCAGAAGAGAGCAGGAGTGTGTTAAGAAGCGTGCAGAGCTGAACACCGAGCCAGTTCACATCGCAGCCCGGCTGACATGCGAGCCCTCAAAGCCAGCGCATGCCAGCCCTAGCACTGATCCTGCGGAAAGGAGTAAAGGTTTTTCGATTGCAGAGCGCAGCTGTTGCTGCCTGCGCAGCAGGCCCTGCTGCCAAAGGTGCCAGCCTGAACGGCTCACCTTCGCCCGTGAGCCATGTGATAATGCTGGAAAGCTTCAGCATGGTGCGCACCTTCAGCTTGCTAACTTTCTATCTGCACGGCAAGGCAACAAGATGTTTGCCTATGAGTATGCTGCTTCCTGTCAACACTACAAAACACACTTGATCAAGTATACTGCGACACAGCCCAGCTGCTTGCACGGCTCGTCTGACACCTGAGGCAGCTGTGTCGGGGCAGGTTGGCCCTGCGCACACTGCGGGCGGTCTCTGACAGCAGTGGCCTCAGCAGCGCGATGCGCGAGCACAGCCGGGCGCTCAGCATCGGTCGAACACGCCTGCCACCAGTCCAGCGCAGCTCGCCAGGAGCGCTGCGCCAGCAAGGCAGGGGCTGCCGCACAGCAGCGGGCCCGCTCCGAGCGTTGGCGACGCGGCAACAGAGCAGCTCGCCCTGGAAGCACGGGCGCGCATTTATTTTTTTTTTTTTTTTTTTTGGGGGTGATAGCCTGTTTCAGCCAACTAGGGCTGCTTAGGCACTGAAAGTGGTTAGGCATTGAGAGTGCCCACGCGGCGACGCAGGTGAGCGTTGCAGAGGCGCTGCCGGCGAACGCGCGGCCGCCCCGCTCGCCGCACGGCGCAACCGCAGTGCGGGGCGAGCTGCCGGTGCTGCCCGCAACAGACGGCTCCAGACACGCAGCGCTGCCCGGCGCGCCACCATCCAGCAGCAGCACCGCGGGTCCTGCCGCTGGGGAGGGCAGCGGTGCGGCGCGGCCGGCCGCGGCAGCGGGCGCGGCCGAGTCTGCGGCGGCTGGTTCCGGCCGAGCTGACGCTGCAACGGACGGGCCCACCGGCCGGGCAGAGGGCGCCGCGCTTGCCGAGGAGGCCGCACCACACTGCGGCCAGGCGCTCGGCCAGGCGACGGGGCCAGGGCGACGCGGGCAAGGCGCGCCCGCAGCCACGCCGGCGCACTTCCGCAGCCGGCTGGAGTCGCTGCTGAGCGACGCGGGCGGCTTCAACCGCCCGCCGCCACGGCAGCCGCCCGCCCCCGCCGGCGCAGAGGCGCCCCCGAGCCAGGCGGAGGCTGGGCCGGCTGGTGGACCGGCGCTGGCCGCGGACACGCCCGCGCCGGCCGGCGCCGGGCGGCTGCCGGCGTGGCTGACCCCGGCGCCCGGCAGCCCGCTCGCGTGGCGGGCGTCCGCGCCTGCGGGCGACCCCGGGCCGCCACCGGCGCGCGCGCGCTCGCTGCCGCCCGCGCGCGCGGCAACGCCATTCCGCTCGCTGGTGAAAGAGATTGAGGCGCACCTGGCCGCGGTGCGCCAGCCGCCCACGCCGGCGGCGGGCCGGCGCCCTGACGCGCTCGCGGTGACCAACCCTGGCCAGCTGTGGTGGACCAACCAGCTGGCGGCGGACGACGCGGCGACCGATGCGGCGGCCGCCGGGCGCGGCTCGGCGCGCGCGCCCGCCACGGCCGACGCTGCGACGTCCACCAGCCCGCAGGGCTTGGACTGGGACCCGCAGGGGTCGGCGCCGCCGAGCGCCGGAGGCGGCGGGGTGGAGGCGGCGCTGCTGGGCGACAGGCGCGCGCTGGAGGGCGCCGCGCGGCGGCTGTTCATGGGCGCCACTCCCGGCGCGGCGCCTGATCATGCTCCGGGCGCAGCGCCCGATCAGGCTGCGGGCGCGACGCCGGAGGCCGCCGCCGGCGCGCAGCCCATGGCGGCCATATGTGCTGGGGAGCAGGCCAGCGCGGGACCTGCCAGGGAGCCCGCCGCAGCGAGCGGAGCGTTGCCGAGAGGGCGCGCTGTGGGCACCCGACGCCCTGCTCCTGGCTCTGCGGTCTGCTCTCCGGAACCCAGCTCGTCTGCCAAGGCGGCGCGCATCCTGCACCGCCGCGCCGGGCCTGCCCGCCCCGTGCCACGGCTGCAGCTCGCGGGGCGGGGCCGGGGCCCGGGGTCAAGGTCGCCCGCGCGGCCGCCGGCGCGCTCGCCACTCGCTGAGCTGCAGCTGCAGGCGCCGGGCGCGGTGCCGCCCGCGGGGGACACCCGGTTGTCTCCGGCGAAGGCGCGCGCTGCGGCGGCGGAGGGCGTGGGCGAGCGTTCTGCGGCCGCGAGCCCCCCGCGCAGCGGCAGGCCTGTGCGCGGCGCGGGCGGGCCCTGGGCGATCGCATCTCCCGGGTGGGCGGGGCGGGATGCGCCCGCCCGCGTGGCATACCTGGACCTGGCCGCGTCCGGCGCCGGCGGCCGCGTCGGTGCGCAGCGCACGCCTGCAGACAATGACGGAGGCGGCGTGGGCGCGGCGCGCGCCGCGCCGCGTGCGCGCGCGCGGCAGCCGCCCCCACTGCGGCCTGCGGGCGATGGCGCAGAGGGCGGCGCGCGCTGGGCCACGCCGGAGGCCGCGCCGCGCGGCCGGCGCGGGCGGCCGGGCTCTGCCGGGCCGTGGGCGGCGCGGGGGGCGCCCCAGCGCTGGGCGCCCGGGTCGCCCGGCTGCGTGCCTGTTGCAGCGGCAACGGCCAAGCGCAAGCGCGCGCCGCCGGGCGACAATGCCGAGCGCACGCCGGACCGCGCCCTGCAGCGCGCGGCCCATGCGGTAAGGCGCCCCGTCTGGCAGACAAGGGACGGTGCACGGTAGCTTTTCTGAACCACCTGCGTAAAGACAACCAGGTGCACAGGCGCACGAGCTTGGGGGCGCTGGCAGGACGTAGAGGGTGGCATGGCAAGCTGGGGTAGCAGCCGGATGCCGTTTTCAGACTGCGGTGCACTCTGCCTGAGCGCGGTGGCGCCCGCTGCAGGGGGGCCCTGCGCCGCCGGCGCGCCCGGATGCGACCGTAGGTGCGGGGCACCCGAGCGAGCCGTCCTCGGCGGTCACGGCGCCCCGCGCCACGCGGCCGTCCTCGCCGGCCCTCCCCGCCCCGCCGCGCGAGGCGGCGCCGCGCCAGGCACCTGCGCACGCATCTGCCAGCCCGGCAGCAGACGCGGAGCAGAGCGCAGCGGCAGCAGCGCCCGCCCAGCCTTGCCCCGGTACGCGCCGGGGCGCGCACGCCGCGCAGGCCGCGCAGGCCGCGAAGGCTGGCGAGGGCGGCGCCCCAGCAGCGGCCGCCTCCGCCGCGGCGGCCGCGGAGCGGCGGGAGCCGCAGGCGGGCCTAGATGCGGAGGCGGAGCGGGGCGGGGCCGCGGCCGCAACCGCGCGCGCGCCCGCCGGGCATAGGGCACCTAGCTCAAACCCTATCCTAACCCCAGCGCCCGCCGGCGAGCGCCTGTGCGCGTTTGCCGCGCGCGCGGCCGAGGTGGAGCGGGGCGTGGCCGGCGCGGCGGCCATGCTGCAGCAGCTGCGCGCGGCCGAGGAGCGGGTACAGGTGCGGGGCGCGCGCTCAAACACCCCACCCGCTGCCGCCGGCCGGCATCTCTAAACTCGGCGCGCCGCGCTTTACTAACACAGAGGCGCGCTGCGCTGCATCTGCTGTCCGGCGGCGCGGCCAAGAGACCGCCTGAGTGAGCATGCAGGGACCTGCGGCCTCGATCCGGGCCAGCTGGGCGCCTTTGCGCAAGGGTGCATGCAAGGGCAAAGGGAAGGGCTGCCACATGGGGAGCAGGTTGGTCAGCCAGGGTCGGCGTGAGGCCGCCTGCTGCGGGCGCGCAGGCGCTATTTGCGGGCCTGGCGCGCGGGCGCGCGCCCGGCGCAGCCTCCTCGGCGGCCGGCACGCCGCTAGCGTGCCGGCTGGCGCTCAGCAGCCCCGCCGTGCACACGTGCGGCCCTGCAGGCGCCCCGTGCAGGGCAAACAGATTCAACGGGCAGACTTGCACAGGGTGTGTGTGTGTGTGTGTGTGTGTGCGGCGCCGGACCTGACTGGGTTCTCGGACAACACGGGCGCAGAATGCTGCCATGCATCTGTGACGCATCAGCCATGCGAGCGCACACTCTTACAGGCTGAAGGGGAGTGACAGAGCTCGTCCCCAGGGCTCACACGCAGTGCGCGGCCGCAGAAGCATGACGCCACACGGAGAAGCTAGCATGCCTCTATCAGCGGGCGCGGGCGGCGGCGGGGGCCTCGCGGCGGCGCTGCGGACCGCGCAGGCCGCGTTGGACGACCGTGACAGGTGCCCTGCACTGAGGGTTGCGCTGAAACTCCGCGAGAGAGCTCCTTTGTTTGGATTATGGGTGCGAATGGGCGGGCTGAGGACCTTGTGCACTGGTACCTGGCTGCTCCGCAGTGCAAGACCGAGCTGGGTCTGGGCATACGGCAAGATGGACAGCAGCCCAGCAGCGCTCGTCCCGACCCAGTGCCGCGCCGGAAGGCACGCGGGCATGCTGCATGCCCAGGCAGCCACGTCCAGCAAACATGCGCGGGGGCGAGCTCGGTGCCTGCGCAAGGCGCCTGACGCATGTTCAGCCGGGGCACAGAGGCACTGCGCGCCATAGCGGGCGGGCTGAGAGGCGGGGCCCCAGATACCTATGTTAATCTTCACAGAGCTCGGGGCCGTCTGGTGAGGGACGCGGAGGTGCTGTGTGCTGCAGTACCTGGTGCTATGTGCAACAGTACCCAGATAACTCATCAGCACAATCAATAGGGCTAGATGCCGTGCGGCCAGGGACGCGGAGGTGCTGCGCGCCGAGGCGGCCGGGCTGGCGGACGTGCTGGGCGCGGCGGGCGCGGAGGCGGCCGCCGCCAGCGCCGCGCGCGCGACGCTGGGCGCGCAGCTGGCGCAGGCGCTGCAGCGGCTCGCCCAGGTGTGCTGGTCGGCGCGACGCCATGCACGTGGGCAATCAACCCGACCCTATGCGGGCATGTCTGGACTTCATGCCTGCACCAGATGCTGGCGTTCCTGCGCTCCTTGCGCGGGCACCATGGTCCTCGCCCCCCGGTGAAGCCTGGCACGGCACGATGATGTGCAGCCCTCGTCAAGTTCCTCCCAGCACCTATGGCTGCGTGCGGCACATCCATGTGCAGCCACTGGCGCCGTACCGGCTTGCGAAAACATCGGCGGCACGTTTGCGTGCAGCATGCTCCTGCTGCAAGCAGCGCGCCAGTGAGAAAGATCGCACAGCAGACGCATCACCCGTCCTTGAAGCCTCGTGCCGCCTGCAGGTCACGGCGGAGCTGGCGGTGTGCCGCACCGAGCTGGCGGCCTGCCGCGCGGAGCTCGCGCGCGCGCGCGCAGCGCCCGGCGCCGCGCGCTCGGCAGGGCCTGCCGCAGCGCCCCAGCCGGCGCCGCAGCCGCGCGCCGCGCCGCCGCCGCGCGCCGGCAGCATGCCCGTCGCCCCGGAGCCCGACCTAGTGCAGGGCGCCAGCTTGTCCCTTGGAGCGGCGCGCGGCGGGCACACCGGGGCTGCGGCGCGGCCCGCGGCGCGCGGCGCGCTGTGGGACAGCGCGTCGGGCGAGGGCAGTGGGAGCGTCGGGGTCCGCACGGTGTCACAGCCCAGGGCTGCGCGTCGCGCGGGCGCCCCCGGCGGCTCTGCAGAGGCGGCGGCGGGCGGCGGCGCGCTGCGCAACCTGGCCAGCGCTCTGGCGACCGCGGCCGCGCCCGCAGGCCCTGCGGGCCCTGGCTCCGCAGCATGGGCCCAGGCCGCAGCTGCAGCGACTGTACCCGCGCCAAAGGACGACCGCCAGGCTTTTGAGCAGCTTGCCGCTGCCGGCGGCAGCGCTGGCCGCGGCGCATTCGGCTCGACCACGGCGTCGTCAAGCTCTGCGCTCGGCACGGTCGCGGCCGGTGCGCGCCCGCACGCCAGCATTGCTAGCAGACCCGGACGCATCTTGTCGCTGCACAGGAGCTGCGTGCCGCCCGCGCCTCATCCCTGCCTGTGCCCGTTCCTACGATTCCACACGCTGCAACTCCTGCAGCCTGCGGACATGTCATCTGAATCATGTCGCCCGTGCTCTGGCCCCTCAAGCACATCTCATGACCACCTCGCACATGCGAGTCCTGCTCCAGTACTCTGCAGGTAAGCAAACTAGCTTGAGGCAGGCGCATGCCCCGGCTCGTGAATGTCACCCGTGTGCGCGCGCGCCGCTCGCAGGTGGGACATGGCGGCCGCATGCGGCGGCGCTCAGCCCTGCCCACGACGTGCATGCGACCCCGGGCCCGCCTCTTGCGGCTCTGCCCCGCCAGGCGGCGCCGGCCACGTCCAGCAGCCGCGCATGGGCCTTCTTCCCGGACGGGCCGGAGCCCGTCGGCGGGGCCCCCCGCGCCGCCGCGACCCCGCGCGGCGGCTGGGGCTCGCCGCTGCTGGCCGCGCCGGCCGCCGACGCGGCGACCGCTGCGCTCGCGCGCGCGCTCAGCAGCATCAGGCGCGCGCGCGGCGGCCATGCCTAGCTCCTCTGCCCTGCCGGTATTTAGACAGCACTTGCTTCCATCAACATTGCTGCTGATGAGCCCCAGCTTTGAGGTGACCGCCCCAGCCAAACTGCCCGCCTGAAACTGTCAAAGCGTCCTGTTTCAGGGAACGCCGTTAGCATTCTAGCCCCTGCGCACTGCTACTGCCGGGCCAGCACTGTGGCTCTCTGTTCGTGCACCGGAGCGATGTGTTGCAGTGATCCGTACAGCAAGGACGTGTCACCCCGATCGAACGGCACACCATGCATGAAGTGAGCCTTGGCCCGAACCAGCTTTCCTCCCTAGCTGCAACACGGGCAGCTGCGCTTGTGTCGGCTGTCCACCTATGGCCTGCGTCCCAGGGAGCGGGAGCGCGCGGCCGCGCATGCGCCACCTGCGGCGCCCGCCGTGCCGCGCGGGGAGCCGTCGCCGCTGGCCGCCGCGCTGGTCCGGCTGCGCGCGCGCAGGTCAGCATCGGCGTCCGCATCAGCTCAGGGGCCCGTGTCAGGGAGGGAGACCGTCCCTGCCACGCCGCCCAGCAGCGCGGCATCGCCGGCGGGCGCCTCCCCGCTGGCGGCCGCCCTGACGCACGCGCGCCCGCCACGCGCTGTACAAGGGGCGGGGGGCGCCCTGCCGGGAGGGCCCGCGCGCGCGCCGTCGCCGCCGAGCGCAGCTGCGCCCGCAGCCGCCTCGCCGCTTGCCAGCGTGCTGGGCCGGCTCGGCCGGCTGGGATCAGGTGCAGAGGTGGGGCCCTGAGCACTGTATGCGGGAATGGACAGGGCGGGCGCGGACGGCGCAGTTGGAAGCGTGTGGTTTGGGGGATTGGGGGTTTGGGGGTTTGGGGCCACGCGCGCCGTCCACACGCGGCTCGACCCTGGTTTGGTGTTGGCCGCGCGGAACAGGTCATCACATGGCAGGCCCGCTGTTCAAGCTGGACAGGGTCTTCAGGGGTGCTGTGGCGTCATCAGTCAGCTCGCAACACCTGGTGGTTTGTGCGCTCATGGGCGGTGAGATGGAAGGACGCAGGTTGTGTGAAGGTCGAGCAGTTATTGCGCTTCCATGGCTGTAGATGCTGCTGGATGCGATGCATCTGATGCATGCGTCACAATATGTTAATTGCACCGGTGAGGTGCGCACTTACTGCACAAAAGTCATGCGCTGGGTCCTGGCAGTGTGCCGGCAGCGATCAAAGGTCTAAAGTGCCCGACCCCCCAAAGCTCTGCCACCAGAAGTCTGTACGCCGCTCTGGGAATTCCGCTCAAGCGCTGCTGACGACCGACACACTTCCTGCAAAGTACAGGCTGCAATAGCGCAAATATGGACAAGACATTCTCTCCACCAGCACATGCTCCCTGTCCCAGCTGACACGACACGCTGTCCTCCTCGGCACGCCCGTGTTGCCAAAGTGACCCGTACCGCCTGGGAACGGAGGATGCACCTGGCGGTAGCGCACGCACTCGATGCATGCGCAGCACCCGAAACGCAACCGCAACCAGGCCAGCAACCATGCATGCGCCGGACGGTGGTTCCGGCCATCAGGCATCACAGCGCCGCAGCACAATATGGCCTATCCGGATCGGCCTCCGCGCCGCCGGCCCGACGTGCGGCCTGGCAGCGCCTGGGCGTGCGACATCAGGCGCGCGTCGCGCGCTGCTGCAGGAGCGCTGCCCGGTCCGAGCGCCGCACCTGCGTACACGGCCATGCTCACCCCACTTTGAACCACATCACACACCCCACCACATGTCGCTGCTGCCAAGCACCAGCAGGGCTGACGCAGCGTGGTGAAGGTGAGCAACACAGGACGGCGGCCACCACAGGCACAGGCACTGCTGCAGCCAGGTCTCCCGCTGGCCGGCGCGACCGCGCGCAACTGGCGCGCGCCTGGGCCTGCGCGTGCTGGCCGCCCGACAGGCAAACCCCCAGACAGACCCCCAGGACACGCCCCTCGGACCCTAGGGACAGCGCGCGCGCCTGCTCGACCAGCCACTGCAGACCCTCGCGCACGCCGGAGCCACTGAGCGCACTGGCGGCCTGCACGCGGTGCGCGCGGCCCTCCAGGCGCTCCACGCCCAGGCGCGCCGCCAGGTCCGCGCCCGCGCCCGCCGGCGCCGCGTCCGCCTTGTTGGCGACCACCTAGGCGCGCACAGCCCGCCGCGCGTACGTCACCGCCGGCGCACTCTCGCGGATCTGGTCTCTACTGGCGGCGACGTGGTGTGTCCTGCAGCAGACACGGTGCAGTCGGCGCGGCATGTGCTGCTTGTGACGGCAGCGCCGCCAGGGTCAGTGTCAGCGCCCATCAGTGCTGCACCCGCCAGTGTGGTGATGCCCAGTGCACGCGGCTGCCGCACGCTTTCTGTGCAGCAACTTGCATGGCGTCCAACCTGGTGCGGCATTGGTCTGGCAAGAGGGCAGCGCAGCAATTTGGTCTGGCACCAGGAGGGCGCAGGACGCCTTGCAGCTGGGCCCGGCGCTTCCTGCGTGCGAGCGGCGCCGCCTGGCACCAGGCGGGGGAGGGCGCGGCGCGCGCACCAGCAGCGGCGCGCCGAAGAGCTCGCGCGAGGCCAGCGCGCGCTCCAGCTCGCACCGCGCCTCCTCCAGCCTGCCGGCGCCCGCATGCACAGGGCTCAAAGAGGGTTAGGGTTTGGTCACAGGGCGCAGGGAGGGCACCCTGGAGTGCGCTGCACCTGGACAAGGGCCACGCACGCCTCCAGCCTGCTGGCGCTGCATGCCGGGCGATCATGGGGTGACAGAGAGAGGCAGAGGAGGAGTGTGATGAATGAAGACCTCCACATGTACATTGCGCCCTGTATCAACAGCCCGGTATCAACAGCTCACAAATACCACAGAACTCGAGCCGGAAATCGAACCCAGTGAACTGTGCTGCTTGCAGCAAAGGTGACCTGCCCCCCTGTCGCGCCACCGCCTCTCTCGCGCCTGCCCCTCTGACTCTGTCGCGCACCGCTCAGGCTGCGAGGAGTCCACGACAAACAGCAGCGCGTGCGTGTCGGCGTAGTACTTGTCCCAGATGGACCGCAGCCCCGGCGCGCCGCCCAGGTCCCACAGCAGCAGCTGAGCCTGAAAGGCGTCCAGGCGGCCCACGTTGAGGCCCACCGTGGGCAGGATGGCGTGCGGCTCCAGGCCTGGCAGGCCGCTGAACATGCCCTGCGCCAGAGGGGGTGCACCATTGCTTGCGTCGACTGCAGGTATGCGCAAAGTCGCAAGTGCACTGAGCTGTTCTCAAAGGTCCAGGTCAAACGTTCAATTGATGAAGAGCAGGCGCTGGCAAACGGGAAGTCCTGGCGGCATTGCCATGAGCACCGCGCCCGCACCTTTATTTTCTCCAGGAGGGTGGTCTTGCCGGACTTGTCCAGGCCGGTGATGAGGATCCTGAGCTCCTCCTTGCGAAAATTGTACTCCCACAGGCCATACAGCAGCGAAAACATCCGTGGGAGGCGCGGGCATCAGCCTGTGGGGCAGCTCAGCCTATGCAAGGGGTCGCCTGTCTCATAGTGACCCAAGCGCAGTCAGGCCAGAGCAGCATCCCTTGATATCAGCACACCCTCTGCTCTACAAGTGAACAGCTTGTGCAGTGCAAAGCAGAAGACGCGTGTTCTGTGTGCCAGCTACAACGCGCGTAGCTTACAGAGCTTCAACAGCGCAGGGCCCGATGGGTGTACAGCGGCGTACAGATCGAGCCCCCAATGGGCTATACAAAAAAACCAAGCTGAGGTAACCTCAGTGACGGTTAGCTGGCGCTGGCTGGCAATGCCAATGTTGTGGCTGCAGCGCCGATCGAAACACAGCGTACGCTGAGCGGCAGGGCCAGGCAGTGTGGCGACTGAGCGGGGAGCGCTGGCACTGAGACCACGCCAGCATTGCCTGTGCCCGGGCTTCTTGGCGGCGCAGCTGCTGCAGGCACGCTAGCGGTTGGCAATTGCGCCTGTGCGGCCGTCAGGTTGCCAACGTCGCAGCTCCTAGCGGACAGTGGCACGCTGGCGCTCCCAGCCTCGAACGCAGCAGCGTCAGCTGCGGGCGGCGGCGCTGCTGTGGGGGCCGCGCTGGCGCTCGTGACTGCGCCCACGCCTGCGCTTAGGCTGAGCGGTGGAGCAGCTGCAGGGGCAGCGCTGGGGCCGGCGCCTCCGCCTGCGCCTGCACTAGGTACGCCGTGCGTGCTGGGGCGAGCATGTGCGCAGTGGCGCTACACGTCTATGCCCTCTATAGCCATGGTAGAGAGCCAAGGGGTGCTGCAGAAAGCCTCATGGCAGCCACAGCCCCTCCGTGGGGCATTGCGCTGCAAGCGGTTGTTCAAAAGTATCTGGCCAGGTGACGGGTTGAGGGAGCGAGATGAGCAGCCGCCTCTGCTGTCCCCGCGCACAGGCGCGCCGGCGGCGGCACCTCCGCCAAGCAAGCGCCCCCGTGAGATGACGATGGAGCGTGAAGCAGAGGGTGTCAGGCCAGAAGCCGCGCCGCCATCGTGTGACACCGCGCCGCAGACAGCAAGGACAGCGGGCACGAATACGGAGACGGAGGCAGGTTGGCGTGCCATGCATGTCGCCAGCGCAGTGGGCCTGGCCGTGAGAGCGGCGGCAGATGGAGGGGTGCTTGCGAGGCTGCTATATGGGCAGGACCCCGGCCGGCGGGCGTTCAATGTGGAAGCGCGGAACTTCCAGACCCGGCTGGAGAGAGGTGGGTGTTCCGCTTTACGGCAGACGCGTGCGACGCGGCCCGTGGACCGTGCCTCGGAGAGGCGGGGTGGGCGGACCGCACCGCGGCTGGCGGCGGCGCGGCCGGCGCCCTCGGCGGGCCAGGCGCTGCAGCGCCCGCTGCGGCCGGCGCCGGCGGGGCAGGCGCGGAGGGGCCGCCAGCTCGCAGCGCCGCTGCTGCAGCTGTGGCGGCCTGCGCGCCAGCCGCCCCAGACGCTGCAGGGGGTGCGGCGGCGGGCGGCGCCCCGTTCCATCTGCCCACGCTGTCCGGCCTGGCGAGCATGCAGACCGTGCTCAAGGAGTGGACGGACGGGGACCCGGCGTGTGGCCGCATCCCCATCTCGACCGCCTGGAAAGAGGGCCGCATGTCGAAGAAGCTTAAGCAGCGCGTGTCGCACCTGCGCATCCTGGTCCAGATCACGCATGAGCGGGCGGGGCAGGTGCAGTGCGAGCGGGTGACCACAGCCGCGGACGTTGCAAGGAGCCTGGACAAGGAGCGGCTGGCCACGCGGGACCCGCGCGGCCTGCCAGTGCCGTTTGCCACGTTTGCAAAGGCGCTGATGCTCGAGCGCCACCAGTAGCTGAGGGAGCAAGGGGCTGCTGGGTGAAGGCATTGGCGGGATGTATTTGAGTAGCGTACGACATGCACGTCTCTTTCAGTTTCCTTACGTCTGGGTCCTGGCTGGTTGCTGACCTGCTTGTCTGCTTGCGTCTCCATACAGTGTTATCATGGCCGCTGTGCAGAATGCAGTCACCATGTCGTTGTAGTTCCAGACGGACGCGCAGGCAGGAGCACAGCACAGGGACCACAACCCTGCACCCAGACTCCATGCGTGGCCCTTCCAGTGTGCTCACCACTGCTGTGTCACCTGAAGTGACAGCCTCAGCCATGCAGCCGCGCGTTACGGCGGACCCACAAGCTGTGGCACAAGACCGACGCCGCAGCCCGCGCGCAGCGAGGGAGGGCATGCCAGGCGCACGCGGCGCGCGCGGCGCTACCCGCCGCTGTACATTGTACATTGTGCTACCCGGCGCTATACATCGCGTCGTCGGCGGCGTTCCGCTTGGCCTGCATGCGCATCATCGCGTCCTCCATCTGCTGCTTCGCGCTCACCGCCTCCTGCGCGCAGGCCTGACCTCAAACTACCTCACATCACCCAAGTTATCCACCATCAGCAGGACCGCATCAGCATGGGCAGGCGACACGCCGCCTGGCACCCAGAGCATCGAGCCGGCTGAGCGAACTCCTTCCCACTGTGCATGCAGGCGCTGTTAGGGCTGCTCGGGGGCGGACAGCGCGCGTCGCCGGTCAGCGAATGGGGCCTGCGGATGCAGGTGCTGTGAGGCCTGCCCAGGAGTGGACAGCGCGCGTCGCCGGCCTGTAACATAGGGCCGGAAGCGCGCCTGCGCGCTGGCGCCGTTGGCGGCGGCCACCTCGCAGTGCATGGCCGCGGCCTCCACGAACAGGCGGCCCAACTCGCGCAGCGCCTCCGCGCGCAGCGCGCGCACCGCCGGCCGGGCGGCCGAATCGCGCAGCACCTGCGGGGCCCGCGCGCGGCTGTCGCAGGCAGCGCGAGACAGCGACCTACGGCCGTGTTTAAGCTGAGTTGCGCACGCTCCTTTCGTTACGTTTCATCCCGCATGGGCGCCTCTCTGCCGGCTCCCCGCCCCGCGAATCACAAGGGGCAGTGCAGCAGGCTGCGCAGCACTCCGCAGGTTGTCAAGGGCGCGCCCCAACCCTTACCATGCTCCGCAGGTTGTCAAGGGCGCGCGCTGCAACAGCCTGCCACGGACTCACTGCCTAGCTGCGGGGCAGCCAGATGGCTCAAGGGCCCATGACGCCCTAGATGCGCCCGCCTACCGGACGCGGCGTTCATGGTGCCCTGCTTCACGAGCCGTGACTGCACGCAGCCCGCACGGGCCGCGCCATGCGGGCACGGCCCACGCCGCGAGGGCGACGCCAACTCATGCTGCGGCAGGTGCGGCACTCGAGCCCTAACCCTGACCCTAACCATAGCACAGCACGCCGGGCAGGGGGCGCGCTCGCTAGCAGACGTGGCGCACGGTCAGCTCGCTGCCGTGAGGGCGACGCCAACCTGTGCTGCGGGAGGGGCAGCACGCGCGGCGGCCGGGTGGGATAGGGTAGGGTTAGGCCCATACCCGCTGGCAGACGTGGCGCACGGTCAGCTCGATGTCGCACACGTTGGCAGCCCACATCGCGTCCAGCATGAGCGGCAGCGCCGCCTCCTCCAGCCGCGCGCGCTCCGCGGCCGCCTGCGCCGCCGCCGCGGCCTGCGCGCGCCGTGCGCGGGGAGGCGTCATGCGCGCACCCTCGGCCTCGCCCTGTGGGCGGCTTCCGGCGTCGTTGGCAAGACGTGCACACGAGCACAGTTGTAATGTTGCCCGGAATACTGTTGCCAGGGCTTGACGGAGTGCACGCACAGGGCGATCATCCCAAAACCCATGCGTTGCAGAAATGTCCGTAAGATCGTAGCAGGCACCACCGGGCTGCGTCTACCGACCGCAGCCTCTCAGCACGGCGGGACCATGGCAGTCAGCAGCCTGCCGCCCATGCCGACTGCCGATGCCCCTGTCGCGAGACTGCCAGCTGCCAGCGTGTTGTTTTGCCGCCAGCGACCCGATGGGCACCGACTGACCACCCGCCCCCGGGAACGCCGCGCACTGCTTCCCGCCTCCGCTCCGGCGTCTCGCTGTCCGCCTCCGGCGCCGCCTGCTCGCCCGCGCCCCCCGCCGCGGGCCCACGAAGAAGAGGGTCCCCAGGGGCCTCCCCGCAGCCTTCCCGCTCCGCGCTCGAGGCGCCCGCGTGCGCGCCGCCGGCCGCGGAGCCGCCCGCGGCCGGCGCGCCGGCCGGCACCGCCGCCGCGGCCGCGCCGGGCGCGGGCGCGCCGGCGGGCGCGCCCCGTGCGGCCGCGGCGGGCACGTCCGGCGCGGGCCGGCGCTCGCCGGCGCCGGCGCCCGGCGCGCCGCCGCCCTCGCCGGCCAGGCGCTCCAGCTTGCTGAGCTGGCGGTCCAGCTGCTGCTGCGCCTGGAACATCTGCGCGCGCCGCACCAGCGCCCGACCCTCACGGGCCGCCCACCGCCTCTCCCCGCGCTGCGTTGGTGGGAGCCTGGCTTGCAGTCCCGCCTCCAGCACATGCCGCGCGGCCGCCTCATACACATCCTGCACATCAAGAAACGACGAGGGCAGGCAGATGGCACAGGTGGCCAGCCGCTCCAGTCCCTCCCGAGCCCATGCAGATGGGACCCTCCAGCCCTCCCAGAGCCCTCGCAGTACGCGCCTTGATGGTCAGCGTCGCGGCGTTGAGCTGCGACTTGAGCGCGTGCCCCTTGGCGCGCATCGCCGCCAGCGAGCCGTTCAGCAGGCCGCCCAGCGCGATGTCCGCCTGGCGGCCCCGCGCAGCTGCGCTCAGGCTGAGTTGGGTTGGTTGTAGGGCCCTACACTATCCCTACCCTATAGTATGCGGGGCAGAGCGCGGAGCGCGCACAGCACCCCACCGTACACAGCGGGGCTGACCCTCGGCGTCCGCAGCGAGACGCCCAGTTCCGGCTCATACGTGCGCAAAGCACAGGCGCCTGATGCAGTGGCGCGCATGGAGGGCATGCGCAGCCAGAGGTGGGGACGTACCTGTGCGGCGTACGCGCGCCCAATCACCTTAGTGATCTTGGCGGACGACTTGGCCAGGTCGGACGCCTCTGCCGCCATCGCACCCTGCAGCGGAGGGCGAGCATTCACAGAGAAGCAGCATCCCAGCCAGGTAGCCCCCAATTCCGGCATGAATAAAACTTCCAAGAGAGTTCCAGTGAGATTCTTAAAGCGGTCAGGCAAGCCCTGATCCAGTCGCCATCGCCGCTTGCATTCTGTCAAGCAGTGCAGGCTGGCCCAGCGCAACGTGCGCAGCGTTTGCACGCCCAGCCACCATCAGCAAGGCGCGTCCGGCCCCCCGTGATGCAGCCGCGCTGCGGGCTGTGCGGCGCGCCTCAAAGCCGACGCGGTCGCCCTCCACGTAGCGCCGCAGCAGCGCGCCGAGCAGGATTGCAAGCCGCTCCTCCCGCGTCTCCTGCACCAGTACAGGCTCCGCCCTCAGCACACCGGCCCCGCCGCTCCCGCACACCCTCGCAAGGGGCCAGCGCAAGCGCGGGGTGCTTGGGACACGCAGCGCCGCCGCGGGCACGCGGCGCGGACCGTCGCCGCGAGCAGCGCGTGCTCCGACAGCCCCTGCGCATGCCACGGCCCCGCCCGCTACCCCGCCTGGACCAGCAAGGGTGGGACAGGGTAACGCTAACCCTACCTACCCCTGCCACCGGGCGTCGCGCGCCTGCAGCTTGCGCAGCTGCGTCGCGCCCAGGTCGCCGCCAACGCGCGCGGCGGCCGCGATCATGAGCTCGCCCACCAGGTGCTCGAAGCGCTCCGACCCGAACAGCGCCGTGAAGAATTCGGCGCCCTGCGCGCGGCGGGCACGGGCGGCGCGGGTCACGCGCCCAGGCCGCTCCCGCCACGCCCCAACACGCCGGCCTAGAGCTTCATGTGCCCCACAATTCTCGGTGCCATCAGAGGCGGAGTGCAGCTTTGGGCCGCCGCCGCTGGCCGAGCTCGCGCGCGGGGCCTTCGCGCCCTGCCCCCCGCACCTGCCTGACCGCCGACTCAAGGCATAGGGGGTGAGGGTACCCTACCCTAGCCCTATATCCAGGGTGCGCAGGCAGAAGCCCGCACCTCCATGAAGTTGATGTCCAGCGCCTTCTGGCCGCCCGCGTCATAGCGCTCCCGCAGCTCTGCATTGCCCAGCACCTGGCGCGCCAGGCGCAGGCCCTGCTCTTGCACATGGCTGGCGCAGTGCATGCTGTTACATGTGCACAGGGCCGCACCTCCACAAATAGTACAAGCGGCATTTTGTCTGAGCTGATTGCCACAGCGCTCCGCAACCCCTTTCCCCGTGGCGCAAACAGCCATACATGGAGGACTGCATGCACACGTGCGCCGCGCCCTCGCCACCAGCGTGCGCAGCGGGGCCCCCCGCGCCTGGTAGGCTTCGCAGATGCGCTGGAAGCGCTCCTTGGCGCCCACCGCGTCCGCGCCCTGGCACTTGTCCGGGTGCATGCGCTTCGCCATGACGTAGTACGCGCGCCTGCACCCATGCAGCGCGGTGCATGCGTGGGGGCACAATAGTAGCGTCAGCACGCACTCGCAGCAGCATACTACCACATACGTGCCTTGCGCATGAGCGCAGGCAACACCCCCAGCACTTGTGTATCACATTCCTGGGCTCAACATGCTGCGCATGCCCCACTCTTGGGCTGAGCAATCTGAGCACGCTTGTGACGCCCAAGGAAACGCATTCTACAAAGCACAGCTTGGCTGCGCCTGAATGATGAATTATTTTACAGCCATGTATCAACCAACTATGGCTGCTTGCGGGCCTGGCGCGCAGGGGCGACGCACTTGATCTCCTCGGCCGAGGCGGCCTTGGAGACGCCCAGCAGCGCGTAGTAGTCGCCGTCCTCGCCGCACCGCCCGGACGGGCCGGCCTCTGACTGCGGCCCGTGCCGGCCGCGTGCGCTGGGCACCGCCAACGCCGTCCCCGGGTTGGCCACCCACTCGCGCCGCTCCTGCAGCGGCCGCACCCTGCGGCTTGGGAGGCGTCCGCGAGCCATGTGGCAGACAGGCGATGGCCCGAGCGCTGCTGTCCGCTGCCGCCTCACAGCGGCGCCCCCATAGCAGACCCCGTTCAAGCTGCTCAGGCCCCACATGAGCACAGGCTTTGCTTAACATCCTTAAGGCAAAATGCCCGCAGTGGGGCCATGCGTGTCGTGGCTGATCATGCAGACTGTGAAGTGACGACAGGGTCACGCTGCAAAGCCCAGCAGTGCTCGCAAACCAATTTACATCATATTTTCACGGGCACGGAGACCAGCACAGCACAGAGGAAGCAACAGGCTGTGTCCCAGGAAGCCAGGCTGCCCACCTGGTCCCAGTGCTTCCCTGCCGCTTTGGCCGCGATGGCCTCTGGCGTGTTTACGAAGCCACGCGCCACCTGAGTCACACCGACCGCAAGCCCGACCACCGGCAGCGCCACCACGCCGGCCACGCCTGCGCTGCGGAGCTGCCGGTTGCTGTCTGATATGAAGAGCGTCACTCGGGCAGAAAGCAAAGGTCTGCGCTTGCAGGCAGTCAGCACGCCGGCGCACCTGCAGCACACCCCAGCGCAAAGCCTTTCACGCCGCTCTGCACCGCGCCAGCGATAGGCGCGGCAATGAGACCGGCCGTCCCTGCGCTCACCCGGCCAGCGTCAGCGACCAGGAGGGCGAGGTCCAGAGGCAGCGGCACCTGCCCATACGTGCAGCGAGCCTGCACGCCTGCGAGCAAGCCTTTGGCAATGCTCTTCGCGCCCGACGCCAGCCCCGCCCTGGCATCCCTGGGACGCCGCAGGCTGAAGACATCATTGAACGCGACAGCGCCAGCGTCTTCATCCCGGGACCCGTCCTCTGACCTCTGCATCATGCTGAGCCTCTGCGCGCCGCCTGGCTCGCTTGACTCACCCCCCGCAGCTCACTGGCAAGCGAGGTTGTCCAGGGCTAGGTCCCGGTTGAAGGCAGCTCAAACGCGTTGCTATGGGACCGCAGGAACGTGCTCCTGTCGCCGCGAGACCTCTCACCTTCTCACTCCTCTCCTCTCCCCGACAGCCTGAAGCATGCTAAAACTAGGAACAGGCCAGCGTTTGAAGCCAAACTTGGCTGTGTGCGCACGCATGCGCATCGGAGAGGCAAGAAATAACATAAAGTAACAGCGGGCGGGGGCACAGGGCCATCGGTGACTACTTTGGAACACTGCGTCAAGGTGCAGCATATGCGGACCCTCGATGTTTGAGGATCGCCTGCTCGGCAAGGTCATCCTGGTCCTCGGCTCCGCTGCTTTTGCGTACTACTCTGCGTGGGTTCTACTGACGGCGCGCCCTTTACATCGCGCTATCAGCGCCTGCATGCGACTTCCGCGAGTTGTCGCTGCTAGGCCCTCTGGCGTGTGAGCTGCTGTACTTGTCCGACGCTGGGAGTCAACGCGAGCTGTGCCGTGCTGTCGCACTTCTGCACTTGGCAAAGAAGGTTCGGTGCTATGTGAGTATGTTATGAGGTGGGAGGTAGCTCGATGGAAGGCTCTGCGCGGCGCGTGCAGCCGTTCCTGGAGGAGGACAGCGCGCTGCTGAGCGTGTTCCCTCCCCGCTGGTGGGCGCACGCGCTGCCCGCGCTGCTCGGCGGCCTGGCCACGACCGGAGTGCTCGGGTACATCGGCTGGGTGCTCCTGGCGTCCCAGCTGTACAGGTGCGACCACGCTGGCGCGCGCGGCGGAGCGGTGTGTTGTGCTCGTGCACAAGTGGCAGCTCCGGTTTACCCGAGGCGGTGGCCGCTCTGGTGAGGACTGGTGTGGTATGTCACACCAGGCCGCTGGCGCAGGCTGCTGGCAGGGGCGTCGTCCGAGTGCTGACGGACCGCTGCAGCGCAGGGAGGCGCCCGCCGCAGCGGGCAGGCCAAAGAGCCTGTAGCGATGACGCCGGGCAACTGGCGCGAGCAGGTGCGTCCCTGCCCTCGCCCGCCCGAGCCGCCCAGCCGCCTGTCGGGAGCAGGCCTGGCTTCCCTAGTTGCTCTCACCGTAGGTCCTGCTTGCACCGCCCCTGCCTGGGCAGCGCGGCGCAAGCAAGGCAGCCATGTATTGAAGCGGACTTCCCTCTGTGCAGGTCCCCCTCCTGCCAGCTCTGCACTCTCTCGAACTCCTGCCCGGTGCTCAAAAAAAGAAGCAACAGCGCGGCTGTGGCCGCTTGCAGGCCAGCCGTTGCGCCACAGGGATGCTTTTGTAGCTTTGCTTTCCGCCAGCTGTGCACTCCTGTCATGCTCAGGCAGGGAGCGCGGCCGCGGCGGCGCGCAGGTGGAGGAGGCCGTCGCGCTGCAGGCGATCCTGGGGCCGGACTTCGAGGCGCGCGGGCTGGGCGAGGTGACGGCCGAGGCGGGCGAGGCGCTGCTGGCGGCTGGGCCGGCCGCGGGCGGGCTGCGCTGGCGCATCCTGGTCCGGCCGGACCTGCCGGCCGGCGGCCTGGCGCTGCAGGCGCGCGCGCGCGGGCGGGGCAAAGGCGCTGCTGCCCCTGTTGCTGGCCCGCCTGGCCTCCTGTGCTGACGCGCCACTACCGCTGAGCGAGGCTGCAGCTGCGGCGGCTGCGCCTAGGGACTCTGGTCTGCGCTGCGCAAACCTCTCAATTGCTAGTGTCTCTCGATCTTATTAGCGCCACACGGGTGTGCCTGCTTGCAGCCTGGCCCAGCGAGTGCGCGCCCTGCCAGCGCGGCGCTCGCCCGGCCGATTCGTGTGCTCACAGCCGCTCTGCCAGTGCATCTTTTGCCACACGCCCCTCATGCCGCTCCTGCCGCCTCGCAGCCCAAAGTGTTGCAGGCGCCCCGGCCGGTCGCACGCACGTTGCTTCTCCGTAGTTTTGCCGCCCTGTGCCGTGCAGCGCCGCTCGAGGTCGCTGCATGGTGTTAGGCGTCCCTGGCGCGTCCCTGACGCTGTGGTGGCGCAGGTCGGCCGGCCGGGCGACGGCGAGGCGGGCGGCGGGCCCGGCGCCGCGCCGGCCGGCATGCGCGTGAAGCACCTGCCGCCGCTGGCGCTGGACGCGGCCTGCCCGCCGGGCTACCCGGCGGCCGCGCCGCCGGCGGCCGCGCTGTCCGCGCCGTGGCTGTCGGCGCGCGCGGCCGCCGCGCTGGAGGCCGGCCTGGCGGCCGTCTGGGCGGAGCAGGGCCCGGGCGCGCCGGTTGGCTTCTCATGGGCGAGCTGGCTGGCGGCCGAGGCGCTGGCTTGCCTGGGCGTGGCGGACACGCTGACGCTGCCGGCGGGCGGCGCGCCAGCCGGGGCCGGCGCTCATGACCCTACCCCAACCCGCGCGCCCGCGGCGCCGGCCGACCCGGCTCCTGGCGGCCCGCCAGCGCGCGCGCCTCCAGCAGGCGCGCCCGCCGGTGGCCCGGGCCAGGGCGGCGGCTGCGGCCAGCAGTCCGGTGCCGTGGCGAGCGACGCGGCTGCCGGCGCGGCGAGCGCGTCCGGCGGACCGGGGCCTCCTGGGTGCTCGCTCCCTGGCGCTGAGCGCGGCGCGGCCCCGGCGGACGAGCCAGCGAGCGTGAGCGCGTGCGACGCGAAGAGCCGGGCGGGCGCGCTGCGGGCATGTAACCCAGGTGGAGGCGGCCGCGCCGCATTGCAGCCGCACAGGCGGCCGCGCGGCAGGGGGCCTAGCAGGGGTGGCGACGGCGGCGGCAGTGGCGGCGGCGGCGACGGCTGCGGGACGCTCGCTGCGAGGGCGCCCGGCGCAGCTGCGCCGGCGCCTGGCCGGGCGTGCTCAGCGTCGCCGCACCGCGCGCCTGGCCAGGCTGGGCTGCGTGCCAGCGCTGCCGCGTTCACGCCGGGCGCGGCGCCGTCGCGCCGGGACTGCAATGGCAGTGCGGGCGCCGGCTGCAGCACAGCAGCGCTGACAGGCGGCGCTTGCCCTGCAGCAGGGCCGCGCTTCAGCCCTGCAGCCGCCCAGAGCGGCGGGCGGGCTGGCGGCAGCGGCGGCAGGCGGGTTGTCGGCAGGGAGCCTGATGGCGGCGGCAGTTGCATTGCGCCGGCGGGCTCAGGCAGCGCCTCAGCAGAGCTGCCCATGTCAGGGCCGGCGGCGCTCGCCAAGGACGCGGGCGCGCGCGGAGCAGAAGCGGAGGATCGGGCTAAGGGTTCCCAGCTTGGCGCCAGGGTGCCCAGCACGGCACCTTGCGAGGTGCCACCACGCGAGAGCGGCGGGGAGGAGGGCGATGCAGGGGGCCCTGCGGGAGGCTCGGGCGCGGGGGGGGACGCGGCGGAGAGCGCGGAAGAGATGGCGCTGGTGCTGCTGCGCTACAGCGCCGCGCGCGAGTTCCAGCTCTGGCAGGAGGCGCGGCGGCCCTGCGAGCACGCCCGCGGCGCGGGTCTGTGCTGCATGCCCAGACCCAGCTGCGCGGCCTGCGGGGGCGCCGCCTGTGCCCCAGCGCCCTGATGCATAGGCAGGCTCATGCTGGAGCGCTTGCAGCGGTGCTGCGTGGCCAGGCCCAGACCCAGCGAGACCCTAACCCTAGACCCTTTGACCTGCAGGGCACCAGCGCGTGCGGCGTGTGCCTGGAGGAGGTCGCAGGCGCGCGCTGCGTGCGGCTGGCGCAGCAACACCCTAAACCTAGCCCTGCTGGACACGCAGGGCACCTGGACCTGCGGCATGTGCCTGGAGGAGGTGGCGGGCGCGCGCTGCGTGCGGCCGGCGCCCTGCGCGCACTTCTTCTGCGCCGCGTGCGTGCGCGGGCAGCTGGCCGTGCATGTGGCCGACGGCGCGCTGGACGCGCTGCGCTGCCCCGAGCCCGACTGCCGCACGCCCTACCTGCGCGAGGCGCGCGGCGCCGCCCGCAATCCCCCCCTGCGTCCCGCGCGCACACTGCGCCGACGCGGTCGGGCCGGCGCCGCGTGAGCCGCGCTGAGCGAGCTGGAAGCCAGCCAAGAGTTGGCGCCGAACCTTGCGGCGAGACATGCTGCTGCAGCGGAGGCCGGCATGGCACTGCCGGCATCCGGCCCGTGCTGTCTCTGCCAGGGGTGCATTTAGTTTAGTGTACACTGCCCGCACGGCTCCTCGTCTGCGCTGGGCGAGGCTGCTGCTGGGAGTGCCCAGTTAAGCAGACTGGGAGCCCAGCTGCCGCCCCCCAATATGCAGGACGCACACAGCCACAGGGCCGGCAGCGACCCCGCGGTCGGCAGACCGAATGTGGCTGCGCGGCCGCCGCAGCGCGTGGCGGGCCTGCTGGCGCCGGAGGCGGGCACGCGCTGGGAGCGCCTGGAGCTCGAGCGCGGCCTGGCGCGCATGGCGGACGTCGTGCACTGCCCGCGCTGCAGCGCGCCGTGCATCGAGGACGCGGACAACTGCGCACAGTGCCCGGCCTGCTTCTTCGCCTTTTGCACGCTATGCAATGACGCCTGGCACGCGCGCTCCGTTCAGGCGCGCCCCAGCGGCCCCGTGTGAAGGGTTATTAAAAGTTGAAGTAGAAATTAGGGAGGTGAAGACACTGTTTTACCCCGCGTGCGCGGTGCGGCGTCGTTGGGGAGAGGGGTGCGGCGCTCGAGCCTGGTTTCGAGGCGGGCGAGCAGTGTGGGCCAGGCGGGCTGCGGCGGCGCTCGCGTCTGTTGGCGCTGGCGCTGAGGGTGCCCGCTTGCTCTAGCCGGTGACATTGCGTGCCTGCGGCGCCGTGCCTGGTGCTGCAGGCGGCCTGCCTCAGGCGTGCGGGTCCCCGCCGCCCCCGCTCTCGGCGCACGGCCACTCACAGGCGCGCCGGGCGCGCAGTGCGTGAGCGCGGAGCTGCGCCTGGAGGTGCTGCGGCAGCGCATGGGTGGCGTGAAGGACCCGGCGCTGCTGGCGCGGCTGCGCCAGCGCGAGCAGGAGTGCCTGTCCCTGGCGCGCATCAAGGCGCGCGCGCGCACGCGCTGCATCTGTTTGTGGTGGATTGACCTGTGCCTTGTGCTTCTCAATGTGGACAAAGTATTTCTTAAAGTGCTGAGTGTACAGAGCGAGAGCGTGGGCATGGCGTGCCCCGGAGGCCGCCCTGCATGCCGCCTGCCGCTCGCTAAGTGCTCGCTGAACGCGCGGCGCCGCCTGCAGGAGACCGCGAAGCAGTGCCCGGCGTGCGGCATGGCCATTGAGAAGGTGCGCGGCGCATACACTCTGTCGCCGCCATGCCGCGCTCCGCTTGCGGTGCTGAACTCGGCAGCAGTTGATTGCCGCGGTCCGGTGCCCAACCAACATTTGCTCTGGGCGGGGGGCGCAGATGGAAGGCTGCAACAAGGTCACGTGCTCTTGTGGCGCTTTCTTCTGCTGGGTGCGCGCGCGTCCTGCCCGCACCGCCTCTGCAGTGCCCTGCGCTCGTGCACAGGCGCAGCAGAGCGCCCCTGCAGCACCTTGCGCCGTGCACGGGCGCAGCGAGTGATACTGTTTTCTGACATACAGTTGTTGCGGGGTCGCACGCTAATAGCGGGGCGCGGGCGCATGTGACAGGAGCGCTGCGTGTATTAAATGCTTTATTCACTTTCTTGCAGACATGAGCAGACATGACAGTATGTTATTCTTCGGGCGCGCAGAAGTGCAACAGGCAGGTCTCCGGGTACGAGCACTTCCGCGACGGGCGCTGCGTGCTCTTCGACGAGGCGGAGTTTACGCGGCAGGCGGCGCTCTGGGACGCCCAGTTTGAGCGGTGCGCTGGCCTCTTTCCCATGAATGAGCATGGCACTGCAGGGTGGCTGAGCGGCATGCAGCGTTCTGCCGTGCAGCGCTTGCACCGCCGTGCCTGCATTTACTGGGCCCGGGCGGCATGTGGACCAGCCCTGCTTCTTTGCAACTTTAATCACAATATGTGCGGAACATTGTGCAAAGCATGCCCCGTGACGCCAAGAGCAGCACATCTTCATGCTTATTTGTAAAGTCTGCTTGACTCAGTGTGCATGCGCGCCCTACCTGTCCAGCCATGCGCGGACGCATGCAGAGCAGGTTGGTACTGTTGCCCGTCTGGCCTGAGTTGCACCTGACGCCGCGCGCCGTGCGCCAGGATGATGATGGAGGCGCGCAACAACGCGCACCGCGAGGCGCTCGGCGAGCGAGCGCGCGTCGGGCTCTGCCCCGGCTGCGGCCAGCAGAACGTCAAGGTCGGCAACAACAACCACATGCGCTGCTGGGCCTGCAACGTGCACGCCCTGTCGCCTTCTCCCCCCTCCGCGCCGCTCCCCTCGTGTTATCTGGCTGTGCGCGTGCTGACCGTGCGCATCTGGTCCGGTCCTCGCACCCCTCGTGTAAACTGGCTGTGCGCGTGCTGACCATGCGCATCTCGGGCTGCTGTTCCGCCGCGCTTGTCCTGCTGAGCGCGCATGTATGCCTGGCACCTTTTGTCGCCTCTCTTCAAGACCGCTGCCCCAGGGTCATCAGGACGCGGAGCAGTGCATGAGCACTGCATGGTGACAGGACCTCACTTCCAGCCCCAATCCTACACAAGGCGACGCTGGGCGAGCGCCGGCGCGCAGGTGCACTTCTGCTACCTGTGCCGGAATCTGCTGCGGGGCGCCAAGGCGGGCGACGGCGCGCGCCACTTTGGCCCCAAGGGCTGCAAGCAGCACACGGCCGGGTGACCGCAGGGCCGCGCTGGCGGCCGAGCCGGCCCCCGCAGCAGACATGCTCCATCAATGCAGCAGCAGCAGCGGGCTGCACGATAAAGAATCAGCCTAGGTGGCAGCCACTGGCACGTGCGTGCGTGCACGTGACAGCCGCACTTTGCATGTTTGCCTGCTGGGTGCTCCCGCAGGCAGCTCCATGCGCAGGGTGCTAAGCATGGAGCTCCGTTTCCTGAACACTGAGCGCACGGGCTAGGGAGTAGAGCAGTGTGTGCATAGCAGCTGTGTAGCGACAAGTCGGGCAGAAAGCAACGCCTCATTCAACATGGGAGGAATGACATTCGGGGGCAGGTAAGGGAGATAATTCAGGTAGGTGGATCGGAGCAAGTATGCAGCATGGCAAGATTTCCAGTGAGCAAATTGTCTGAGCTGTCTGCTCATGTTGATGTGCGTGTTGACGTTGCAACTCTGGTCTGCAGTAGCGATGAAGGGTGCGGGGTCCGTCTCTCCTCCAAGAGCCTGGCTTTGTGCAGGCTGGTGCACTCGTGAACAATCATGGGCGAGGCGACCCAGCTCTCGGACGTGCTGGTTGACTGAGAGATAGCTCCCCGACATGCTTGACCAGCAGAGCGGTTGCAAGTTCTGCCTGGTACTAGGCTTGCATTGCTTGCCCAGCTCACCCATCACCATGCATGCTGACATAGCCTGCATTGCTAGCAGAGAAGCACACTGCACAAGTAAAAGTCCGCGTGACTGGGAAACCACTGACACGTAACAAGACTGGACAGAACCATTTGCACTGCAAATTTTGCAGATAGCAAACCAAAACACTTTTGCAGCAACTTGCTACGCAGCATCAGCCTCAAAGCTGTATCAATGTACGCATGCGAGACCACATGCTCCTGAGGTGCAGCCCGGCCTGGGCACCACCAGAGCCATGTCTGCTCACCAACTCCAGGAGCCCAGCAAATACCTCCTGGGCATGCACAGTGTGCTGCTGGTGATGCGGCTTGTATCCACACTCAGCAGCAAGCACTTGTTCCCAATCTGCATGCTCAGTGAGCGTTGCTCACTACTGGCCTGTCCCACTAGTGTGCTGGCCTCCCGCTAAACCCTGAGCCCAAGGCTGTACCCTCCAGGCGTGCAGGCTCTGCGCCAGTGGAGCACATAAGCGAGTACGCCCGCAAGAGTTACTGCCGCTCAGCACCCTCTCAGAAACAGAGCTGTTGCATACGGCAAGAGACAGCTCACCATGTTATTGGACGGCCGGAGGAGCACAAGGACCAGGGTCTCAACGCCGTGAGGCTCGCGCCGCCAGCCCCGCAACATGGCTCTGTGCGTCCCTCAGCCTGCCTGCAGAGGTGGCGGGCCGGGGCCATCACGCGCCTGCATTCCCCGCGCCCTCCCCGGCGCCCGCAGCGACCGCGGCTGGCGCTGGCCGGCCCTTGGGCAGCGCGCGCGGGGGGTGGTGCGCGGCCGCGTGCGCCAGCGCGGCCTGCCGTGCGAGAGCGCGCTTGTCCTCCACCAGCGTGGCCGCATTGACGGCGCCCGGAAAGTGGATGAACCTGCTGCAAGCACGGGCCCGTTGGGCACGGCGCGGGAGCCGGGCGGGGGCCCCACGGCGGGCGCCCGACCGTTGGCCGCTCGCGGCGCGCACCCGCTGGCCCGTAGCAGAGTCGCTGCGCTGCCGCAGGCGGAGAGCAAGCGCGCGCGCTCGCCGCCCTCGTCAGCCCTCTGCTCAGCCAGCGCCACCCCTTGTCCCTGTTCACTCCTGGACCCACTGCATGTAGTTCTCTGGGAGAGCCAACACAGCTGTGGCCCTGGTAAGCACATTCCAGTGTGCCCTCCTGCGCACATGCCTTCTAGAGCGGCCCTCTGGAGAAGCGATGTTGGCTTCTATACCGCACTTGAGCGGGCAAGCTGTATGCCTGCTGATGGGAGGACACATTCTTTGCCTGCTGGCCTTGCCTGGCGCAACCGCCAGCGACCACGCCTTGGCAGGAGCCATACGGCGAGTGCGCACCGCACGTGGCGCCCCTTGACGTACAGGAACTCCAGCTCCCGCGCCGCCCCCTCCAGCGGCCGGCAGGAGACGTCCACGAGCGTGAGGTTCATTTCGCTGTCCACCTGCGGCAGCCGGGATCAAGCAGCGGCAGCGGGTGGCAGCCGGGTGCGCCGCCCTGGCCACACTCAGGAGAGAGCTAGAGCCTGCAGAGGAAGCTCATGCACTTGCCAGCGCAGCTGAGCAGTTCTCTGCCAAAAGCACAGCCTAAGCCAGGGCGGCGCAGACCTCCCGCTGCAGCCCGTGTATCCCGCTAGTCCACCTCAGAGCAGCCTCGCACCTGCTGCAGCAGGCCGCGTATGATGGTGTCAGAGCGCAGCTCCACGACCACGCGCGAGCCCTCCAGCGCTTGCACAAACACGTTGAGCGTCTGCTTGCGCCCCATGGTGCCCTGCTCCGCCCGCTCCCCAGCTGTGCCTCGGACTCTGCCCGGCCCCCGCCCCTTTGCTATGCACTGACCTCTGCACGCGCTGCTGCCGCTGCCGCTCAGCGGCGAGGCTTGATACCTGTCTGCGCTTCTGGCTCAAGCTGGGCCGGCTTGCTAAACCAAGAGTAGCTTCGGTATGCGCCAATGCACGCGCCCATGCCCAGCACGCCAGCCAGCGCGGCAACCGTATATGTGTGCCTGATGGTGTACTTGAGCCCCCGCTGGAATATGTGCGAGGGCATCAGGCGCAGCCGGCTAGCCCACCCGCATGCTGGTTCGCCAACCGGGGCATCCCTCGATGGAACGCAGGCAGGCGCCAGGAGCCTGTCCGGCCGACATGCACGGGTGGCTGTCCACGAGTTTTCAAGCTCAGGCATTGCAGGCCATGCAGCCGGATGGGTGACTGGGCAGAGACTGGGTAGGTTCTGCCTCACCAAGGCCTTGCCAGGCATGTCCACTGCACGCATGTGATCGCTACAACAGTGGAATATCCATGCCCCACGCGCACAGGACATCGCTATGGAGGCGCCCGTGGCTGCGCCACTGGCCTCCGTTGAGGCCCTGCTGGCATGGCAGCCCGGGCCCGCTGATGACGAGTGCCGCTGCTGCACCCCCTTGCCACAGGCACAGGCCCGGCGCTATGCAACGTGGGCTTACTGTATGGCAGTGGCAAGTTCTGGGGCTGCAAGGACGTGCGGCGGGCGTCCTTCAGCTGTTTGCAGACTACAAGATGTGCAGCCGGTGCTGCGTGCACCAAAGCGCCGGCACCAAGCGAGACCCGCTGCCAACGGCGCAGGACGCGCGGTCGCTGCCGCGCCGCCCGCGCCTGCTGGTGTGCCACGACATGGCCGGCGGGTACGGCGCGGACGCGCCGGTGCAGGGCTGCACGGACTGCGACGCCTTCCGCCTGCTGCACTGGCATGCCGTGGACGTGTTCGTCTACTTCTCACACCACTTGGTCACGCTGCCGCCGCCGGGCTGGGTGGCTGCGGGCCACTGTCACGGCGTGCCGGTGCGGTGCGGGGGCCACTGCTCCCTGGCGGTGGGACAGCGCGCGGATGCCAGCGCTGGCAGGCCCAGCCTGCACGGGCCTGGCGCTGCTCTTGTCGTGCGGTGGTACTGAGCGCGCTGCGGGGCGGCGCCGCGGAGGCGCGCCGTGCGCGAGAGCTGGCAGAGGCCTGCTGGTGCCGCGCGTCACACAGCCCCTGCACCTCCAAATACTCCACACAAGCCTGCTGCTGGCAGGCTGCCAGACAGGTCGGTGTTGCCTGGGTGAGCACCTGGTGTGTCCGGAAGGGTATCAGTTTCTTGCCAGCTGACTATCCACTTTTCCCATGACTGGTCCTCAAAGTGTGACATAGTGTGACATGTACCTTGCATGCAGGTGCTCGGCACGCTCATCACCGAGTGGGACGCGGGCGCGGAAGCCTGCCTCCAACTCTTCGGCAGCGCGGAGGCCGCAGCGCAGGCCGCGCGGCAGCTGGCCGCGGTGGCGGTCGCGCGGGGCTTTGACGGGTGGCTGGTCAACATCGAGAACGACCTGCGCACTGAGCATGTGGCGCATGTGCTGACCTTCCTCAGGCAAGCCGGACCCTACCCTGGCGCGGGCCCGAATGTGTCCTGGGGCGCATGTAGGGCATCAGACCCGCCGCAGAAGGAGCGACCTAGATACAAGGGCGCGCAGGGAGCTGCGGCGGCTGTTGCAGCGGGATGCGCCGGGCGCGCTGGTGCTCTGGTACGACGCGGTGACGACGGAGGGCCGGCTGCGCTGGCAGGACACGCTGAACGAGCTCAATGCGCCGTTCTTCGACGCCTGCGACGGCATCTTCGTCAACTATGCCTGGCGGGTGCCATGGGGCTAGGGTCAGGGTGTCGTGGCCCGGCACGGCTGCTGCGACCAGCCTGCGTACTGCACGGTAGCTGGTACATGCGCGTTCACCCTCTACACCTTGTTCACGTCATTTTTTATGACATGACAGCGTCGGGCCTTCATTTGCCCAGGGGACCCCGCACCTGTAGCACACAACATGTGAGCGCGTCGGAGTGAGGCACCTGCCGGGCAGAAGGCATTGTGCTCGCGCACAGCTGCAGCGCCAGCGCTGGGCACGCGCACCTGTCCCCATGGCATGTGGTGCAGCGCAGAGCGCGCGCCCGCTCGCGCCGGCAGCCCAGCAAGCGTGCTCGCTGCGGACCCAGTGCCCGCGCGGCTGTCGAGCGGTGCGGCGGCGCGACGCGCGCAGGCGGAGACGCCGGCGGCGGCGGGCGCGCGCGCAGGCGCGCGCGCCCACGATGTGTATATGGGTATCGACTGCTTCGGGCGCGGCACGTTCGGCGGCGGCGGCCTGGCGTGTCACGTGGCCGCGCGCTGCGCCGCGGCGGCAGGCGCGCCGCCGCCTCCCCGCTGCCGGCCGCCCCGCAGCCCGCGCTCGCCGCGCGCCTCACCTGGAACGCTCGGGCGCGCAGCCAGACGGGGGTCAATCACTCCCCGTCCGCACTCGGGCTCCACCCAGCGTGTTGTGCGGGGTTTGCTTAGCAAACTTTACTATTCCAATATCTTTTCCGTGTGTCCCACCTCCTGCGCGCTCCTGACGCGCTCGCGCAGTTGCCTGCCGGCGGTGCTTGGCAGGCAGCGCTCGTGCAGAGCGCCCGGCTCTAGCATCTGGCCGGACGACCCACGGCCCAGGCGGCTTTGTGAAACAGCAGCAGGCCGATGCGCAGGGGTGTCGGCGGCGCTGTTCGCCCCGGGCTGGGTCGCCGAGGCCGCGCCCGCGCCCGCCGCCTGGCCCGCCGCCGCCGAGCGGCTGTGGGGCGCGCTGGCGGACGCGCGGGACGCGCCGCGGCCGCTGGCTGCCAGCCTGCCCTTTGCGACGAGCTTCGACCAGGGCGCCGGCGCGCGCATGTACCTGCAGGCGCGGCCCCGCATGGCGAGGGTTGAATTTGGGGCTGCGCGCGGCCCATGGGCCACCGAGCGGCAATCCACCAGAGTGACAGCGTCGCTCAGCGTGTACAACCAAGTCCGCATGGAGGCACCCCGCCCGTACTGCGAGTGCGACGCTGGTGGCTGCAAATGGCTCTGACGGCATGCGCCGCGGGCAGGGGTGCTGCGTGAGCGGCGCGCCCTGGTTCAACCTGGCGCGCCAGCAGCCGCAGCCGCTGCAGCAGACCGCGGCGGCTGTGCGGCTCGAGCTGGCCGCCGGCGGCGGCCGCGGGCTTTCGAGCAGCGCCAGCCGCAACCCTGTACACGCCGTCAACCCGGACATGGCCCTGCCGCCAAGACTGCCTGCCCCAGACGAGGGGTGGCGCCCGCCCGCCGGCCTGCGCGGCGGCCCCGTTATCCTCACGGGAGGAGACACCGTGTCTGGAAGGTCCTCGGGCGGATCGTCGGTGCGCGCGCGGGCGCAGAGCGGCAGCGAAGGGTCTGTGCGCGTGAGTCTCGCGCACGCAGAGCTGGCGGCATGCACAGACGGGCCCGCATGGGACGGCGGCACCACGCTGGTGCTGTCAGGTGCGCGCGCGCCCGGGCGCGTGCCGCCCGCCCGCCCCTCGCGCTGCATGCACCTCCGTCGCCGAACTTGTGTGCTGCTATAGATGATCTGCTGGCGCCTGCACCTGCCAGGGGGATGCTTTTTCGTGGACATGCATGCATGCGTGTGTACATCGCTGTTTGCCCGCTCGTGCGGGACGGCGGCGGTTCGTCGCCACCGATGAGCCACGCCGCGTCGGCAGGCTGCGCGCCGCCCGGCAACGCTTGGACGGCGTCGTTCACGCTCTTCGTCGCGCGCATCCCGCTGCCGCAGCGCGGCCTGCGCGTGGGCGTCACTGTGCGGCCGCTATGCGGCGCCGGCCGCGTGGCGCTCGCGCTTGACTGCGCCTCCGCCGCGGGCGCTGCGGCCGAGCGAGCGACGCTGGTCCTGGGTGCGCCCAGCAGCCGGGCGTCTCATCCAGCCCAATAGCGCCGCGTTAAAACAGAGGCGCGGTTTGCCCCTCGCGCCCCACAGCGCAGACGACTCGACGCCATACTGCGCGCCTGTCCCTGTGACCAAAGGTAGTACACCAAGGGAGGCTGGCGGGCGTGCTCCACAGGCGGCCCCGGCTGGGAGGAAGCCACGGCGAGCGTCGCCGGCTGCCCCGCGCCGCAAGTCGCCGAGCGCGGCGGCGGCTGGGCGACGTGCACGCACGCGCGCGTGGGCGTCTGCGGAGGCAGCCAGGGCCTGGCCGGGCCCGGGCCCTGGACCCTGGAGCGCGTGCGCGTCCTGTGCGGCGCGGGCCGCGCGGGCGGCGAGTGGGCGGCGCGGCTGGGTGCGCGCGTCCTCGCGGGGCATGGCCACCGGTGGTGCGTGGAGGGGAAGACAGGTCCTGTGCAAATACATAGCAGGGGCGGCGCTGCACGACGGAGCCCGCTCAGCGGCGGTCACGCGCGTGTGCATGTCTGCAGGTCAGGCCGCGGGCTCAGCAAAGGGCCGTGGTGGCGGCAAAGCGGCGGTGCTGGCCTCACCGGGCGGGTCCACATGCGCAGGCCGTGCTGTCCTGAGACGAGTGTGCCATGATGGCAGCAAATCAAAGACATTTTGCATCAGGAGGCCAAGCCTCTGCATCTCGAAGGGCCCCCCCTGGCGGCATCCTGCTCGCCAGGCCAGTACGCATCGCCTGGAGCAGGCGCCTGGCGCCTGGGTCGACGCCCGTGCGCAAAGCCCATATGAGCACGCGCCTGGCTCTCACGCCCTGGGCGCCGCGCGCAGGCCAAATCAGCGTCGAGGCGGAGGACCCGCCGCCGCAGCCTCGCCCCGTCGAGCGCTTGCAGTGCGCGCCAGTGCCACCCGCGCCCGCAGCGCCCGCCGCCGCTGCAGCAGCGGCTGGCGAGCATGCGGAGCGGGCTGCCTTCGAGCCCGGCGCGTGCGGCGGCGGCTGCTTGGCCGGGCGGCACGTGAGCGCCGGCGACGAGCGCTGCAGCGCAGGGGCCGGCGGCTCGGCGCGCGGGGCGGGGCACGGGGCGGGGCCGGAGGCGGGCGGCCTGGCGCTGACGTGGCGCGCGCCGCCGGGGTGTGCGCGGTGCGAGGTCTGGGCGCGGCGCGCCCCTGCAGGCGGCCCGGATGGCCTGCTAGGGATCGGTGCAGGGCCCGGCTTCTTGGCCGAGGCCGCACCTTCGGGCGGCGCCGCGCCTGCCGCCAGCGCCGGCAGCGATGCGCCGGCAGCAAAGCCGCAACTACGGATGCAGCATGCCGGCTGGACCTGGCTGGGCACCGCGCACGCACCGCGCTACTGGGTGGCGGCCGTTGCGGACCCTTCCAGGTCAGGGGCCGCGGGCGCCGAGCTTGCGGTGCAAGCGTATGACAGCGTGGGGCGGGCGCTGCCATTGGAGTCCTGCTTGCGGGCAAGCGTGTCTCCCGGGTCGCTCCCGGCAGGACTGCAATTTGGTCAGTAAATGGTGCTCGTGCGAGTATGTGCCCGCTTCCAGCAATGCTCAGTGGCCACATAAGCGGTTGCCCACAATGCTCGACACATGAAACGAATTGACACTGGCCAGGACATAGCTAAACACACAGGCGGCGGCATACGCTGCACACCAGACACGACATGAAACGCCCTACACTGACACGCTCTGCGCGCTACACCGCTGCATGGCGAAGACAATAACCAGCAGGCAACAGACACACAGCAGTTCCTGCACTCATGTTCAGCGTGCAGCAGGGTGGTGCACAGCCCGCCTGCTGAGCGGCACACAATTAGGCAAATACATGCAAAGCAAATCAAGTCTCGGCTGGCCTGTGCCGCATGGCAACGAGATGCACACCGGCAACGCTGGCGGCTCCAACCGAAGAAAATTGCCGCAAGGGCGTGGATTGCTGCCTGCTGAAAAGCAACCACAGGCCAAGTGCATGCAAGCGTGCTGGGCGGGTGCCTGCATGCAGGGTGCATCACTTGGCCAAGGAAAGGACGCGCGTATTGCCGATCAACCAGTGCTGCCTAGACTTGCCTGCAGTCACATGCACATGCGCATGCACATGCGCCGCGGGTGGGCTGGCGGCCGCCGCACAGGCGAAGCTCAAAGCCAGCTCGCGCGCGCGGGGAGAGCGGCAGCGCAGGCACGCGTGCCAAAGCAGGGCCAACGGCCCACGGCGTGGCGCCTGCGGCCTTGCAGCCCAGCCTACTAGCATCTCTGCAGGCGCGGCCGCGCGCGCTCCAACACAGCCCACCATCACGCACTGCACTGCTGAGAAGACATAAAAGGTAATGTCTGCAGATGGGCGGTGCAGCCCTGGATATCCACAGGTACGAGCACCTGCACAGAGCGGGCCGGCTAGGCGACGGCGAGCGCGATGGGGACCCGGGCGACGGGCCGCTGCGGGTCGTTGCTGCGCACGACCAGCACCGCCTCGTGCACGCGCCGCGCCAGGCCTGCTCCTGCGTCAGGCACGCGGCACGTCACGCATGCATGGACGGGCTCATGTTGTGGAGGGCTGCGGGCGCCCAAGCCGCATGCGATAATGGCCCGGGCGCTCAGGTCGTCCCTCCTGCCACGGCCGCGTCTGTGCCTCCCAGCGCAACCGGCAGTAGACTCTGCATGAGCGAGAGGGCCCTGAGACGGCGCATGGAGGGTCTGCCAGCGCGCACCAGACAAGGACACGTGGACGCTGACGTTGACCCCCGGCGCGACGGCCACAGCCGTGGTCGCCAGCGAGGCCCACGCCGGCGGCGCCGTCGCGGCCTGCATGGCCGCCACCGCCGCACGGGCGCCACCACCAGCATCCCCGAACCCTGACCCTGGCCCGCCCGCCGCCGGGCGCTCCCCTGGCTGGGCGGCCGGCGGGGCGGTGCGCACGCGCGCTCGGGCGCGCCACCACTGCAGCCAGCGCCGCAGGGGCGGCGGCTGCAGCGCGGGATCGGACGGCGACGCGTCCCCGGGCGCAGCCGCGCGCCGCAGCAGCAGCCGCTCCGCGCCCAGATCAGCGCCATGCTGTGCCTCTGCCCCGTCCGCCGCACTGTCAGGCGCTGGCCCCGGCGCTGACCCCAGGCCCTGCAGCCGTCGCCTCCGCCGCCCCGCCGCCGCCGCGTCCGCATCCCGCAGCGACGCGCTGGCGACGGGCTCGTCCCCGAGCCGGGCTGCCGCCGGCAGCGCCGCATCGGCCTCTGCCGCGCCGCTCGGCGCAGGCGCGGGACCTTGCCCGTCCCAGAGCAGCGCTCCTCCGGGGCCGGCCTCCACCTCCAGGCGCTCCCAGAGCGCGCCGCCTGCGCGGGGCACGTGTGAACGCGCTGGAGCGCTGGGTATCTTGTGTGTTGTAAAATTAACCCTAGCCCTGGGATACTCCTTGTACAGCCTGACCAGGCGCAAAGGCGGGCGCGCGCCGCCTGCGCCCGGCATGTGCGGACGTGCTGGAGCGCTGAGAAGGCAGGGGTGTGATGACCTTGTGCAGCCTAACTGGCGCGTGGGCGGGCGCGCGGCGCGTGCGCCGGGAATGCGTGCGCAGGCCTGGAGCAGCATCGCGCTCGCGTGGCACCCAACAGCGCCCGGGCGCAGCACAATCGGACGTCCGATTCCACTAAAGCATGCAAGGTGTTACAGACGCGCACCGCTGCCGGGGAGTGCAAGGCGGGCAGGGCAGTTCCCAGAGAAGGACCGGTCCAGCGCGGAGCCTCTTTGCTCCAGTGCTTTGCTTGCAAGGCAGCAGGTGGGGACCAACCTTCGCACTCGGCGCCGGCGCACTCCGCGCCGAGGAAGAGGTAGAGCGGCCCGGGCCCGAGCGCGTGCGCGGCGGCCAGCGGCGCGCATGCGTCGTCGGCGAACGCGACGCGCTCCGGCCCCAGCGCGACAGACACGCCCGTGCTGGCGCCGAAGTCGAGGCAGGCGCCGGCCGGCGCGGCGCGCTCGCCGCCGCCGCCGACGACCAGCTCCTTGCGGCCGCATGGGAAGCCCAGCCACAGCGTGCCGGGCTCGCCTGGTCGCGGGGCATGTGCGCTCGGTGTGCGTGCGTGCGCGGCTGCAGCGGGAGCGGGGCCCGTGCCGCTAACCCCGTAGGGGCCAGGCACGCTTGCACGGAGCGGGGCCCATGTCGCTGGCCCCACAGGGTCCAGGCACGCCTGCATGGAGCGGGGCCAATGCGCTGGGCGCACCGGCCGCCTGCCAGCGCAGCTGCGCCGGCCATGCATGCACGCGGCCGTGTTGCCAGCGTGCAAGCGGCCCGCCCGCGGTAAGCACGCCCTTGCAGCAGACCCAGGGGTGCTTCCGCGCGGCGTGTCCCTCAGGGAGGCAGGGCGCGATCAGGCGCTGCAGGCGGGCCTGTCTCTGAGGGCGACCATGCGCGGCGCCCGAGCGAGAGCATGCAGTCCGCATTACCCAAGCATGTGTAGGGTAGGGTTAGGGCGAACCGCGCCGCGCAGGCGCGTGCGGCTGCGCGGACAGCACCAGGAAGTGGCTGTCGCAGGCGGCCCGCCTGACCAGGCTGCCGCGCAGCGCTGCCGGCAGCCGCAGCGCGGCAGCCAGCCGCAGGGCCGCGCCCGCGCCGCCGCGCAGCGCCACGCCAGACGCCCCCCCGCGGCCGCCGACGGCGTCGCCCCACCCAGGCCCGCCGCCGCTCGCCTCGGGCGGCGCCTTCTGGGGCGCCCCGCCCCCCGCGCATGCCCCCCATGCGGCCACCGCGCCCGCACATGCCGCCGCGCCGGCAGCCCCATCCGCGCTCCCAAGGGCCTCCGGGCCTGCTCCCACACGCACCGCGAGCGGGCAGCAGGCGGGGGCGTCCCCCGCCGCAATGTCGCGGCTGCCGCTCGCGGCGGGGTCCAGCCAGAGCGCCGGGACGAGCGTGTCAGCAGAGCGGCGCTCCAGCGACAGGCGCGCCGCGAGCGGGAGGCCGCCTGCGTTGGCCAGCGTGATGGTGGCGGCGGCGGCGGGGCGTTCGAGGTCAGGGCTTGCGGCGGCGTCAGGGTTAGCGGCCGCCAGTGCGATGGGCGGCAGCTGCTCGGGCTGCAGCGCCAGCTGCGGCGGGCGCGGGCAGGCCGCCTGGTGTCGCGCAAATGCAGCCATCAGCTGGCATACAGTGACATACCTGTCGTCAGCACAGCCAGGCCAGCCGCGACCCATTGCTGTCACGCACATGCTCTAGTTTCGTCTACAGCCCGCACCTGTGCACACCCACTGCGCACACCACATGCATCCATACTCCCACACCCCACATTGCAAGGGTGAGAGGCTTAAGCCCGCATACTTAGTGCAGTGCTGCGCACCGCGGCGCCAAAGTCGGCGACGTCCGCGGCAGCGGCGCCGCCGGCGGAGGCGCCGACCAGGCCGGCGGCGGCGCCGACGCCGAGCCAGGTCAGGCGCACGGCGCCCGCCGGCTGGAAGTGGCCCGCCGCGGTGAACAGCTCCGCCTGAAACGTGGAGCGGGGCGCGGCCGCGGGCGCGCCGCGCGCCGCCATGCGCATAAATGTCACCACCAGCCGGTCCGGGCGCTCGTGCACCAGCACCTGCGCCGCGGCAGGGGTGCTTTGGGCGTGTCGCATGCGCGTGTCGCGGACCTCCCGTTTCGTGCAACGAGCGCGAAGTGCCAGCGTGGCTGCAGGCCGCATGCGTGGCGTGCTTCACACGACTCCGTGGGAGGCACTCCCGGTCCGCATGGCCTGACTTGCAGGATGGAGCTCGGCCGGCCGGCCTGCCCGACTCAGCCCATGCGTGCCAGCCAGGCTCGGGCGCAGGCAAGCACAGGCCCTGGCGAAGCACGCACCTGCCCGCCCGCCGCGAGGTCCCAGTAGGCCACCAGCGCGCCGACCTGCGCGCGCGCCGCAAACGCGGCGGCCGCCGCCGCCGGCTGCGCCTCCGCCGCCGCGCCCGCGGCCGGCGCCAGTCCCGGGCCCGCGGCGCGGCCGGCTGCCCCCGCACCCTCGCCCGCCCCCGGCGCCGGCGCGTCCGGCGGCGCGGCGCTGCCGCCAGCTGACCCGAGCACAGCAGCGGCGGGGGCGGCGTCCGCAGCGGGCGAGAGCGGCAGCAGCAGGCGCCCGTCTGCCATGATCTCCACCCAAGCCGCCAGGCGGACGTCCACTGGGAAGCCTGCCGCGCCGGCGGCACCAAGGCGCTGGAGGCCCGCCCGGCCACAGCTTGCGAGGTGCGGCCTTGCAGGGGCGAGCCAAAGGCGCCTCGCCCGTGGCTGCTGGCCAGAGGCGCGCATGCATGGGCGAACGGACTGACTCAGTCAGACGTGCGGAGCAGGCAGAGTACGGTTCAGGCCCAGGCCAAGGAGTCACATGTGAAGCTCCTCCCAGGGCCGCGCCGCACCCTCGCCGTCGAACGGAACGGTCAGGCCGCCGCCGCCTGCGGCCGCGGCCGCGACGGCCGCCGTCACGTCCCGGCTGAACGCAGGGTCGCTGGGCAGGGCCGGGGCGCCCCGCGCCAGGCACGCCGCATACCCGCCGCCATGGCGCGGCGTGAGCATCAGCGACGCGTGCTGCAGCGGGAAGGCGCCCCTGCGCGGCGCCGCGTGTTGTTGTTGCCACCACCTAAACCTAAACCTAAACCCACACCTGGCAAGGCGACCGCCGGGCAGAGCGGCTAAGCCTGGTGTCCTGCCCTCAGCAAGCATGTGTGCAAGGGCCTCATTAGTCGGGGCCTCTGACAAGAGCTGCGAAGACCGCTTGGTGCCAATGCAGCCGGCATGCAGAGCTATGAGAGCGCGCCTGAAGGGCTGCACGAGCGCCGCGCCGCCGCCGCCGGCTGGGCCGCTCCGCGGCGCGCGCTCGCGCGCGGGCGCGGCCGGCGCGGCGCGCCCCGGCTGCGCCGCCTGCTGCGGCGCCGCCTCCAGCGACTGCAGGTGCAGGGCGCCCGGTCCGGCGGCGGCCGCAGCGGGCGTGCCGCCCGCGGGCGGCCGTGCCTGCACACATCACGCCGTGCTGCCGTTGCAGCCACGGGGCAGGCTTTACCACGGCCTCTTCAAGGACACCACTGCAGGCGGGCACGGATGCAGGGCCCCGCATGCGCTGCTTAGGGGTAGGACTGCTCATAATGAAAGCGACATCAAGGTGCGCACCTCTGGGGGGAAGGGGAGACCATCATCGAGCGACTGCACGGTCAGGGAGGCCGGGGACGGGGCGCCAGCCTGGGCCAGCGACTGCGAGGCGACGTTGCTGGCCCAGGCGAGCGCGGGCAGCGGCAGCGGCCGGTTGCCCAGCATGTCGGGCTCCAGCAGGCCCTTGTCGCCCTGGCGCGCGGCCGAGCGCGCGCTGGCCCCCTGGGCTTTGTGGGCGCACCGCCGCAGCGCTGTGGCGCAGCAGAGGTGTGGCAGGAGCTCTGGACTGAGCTGGCCGGCAGGGAGCTTGCCGCGCGGCGCAGTGCTGCAAGGCAGGCCAAGGGACATTGTGGCACGCACTGTGAAGCACAGCGATGTGAACGGAGCCCAGGTCATAGCTGCACCCCTTCTTCGTGCCATGAGGTAGGCACATGTCCCTGGATGCGGGCCTGACCTAGGCCCTCCGTTCACATCGCTATGCCGCACAGAGCTTGTCACCCACGTCCTCGGCCTGCCTTCCAGCACAGCCGCGCGCGATTCTGGCACGACGGAGGGATGCAGGGCGGTATGACTGGCCTTCTCTGCTGATAGCACAGGGCCGATCGCAGTCAGGAAGTCTTGGGTGGCACATGGGGGTGGGCGTGGCGTGGGTGCTGCTGCTGGGAGGTGCATGGGGCGGGGCAGGGTAGGTGGGGCGTCTGGGGCAGGGCATGCGGGGTAGCGCCTGCGGCCGCTCACCTGCCGCAGCAGCCGCTGCGGCGCGGAGTATGGCACGAGCGCCATCGCGCGCCCCATGTCCAGCATCCCGCCTGCCCCGCGCGCGCCGCGCGACTCACGCCCAACTTTGCCAGGCGTGAAGGCCGACGCCCGTGCCAAGCGGCTGGCTGCCTGACCTGGGCGCCCTGCGTCCGGCATTCCCGGGGACGGTAACAGCGGCTCCGGCGCACAAGCAGCTGACCGATCTCATTCCTGAGATTTTGGGGATATCTGCAGCTCACTGCTGCATGTCACTGCTGCAGCTCACTGCCGATGTTCTGACAACTCCCAGCTTTTTGAGCGCGGCCGCGCACCCGACTCGCACTTGCTGGCCAGCTCGTCCGTCTGCACGACGCCGGCCATCAGCGCGTCCTTGACGAGCGCGCCGGTCATGTTGGGGAAGCCGGCCGCGCGGTAGGCGGCCAGCAGCAGCGCCGCGCCGCCCGCCACGTACCCCGCCGACTGGCTGGTGCCCTCGTGCATGCCGTACTGCGCGCGCACGCACTGCCCCCGGTCACCAAAGGGGCGCTGGTGCGGGCCGTGCGGCGTCAGGGCCACCGGACACTGGCTGTCCACATGCACGCCCCAGCACTCACACAGCACCCTGGGCAGCCATGAAACGCCCATGCATGCATGCAAACCTGGTGCCCTGGTGCATGCCGCAGTGTTGCCATTCCCTGCCAGACACACATGGTGGGCTCACCCTCATCATGCAAGCCCACGACACGGGCACCAGCGCCCGGGAACGGCACCCCCGCCAGCGCGCCGAGCGCGGCGCGCCTGGCCATTGAGGATGGTGGACAGGATGCGGCTGCCGGGCGCAGCAATGTCCGCGTTGTGGTGCCCGAAGTTGCTGTAATTGGCCAGGCGGTTGCCCTGGTCGGTTGCGATGACCGACACGATGTTGCTGTTGTTGTAGCTCGCCGGGTAGGTGGGCGTGGCGTCGATGTTGGTGCCTGCGCGCGCGGCCCGCTCGGAATACTGTGATGGTGGGCTGTATGGGACTCGTCGTCCTGGCGCCTGTGCGTGGCCACAGGCACTCCAAGTGGCGCGGCCGGCAGCGGAGGCCCGCGCAGCGTGTGGAGCTGCCTTCTTGGCGACGCTGACGATTCAATGCCTCACTCACAGTTCTTGCTCTCCACCAGTGCGGCACTGGGAAGACGGCGGCGGCGGCGGCGCGCCGTAGTCGTTGCCGGCCGCGGTGACAAACAGCTGCCCTTTTGCCTCGGCGACGCCGATGGCCGTCTTGAGCGCGGCCGAGTCCGCGTACAGCCCGCCGTAGCTGTTGAGCGTCACGTCCGCGCCGTTGGCGAGCGAGTACTCCAGGCAGCGCACCTGGGGTAGGGCATGGGGGGTTTCGTGCGCAAACATCCGTGGTGCGCGGGCGCCGGCGCGTGGTGCGGCACCCAGTCCGGTGGTCTTCTGCCAGCTCAGCGCGCATGGGCGGACACAGCGTCCCGCACGCGCGGCCGAGCGTCCGGCGCATGTGGGAGGGTGTGAGGAGTGCGCTGCGCTTCTGCGGCGCAGCACACGCTTCGCGGTGCATGCCGTGGCAGAGGCGGGCCACAGGCGGCGCTGTCGCGACACAGACCGGCGGCCAGCGGCTCTGCTCGCGTGGCGGGCGGGCGCCGGCTGCGAGCGGGCGCCGGCCCGCCACGGCCGGGCCGCGCACCGCGTCGCTGGTGTACCCGTTGCCCTTGGCGTCCAGGAACTTGCAGGCCATGACCCTGCGCCGGCGCCCGCCCCCCCCCGACGTGCGTCACGTGTGCGGGGTGTGTGCGGGGTGCGTGAGAAGCCCTGTGTGTGTGAGAGTCATGTAACGTCCATGGGCACGGGCTCTGCTGGCCGGCTCAGCCGCTGCGCGCCTGGACAGCGTTCACGCGCGTCCGCCGCAGCCTCTTTTGCACGGCTTGCAGACCTGGCTGTGGGGCTCTCCGGATGGCTTCACGTGGTGGCTGATGCTGTGCGACAGCGCATCTTTCAGAGAGCTTAAGCAGTCAAGGGCCAGGGTGCTCACAATACGCCGCGCATGCAGACAGGCCGGCCGGGCTCAGCGCCCGTGCAGCGGGGCGGCCGGGAGCATGCCTGACGTTGGGCGCAACGCCGCAGACGCCCATGTTGTTGTTGCACACGGCGCCGACCATGCCTGCAGCGTGTGATGTCGCTCGGCGGCCAGCGGAGGCGCACGCCGGAAGATCAGGTGACACTCTGTAATTGGACAGATCTATACACAGGGTGTAGGGTAACCCTATACCCTTCCCTAACCCTATACATCACCCTATAAAAAGCTGTCCCACACGGCAATATGGGTAGATTTACATGGCGTGTAGATATGAGCCCGACCTGGTCCATGTTCGGGCAGGCAACATGCTGACAGCATGAGCAGGCACATGGATGGTCTGTCTGTCACACAACGAGAGTGTGCAGTTGGACCCGGCGGGACGCTGTCACGGCCTCATACGGGCGGGGCAGCTGATGCAGCAGCGGGAGTGCACCAGACAGATGCGTGCCGTGGAAGTTGTTATCCATGGGGTCCCCGTTGCTGGCCAGGAAATTGTAGCCGTGCACGTCGTCGACGTAGCCGTTGCGGTCGTCGTCGATGCCGTTCCCGGGTATCTGCCGCGCGGCAGCACCTCCTCACGCGCCGTGACATGCGCCCAGCTCGGCACCGATCTGCAGGGAGCGTGGCGCGGTTGCGCCAGGCGCCCCAGCCGCACGGCAACTGTTGCAGGGTTCGCACGCAGGCCGAGATTGCCCCATTGCTCAGGTCGCTCCGCGGCGCGCCATTTGTGCTGACGTTCGTGCTGACAACTGAGCCTCTGCACAGACAGGAGTTAACAGGCATGCGCTGGTGCAGGCGCGGGCGGGCGGCTGAGGCAGGGGCCGCGGCAGGGGAGGGCAGGCGGGGGCACGGCCGCCCACCTCGCCCTTATTGGTCCAGATGTTGCCCTGCAGGTCGGGGTGCAGGTAGTCCACCCCGGAGTCGATCACGCACACGACCACCTCGCTGCTGCCCTGCGTCCTGCGCGCGCGCGCCGCGCCCGCCCGCCCGCTCAGCCCCTGGCCGGCGCTGGCCGCGGGCCCTGGGCTCTGCGGCGGAGAGCGCGTGCATTCATGTGGAAACTCTCCATACGTCGCAAACGCGGCTACGTCGGACAACTGCCGCTCGCGTGCGCTTGTGTTGCATGCAGCCTGCATCACTGAATATAGCCCTGCACATGTTGCTCCCGACACAGGGCGCACAGAGCGTCTGCGTAACGCCAAGCGCGGGCACAGCACGCTCGCGCCGAGCGCGCTAGGGGCCAGGGGCAGCACGCCAGAATAAGCACCACGCCGCAAGCGCCATCGGCAGTGCAAGGGAGGGGTCTGCCAGCTCTGCACTTATTGGCAGCATGCGCCCTGGTTGTTGCTATGGCGGCCGCGCCTGGGCCCTCGTAAAGGGGCTCAGGCGGTGCAGCGCTCCCCGCGGCAGCAGGTCCGGGCCCGCTCAGGTGCTGCGCTTGCTCGACGGCACCCCCCCATTGCCAAACCTCCAAGGCCTGCCAGGCCAGGGCCGCGCGCGCCGCCGCGCCGCGCGCGCGCACCGGTTCCACGCGCCCTGGTTGCTGCCGCGCTGCAACGGCGTGTCGGTGAAGAGGCCCAGGCGGTAGAGCGCCCACTGCTGCGGCAGGTCCGGGTCGTTGGGCGTGGCGTACGCGGACAGCACGCGGTCCTCCTCCGCAAACTCCACGCCTGCGCGCCCGGCCCGCCCGCGCTGGCGCAGGCGCCGCGGGGTCGCAGCACATGATGAGCGCGCGCGCCGGCGCCGGCGCGCTCGAGCCGGCAACGCGTGTGCGCCGCTGGGGCGCCTGGTGCGCGCCCGCGCCGCTGCCTGGCAGTGCTTGCTCGCGCGCCTCCGTGATGGCCTCATGGAGTGCGCTCTCAGCGCGCGTTCCCCGTGCGGCGACAGGCACATGGGCAGTTGTGGGCGGGCACACGTTGCGTGGGGTGGGGAAGCGTGGGGCGGGGCGGCGCGGCGAGGAGCGCGCCCGGGTGGTCCTGCAGCGCGCGCAGCAGCCAGGCGGCCGGCTGGCCGTGCGGCAGCTGGACCATCTCCAGGCCCGCCAGCTGCCCCAGCGACTGGAAGCGCAGGCCGGACGGCGCGCCCGCCTGGCGCAGGCGGCGCCCCTCGGGGCCGCCCTGGCGGCCGGCGGCGAGGTGCAGGTCGCGCTGGAGGTCGCCCGGCGCCGTGCTGTCATGCAGCTTGTACAGGATGCGTGGCCCGCGCTCCGAGGCGCCTTCAACCGCGCCGCGCGCCTGGGGGCGCAGCGAGCCGGGGTGTCAGGGCCGGGCTGCCGGCCATGTGGTGCGCGGCGCGCTGGGCGCCTGCAGCGCCGCGCTGCTGCGCGGTCTGAGGGGGGTCGGCAGGCTGCGTTTTGACGCGCCGCCGGCCGCCCTGCGCACCTGTTGTTGCAGGTAGTGGGCCATGACTGCCCCCCCAAGCCATGCCCCTGCTAATTACGTAACTTGCACAGCTGCGCAGGCTGCCCAGCGGTGGCCCGTGCAAAAGGAACTCTTTGATTGCAGACACTAGCAGCTGACTGGGGCGTGGCATGCAGCCAGAAGTCTGAATTTGGTAAACGGCTAGGTATCAGACGTCAGAGCTGCTGGGCATACCTGCACCAACAGGCTGCACAGCAGCACCAAGGCCAGCCCAGCCGGCAGCAGTTGCCGCCAGTGCGCCTGCATTGAGTGCATGCGCGCGCAGGCGCAGGCCGTCGGCGCTCACCCTGTACGGCAAGAAGCCTCCTTTCCGAGCAAGGGAGGCATCTGAGCAAGGCCTGCTGAGGGTGAACCAGGCCCGCTTCTGAGTGTGCAGGGTAGGCAAACTATCGCAGCAGGCCAGCAGCTGGACTTGAATGTCTGAGGGTCCCAGCAGGGTTGGGCATCCATGCTCCCAAAATATAAATAAAATAAAAGATAGCCTCAGTGGTCGCCCACTCGTCTCTAGGATGGTGCGCAGCGGCGGGCAAGTGGTGGCAGCAGGGCGCGGGCACGTGCGCTGCCACGCAATGGTGGACTCGTCGCACCTGCTCAAGGAAGCGCTGTGCACCGGGTGCTGGCGCGCCCTGCAGCAGCGCCTGGCGCTCGACGGGTACCTGCAGCTGCGCGGCGTGCTGCCCGCGGCCGACGTGATGGAGGCGCGTGCCCTGCCCTCTCCCCCCGTCTGAGTGTGCTGTGGTGTGCGCTTACAGTCTCCGTTACTAACTGGCAAGGTACTGGCTTCACAAGGCCGCTGCTGGTTGCAGAATGATGACCGGCACCCGGGTGCTGCATGTGGCAGGCCAATTGCTGCTGTGTGTGCAGGCTCGGGCGCGGCTGCTGGCGGAGCTGCACCGCTGGCAGCCGCACGTGTTCGCCTCAGAAGGAGCTGCAGACGTGCCGCCAGGGACTGCCGGCATTGGCCTGCTCTCGCGGCAGGACCTCGCGCGGCATGCCGTGGTGCTAAAGGTGTTGGAAGCGCCGGCGCTCTACCGCCTGGCGGCGGGGCTGCTGCAGGTGTGCCTCTCGGGCTCACCCGGACGGAGACCGCTCCTCAACGACAGGGCAAGAGCCACTTCTGCCTATACATTTAAAGTGTGTCCGTGCGCTCACCTCTGCCGGAGAGAAGCTTGCATCATGCTGAGACGATGACAACGTAGCGAGAAGTACGACGGAAGTGTGGGCCAACTGGTCCTAGGTGTGTGCGTCCAAGCAGGGGCCTGCTGTGACGGCGAGGTACAAATGGCTGCGAGCCGTGGCGCCCGACGAGTTTACAGGCACGGCCCTGCTCCATGGGTGGCCTTGCTGGACGCATGCTGCTGCATTACATGCAGTGCAGCTGGCAGCACCTGCTCCTAATGCTGTTTGGAGGCATGAATACTCACTGTTGCCAAGCCGTTGCCGCATGCACTGGCACTGGCTGCCTGGGAAAGGGTTTATATGGAAATGCCATCAGCATGCAGGAGTTTCGTCGGCCCGCCACCTGTTGCACACCAGCTGCCACTTAGTGGGCTCGCTGCATTATGCGCAGGCCTGCATACAGACCGCGTATTTGTGGGCGGCGCCTCTCCGCGGTTGCTGACGGTCTGGGTGCCCCTGGGCGATGTAAGTGTCTCGCACGGCGCCTTGCTGGTGCGTTTGATCCCTATAAGTCTCAGTTGTTTTAGAACGCGTGTCAGCATGCTGTGGATGCGCTGCGCCCTGTTCGTGTCTGTCGTAAACCTTCTAATTTGTCGCAGTCGGGCTTTCTATGCAAATACGCTGACACATCCATACTCAACATCAGGTAGCTGACTGGATTGCGATCCATATGGGCTGTGCATGTGCACCGTGCTGCAATAGCTAGCCAGCCGTGATTGCAAGATGAGGGGCTCCAGCAGCCGTGCTCGTGCAACAGCCTCCTCCACATTGGGGGCTGCGGCAGCGCTGCGAGCGCCCCGACATTGACCTGCACTGCTGCATATGCATTGGTGCTCACGAGTGCGAAGCCGCTGCCCGCGGCGGTGCTCGTGTGCTCCTTGGACATGTGTGGACGTTGTCCATGACGCCGCCGGCCTGGGCCAGCTGTTGTCAGGCGGCCGGGGGCGGCCATGCTGAGAGGGCAGAGCGCTGGGAGCGCCTGACCCAGGCCGGCAGCGCCATGGACTGCGCCCACATGTGCCAAGAGGCTCGCGAGCACCGCAGCGGGCGCAGGCGCCGCGCACTTGGAGTGCCGGGCCATGCGCGGCGTGCAGGCCGGCGGTGGGGCGCTCGCGGCGCTCTCGCAGCCCGCCAACGTGGGGAAGGCCATGACGTTTGAGCTTTGGCACGCGCTCGAGTCTCAGGATGGGTTCAAAGTCAGCTTGCATCGCTGCGCCGACGTGCCATGCATCAGGCAGCGCTGCGCACTCGCCCTCGCCCCTCTGTCCGGCGTGGGCACCGAGTGCGCCGAGGGTCGTGTCTGAGAGCCTTTGCAGCATGGGGTGACAATCACCCGTCCGCGCGGCCCCGGCCCAGGTCTGCCGGGCCTCGCACCGGCTGCGGGCGTTCCAGCGGCTGCGGAGCTACGGTGCATCGCGCGTTGGCGCAGACGGCACCAGCAGCGGCTGGCTTTCAGATGACGGCGCGCCTTGAGCGCTGGCTGCACGCCCGGCCGCCCTGCTCATGCTGCATGCTCAACTGCTCTGCTCTGGCTGCATGCCTGACCACTCTGCTCTGGGCTGGTGGCGCAGACACGGTATGACGTGGCATGCGTGCCTCATTGGGGAGCGGTCTTCTCTGTCAATGACAACACCTGGTGCTCAGGCTTATCTGCTGAAAGAACTAAGGCTTGCTCCTGAGACTACGTGTGCTGTCCTGTCGTGAATGGGTGAAGCAAGTGGCGCACGTGCAACGGCGGTGAGAGCACCGCCCCGGCGCGCAACAGGGGCCGCCCTGGGCGGGCTCGTGGGCCGGTACGCGGTGGACTGGCGCGGCGCCGACCTGCGCGCGGGCGATGCAATCGTGCTCGCGCTGGACACCTACCACATGACCGCGTGTAACCTGACGCGCGAGGCGCGGCTGTCCTGCGACACGCGCTGGTGCGCGCCTGCAGGGGCCTGTGGTTTCCTCACCTTGGCCGCTCACATTCCTGCAGGCTCTGCCAGAACCGTTGCGGGCATGTTGGGCTCGCGTGCGGCCTGCAGGCGCTTGCAAGTTCGGAAAGCCCTCCCCGTTGCTGCTCCCTTGTGCAGATGCAGCAAGGAGTGGTCTGCCTGTGTGGAAGCTGTCTGAGGCAGCAGGCCCATGCTGAGTCGTTTGCGCATGCGTGCGGCAGGCAACCTGCTGAAGACCCGCGCAAGCCACCCCTGCATGACTGGCGGTGATGGGGCAGGCTGGACGAGGCATGCTGCCAGAGCAGTGCCTAAAGGCATGGTAGCAGATCAGGAGGTGCCTCTAGGCAAAGCAGGAAAGCGAAAGTGTGGTGCGTTCGCTTGCACAATGGTGTCAAACCAGTAGTTTACAGGAGCAGCACACGCCTCATGGCACAGGACATGAGGCGCAGCGCTGCAGCACAGACCGCTGGAGCGGCGCAGGCGGGTCGGCCCTTTCCCAGCCGCTCAGTCCTTCTTCAGCGGCATCACCTCCTTCCGCGTGCCCTCCTTGGTGATGATCAGGATCTCGACCGCGTCGCCCTGCCAGCCAGCGACACAGAGTCTCCACACTGCCATACGCAGCTGTACTGCCATATGCACTCGATCCCGTAACTCTTCATAAAAGTCCCACACGAACGGCAGTGCCTCGCAGTAACACACTCTTCCCAGCGGGTCCTGTTTAAGGACAGGCAGTGAGCCAGGTCGGCAGCTCAGTCTCATGGCACTGCCCAGGACAGTGCTCGCAGACCTGGCCGGCCTGTGGCGCACCGTGTATATGTCGCGCTCGCCGGCGGACACAAAGGCGTCCTTGACCAGGTCAATGGCCTCCGCAAGCGGCAGCGACGTCATCCACTCCTGCACACGTTGCGGCCAGCCCCCGGTGAGGCCGGCTGCATCTGCGCGTCTGGCTCGTGCTTCGCGGATACATGCTGTCACGCGCCAGCACAGGGCGGGCACCAGTGCAGTCACGAGCGAGCACTTCAGGCAGCCCTGCCTCCTGCTGCCACTACCACCTTCTGCACATTGCGGGCCTCCTGCTGACAATCTGTACAAACCCGCCCTCGCCAGCAGCTCAGTGGTGAGAGGCAGCGGGCCAGTGCGCCAACAGGAAGCGCGCAAGCACAATCCCGCACCTCCGGTGGCAGCACGAGCGGGCTGGCCGCCTTGAGCTGGTTGTCCAGCACCGGCTGGATCAGGTCCTTGCCTGAGCCCTGCCAGGCCCGGCGCAATGTGCATTAGGGGCACGCGCTCGCGCTTCTCCACATTGCAGCAGCCTCGGCACCCCGCCCGAGCCTGCCAGGCAAGCAGCAGGGTGTCCACAGTGTCACGCATGCACTGTTGTAGCCTCAGCATCAACCCAGTCAGTTGCAAGGCACAGCTTGTCATGCAGCTGCGCGGCATCGCGTATCTGATAGCCCCCGCTTACTGCACACGTGCAGAGCGAGCACCTGGCAGGAGAAGCCGACGCGCTCGTGCGAGCCCACCGCGTCGTACGTGTACACCGCGCCCTTGCCTGCGGCGCGCCAAGGACAGACCTGACCCGGTGCTGAGATCATGTGCCGGCAGCGAGCGAGGCCAGCAACACAGGTTGGCACAACTGGGAGCGTATTGGTAAGCGTGTGAGCATGGCACGGGCTTAGTACGATGCGCTGCTGCATCATGGCATGTCCAATCAGTGGATAGTAGCCTCTCACTTGCGTTATCTCTCAGTTGCGTTATCTAACCGACGCATGTCCCACGCTTCCCGAAGAACAAGCACTCTCCTCCATGGTTTACAAGCAGCAGCACCAGATCTGAGTCGCATACCAAGCATGCGACAGAGAGGGAGACAGCGCCGCACCCTCCGCGTCCAGGCCCGCGCACAGGTTGAAGGTGCACTTTGCTGAGACGCGTCCTAAGCATGGGTCCCAAGCATAGGGCCGGGTAGGACGCAGCCGCACCCTCCGCGTCCAGCCCCGCGCACAGGTTGAACGTGTAGTAGGGGAAGAAGCGCTTGTAGTACAGCGTGTTGCCCAGCAGCTGCGCCATGGCTGCCACGCTCATCGGCCGCTGGTGCGCAAACTGGTACTGCACGTACCGCACCTGCGCGCAGCGCCGCGCGTCGCTGTTGCATGCACCTGCTCGCAAACAAGGCAGGCCAGGCGGCATCGCGGCCCCGCCCTGCCACTCGCTGGCAAAGCACAGCGGAGGTCTCAACCAAGGTCGTGCCCGTGCCAGTACAACAAATTTTCATGTAAGCGCAAGAGGCTGAGGTAGAGTGGGTGGACCACAGGCAAGATGACCTGATTTGCACATAGCTGCGTCGTGTAGGCGCTTGCTGTCTTCAGTGGCGAAGCCACACTCTGACCCACGCATGCAGGCACACCACCCCGGAGGCAGCGCGCCTGCAGCGTCTTGTGCAGTGTTCGCGAGTCCGCCTGGAAGCCCGCTGTGACAATCACCAGCTGGTCCGACCTGTCGCCCCGACAGGGCAGGCTGACAGCCGAAAGCGCGGGCAGGCCCCCTCCTGCGCATTTTTAGCCTCTCGTCCAAATCTCGTCCACTGCTACAGCAAGGGCCAGTCCCCGCGGGAGCAGAGGCGCAGGCAGAGGCTGAGGCGTAGGCAGGTGCCCAGCCTGCCCCAACACGCTGGCAGGGCGCGCACAGCTGCAGGAAGAGTGAGCTGTCTCGCTTCAGGATGCTGAAGCCGGTCGACATGCGCGTGCTCGCTGCCACCACGCAGTAGTCCTGGCCGGCGACCGCCACGCAGGTCCTGCCAAGAGGCTGCAGTGTAAGGGACCAGCAGCAGTGGTAGAAAAACACGGGCAAGGAGCAAGCATGACGAGCAAGGGACTTGGCGCATCGCACCCGCCGTTGTTGTCATACCTGCGCCGCGCGCTCCGCGCTCAGACAACGGCAATCACGCTTGCAAGGAGCAAGAGGTGCGGTGATGCATCACAAAATTTTGCCGGGAGCGCACGGGCTCCAGCTGGGGTGCGCGCGCGGGGCGCTCTGTGCGGCGTGCGCAGGCGTGGCCATCTGGTAAGCCGCGTTGGCCATCAGCCCAGATCGCCGTCCGCGCTGCCCCAGGCGGCTGCCTTACTATGGCGCGTCCTATTGCCAGCGGCTCTTGGCAGCAGGGGTGTGTCTTGCCAGACTTGTTGTCAGAGCTGCGGTAGTTGAGGGTCACTTCAAATGGTGTTGCACACGCAACAGATCAAGGAAAGGCTTACAGCAAGGGAGCAAGTGACCAGTCACTGGGTGCTGGGCACTGAGTGCTTTGGCAGGCCGCAGGTTTTTTCACCAGCCCTCCTCCATCCAGCAAGTGAATGAAGCACTCGATGTCAGTGGTATGAGTCTCCCCAAAGCGTTGCTGCCCATCGCCTCATACCAGTCAACCAGATCACGCAAGCCGGTGCTTCCTGAAAAGTGACAGGCTCAGGTAGTGCGCAGGACTGCATGTGCATCCCCTGAGTGGTTGCCGTAGGTCTGGTGCAAGCATGGTAACTGGTCAGGTGACAGGCAAAGCGTACCAGGTCAATGGCCTCACCATCCATGCAGTGGTGCAAGGCTCCCCGGCCGCAGAGAACACAGTCGTCTTACTCCACGGCTTTCCAGACAGCTCAAAGCTGTGGGACAAGCAGGTGTGCTGTTCCTTGCTTTCCTGCTAGCACTGAAGCCACTGCCAAACGTCGCGTGTTTGCGTGCTTTGCTTCAGCTGCAATTGTGCGCGTGTTCACCTGGGCATGTTGTTGGTTAAACTTGTGCTCATCCAACCTCTGGGCTGCCTGTCTCTAAGGATACGCCTCGTTTCCTGTGTATGACTTGGCATGCTCAATTGGCCAGCAATAATGAAGTGATTCACAAGCAAAGCAACTTGACTTGTGTCACATCTTGATGTATATGTCAAGCCCACCGCGCGTGAGAGGGCCCTCCGGGTCGGGTGTGGTAGAGCAGACACGCGGCGGGCGTGCAGGCGCCAGCGCTGGTGAGCGCGGGCTGGCGCGTGGTCGCGCCTGACCTGCGCGGCTTCGGCCTGTCCAGCCGGCCGCGCGATGAGGCCGCATACGCGCTGCGCAGCGTGCAGGCCGACGTGGTCGCCCTGCTCGACGCGCTGGGCGTGCGCGAGTGCGGCCTCGCGGGCTAGTTGCATGTTCCCAATGAGAGATACGAGTGACTACTGTGTAACCGCCAACTTTGGCCAGGCACCGGCAGGGCCTGCCGAGTGCCTGAGCTTCCCATAATGATGGCCCGGGGTGGGGGCTGGTGCGGAGCTTGCGGACGCCGAACCAGCGCGCTGCCGCGCCTCGTGAGCGTCCTGGCTGGGGTTCCAGGTTCAGCCTGGTGGGCCACGACTGGGGCGCCGCGCTCGCCTGGCGCATGGCCAGCGCGCTGCCGCGCCGCGTGCGCCGCCTAGTAGCCATCTCTGTCGGCCACCCAGGCATGGGTCGGTATGGGTTAGGCTTAGGGTACCTTGAACTAGGCAAGGAGGCTGCCTTCCCCCTGCTTCTCTGCCTCTAGCAGCAGTGCCAGATGCGTCTTGGTGTCTTCCCTGGCTCCTGCATCATACCTAATTTGTGTTGGCCGTACATGCAGGTGCCTCAGCATGCGCCATGGGATCTGGACGTATGCACATATTCATGCGTGTTGAAAGTCAGAAACCCATGTGCTGGCCATGCAGGAGCTTTGCATGTCCGCTGCCACCCACGGATGGTGTCATGTGCCCGCACCAAGAGGCATGCAATCTCACACTGCTGCAGCTCCTCCAAGGTGGCTGTGGGGGCATTGATGATGATAGCCTGGCCTGAGCGCGCGACACGCGCGCGCCAGGCGCGGGCTGGGGCGCGGGCGGCAGCCGGCAGCGCGCGCGCAGCTGGTACTTCCTCTTCTTCCAGGCGCGCACGGGCGCCCGCCGCCCCGGCCGGCTGCGGCTTGCAGCGGCGCCTTGACGCAGTTTGCGGGCAGTGTTCATTTGATTCACCCACTACTTGGATTTGACTTTGTTGCCATTTGGTTCCAGCTCTGGCTCTGCCTCTGGTTCTGCCTCTAGCTCTAGCTGGAAAATGCCCACGCCGCGATGACGCAACTCACATCAGGTCGAGGCCAGCTCACATCAGGATCGGCTGCCTGAGCGCAAGTGCATGCCGGCTGTGCACCGGCCTGCGCCAGATGCAATTTTCGCTGCTGGCTGCTCAGTGTATGTGCGTCATGCAAGCGCAGCTGTGTGCGCAGCAGCGCGGCCAGGCGCAGGCGCCGCTGGCGGCGCGGGGCGCGCCATGTGGGCAGCTGCATCATGAGACCCTACCCTATGCCGCGCGCGCAGTACCGCGGCCAGGCGGAGGCGCTGCTGGCGGCGGACGGCTGGGCGCTCATGCGCGACTTCCTGGGCAGCAATTGCGCGCCGGCGCAGGTGCGGGGCTGCCAGAGAGGCCGGCTGGGTCCGCGTCTTGCCACTCGTGCGCGTCGGGCGTCAGTGCTCGTTCCGCGGCGCCAGGTGCAGGCCGCAGGGGTTTCGCAGGCTGTGGACAGAGGCTGATAGGCAGCGCTTCGGCCACCTGCTATGCGTTCAGCACCACGGTCAGAGCGCGGCCGGGTTGATTCCTGCGCTGCTACAAGTCAATTTGGCTAGACACTGCACTGCCCTGCCATGTTGTCTGGTGCTGCAGCCCGCGAAATGCGCAGCGTTGGCGGGGCTGCAGGCGGACCAGTACGTAGCTGAGCTGTCGAGGCCCGGCGCCCTGACGGCAGGCGCGCCCGGGCTCGCTCAAGCAGCCGCGCATGCATGTGCGCTCACTGGAATGCCTGCCTGGCCTGGCATGCATCTGCTGGATCCCCGACAGGAGCCCCGCTTTCTATGACGTGGACCGCGCATGCATACCCGCCAATGCTGGCTATAGCGCACCGACCGTTTCTCATGTGCGCACTGACGTTCCACACACAACAGGCTTGAACTACTACCGCGCCAACTTCCAGCTCGAGCGCTTTGCCGCGACGCGGCCCGAGCGGCGCATGGCCGCGCTGGCCTGCCCCGTCATGGGCGTGTGGTGCGGGCCCCCGGTAAGCGTAGGCTGGCTCGGGCTGTGCTGCGCGCCGTTGGCAGGGGTGGGCTTTCAAAGGCGCGTGGTGCGCGCGCTTGGTCAGACAGGCTGTCAGCTTGCAGCCCCTGAGTGGTGACGCACCAGCCAACGACAGCCTGCGGCCTGGCGGCACCTATTCGGCCCGCATGTGCCGGTGCAGCTGCAAGAGTCTGACTCGACAGTGACTTCGAGATGGACCTGTTCCGGGAGTGGGCTGAGTGTGCGGGGACCTCCCTGCAGGGGCAGCGAGGACACGGGCCTGCTGGAGCCGCAGATGCTCGCCTCAGCCATGTGCGCGCCTGCGGCCCCTGGACTGCTACAGCTGCAGTGCTGCTCACAGACGCATGTTTTTTGTCTGTCTGTCTTGGTACCTGTGGGGAGACTGACAGAGCCTGGGGGGAACTAGACACGTCAGGTGCGAGTCAGCCCCTGCTTGGGTGCATGCCACACATAGATTGCCTCGCAGACATGCTGCAGTGCTTGCATGATCTGCATGTGCGTGTGCAGTGCAGACGTGAGTGCACGTGATTGAGGAGGAAACAATGATTTTCAGCGTAGAGTGTGGTGTTCTGCTCAAGCCCATGCACATGCGTGATTACGAACGAGTGCAAGGCGATGTGCACCTGTGAACAGGTATGTGCCAGACCATTTGTGGCGATACGAGCGCATCGAGGGTGCAGGGCACTGGGTGCGCACACTCAGCGGCAGTTGTTGCTTTGCTGTAAGGTGCACCTGAGTCGTGGACGACCTGAGATACCACGTTTTGTTGCACACATGTTGGATTTAAGTGAAAAGCTCGTATGGTGGCTGCTTGCACATCAAGCGTAACAGAGGCCCTGGTCCGCTCTCACATGACCCCTGGCTTGCACGATAGTGCTCACATGCACACCGTGTAATTGAAGCTTCACGCCGCATGCATGTGAAGAGCGTAACACTCCTCGCACATTAAAGTTGACCACATAGTACACTCGCTTTGCTCTGCAGGTGCCCCTGGACGCACCGGACGCCCTGAACCGCCTGCTGCTGGACTTCCTGGGGCAGCCGGCGCGCGCTGCGTCATCCAAGCTCTAAGCAAAATTGCCCCCCCCCCTTATGCACTTCGTCGTATTTCTGTGGTAGTCTGCCTCCCGTGACACATTGTAAGGGCACTGATATGTCTCACACAAGCAGGCAGCAGGGCACTCACCCCCGCAAGCTGACACCACTCACGGTCTGGAGGCATGAGCGCTACATGGAGGGCCAGTGGCTCTATGTATAACATAAGTGTGTCATACAAATGTATGTGTCTTGTATGCAACACATGTGCCAAAGCGAAGTGTAAGGCATGCTACCATGACTCCCAGCACTCCAAGCTGAGACAGGTATGTCGCGCCGGCGTATGCCTGCATGCGAGCGAGGACGGCCAGGTGACTAACTTGCAGCATGCACGTGTTCTGAAGCACACCTGCAAGATGCACAAACATGCACCAACAGTGTGGCGCCAAGCATGGCGCTGACAACCAGCCATAGCTAGAACCCAAGCCAATCAGAAGAACGAAGCCTCGGCGCCCAAAAGAACCGATTCCCAACAAGCCAGAATTGCTAGCGACACCTCAGCGCCCAAAACTCTTCTTGCAGCCAAGCTGCCCTTGACAGCAGCCTGGTCCTTGCCCCAGCCCCCTGCAGTCTTGCACTTGGCCACCTACGGCCGGCATCCCACTGCCGGCCCCAGACGTGCGGGTTTGCAGAGCAGCGCGGCGGGTGCAGCGCCGCCACGGGCGCCGTCGCACTTCATCCTGCGCGTGCAGGTGCTGCAATGCCACGGGCCGCATTTGCCAGGAGGCTCACCCCGCCCGTCGGCGCCGGCCGCTGGCCGTGAGCTTCGGCGCCGCGGCTGCTGGGGGCGCGCGCCCAGGCATGCGGCGCCGCTGCGGGGGTCCCTCTCCGCACACTGTCAAGCGCTGTCTGCGCGCCGACGCCCGGCACACTGCCCGCCTTTGCAGCAGGCGCTGCAGGATGGCCGCCGGCCGCAGCGACTGCCAGCCCAGCGCCGCCGCGCCCGGGCTCCGAGCCGGGCTCCGCGGCGGAGCTGGGCTGGCTCTGCGCGGCCGGCGGCAGGTTTGCGCGCCGCGGGCCGCGCGCAGGCGCCCCAGCCAGGGTCAGGGCGGGGCTGGGCAGCGCTGGCGCGGCCGCCGACGCGCTCGCGGAGAGCCACACGTTGGGCACGAGCGCCGAGGTGGTCGCTGCCGTCGCTGATTGCTGCCCCGTCGCCGACTGCTGCCCCGACGTAGACGCCGTCGCGGATTGCAGCGCCGCCGCTATAGCCCCCAACGTCTGCAGCGCCGACGCGAACGGGCTCAGGGGCGCCGCCGGGGCCGCCGGCGCAGGCGGGGCGAAGGCGGGGGTGGGCGGCGCTGGGGCGGCCGGCGCGGGCGGGGTGAACGCGCGGATGGGCGGCGCCGGGGCGGGGAGGTCAGGGATGTCGTAGGTTATGTTCGGGCGGGCGCCCGAGCCGGGGCCTGCGGGCGCAGGCGCCGGCGCCGGCGCGGCGGCGGCGTCCGCGGACGGCAATGGCTGTGCGGCTGCGGCCGCAAAGAGCTCGTCGATGGCCGGCCGCCAGCAGCCGAGCACGTTGTTGTACCCTGGGCGCCCGCCACAAGCTGTTTGCGGCAGCCTTTGCGGTGGCGCTTGCCAAGCGACAGCTGCCTCAGCGAGCACATGCGAGTCACACTGTACGTCCCAGGCTCCTGCTGACTCCTGCAAACACCCTGACAGGCCGACGCCTGTTCAACAGGAGGCAGCAGGAGGGAGTGACGGTTGTCCTTCAGCAGCAGTCCTGTGTGCGTTCTGCCTTTCATGCTGCTAGCGCGCACAGGCCGCACAGGCCATGGGCCGCACCAGAGGCTGTGGGATGAATGCCATCCATTGTGTATTTTTGTAAGTTCTGCGCTAGGCCCTCGCCGCACTTGAGGTAAGTCACCATCGAGTCGGACTCGGCGATGCCCTGCCCGCCAGAGCATAGGCAGAGACATCAGCGCCACAGGAGCGGCCACGTTTGCTTGGCCAGCATCAGCGTTTCCCCTGAGACCTTCATGCTGGGTGGGCTGCACAGCGGGTGCGCAGGCCAGCAGGCTTCCTCGACAACTGTACTGCTGCTATGCAAGGCTTCGGGAGACGCCCGCTGCAGCTTCAGTGCATGGACCATGCTCACTTGCAGCTACCAAGTGCTCAGAAAAGTGTGCCACTGTACTGGCCTGCTTGCACATGCAATAGTCAAAACAAAAAATCAAAATTTCAAAGAGCAGGCGTAGGAGCACGCCTGGTAGCCCGCGTTGACATCGTCCAGCGACGCGGTGTAGTTGTTGGGCCAGAAGCGCTCGCTGGGCTCCCAGTACCGCCCCGCGCGCGGCATCAGGCCCAGCAGCAGCACGCGCGAGCGCGGCAGCGCCTGGCGGTAGCGCCCGACGATCGCTCGGACCCTGCCAGATACGCCACAGGTTCGCTGGAACGCACCGTGAGCGCGGCGCTGCCTGTGTCGCCACTGCCTTGCGAACATGTCGAGCGCGTACCACGCACTAGCTGCGCAGCATGACAGTGTGTCGCGCTGCTGCTGGACTTGCCCCCAAGGCCGAGCTGAAAGCGGCGCGCCTGGCCAGCAGCGGCTTGACCGCGGAGGTGAGCGCGCTCTCGCCGGTGTCGCCGCAGTCCGCGGCCGACAGGTCGTTGCTGCCGATGTAGACCACGACCACCTTGGGCTGACGCGCGGGCATCTCGCCGCCCTCGGTGATCCGCCACAGCAGGTTGCTGGTATAGTCGCCTGGTGGGCAAGGACGCGCCGCGTCAGCGTGTGCTTTCAGGCCGCTGCCACGCGCGCAGTCTACAAAAGCTTGCGTATCACCAGGGGTTGCGACAGCGCAGGACAGCGCGGGAGGCGACCTGAGATGGCCAGGATGTGCGCGTTGTAGTGCGTGGCGATCTGGTCGTGGAAGGCCTGCACGTCGTCCGCAAGGGCGCCCCACGGCCGCCCGACGACGCTGCCGCGCAGGAACTCGAGCACCGAGTCGCCGGAGAAGAGCAGGTCCCAGCCCTGCGGGGCGCAGGGCGCGCGGCTCAGCGCGGTTCTCAGCAGAGAGGCCAGTGGGCGCACCCTGCAGCGCACCCTCGGCGCAAGCCAGGCAGCCCGTGGCCTCCCAGTCAAGCAGGCGGCAGGGCAGGCAGTCGGCGGGCTGCGTGCTGCTTGCGCTAGCGCCCCTCTAGTCCTCTGTGCAGGGCGCCCACATGCAGGGATATGAGGACAGTCTCAACGAGCGCTGGCAGGCGCAGTGCGCCGTGCGCTCACCTGCCCCATGTCCGCAGCGGCCACCTCGCTGGCGAGCTGCGACTGGAAGGCCGCCCAGTTGTCCTGGCTGTACCGCGGCTCGCTGCGGGCGAGCTGCGTGCACGAGTCTCCAGCGGCTGCCGCGCGCAGCGCACAGCACTGCAGCGCCGCCAGCAGCAGGAGCGCCCAGGGCGCCCGCCCGCCCATTGCTGTCACAGCTCCTCTCCCGCGTCGCTGAAGTGTCTGTAATGCGTGTGGATGACAGGACAAGTGCATCTTGCAGCCAGCTTCTGTGCTGCCGGCCCATCCCTCAGATTCTGGTTTGAATTGAACTGGGAGCTATGACTGATATTAGTCATGCAAAAGCCCCTCTAGCACATGCTTCATGTCTCTCTCAGAGCAATGCGTCGAGAGATATAAGGTACTGCGTATCATCGCACCGATTCGCGGACTGTGCTCGCTGCCCGGCTGTCTTCTGCTGGCATGTACAAGAGAGGTCTGCGGGCCCACATAGCAGCTGCGTGAGCCGCTGTGCATGTGGGGGCACGTCTTCGGGACTGCAGGCGCCCCTGACAGCTCCCGCCCCGGCGCGCCTTCCTCGCGCACACAGGCCCCGCACAGCAATGCCTCTGCGGTGGCAGCCAGCAGCCCGCGGCAGGGCGCGCGGCGGCAGCTGCGCCTGCTGGAGCTCCTGCTGGCCCTGCTCGCACTGGCGCTGGCACTCACGGGCGGCCGGCCCGCACGCACGCTGCTCAGGTGCTCCCTGCAGAGCTGCACAGCGCTTGGTGCCCTTATAAAGCCGAGTGCAAGGCCACCTCCTCTTGTCCTTCCTAGCAATGTCACTATGACACCATGCTGATGTGCTACAGCTTGCAGCCTGATGCACTGTTCCAAAGGTGGGCTACTGCGATGTCTGTCTCACGAGGCTCCTTGCACTGCCTGGCTGCTGGCGCGGAGCCCCTGCTTGGCGCAGACCGTCTTGAAGCAAAGCCGTGAGCACATCAGTCGCGCAGGGGCGCATCCCTGGCTGCAGGCACGGCCCAGTCGCTTCGGTGTGAGCGCCGGCAGTCAGGGCCCAACTTGTAGCGGCTACGAGGACGACAGCGCAGCACAGGACGACACACAGATGCTGAGGACGCTGCTCCAGCGCTGCTTCACGCGTGTACTGATAAGCTTCCGTGCTGGCGCCAGGGCCCTCAGCCAGCGCCCGGACAGCGCGGGCGGGCTGTCCCTGGGCGGCGCGCAGCCCGCCGGCTGGGGCGCTTGCATGCCGGGCCCGGCGCCGGACAACGGCGACTATGAGGACGAGCTGGACGACCGGGAGGTCAGCGCGGAGGTGGCCGCGCACCTGCGCTCCGTGCGCGGCAGCCTGGGCGCCGCGATGCGCGCCGCGCTTGCGGCCCCGCTGGCGCGGCCGGACCGCAGCATGCGGGTGCGCGGGCGCGCCGTTTGCCGGGCGCAGCTCCGGCGCGGGTCTATGCCCCAGCATGGTGCCAAGGCGCATGTGCTGACCGTGCTGGCTGCATGTTTTGTGCTGGGACAGGCCCACAAAATTGCGATCTCGTAATTCAAGCTGCGTGCGCCAGTGACATGGAACCATCACCCTACCCTGATGACATGGAGCCAGGCTCTGGTCGCCGCCAGGTGGTGCTGCTGGCCAGCGGGTGTTGCCCTGTGCGGCCAGCGCGCGGCGCCCGCAGCGGCGCGGGCGGCGGCGAGCCGGGCGAGGAGGCGGCCTGCGCCGCGGCGGTCATGGCCGCCTGCGCGCCGACGGGCGCCGCGGCGTGCTTCGAGGCCGCGGCGGCCCAGCCGGCGTGCGCGGCGCTGCTGGCGGGGCCCCGCGACGATGCGCGGCTCACGTGCGCCGCCCCGGCGGCCGCGCGCGCTGTCAGCTATCCGTGCGCGGCGGGCTGCAAGCGCCCGGCCCGTGGCCCCGTGCTCTGGCCTGCTCCTCGTCCATTCCTGGTTGTGCTGCTGCGGCTTGCAATGAGACGTGCACGAGCATGCAGCAGCGCGCAGCAACCGGCCAGAAGCCTGCATGCAGCCTCCGCCCCCTGCCCCGCCCGTGCGCAGAGCCGGTCAGCATGAGTCGTCCAGCCGCCACAGGCTAAGCCTTCAGTCAGAGGTCCTGTCAGAGATCGTGCAGCCGCTCAAGCGGCGCGCGCGCGCGCGTAGGTATGTTGCCGCGCTGGTCCGCGCCGCGCCGCACCTGCGCGAGCTCGGCTGGGACTTCGCGGTGCACGCGCCGGCGCCGGCCGCCGGCGGCGCCTGCGGCAACGCCTCGGTGCGCGCGCGCCCTGGGCGCTTGTCGGGGGCAGAGGAGGCTGGAGCCAGAGGCGTGTCTGCATGTGGCTGGGGGCACGTGCTGACATCGGCTGTTGTCTGGACGATGGCAGTGTTGTCGCATGCTGTTGCAACAATGTGGCGCGTGTTCCGTCGGTGCAAAATCCCCTCCTGCTCATGCTGGTCCCTGCTTGCAGGAGCCTGAAGAGGCGCTCGGCCGGGCGGACTTGATCATTGCGGACGCCGCAGCGCTGCCGGGCCTCTTCGCCGCGCACGCCCGGGCGCTGTGCGCCCCTGCGAGCTGCACTGCCTGCCACACCTCCTTGGGGCTGTCTCATCACTGTCACTCACCCAGTAGATGTTGTGCCTTGTGTGTCCCCTTAATAAGCAGAGCAACGGGTTGGTGTCTCTTGGTCATGTCGTGCGGGGCTTGCTGAGCAGTCTGGTCTCAATTTAGCGTGCAGTCCAATGCGTATTTGATAATTTCTTGGTTATAATTTGATAGGGGAAGGGGCGGACAGGTGGTAGAAAAGGTAGGACAGGCGCTGTCCGCTGCCCGCAGGTTCATTGCCCTGAACACGGGCGCGGTCGCCACGCTGGCCTGACTCTAACCCTATACGCTGTCCGCCGCGCGCAAGGTTCATTGCCCTGGACACGGGCCCGGCCGCCACGCTGGCGCCCGACCTGGTGGCGGCGCTGTGGCAGCCGCGCGTGCTCGCGGCGCTCAAGCCGCACGCGCTGGACGACCCGGGCGCGCACAGCGGGCCGCTGCTGGTGGGCGCCGCGCACCTGGCGCACCTGCCGGGCGCGCTCGCGCCTCATCCTGCCCTTTACCTACAAGCAGGTGTAGGTGTCACACGCTGTCACCAGAGACACCTCCACCTTCATGAGCAAAGGGCAGTGGGTATGGTAGTCTGCGCTGGCTAGGATGTGCACACTTGATGCAACTCACACAACACGCATGGGTGTGCAGCACGACGCAGCTAGCTTCCTGAGAGGGCGAGCATCTCACGTACAAATCGCTCAGCGACACGGCTGGTGAGCGTTTTGGCAAGCCGCAGCCTGCAAAGCAGCTCAAGCAGCCCTATCAGTGCGCGGGCTGACGCGCGCGGCGCGACGCCGCCAGGCGCGGAGGCGCTGCACGGCTACGAGGCGGCGCGCCAGCCGAGCCTGCCTGCCTTCGCCTCAGGAAAGGTCAAGGCCGCGCTGTCGCACGCCCACCGCTTCAGGTGCGCCGGGCGTGCGCTGGGCGCGCCAGCGGGTGCCCACGTGCCATGTCGCATTGTGCCGAGACTCACTCCTATCCCGGCTTTCTCTTCAAGAAGGACCTCGATCACTCATCGCCTCCCTTCTGTCGCCTTCCTCCCGAACAACAACCCACCCCAAAGTGTCCCACTCTGGCGCAAGCGCCCAAGTATTGTATGGCAGCACTGCAGATGCTGCGGGTCACCAGCGGCGGCCGGTGCTCGCCTGCCGCCCGGGCACGCGCGCCTTTGAGGGGCAGCGGTTACACCGCGCCGGCAGCCGGCCGGCCTGGCAGCCCCGGCCCCTGACCCTGCGCCTGCGCCCAGGTTCCCGCTGGACTGCGGCGGCGCCGCCGAGCACCTGCGCTTCGCGGGCCTGTTCGCGCAGAACGGCAGCCACTGGCGCCCGCCGCCGCTGGCGGCGCGCCGCATCGACGTTGGCGCGTACCGCGCGCGCGATCCCAGCGCCGGTGCGCGCGGCCCCCTGACCCTACCCTAACGCGCGCCAGGCACCATGCTGGAAGTGTGTGACGGCGCTGGATCAGTCCATGCAATGCATCCCCACACCCATGTCATGTAGATTATGCTTTATCATGTTTGGTAGGTTGTGCAGTGAGCGGTGCGTCTCATAAGGAGGGGGGCGCGCCACCGGCAGCGGCTGCAGCTCGTAGGGATGTCGCCGCGCGCCACGAGGAGAGTGTCCGTTGCTGGAAAGGTATTAGGTGAAGTCCGAGGCAAGCAGGTCAAAGACTGGCACGGTTCATGCCGTCGTACGGGGTTGCAGGGCATGCGCCGCCGCTGGCCGCGGACACGGCGGCGCTGCTGGAGCGCCACCGGCAGCGGCTGCGCAAGGCGCTCAAGGCGCTGCGCGCCGCGCGGCCGGGCACGGTCGTGCGCGCGGACAGCGGCCGCCTGCCCAGCTACGCGGCGCTCGTCGCGGCGCTGCTGGACACCAAGGCGCGCGGTGCCGGTGACGTTGTATAGGGTTAGGGTAGTGTTGCCCTGCTCTTGCCGCGCCTCAGGCAGACGGAACGGCTGCACCCATCCCAGCGGTCGCCCTTCTATTCCCTAGAGTACGGCACACAGCTGCATAGGGTAGGGGTGCAGTGTAGGGTTATGGTACCATAAAACCTATCCGTATGCGCGGCTGCCGGGCAGGTGGTGGTGTCGCCGTACGGCGCGGGCGAGTGGGCGCCGGGCGATATGGAGGCGCTGCTGTGCGGCTGCCTGCTGGTCAAGCCGCGGCCGGGCGCGGTCAGCACGTACCCGCTGCCGCTGCGGGCCGGCCACGCGCTGCTCGGCGCGGCCGCCGACTGGCGCGGCCTGGGCGGCGTCCTGCTGAACGCGCTGGAGGTGCGGCCCTGGCGGCGCGAGCCCCGTGGCTTGGCCGCTGCGGCCTGCTGCCGGCGCGGCCGCTGCAGGGCGCCGCAGGGGCGCCTGCTGCCGCGCCGGAGGCTGACATGTCCCGCCTCGCGGTCCCTGGACTGCTTGTCGCGGGCTTCGCTGCGGCGGTTGTACTCTAAACACACCGGACATGCTTGATATCAGCATGGCTGTGGCTACCAGCACAGCAGGAAACAGATAAAAGCCTGCATCCCGACTGTTGGGCGGCCTGATTTGGACTCTGTAGGTCCTCCATCCGTCTTGGCGCAGCCTGAGCACCGGCATGGTATAGGATTAGGGCAGAGGCTTCATGGATGCATGTGCCACACACGGTGTTGACATGCGGGTGCGTCCGGGCGCGGGCAGGACCTGCCAGCGATGCAGCGCGTGGCGGACCGCGGCGCGCGAGCGCTGCTGGAGGCCAGCGACCCGCAGCATTACGCGGCCATCGTCGATGGCCTGCTGCTCTTCCTGCTGCGCTCCGTGCCGGCGGGCCTACGGAAAGGGTCGGGGTCGGGGGCGGGGGAGGGCCAGGCGGCCGGCTGGGGCGAGCACCTGCATGCTGTGGGCGCGAGCTATGGGGCCGCCGGCGGCGGCAGCGGCGGGAGCGGGGGTGGAGCGGGCGGCCATGCTGCTGCCGCCGCCGCTGTTGACGGAGCGCTGGGAGCTGAGGGCGCCAGCGGCGCAGACGAAGCAGACGGCGCTGACGACGCGGGGGGCGAGGATGGGGAGTGGGACGACTTTGGGGGTGGCGAGGATGTAGGGTCCGATGATGCTAGGCTGGAGGGGGACGCACATGCTGAGCCTGGCAGCTGAGCCTGCAGCTGCCAGACTTCGTAAGCTGTTTAACAGGGGTACACACATGTTGAAACTGGCACAGCTCCCCCGGAGCACTGGCACCAATGCGCATGGCTTGCATTGCGCAGGCATGCATGACCAGGACTTCTGCTGAAGTCCTGGACGCCAAAAGGCGTCCATCCCCAAGTTTCTTGCAAGGGTCCTGAGAATGTCGCAGAGCCAGCACAATTGCGTTGTTCTGTCCTCCATAACCTTGCTTTTTGGTGCGAAGCACCCCGTCCACTTGGCCGCTCATGCTGCCTTGCGGTCCTGCCCCGCTTCTGAACTCCTTTCTTCCCGGGCAACAGCGGTGTTTAATTTGCTGTTCCAACTTATAGCTTAGAGTGTGTTTAATTCTAGCACGAGTCTGCATATGCTTAAGCATGCAATGCACCCGGCCCGGACGTGGCATGTAGCTGAGGGACATGCACTGTATCATTGAGCACCGCATCTCAAGTGCAGCGCGTCTCTTGTGCTGCCATGCAGCGAGGCAGGCATTGCGAGGAAGCACGCGCTGCAGCCCATACACAACCGCTTGAGTGCTCAGGTAAAAAGCCTCATTGCAAAGGCACGAGCGTGGCCCATGACGGTTGCGCACAATACGAGCTCAACATGTGATTGGCTCTGGGCAGCAGAACCATGGCCTACCAGCTCTCACCACGCCTATCATCCTGCCTGCGCAGCGGCAAAGTGTGCAAAGGCCGACGCAAAGTCACACACGCTATAGTAACACACCACGCAGCACACAGGCTGAGATCCGCTGGCGGCCCAGCGGCCATGTCAGCGGCACAACCGACGCAAGGCCGGGCTGAGGGCCCATGCACATGATGGTGCGCTGGCACTGCAGGACGCTGCGATGGGCTCATTCAGCCCATATGAACTTTCAGCCGAAGAGCAAGCATACATACTGGGTACTAAAGGCTTGAAGGAATGCGGGTAGAGCACGGCATCACACATCATGCAGGCATAACTTCTGTACTTTGCGCCACGGCCGCATGAGCTGGCAAGTGTTGTGTACTGGCCTATCACATTCCTAACACATGCCTCCATGCAAGCCTTTCACGCTGGGTGTATACGCCCAGTGCGCTCAACACGACCGCTCTGAGGTCTGACACGTCTCAAGTTCAGACCACACACAATGGTGCAAACAACACAGGTCACAAATTTTCCGGCGCCTGAAACTGACCGCAGACCCCGCAAACGGCACAGGTCACAAACTCTCCGGCGCCTGGGCTCACCGCAGCCCCAGCGCAAATCCCCCAGGAAGCCCCCGACGCTGGGCATGCCCTGGCTCAGCACCGCCAGCGCGCTCGCGCCGAGCGCGTGAAGTCTAATACGTCTCAAACTAACACCAAGGGCAGCAGTGCAGTCGGCACAGGTCGGCACAGGTCACGACCTCTCCGCGCCTGGCGCTCAGCGCAGCCCCAGCGCAAACCCACCGAGGAAGCCCCCGACGCTGGGCATGCCCTGGCTCAGCATCGCCAGCGTGCTACTGGAGAGCGCCTTCTGGTGCGACGCGTCCAGGGGCTCACCGCAGCCCCAGCGCAAACCCGCCGAGGAAGCCCCCGACGCTGGGCATGCCCTGGCTCAGCACCGCCAGCGCGCTCGCCGCGAGCGCCCGCAGGTCCGACGCGTCCAGGCGCCCGTCGCGGTTGACGTCCAGGCCCCTGATGACGTGCGCGTGCACACGCGTCCAGTTGACGGTGATGTAGCCCTGGTATGCGGCGACCTGACGGCGCGCGCGCCCCGTGAGCGGGCGGGGCGTGCTGATCGAGGGCGACCGCGCGGCGGGAGAGACGCGCACGGGGTGGCTGTCCCTGCGAAAAGGTGCGAGGCGGTTCTGGGGCTGGGCGGGGCCCGGCTGCGGGTGGAGGGGCAGAGGGCATGCCGGAAATGCTGCAAAATGGCCTGGTCCACCACGCCACCACGTGAGCGTGGGGCGCAGTTCCTGAGGCAGGGCGCAGGGCGGACCTGGAAGATGAAAAAGAGGAGCCCGGAGGTGGCGGCGAGCCCCCGGCCCACCACCTGCGCGCCCGCAAGCGCGCTGCTGGCACGCGCGCGGCCGGCGGCGGGCTCGCGGCGTCCAGAGGGCCTATACATCGCCATCGCAGGCAGACAGAGCGAGCACAGGGCAATCATGAACACACTGCTAGAGCGTAGGCGACTGGCATCGAGGCATCGAGGCTCGCAGACTCATAAAGGGCCAATATATAACCATTGCAGGGAGGTGCAGCGAGTTCAGGACAGGGCGCAAGGCGTGACGCGCTCGCCTTGAGGGCGTAGGCTGACGCGTAGCCCGCGCAGCCCGAGAAGCCCAGGTTCTGCAATATTGGCCAGTAGAGCGCGACCAGCTCGTTGACGGCCTCGTCGAGCTCCCTGCCGGCCGGCGGCGGCGCCCTCCTCTTGCGCCGGCGCAGCAAGCCGGCGCGCGCGCGGCCAGGCGTCGCGCCGGCGAGCGCTGCCGAAGCCGCGAGCGCCAGCAGCAGCGTCTGCAGCCCGCCAGCCCTCCATGCCTCGTCGCCTGGTCCACCCGGGCTCTGCTGCTGAGCCACACTGTGGCACGGAGCTGCTTGGCGTCTGCAGGCACCAGGATGGCAGCATCTTGATGTTTAGGACGAGCCCTGAGTTGAGCCCAGACAAGCTCTAGGACACCAATAGCGCAAACAACGTGATACGCAAGTCTCAACGTGTCTGAGGTAGGCTTGCAAGGTGCGAAAGTGCACGGGACACGCACCGAACCCATCGCTGCCGCCGCCCCACCCCCGCCCACTGCCACCACAACCTCCTACAGAGCCACCGCCGCCCACAGCTCCTGCAGCGGCCAGTCGTCCATGCCCCGTCGACCTGAGCTGCGGGCGCGGCCTGCACTGCGGGCGGTGGGGCAAGCCGCCTGGCCAGCCTCGTGCCTGTGAGGCTGAGCTCTGGTTGGCTTGCATGAGCTGGACCGCCTTTTGAGACCTCGTCCAGCGCTGCTAGCAACCAGGTTGCTTATCATGGACCAGTTTGTCACTTGCCGGTCAAACCATGCCATGGTTTGACTTACCATGGCCCAATGCATTCATCTAGACCATCCAATGGGCTGGTGAGACATTTTCTCAAGGGGGCATGCGATGCATGTGATGTGATTGCTTCAAGACAGTTGGATGTCAGACCATTTGGCGGGCACCTCCCGAGTCATTGGCGCCGCCCAGCCTTTGCCCTATGGCAGCACAGCCGCAAGGCAACGGCGCGCACAGCAGTGCCGAGGTAGCCAGCAACGGGCTGCGCCAGCTCGACGCGCTGATGAGCGCGGCGCGGTGCCTGCTTGCCGGGTACGCTGGCGAGGATGGTGCTGCGGACCCGTCAGCGCACACATATGCCAGCGCTGCCAAGGTCGAACCGACTGCCCTGGCCAGCGCGCGGGAGCGCTATATGGCCGCCAATGGCGAGCTCCGAGCCACTCTGGAGGCCCTGGCTGCGCAGCAGCAGAGGGAGAGCAGCATTACGCACTCTGAGAGCGAGGAAGGTGTGTCAGCTGCCTGCTCGTCTACCGAGCTGAACGGCTTTACATGGACGTATTGTGACCAACGCTGCTGCGGGGTTGCTGATGCAGCCTGTGCACAACACGTTGGCTTTGGATGCCCGCCGCCGTCAGAGCAGACTTTCGTTTGTCTGCGGGGCCTAGTCCGCACGTACCTGCATGTACGTTGTGGGGCTGACGCTTTGGCAAGACTGCGCCAGGCGCGGGTGCGGAGGCTGCCGCGCTGCGCAAGAGCGTGCACGCGCTGCGTGAGCGCGTCGCCGAGCGCAACGTGGCAGTGAAAGCTGTTGCGGATCAGCTGACAGCCCTGGCTGATGACTTGAGCATGTGGGAGAGCGCCACCTGCACATGAAGACAAAGCGAGCTTGTCTTCTGCATTCTGCTTCAAACCTTCGCAACTCACTCCAGTACAGCCATCTGGCCTGCGACGGACTTGCGACTGCTGGCCTGCTGTTTGCGGAGCTGGCGGGGTAGCTGAAGCACCACGGGTGGAAACCTGCTGGGGCAGCGCATTGTATGCTGTTGAGCAGGGATGATTGTTGGCTAGCAGGGAGCAAGTGAGTGATCTCTAGCAACACCCCTGAACAAGTCTTGAACTTGCTTCTGTTCAATTTCCTGTGCACATCCTTTGCTGCCAGCGCACTGGACGCTGATGAGGCCGCTGGACTTGCGTGCATGCATGCATCGGTGCGCACCGTCCCTGCTTCGCGCTTGTCTGCTGGTGTTAGCTTCCTGGATGCCTAACTGGTGCCTAAACTTGTACTGCTGTTCTGAGCCTGTTTGAGGCCCTAACGAACTCCCGCTGTCCTTTTGTAGGCAAACATGCATATTAACACATATTGGCCTGTCAGGTACTGGAGTGTTTGCGGCATGCCATTTGCTAAAAACAAGAGTGAGGCGAGTTTTTTGCCGCGAGGCAGCAGAGGTGCTCCACATGCGCTTGCTTGCATGTGCATGCGCGCCTGCACTACCTGGCTGCCCTTGCAGTGTGCAGTGTTGCAGAATCGCAGTCTGTTGGTATACGCTTGTTGTGGAGGTGCCGCTGTGGTAGTTGGAGGTTCGGCTGCGTCTCGGCGGCATGCATGCATGCTTGCTTCTGTTGACAATTTGAGCGTGGCTGACCTGTGTGAGAGTGCGCAGGTGTGCCACACTTGCATCATGCTGTGCGGGAGGACATGAGCTGGACCAGCGAGATCGCTTTCTGCGGTTACCGCACCACGCTGTTGTCAGTACTACCGAGTTATGTGGCGCCCACGTCAAGCAGCGAGTGAGGGCCCGCTGCGCCAAACAAGCTTAGTGATCATGCCCTGTGGTCATGTGCATGACCCATGACCTTCTATGGACGCCTTTGCAACAAATGCAACTAGTCTGTTCTCGCACCTAGCCCCTGTCACAGTGCATGGCGCGCTGCTCGACCTGAAAAAGCAGACCTGGGCTGTCACAGAAGCAGATGGTCTTTGCAGCCACTGCTTGTGGTGCCATCATGCGCCTGCCTGGTAGCGGATGTGTTGGCATCCGGGCAAAGAGCATGCATTTCCCTGGGCCCCTTAATGAGCCCCCTTAATGTGCCCTGCAATCCGGGTCCTTCAATGTGACTGTGCAGACTCTTTCCGTTCCAATACACACCGAAGCACTGTTTGCCCTTTATGAGTAGCTCCTGTTCTACCAGCCAGGCCCGTCTCCCATTCTCTAGCATCTGAGCATACTCACGCAAAACATGTGCCTGTTGAGCAACCTCCTGCTTGGCACCTGAAGCAAGTGCTGATGGAGGAAGGCTGGGTTGGTGAGGTTGCCCTGGGCCAGCGTCGCGAAATCCAGTGTGCCACGCAGACAGCAACTTTGAATTGCGCTTTAGTTACTGCGCGTGGCGGTGGAGGTGACGTGTGCTGGTCCTTGGACCCAGGGAGGAGCGTCGCCAGCTGCAGGCTCATGGCCTGCCTTTCTGCGACAGCGCCAGGCGATGCGCAGCACTGACCGAGTCTGAGGCCGCCAAACAGGTCCGAGGACGCTGGAACCCGCGCGTCTGTGCGCGAGCCACGCTTCATGTACAAGCCTTGCAAAACGCACAGTGCAAGCACACATGTGCGAAGCGTTTGCAGGCGTCATGGTCTGCTGCGGCCTCTGCGCTCACGAGCCTCATCATGTTTGGTCGCGAGTCGTCCAGTTGTGACCAGCCGGAGGAGCAAGGCATCGGTGACACCCTGCGCCCGGCGTTCCTTGCCCTGTCACGCACCCTCGCGCAACCTGCAAAGCAAGCATGAGCGCAAGCTGGAGGCTGCTGGAAGCATGGAAGCTGAGCCAGGCACCCGCCCCTCTGCATGGCGCAGAGCAGACACTGGACGTGCAGAGGGACACCTTTTGGAGCAGCACAGGCAGCGGGCCCGAGCGCAACGAGTTTCTGCTCTACACCTTGAAGAAGTCGCTGTGCTGCGTGCGGTTCGTGCGTGTGGCTGTCGAGCGCGCAACTTTCCAGCCGGGGTGCGCTCTTGCACGCAACTCCTTTCCGCGCGCTGTGGACGGAGTGCACCTGTGCGCGCAGCTTTGGGTGACCGCGCTTGCTTGACAGCGTGGCTTTGCTGTCAGCAGGGCTCCCGTGTATCCACCCCGGTACATCTCCTTTGCCGTGGGGGCCACGCCGCAGACGCTGTGCGCCGTGCCCGGCGGGCCGCACCCCGTGCGCGCCACAAATCGCTGGCAGGTGCGGCGCTTGCACAACAGATAGCTTGGCCTGAGCAGCAGAGCGCGCCGCGCATCAACCTCCATTTAGCTCTAACATTCCACGTACGCATGCATGGGCCTGACAGGCGTGGCACTGCCGCAGACGTATGCGCTGCCGGCGAGCGCCTGCCTCGGCCGGTACCTGCGCATCAACCTGCTGGGAAAGCGCCAGCAGCAGCCGAGCGACGCCGTCTGGTACACCGCCATCCGCGCGGTCACCGCGCACGGCTGGACGCTGCCGCTGCCGGTGCTGGCGCACTGGCGCCTGCGCCAGCTCCCGCGCCTGCGGCTCACCCAGGCGCGGCGCGGGGCGACTCGGGGAATGCACGAACGCGCCTGTCGGGTGCTCAGGGCGTGCAGGCGCCTGCAGAGCAGAACTGTCCGCTCCAGGCAGCACGCACTGGTGGCCACTCAGCCTGCTCGTCAGACATGAGCAGCCTTGCCAAGATTGAAGAGCAGCCGGTAACGTGTGATGTGACAGCCCCGCATCGCGTACGTGACCATGCGTGCTGCCTTGCAACTTACCATCGTAGGGGCACCAGGGCTGCGGCGTGCCGGCCAGCGCGGCGGGCCGCATGTGGGACACGAGCGCGCAGTGGAGCGAGGGCCTAGGCGCGCCCGCCCATGCGCTGAGCAGGAGGGTCCGGCTTGGCTGCAGGGTCCTGCTTGTTGTCTGGGTGCAAGGCTGCGTGCCCTGAAGCAAGGTGTGAACCTCATGCAGCCACGCTCTTATGTGGGCCGTGTGCCAGGTCCGGTCATCGAGGCGGTGTTGGCGAGGGAGGAGGCGGAGGACGCGGCGGAGGCCGACATGGAGACGGACGAGGACGAGGAGTTTGAGGGGGATGAGGAGGAGGATGATGGGGACGCGCTGCTGCGCTACGATTAGTCAGGGTGTTTGGTGCCTGCGGGGATGGCCCCACTGGCTGATCCGGAGCGGATCACCGCACGCGGCCAGGGCAGCAGTGTACATCACAGCTCCATAACCATGTCGTGAGTCTGTTATGTGAACAGGGAGCCCGCTGCATGTTTGTGCAGGCGCGGCAGGGCGTGTGTTGTCATGCGCATGAACAGATACTACGTCGACTTGTGAGTGCTGATAACACGTCTACTTCCGTTGCTGCTAGCGTAAGTGCATGCTTAACGACCTGCCTGCAAGATGAGCTTTGTACTAGCTCCAGACATCCATCTGTGCACAGTATAACTCTACAAATATATCGTAAGAAGTCTGTTGAGTGGCTCAGCAGAGCCCCTGCAGCCAGCCGCCCCAGCGGGCTAAGCGCGAACAAGTAGTTCGCAGGCGACACGCGTCCCTCCCGTGCCTGCCTGTGTCTGCCGCCCCACCTCCGCAGCGCTGCCCTCACGCCCATGCAGGGTGCGCGCAGCGGACGTCCCGCACAGCGCGCCACACCGCGGCCGCGCCCTTGAAGCCCGAGCCAAAGGTCAGCTGCAGGATGCGCTCGCCGCGCCGCACGCCCGCCTGGCGCGCAACAGCGCCCCTCAGGCGGCTGCATGGTGCGCACACACAGCCACACAGCACGTGTGACGCATGCTTTTCCAGCCTTGGTGCCAGCAGCAACTTGCTCATCGCTCACCACAATGCGCCACATGCCAAGCACCTGCTGGAAGGCTGCGAGGCCGCCCAGGGGGGGCTGAGACACAGACAAAAGCATGCTGCGCCTGTGCATGTGCTGCGAAGGCGCGGTAATGTCCCGGCAGAGGAATTCTATAGAAAAAACCTGTGCGGTGGAGTGCTCACAAGCACCAGTCTGCATGCCAGGCAGACATGGCTGTTGCACGGCCAAAGCTGGCACGGCACACGCTCGCTGAGTGAAGGTAAGTGAGGGCTTCAAGCAGTGGCGCCTCTCGGCGGCCGGGCGGCCGCACATGGCTCTCCAGGTGCGCGAGGACGTAGAGCGTGGACGCGGGCGACAGGTTGCCAAAGCGGTGCAGCGTGGCGCGCGACGGCGTGGCCGCGCCCGGCGGCAGCCGCAGCTCACGCACGATGCGGTCGATGACCTGTGCGCCCCCGCCTGCTCGCCCTCAGCTCTCTTCCCCAGGGCGGCCGTTGGCAGCAGCAGGTGCCCTGGCAGATGCGCCTGGGCGCCAATGCACATACCAAATGCAGCGAGCTCAGGCCTTTGTCTTGTTTTAAGGCAAACGCAGGTATGCGTATTCTAGCACCCTGCACTTGGCATGTATGAGAATGCGCTATTCAGCATGTGCTCCGATCAGTTCCGTGTGATATACAAAGCTCTGCATGCTGGCGCATGCGTGCATGTCTTGACACATGCCCACTATGGCTGCATACGCGCAGGCAGAAATGAACGCACTGAACAACGTCGACTTCCAGACATCAGCAGGCGCAGGCGCAGAGCACATGCCCACCACCAACCAGGGAGCCTGCGGGCCAGCACCACAGCGGCCCCGGTGTGGATGAGCACGTGGCTGAACGCGGCGGCAAAGTTCGGCTCGTACTCCTTGTGCAGCAGCGCATGCACCTGCGCACCGCAGACGCCTCAGAGCTGAGCGCCACCCGCCGCAAACATGAAGAGCGTGGGCTCCACATGCGCCCGGCCCCCCGGCAGGCTGTCGCGCTGGCGCGCACGGGTCCGTGGACGCGGCCGCGGCCAGCGCCCCGCGCGCTGGGCACAAGCGCTGCCTGCTGGGTGAAGCTTACATTTGCAGAAAGCCCTATGATAGGTCGCGTGCGCGCGCCAGCTCGCGCAGCGGCAGCACGTGCGGCGCGAGCGTGGCCAGGTTGGCGCGCATGGCGGCGGCCGCCGCGGCCACGATGTCGCGCGCGCGGAAGCGCAGCCCGCGCACGCCGGCGCCGTCCTCGCGCCACTGCACCGCGCCAAACGCCGCGTCGTCCGGCAGCAGCACGCGCGCCACATGCAGCAGCTCGTACTTGGCGCGGCGTCGGTCGCGGCGCCTGCGGCATGGTCAGAGCGCTTAGTTTGGCTTTGCACGCCCCTGCATGCTGCAGATCTGTGAGCGTTTTGGTCCCTGCTTGCTTCCACCCCACCGCATCACGTTGCAGGCAGCAATGTGCCGCAGCGAGCGTGCGCCGCGTACAGCGACTTGAGCCTGCCGCGCTTTGGGTGCGCGCTTGTGTCCAAATTCCTGTGAATCCGTGGGGTTTTTCGGCTTCTGACCGTGGAAGCCCAGTCTGAGCAGCAAGAGTGGTTGAGGGCTCACCAGCCAGGCCGATACCGCATCCCGCACAATGCCCTGCCTCCGCTCGGCAGGGCATGACAAGGCGCGCTTGAACAGCCGAGGCCCCTGGGCCGCCGACCTGTTTGTCAGCAGGACGGCCGCGGCGCCCATGCGCAGCAGCGCCAGGTTGGTCACAAAGTCCAGGTCGTTGCTGGCGGCCATGCCGTGCGTGATCGGCTCGCACGCCACCACCAGCGCCACGCTCCCGGGGCGCGCCTGCACGTACAGCGCGCACCGCCCTCGGCATACCCTAATGTCAACTTTAGGCATCCACACTAACGTCAATCCCAACATGAGCCCCGCTGGTCCAGAACACCATCGCGTGCGCGGCAGGGGGCGGCGCGCATGCGCGCGCGCGCGCCTGCATGAGCCGGCGCGCCAGGTCGATGGCGAGCACGCCGCCGGTGCAGCCGTGGCCGCCCAGCGCGTACGTGGCCGCGTCGGGCCGCAGGCCGAAGCGGTTGGCCACCATGGCCGCCAGCGAGGGCGTCAGCACCACCGACGAGCACGCGCTGACCAGGATGTCCACCTGCGCCGCGTCACCATGGCCGTGTGAAAGTGAACTTACATGAGGGACCAGGGCCTGCAGCGGCCGTGCGCGGCGCTCAGTCCTGGCGCGTCCGGCAGACCCTGTCGCGGCAGCCCGCAGCGCGTTTCAAGGCGCCTGAGCGCGCTTGTGTGGGCCATGAGGTGCCTGTCGTGCTTCGGCCTCACCAGGGATCAGGACGTGCGTCTCATGGGCCCGCCGCACACCGTGACTCCTTCTAGCTCCACGCATGCAGTGTAGAGCGGAGTTTCTGTGCCTTGTGCCTGGCCTGAAGGTGCGCGGCTTGCAGCTCAACTTGCCAGACACACTTACAACCTCAATCATCCGTCATATTTCTCCCTTGAGTGAAGACAACTGGGTAACTGCTTACTGCACAAAGCATAAGCGCTTGCTGGGCGCCACCTCCGACGCCTCGATGCCCGAGGTCTTCATCGCGGCCGCCACCGCGCCAAAGGCAGCCATCTCCAGCTCCTCCAGCGCGGCCGACAGGCTCTGGTCGGCCGGCGTGCGCCGCAGCCCTGCGCGCGAGGCGGCCTGGGGGACGGGGAGCGCTCCCTGGCTCGCCAAGATGCCTTTCACATACTTGAGCACGTCCCGGCTCACGCGTCCAAGCGCGCTGCGCGCGCCGCCGCCTGAGGGGCCGGGAGCGCGCGCGGGCACGCCAGGATGCGTGTCACATGCGGGAGCGCCTCTGGGTCCGCGCATCCAAGCGACGCCGCGCGCACCGGGCGGGACGGCGGTCGCGTCGCCTACGCCGATGAGCGCGTCATTGAACAGCTGCGCCTCCACGTGCGCCAGGGTCGCCTCAGTCAGGCCCTGCGCGCGCGCCGATCAGGTAGCGCAGCCTGTCAGCCCTGCATGCACACCGACAACACAGCCTGTCAGCGGCGCGGGGCCGCCCCGTCTGTGCCTGTGCGCGCTGGTGCAGCATGCATGGGCTGCAGTGCGCGGCAACCAGCGCTCGCTGGCCGCGCGCTGCAGCAACACGTAGCCCAGCATGAGCGGCGCGCATGCACGGTGTTTGACCGGCAGCCCGTCGCCTGCCGTCCTGCGTGGTGGAGTTTGATGCGAGAGCGGGCGGGCAGCTTGTGAGAGAGCGCTGGCAGCCGGGTGGAGAAGCACCTGGGGCACAAGCGCCTGGCGCAGGATGGCGACCGTCTCCCGCCGCGTCACACGCAGCCTGCATAAAAAATAGGATAAACTTAGGGCCAGGACGGGCGGCAGGTATGCGCAGGGCACAGCACTGCGGCCCGCCCCTTGCGGCACCTGCCCTGGCCCATGGCGCACATGCCAGCCCCGCTTTACTCCCCCCGTGCAGCTCCACATGCACCTCAGAAGCGACAGCGGACAGCCCACCCCCACTCTGACACAGTGCCTGCTCACGTGCCACAGGCGCGGCAAGCACTGGAATGCAGGCACCCTCCTTGTCACGCCATCGGGGTCCCTAGCCCAGGCCCAAGGTATGCAGGGGCACTGTACATTCGGTACAGCCTCTGGCACTTAATAACGCAACACTCCGCATGAAGCCTGCACCCTCCTCTGGCACGCACGCGGGCTGCATGCACACAAGCTTGCGGCGCTGGCCTCCCTTTGCAGCGCATCCTGCATGCTGGCGCGCGAAGGCCCGCGGCCCGATGCAGGCACAGCCGAGCCGCGTCCCCTTCACACACCACCTTCCGTGGACCGATATGCATCACACAGCAGCTCACTTGACTTTAGCGCGGAAGCGCACTCGGGCGGCGGCGCGAAGCAGGCGCAGCCGAGCATTGTTCCCTCCACATGCCACATTTTATAGAGGACTGACATGCATCACACAGCAGCTGACTCAAGTTGTGCGCGGGCGCGCACTCGGGCGGCGGTGCGAAGCAGGCAAAGTCGAGCAGGAAGACGCCGGTGCGGCGGCGGCTGAGCGCGGACCGCAGCGCGGCCGCCACGAGCGCCGCCCACGCCAGCGCAGCTGCCAGCTGCCCCGCTGGCAGCAGCGCGGCGCACAGCGACGCGCCGCGCAGCGCGCCGCCGTCCGCACACGCGTCCGCAAGCAGCGCCGCCACGCTGCCGCCAGCGTGGCCGGGCGCCTGCATGGTGACGCCTCGCGCATGCGTCAGGGCAGCGCTGTATGCACGTGCCGGCGTCCTATGCAGCGCTCGGATTACGCGGCCGGCCAGCAGATGTGCCAGGCTGCTGACTCCGGCCAATGTGCGCGGTCTGAGTGATTGCAGGGACCAGGACTGGTTCGCATTCCTGACAACCGGCCTAAGTCAGGGGGCTCTGTCTTTGCTTGCCCCCGCGGCAATGCAGCTGACAGTGACAGGGAGATGGCGTGATGCTGCTCACGCTGCATGGCTAACAACTTTACTGAGCAATGACATGGGCTGGCTGGGGGCTGCCAAAATGGCCCCAGAGGCGCTGCTGGGCCAGCACCCAGAGCGACAGCGGCATGGCCAGCGCGGCCACCAGGACTAGCCAGGTGACTGTGTCGAAATTGTACCGCTCCTCCAGGAGGGCGCGGACGCCCATGGCAGCCCCCGGCCCGCGTTGCCAGGCTGCTGTGCCCGCGCGTGTTCGGGCTTGCGCGTACAGCTCTAGGTCACTGCGTGCCAAGGATGCCTTGCCGCACAGGCTGCACGTATGCACGCCCAGCAGGGCACCAGCGCACGGCGCATATGCAACAACCTCGTCCAAACAAAAGCGCAGCGCTGAGTTTAGGCCAGAATCAGTACCTTGTCTCTTTGTTTACACGGGGTAGCACAATGCTCAGTGTGAGTGTGAGGCCTGGTACAAGGATGGCAGCATGAGCAGCCCTGGACCCTAGCTAACCCGCATTCAAACCTTGTGGCACAGGCCTTGCATCATGCTGACAGCATGCATGGGGTCAGAAGCCCTTGACGTTGAGCAGCGGGTGGAGCCGGTGGACGACCTCCACCAGGTCCGCCTGGTATGCCATGACCTGCGCCGGGTGCAGGTACTGGTTAGCCCTACCCTAACCCTGATCTCCACTTGAAGTAGCCGACCATGCATGGACTGCCAAAGACGCGCAGCTGGCAGCGCCTGCGTGCCTGCTGTGACAAGCAAGGACCGGCAAGGAGCCTACAGGGCGCAGCAGCAGGCATGGGCAGTGCACTAGGAGGGCTGGCGTCTGCGTGGGCACGCCGACCGGCGCAGCAGGGACGCGGCGGAGACGCGCCTGCGTCAGGTCCTTGTATGCGGCAGGCGCCTCATCAATTACGCGGCGGTCTGCGTCACATACAATACCCTCCATTGCCCGCACAATGTCCTCCTGCACGCCGGCACGGACTGCATTCAGCGTGACGCTCACAGCGCCAGACTTGCCTGACATTGGCACCTGTCACACGCAAGCTCCGCCCTGTTCACAAGCGTGCGCCGCTCAAGCGTCGCCCGTGCGCAGCACCGCAGCGCAGCACACCGGCCTGATCTCCGCCTTGGCGCGCGTCCGGCTCATCTTGCGCCCCGCGCCATGTGAGCACGAGTTCCAGGACTTTGGATTACCTCTTCCGCGCACGACGAACGACCCTGTGCCTGCGCCCAAGCGTGGGCAGGCGTCTCAGCTGTTGAAGCGCACGAAAAGCTGCAGGAGCTGGCAGTGCAACAACTGCCTGCCCTGTTGCGCTTCAGACCGGGACCCGCCACAGCCGCTCAGCTTGATGCCCTAGGTGCGCTGATGTACCTGGCAGCTCCCCCTTGGTGACATCTCTGTTGTGCACGCCCCGCCCCGAGTCCAGCGCTAAGACTGACAGCAGGCTGCTTGCGCATGCTGACAGAGCCGGGCTGACAGTCTCAGACTGGCGACCTGGCCGCAAGCTGGCTCATGGTAACAATATTCTGCGCGCGCACCCATGGAGCCCGGGATGAGCCCCAGCTGGCCTTCCCTGGCAGGCGTCGCGCCCTTGCGTGTCACCCACAGGTCGCGTTCCACTGCCTCGCCTGTGCGCGGGTCCTGTCCCCAAGACACGCCCCGCATCATGTGGACTTGCTCGGATCGCTCACATATAAGGATGAAGTCTGGTGACCAGACCAAGAGCTGCTGCTTGCAGACAGATGTCCTTGTGATAGAAAAATCAGATCATACATTCATACTCCTGTACGGAAATGGTGAGCCAGCTAGTTGAAGTAAGCAAGGGTTTCACATTTACCCACTGCAGTGGCAGCAGGCAGGGCGCGCACCGTGTACGAACACCGCTCGCACTGGCTGCGACCCCGCACACACGATAAATCAAACAACAGGTATGCCTTTGCGGCAATAGTGCACACTGCATTGCATCTGGCTGCCGCAACTGTCCGATGCAGCAGAGCACCTCCAGAGCATCAGTCACTGTCACCGACCATCAGACTCGAAGTCAGTCACTGTCATCAACCATCAGACTGAAATTTGTAGTCCAGCAGCCCCGCGCGGCGCGGCGCGCCAGAAGTTATGGTGGATGTTGACCGCGCGCGCGTGGTCGGGCTGCGCGCCGGTCACCTCCGCCACCGCCTCCTCCATGAGCCGCCGCATGGCCTGCCGGTTCTGCATCGCATACTCCTGGCACCAGGCCATGTCCTGCGCGCGCGCGCGCCATGCATCGTGGCACACGCCCTCTGCCAGGGCGGCGCCGGCAAAGGGCCGCGCGCGCGGGCTCGGCATCACCTGGACTGCGCGAGGCATGCTTGCTGCCTGCCGATGCCGAAGCACTCGCACGCAGTGTGTGCTACCAGAGCCGCCAGGTTTGGGAGGCCGCACCGCTGAAGACGGGCAGGCTCCAACTTGCATGCAGGCAGCGGATCCAGAGAGTGCAGGACCGTGCTGCCAGGCACCAGGCCGAGGGCGCAGGCCGACCTGCAGGTACTCCCGCCCAGCCTTGGAGTCGATCTCCAGGTAGTTGAGCCCACCCGGCACCTCGGTGCCTTGGTTCTTCAGCCAGGCCCTCGCGACCTTGTCATGGTGCTGCGCCGTCTGGTTGCCTGCGCGCGCCGCGCGCGGCACCTGCACTGTGCGGGGTTTGAGCCTGCGTGCATGCAGGCTGGGCACACAGGTCCGCACAATGCAGGTCCCCTTGGAGACCCTGGCGCGGAGTCCTGATGCAGGGCTTCGGGTAACGCAAGCACGGCTCGCGGCCGGGTGCACAGCTGCCGGAGCGCGGCGCAGTATAAAAACGGTAACACGCCCGGCGCGTGCCAGACATGCCGTGTGTGCACACATCCCTACCCTAACCCAAGCCCGGCGCATGCCAGACAAGCCGTGCACGGCGTGGCACAGCGTCACCACAGTGCCACCGAGTGTGGCAAACGCTGGGCACCTGCTGGGCCAGCAGCGCAACGGCCCGACCACATAATCACATCACGCGTGACCGCGCCTTGACCTCGCTGCGGACATGGGGTGTGCTGCAGGGCTTGCAGTGCATGCAGTGCGCTATTCCCATTGCTGCAGCAGCCGCAATGGCATGAGCCTTCATCAACAGGATGCTCTCAAGCGCAGCGCGCCAGTCCGTCTGCAAGAAGTTTCACAGATGCATGATGTGCCGGGCAGGCGGCCGGGCGCCCGCACCGATGTTGCGGCTGCCCGAGTGGAGCATGATCCAGACCTGGCCGCCCTCGTCGTGCAGCAGCTCCAGGAAGTGGTTGCCGCCGCCCAGCGTGCCCAGCTGCCGCGCGGCCTTGGGCGCGGCCGCCTCCGCCGCGAGCCGCTTGGACGGCGGCAGCCGGGCGCTGATGTTGGCCAGCGCACGCGCTGAGCCGGGCAGCGGCGTCTTGTGCTCGTTGAAGCCTGCGACGGGCGTGCGCGGCGCCTGCATCAGGTCGGACCGGGGCGGGGGCTGTTATGCGCCGCACCTTGACAGCTAGGACTAGCAAAGCATCATCTCCGAACCTCCGACCCGTTCAACGAACAACGAGCCTGGACAGTCCTTTCCAAAACCTGTGGTGCTCCCTCTGCATGCAATCCGTTCCCTCTTTCTCACAAGGCCAGCTGGCAAACACAACAAGCTCCAGCTGCAGCCATCCATGTACAACAGACCAACACGTGCATGCAGGTGCCTATACACGTCGCCTCCAGACAGGTGCCTGTCGCACCCTCCCGCCCTATGCAAGGCATGGCGCTCTGCACCGGTCGGGATGCGCTTCTTGATGAGCTTCTGCAGCGTCTGCAGCTGCTCCAGGCTGAGGTCGTCCTTCTGCAGGCCCTTGAGCGGCACCGCGCACATCCCGCAGCCTGCAGCCGCGCGCGACGCCGTCCGGGACGCCAGATCCTAATTATGTTAAATGAGATCTAGAACCTACCAGGACGCATGCCGGAAGCGCTTGGTAACACTTCGCTCACGTGCACGTGACTCATGTAAGTACGAACGTGCTTGGAAAGAACCAGACAGTGAGCTAGACCAGCACCATAGGCAACCGCGCGTCGTGAACGCACCTATATCGACTCCCACGGCGTTGGGGCACACATACAGCGCGCTTGCAAATACCGTGCCGATGGTGACCCCCTTTCCTAAATGCACATCGGGCATGGCCGCCACGAACGAGTCGTCCGCCGGCAGCGGGGACTCCGCGACCGCAATCAGCTGCTGCAGCGCCTCGGGCTCCAGCTCGCGCCGGGGCGTGTACAGGAGCACCTGCACCAGGTCCAGCGGCGTGCTGAAGCAGCACCCCTGCCCAGGCCCGCCCAGACCCACAGCTGGCAGCGTCGCCCCTTAAAATTGTCGGCCACTGGCAGCGGGCGAGCTCTGTGACGACCAGCAGCTGCAGCGCACCCACAGCTCCAGGTTTGACATATGTGCGAGAATACCTGCAGAGCACACTGCGCTGGAGGGCATTCAGCACTTGGCTGGGAGGGATGCAGCACCCTCTGCAGTACTTTCAGGCCGAACGGCACAGCCACAGCGGTGCCTGCCAACCGCAGCGGGAACTGCGCAACGAAAAGTGCTGCTGCACCGCGTTGGGCGCCAGCCCGCTTGGGGGTGCGCAGGTCGCACGGGTATGCATACAGCGCTTGCTGAGCATGGAGGGCTGTACTCCTTGCACAAACACAGTGCTGCTCTACTGCACAAGGCGAAAGCGCAGCGACTTTGGCAGCGCACTCATGCGGCTTACAGCTAAGGCTGCACAAGCAATTTGGGAGACACAAACGTGTCATTCTAGCTGGCAACATTGAGCTAGGCGGGGACTGCTCATCCAGAGAGCCAGTAGTCCTTGCATAGGCCTCTATTACGGTTGAAAACATAGTAGCCAGCGTTTGTGCAGAGTACGGCAAGCAGAGCAACAGAGTTTGACAAGAAAAGCAAATCTGTTTCTGTGCACTAGTGCATTTGGTTGATACAGCTGTGCACAGAGCGAGGCTGCGTGCCGGCACGCCCTTGGTTTTCACCACCTCAGGCAGCACTACGTCCGCCATCTGCTGCGCTGGCGAACGCACACGCGAGCGTCGGGCAAAAAAGCGGCAACTGGGTGGTCTTGTCTGTCTTGCAACAGCGTGCAGGTGATGGAGAGAGCGCAAGTGAGCCAGCATGGAGCGGGGGGCGGAGCACGAGGCCAATGCGTCTGATTGCCCCTTGCGCTTGGCAGTGCGGGCACCCTGGAGAACTGTGCACGAGTTACAAGCAAACTCCAGAGAACCATGGTGTTCTCAAGACTCGTAAGCTTCTGTCAGGTGCGACTCCAGCAAACTCTTTACCAAATACCAGTCTGAGACAACAGGTTCAAGCCTGCGCTACATTCTCAAGACAAGCTCATGGCAAGCAGTACAAACCTGCTCCGGCTCTACAAGGCAAGCCCTGTTGCAGGCTGGCATGCAGACTGCATGTAGAAAGTAAAAACCTGCCTACCTACCTTCTCACACCTGCGCAATGCCGTGCTTACCACCAGAGGCGCAGCCGCGCTCCTTACGCTTCAGCTGTACTCAAAACACTCCTGCCTGCCACCACTTTATGCCAGTTCCCAGCCCGTCAGTTTGCAGGGCGGCATGCGCACGGCGCGCCCCCTAGTCCTCCGCCTCGAAGGCGCCCCACCAGAAGCTGACAGAGAAGCTGACAGTGAGCGCGCGCACGTAGTGCCACCACCCCGGCGGCACGTACAGCATCTGCCCCGGCCGCAGCAGGCAGTCCCGGAACGGCGCATCGGCCAGCCCCGGAAAGCGCTGCTCAGCGTCCGGGGCGTCCAGGTCGACCTGCCGCGCCGCCTCAGGCTCTCAAGAGGCTCACAGCGCCTGCGTTGCCACGGCCGCCACGATCACCCTCACATACACCAACGCTCGCCTCGCAGCCCACCGATTTGTGGGCAGTGCACGTCCTGACACGCCTGAGAGCCATGCATGCCACCCAAGCATGCAAAAGCAGGGGGTGTGTCTGGAGCGGACACGCCGCCTCCCCGGCGCGCCTGGCTGGAGTTGGTGGTGAGGCCCTCGCGGAAGGGGCACAGCATGGCGGCCGCGGCTGGCGGATACAGCCGCACGTACTTGACACCGACCACCTGCGCCAGCAGGTTGTGGTGCGGGTCCGTGTGCAGGGGCGTCACCTGCGCGGCCCGACGCACGCACGCCTGCGACATTAACCTACGTCGGTGGTTTGTGGTGCGGGTCCGTGTGCAGCGGCGTTACCTGCACGGCCCGGCGCGGGCATGCCTGTCACGCAAGGGAGGAGCCTCGGCTTTGCAGAGCACAGATGCGGCGACGTCACCTGCGCAGCCCAGGTAAACAACTGCACGCCTGTTCTGAGTCTCACAGTCTGCACCGGGCTGGCGCGCTGAGGTTACTGTTCTGAACCAAAGTGCGCCCAGCTAGGTAGGAAAAAGCGTTTGGAGAGAGAAATGCTGTGTACTGCGAGCCTACCCTGCCAGCAGACACGCATGCTGTGCGAGCGTGAGCGCACCGTGCCGGCCGGGCCGAGCCAGGCATTGATGGTGCGCAGCTCGCCTGTCGCCGTGCAGTAGTCCGGCGTGGCAATGTCTCGTGCCAGCTCGGGCACCTGGGCACAGCCGCTTTCAGCTACAGCGTCACGCAAAGAGCGCCGCAGGGTCGAGCGTGTGTTGAGCAGTGCTCGCATCCGCACCAAGACAGCTCGCTGTTTGTGCAGCAGCTAGCATCCTCAGGCAAGATACGTGCCTCGGGGGCGGCAAAATGGAGTTAGCGAAATGTATAAATACCACATATGTAAGCAGGCTCTGCACCATCTTGTCCACGTTACAGGCGCCCTCATACCCCGCAACACCCCAACTAGCGCATGCTACATGCGCGCCATGCCACGGACGCATCCGAGCTCAGGTGCACCTGCGCAAACAGGTCGTGCTGGGCGAGGTAGCCGCGCCGCGCGGCGGCGCCGGCCGGCGCTGCGCCGTGTAGCACGTGGGCCGCCAGGAACTCCGAAAACGGCATGAGCGCCTGGCCCCAGCCGGGCGCCAGGTAGTGTTCGCCCAGCTCCACGGGCACTGTGCGCGGCCCGGCCGCCGCGAGCAGGTAACCCGGCTCGCGCCAGGCCACCAGCGCGCGCCAGTGGCCCATCGCGCCTGCGTGCGCTGCTGCTGCTGGACTGCTGACGGCAGGAAAGGAACGAGGCGAACTTTGCGCGCCTGGCTAAAGCGGCAAAAACACCAGAGTCGCCACGCAGTCAAGCGGCAAGCTGTCGCACGGCGCTCGACAGCGGGCTGCGCCGCACGCCAGCTGCTAGTTTATCACAACCGCAAGAGTATACGAGCATCACACTGGCCGCAGCGCGCGCCAGTGATCACGACGGGCGCGCCGCCGCCCGCCGCGCACATGTACGCGCCCACGAAGCGCTCCAGCGACGGCAGCTCCTCCTCCGCCAGCGCGCGCCCGGCCGCCAGGGCGCCGCCTGGCAGGCTGCGCTGGTCGAGCTCCTGGTCGCCAGCATCCTGGTCCCCCCACCCGACTCCCTGACCTGACCCTGCCTTTCCTGCACCCGCCCGGCCTCCAGCCGCCCCGCCGGCCGAGCAGTCATCCGCCAGAGCGCCGCCCTCGGGCCCTTTGCAAGAAGCGCCCAGCCCATCCTGCCTGGAGGCTGCCGCCCTCTTACCGCTGTCTATCCGCGGGCGCTTGGCGGCGCGCGCAGGGTCTCCAGCGCCGCCCGCGCCGCCACCAGCGCCGGCTGGCGGCCCCGCGCCCGGCGCGCCCAGCGCGCGCCAGCGCGCCTGCAGCGCGGCAACGGCGCGCAGCACCGCTGAGCGCAGCCGCGGCCCGCCCATGAGCAGCGCGAGGTCGCACTCGCGCAGCGCGCTGACCAGGCGGCCAGCCTCGTCCTGCTGCGCAGCCGGCGCCGCGGCCGGCGGCCCGCCCGTGTGCATCCCGGTGGGCGCCGCGCCCAGCTGCGCCGCGCCTGGCTGAGGCGGCGCGGTGCCTGGCACCCCCTGCGGCTGCGCAGCTGCTGCAAGAGCCGCCGCCAGGTTTTCCGTTGCATGCAAGACCCCGCCAGGGGGCGCCGCAGTCGAGGGCTGTGGCGGAGGCCCCGCCTCGCCGGCAGCCGGGGCGGGGGCCGCGGCGTCCGGCAGCTCCGCCTCATCCGGCCGCGGCGCGCGCAGGGGCCCTGCAGGGTCTGCAGGGCGCGGGGCGCGCGCGCGTAGTGCGGCCGTGGCGCAGGCGAGGCAGGCGAGCGCGTAGGCGTCGCGCCAGGCGGGCGCCGCGTCCTGCCAGGCGCCCGTGTGCAGCTTCTCCCACGCCGCCTGGCCAGCGCCCGCCCCAGGCGCGCTTTGGTGTGCTGGCGAATGGGAAAGGGTGGGAAGGGGGTGTAAAGCGAAATGGCGTTTGGGGACGGATGAGTTGCGGACAGTGCGCACTCGCCTGGGCCGTGGTGGCACCACGTACTTGAAACCCACTTGATATCTTGGCGCACACATCTCACACGGCTGGCCAAGGAGCACCATTGTGCCAGCTGCAGCACGCTCGTGCCAGGCGAGCGAACAGTGTGGCGCACTTCATTGCTCAGAGGCGCACCTCTTGCAAGATCTGTGCGTCAGCAACAGCGCCCGCATGCTCGCCAGTCTGCGCGCGTGCACAGTCAGGTCAGTAGCACTGGACGTGTCATGCACATGCTCATTCACATGCATGCACATCCCGGCGTGGCGCCCAAGCCCGCACAGGACACCAGGCCTCCGTGACAGCATGGGCCGTCCGGATAAACATGTGCTGTGCACGCCACCCTGACAATGCAGAAACAAAACAAGCAGCAAACCTTGTGCCCAGGTTGTTGATGCTGAGCCAGAGCAGCAAACTCGCACGCGGCACAGAGGCAACCAGCTGCAGCGGCTGGCAACATAGCCCGCTCACTCATGGCCTTGCTGAGACCTGGTCGTCTGACAGGCCCTGGGCTCAAGCACTGGCTCTGGCGCATCTGCAGAGGCGCCCACCTGCGCGACGCGCAGCGCGCTATGGACGAGCGCGGTGCAGCCGCGACCCCCCGCGGCCTCCAGCTCTGCACGGCAGCGCGTCCAGGGGCGTCAGTGGCTAGCTTCCAGGGGCGTCACTGGCTAGCTCCCAGGGGCGGTAGTGGCTACCATGATGCACTTCGCCTCAGTCCAAATATATTACCACGCAGAGGGCGCTTCCTGCTTCTCAATCAAAGTCCTGGAGCTCGCAAAACAGGATAGCAGATCGAATGGGAGCGCTGGGCTGCCATCAATCATCGTGAGCAATATTGTCGCACATCCACAAGGCAAACATGCGGGCGGCTCGCCCACCGCTGCGCTCCGTAGCAGGGCCGCACAGGCACGCGCCTCACGCCTGTCTCCGACATGCAAGGCGCTCACAGCTGGTTTGTTGCTCCCTCGGGCCCCACGACCCTCAGCCTGCATGTGCACTGCAACGCCCTCATCCAACAGGCCGGGCGCGCCACGCACGGCCCGGCACGCCGCTGCCTAGAGCTCGGCACGCGCACCGCGCAGCAGCGGCGCCAGCGCGTCCGGCGCGGCCTGCGCGCGCAGCAGGCCCGCCAGGGCCTCACTGGTCGCACCCGCGCCCGGCGCCGCGCGCGCCGAGGCCCCCGCCTCCATGCTCACCGCCGCCGGCCCCAGCCTTTCCGTCTGCTGATTCTGGCTCATCATGGCCTGACGCAGGCCCGTGCGCGCTCCCTGTCGGCTCCGGAACCCCTTCGAGCTCGGCTGGTCGCGCAGCGCTTGAGCCGAGAAGGCTGGCAGTTGGCGTCGCCACAAGCGCCTCCTCCCACTGCAGCAGCCGCTCGCCCGGCGTGAGGCCCTCTGCGGCGGCGTCTGCTTTCTCGGTCTCCCCTCCGTGCAGCGCCCCAGTCCCCCGCTCGGCTGCGGCCCCCGCAGTGCTCGCTGGCGCCCCCTTGGGTGCGGCCTCGTCTCCCGGTTCGTCGGAGAGCACAAACTCGGCCGCGTCGGCTGCGCCGGCCGCCAGCTCGGCCTGGTCCGCGGCCTCAGCGCTCGCCTCAGCCTGCGTGTTTCGCTCCGCGGCGGGCGTCTGCGCGTCCGGCTGCCCCGCCTCGGCCGCGCGGTCCTCCAGGCGCAAGCCGCGCACGGCCGCGGCCACGACCCGCGCGGAGTCGGCCGCGCGGCCGGGCTCGGGCGCGGCCGGGTCGGGCCCCGGGCCGCCGCGCGCCTCGCCGCCGGGCGCGGCGTCCGCCGGCGCGGCGCTTGTCTGCAGCGGGGGGGCTGCAACAGGGTCGGCTGCGGGGTTGAGGCCTGCCGCGCCGCTTCCCGCTGCGACCACGTCGGCTGCCGCGCTCTCAATCGCCTCCTCGACCTCCGTCCCGCTCGGCAGCAGCTCGGCGGCGGCAGGCTGCGGCGCGGCGCCCTGCGCGGACCCCGGCCCCGCGTCCTGCTCGCCCTCGGGCGCGCCGGCCCCGTCCTCCGCGGGCGCGGCAGACACAGCAGCCGCCTGGCCGGTCTCGGCGGCGAGGCCCTTTGGCAGCAGGTCGTCGCCCAGCCAGTCGCTCTCTTGCGGCTCAATAGCAACCGCGTGGACGGGCTTGAGCTCGGCCGCACTGGTCGGGCCCGGCTCGAGTGCGGAGCTCGCGCTCGTCGCAGGGGGCGGCGCGGCGGTCGCGGCTGCCCCGATCGCAACCTCGAGCTCTGCGGTGCTGGGCAGCGCCGGCTCGCCTGGCACCAGGGCTGGCGCCTCGTCCGCGTGCCGGTGGGCAGCCGCCGGCGGCACTGCCGCGGGCGCTGCGGCCGTGTCTGGCGCTGGGGTAGGGTCTGCTGAGGCTTCAGGGTCTGCTGAGGGTTCAGGGTCTGCCAAGGGTTCACTGGCTGCGTTGCCGCCGTGCAACGCCTGGTCGAGCTCGCCAAAGTCCTCGAGGTCCTGGATGTCCGCCGCCTCGCCCAGAAACTGCACCGCGCGCAGCCCTACCAAGGCCTGAGCGCCTGCGCCGTTGCTGTGCAGCCAGCGCGAGCAGCCCCAGGAGGCATCACACGCGCAGCGCAGCGCTCGATATATAGGCGATGTGCACTGGCCGGCGGCAGGGTGAGCAGCCCCACAAGGGACAGGGAACGAGCAGGCGAGGTCGGCTTGGCTGGCACAAGACCCGAGAGCAGTCGCCAGAAAGCTCGCAGACAGGCAGGAGAGGCAGGGCAGCGGTGTGCTCAGACAAGGCAGGCCAGCCTCTGTTGCGCGAGCAAGGCCTTCGTGCAAGTAGCACACCTTAATCAGACACAAGGGATGTCCACACTATTGTCACAGGCAGGGCCACAGCACAGGCATCACCTTGCCGTTCACGTGGAGCTGCGGGAGTGCGCTTTTGCCGCCGCTGTCTCTGAGCATGGCGCTGCGCCGAGCAGGCTCCTCCGCAAGGTCGACCTGTAGGCTTGGCAGGAAGCAGCGTCACCAGGCTGCACAAGGCGCGCGAGCCAGCAGGGCCGGCAGGCTGCTGGCCATCGTGTGGGCACGCGAAGGGGCACACGCCTCCTCATAGCCGACATTCTTGGCTGCCAGCAGCGCCGTGACGTTCCTGATGGCAGTCTTTTGGAAGCGCGTGGATGGCGTGGACGTGGTGTACAGGATCACTTTGCCCTGTGATGGGCGTGCTGGCATCGCTCGCCGCCTCGGCCCCTGTGCGCCGTCTGCAGAAGCTGGGAGTCGAGTGCTCAGTGGGAATGGGAACTGAGCTTGCCGCCGTGCAGATCCACAGTTCGCCCTGTGCCGGTGCGCCTGGGGAGCAGAGGGCCCAGCCGTAGCCCTACTGCTGGCTTGCTACAAAGGTGTGTGTGCACCGCTCGCACGAGTCCAGGCAGCGCACGGGCTGGGCTGCCAGCAGGCTGCAGCGGTCGTGAGAGGTGGCGCCTGCTGTCTCGTGTTGCACACAGCGTCGGTGTCGCAAGCATCAGCACAGGCATCAGTGCGAGCAATAAGAGCCAGCTCTGAAGGCGGCGTGTGCGCCTGCGGGCGCGAGCGCTGCGTCGGCGTGGCTGATGCCTGGCGCGGCCCAGGCGTGGCCAGTGTCTAGAGGCGCAGCACTTTGCTTGCTAGCGCGCGGCAGCGAGCGCCCGCTGTCAGCGCGGCCGGGTGATGCCCGGTCCCGGCGTGCCCGAGCACGTTGCCTTGTTTGTGTCTGTGCCGCTGCTAGAGGCAGCCGTATGTTCCCGCACGTGGCGCGCAAGCACATACATCTGCCGCGAACGCGATTAGCATGTGAACGCGCGCGCGCCCGCACCCGCGCATGCGCTGGCGGGCGCAGCTGTATAGCCAGGCAACAGAGCGGAGCCGTGCCCTGATGAGGCGGCCTGTGGGGGTCCCCTAGGACGCTGCTGATGGAGCTTACTCCGAACAGCTCGGAAGAAGACGATCTGCTCGACACCGAGGAGCTGGGCGACTACGACGACGACATGGTCACGGACGTGCCGTCGCCGGCGCAGCAGGACCTGTTCCCGGAGAGCTTCCCGAGCGACAAGCTGGAGCACGTCCTGGCCGGGCTCAACCGGCTGCCCAGCTGGGTGGTGTACCCGCTGGAGGTGGCCGAGTGCCTGCACGCGGCGACCGCCATCGCCCGCGAGGGCGACAGGTGCGGCGCTGCAAATGCGCCGCGCGCTGCGCGCGGGCTGCATGTCCCGCTCTCTGCCCGTGCATGCCCGTGCGTGGTGCTGTGCACCCGCCGGTCGGCGCCGGAGGCTCGCGGTCGCCGGTGTCGCAGCAGCCCTGCGCGAGGCATGCGCGCCGAGCGGACACCGACACCATTGCAGCGGCGCCTGCCTGCCCTGCCCAGTATGTTTTCATATGCTTTATATGCACGACCGCGAGTCACGGTCACGTTGAGGCCTGCGCCCCGGCGGCGTGGCTGTTGCGCGCCGCGGTCTGCCGAGCACGCTGTGCACGCTGCCCGGGCGCAGGGCGGGCCAGCACGAGCAGGCGCAGGTGCGGCGGCTGATCCGCGATGCGCTGCCCATGGCGTTCGAGAAGTGCTTCGAGGACCGCGCAGTGAGCGGCTGGAGCGAGCGCGTGCAAGCGGACATCCTGTCCGCGGCGGCGGAGCTCGGCGAGCTCACCGTCCTGCGGCTGCACGTGCGCGCCGCTGCCCTGCCCTACACTTCACCCGCCCGCAGGCATCGGGCCGCCTGCGCGGCTGCGCCTGGGGGGGCGCGCCTGCCCGCGCCGGCCAGCAGCGGCCGGCCGTGCCGTGCACGCGCATTAACCTCCCCACGCTCTGCGTGTCACAGCTCGCCGCAGCCTCTCCGGTTGTGCTTGGTAGCGCGGGGCCTCAGCCTGGTGCTCGCATGCGGCATTCAAGTCACGCGTTCCTGGCACGGCGCGCGGCGGGCCGAAAGCGCCGGCGGCGCCCAGCTTTCGGAGGCGGCGGCTGCCTGCGCGACCCCAGCGCCGTCCGCGCGCGCCGCTGCATGCAGCCTGGGTGTCTGCGGTCTGAGTAGACTCCAGGAGCTTGTTCATCGGGGCTTGACTGTTGGAGACATATTGCAGGGACCCATCTTCAACCCCGCTACCGCAGGCAGGCAGGTAGGCAGACCCTGCCGCACGGCGCCAGGCACTGCTGGACACGTGCCACTCGCCGGACGAGGAGGGCGAGCTGGAGGAGGAGGCGGCGGTGCTGCTGGCCGCGCTGGCGCTGACGTTCGACCCGGACGCCTTCTTCCACCAGCACAACGCGGCGGTTGCGCAGGTGCGGCTTTTGGGGTTCGCAAACCCTCACCCCGACCCTAAGCATATCCTGTTCTGCCACCAGCACAACGCGGCGCGCGCGCAGGTCGACAGCCCTTCACACCTGCCTTGAACCCAGCACCCGTCTTCGCTTCAGGCTGTGGAGCCATGCCTTATTTCTCAAGATATATTTCTCAATTCAAAGTTCCCACGATCATGCAATCTGCAGGTGCCGCTGGCGGCCACCGGCGGTCGCGGCGGCTACCCGGGCGCGCCGCCGCGCGGCCAGGTGGCCGACGGCTTCGCGCGCCCGCTCGGCGCGCGCGGCGCGCCGGACGGCGGCGCCGCGCCGGGGGGCCCGGGCGCGGACGTCGAGGCTGTTGGCGAGGAGCGGCACGCCTGGCTCGCGTACCTGCTCAACCGCTTTGGCAGCCGCGGCGGCTTTGACGTGCTCGTCAAGGTGCGCACGCGCGGGCGCGCGGGGCGCCCGCCCTGCCTGGCCATCCGCCTGGCGTGCCCGCTGCGCCATGGGCGGGAATGCGCTGCGAGCCATTCCTGGCGCTGACTGCAACAGAGACTTGCAGATTGACAGCCCATGTTTGGCTGCTGCGCGCGTCGCCTGCCCGGCCTCTCAGCATGCCCGCTGGTGGCACCCCGCTCAAAAGCCCGCTGCGGCCTTTTCAGTGCTGCCGAGGGCCATGAACAAGCTGCTGCTCCTTAACCCTACCCTAACCCTATCCTAAGCTTACCCTGCTGCTCCGCCCGCCAGGTCCTGATGGAGACGTCGCTTCCCTTTGGCCTGCTGGACCTGGCGCTCATGCCCGTCGTGCGGGTGCGCCGCGCGCGCGCCTTGCCAGGGTAGGGTAGGGCGCCCATTGCCCTGCCGCGCGGGCCTCCTTGCGGCGCCTGCTGCACCGCGCCAGGGCGGAGACGCGCAGCGAGCGTGCTGCCCCCGCAATGTCAGAACAGGGAGGCGTGGCGGCTGTGGCGGATGGTGCGGCATGTGTAGGTTGGGCAGCACATGCGTGCGCATACAGAGCATGCAGCCGCGCAGCCGCCTGCGTGGCGCACGTGTCAGAGCGACGAGCGCCGCCCACCTTGCCTCGGCGCGCGCGCGCGCAGGCGCTGCCGCTGCTGAGCCATGCGGTGGCGGCGGCGCTGGGGCCGCCCGTGCGCGCGCTGCTGGCGCACCTGGACGCCGCTCTGGCGGGCGACGCGGCAGTGCTCAGCGACGGCAGCCGCGACCGCGCATTCTCCGTGGCCAGCCAGCTGCTGCAGAAGTGCGCGCTGGCGCTGATGCGCGCGGAGGGCTCCGCTGCGGCCGACCGCCTGGCGCGCGCCCCGCTCGGAACCCTGTGGGGTCTGGGTCTGGGCAGGCGCGGCGCTTGGGCCCCGCGCTGGTGCGAGCAGAAGGCGCGGCCGCGGCCGGCCGCCCCGCTCACGAATGCATAGGGTCTGAGTCAGTTTGAGCAGGCGCTGCGTTCGGGCTTGGCGCACGCGCTCCGCCCACGTCCCATGGGCTTCAGGCACCGACACGGCCGTCAGAAGCTGCGGTTGCCGGGCGGTGAGCCGGGCAGCGACATCCGCGCCTGCCCTTCGCGGAGGGGACCCTCGCACCCCTCACCGCAATGCAGCATCCCGGGCCGGGGCGCCGCGGGGCGCCGCCCGCGCGCGCGCCGACACTGCGCGCGCCGCCGCAGGTGGGCGCGGTGCAGCGCAACCTCATCGGGCGCCTGCTGACCAACACCACGCTGCACAAGCACATGGCGGCCGCGCGCGAGACGCACGGCCTGCTGCGCTGCGCGCTGGACTTACGCGACCGGCCGCGGCCGCCGGAGCCCAGCGACGGCGGGAGCTCGATCCGGGTGCGCGCCCCTGCCGCCGCCATCCCCTGAGCTCACACCTTCTTTGCACATTGACGCGCGGTCATAGGCAGCCGCTAGAGGCCGTTGCAGGCGGGAGCGAGCTGTCGCTGCGCAGCCTGCGCCGCACTCGTGTTCGCGCAGCAGCCTGCGCTGGGCGAGCAGCACGCCCGCCCCTCCCCCCCCTGTGCCGGCGCGCGGCGGGCGCATGTCCTGCCGTCCAGAAGCGCTGCGCCCAGGCGCCCGGGCGCCCAACCCGCGGCCGCAAGTACACCCTAACTCCCAAGGACGCCTCACCCTGACCCCATCCCGCAGGCCCCCGACGCGCGGCCGCGACGCTCGCGCGCAGGCGGCCGTCGCGTGGCTGAACGAGCGCGACGTGGTGCCGGCGCTGCTGCGCGCGCACCTGCACCAGCGCCAGTACATGGACCAGGTGCAGAAGGTGCTGCGCATCCTGGTGCAGGAGGCCGGCCTGGCCGACGCGCACCTGCGCCTGCTCTGGGCGCTGACCGAGAAGGCGCGCGGCCCCGCGCCGCCGCGCCGCCCCTGGGGGCCTGCCCTGCCCTGCCCTGCGCACACTGGCACGTGCGCGGGGCGTTCTTTCTTTACGGAAGAAAAAGAAAAGTTCTTAGATTTGTAACCCTTTTCCAAAAAGAAACATGCGACAAGGCGCGCAGCCTGGCCACCGCGCGCGCGGGCCGGCGCTGGGCGCCGGCCAGATGGTCCGCGCGCCGGCGCTCGCGTGTCCTGGGCCCTGTGGCTGCTTGCTGGGGCGGAGAGCGCATCCCGGCCCAGGTCGTGGCAGGACACCATACGGGCGCAGACCAGGGTGGCGCGCCTGCGGGCCCGCCAGCACGCGGCTGCCGCGGCCAGTCCTGCAAGCCGCCTGCCGCGCTCTGCAGACACGCTCTGCGGACAGGCCCAGCACCGCGAAGGTTAGCACCGAAGGCGTGCTCAGCTGGCGGCTGGGCGGCGCAGCCGTGCAGCAGTCCAGCGCCGGCGCATGTGCGATGGCAAAAGCGTCCGCGCGCGCGCAGGCGGACACGCACGAGGCGGTGCAGGTCAATGTGTGTGCGCTGCTGGGCGAGCTGGCGCCGCAGCTGGGCCCGGCGCAGCTGGAGCTGCTGTTCCAGCACTTTGGCGCGGCCGGCGCCTGGCCGGCGCCCATGGCGCTGCGCGCGACCGACCTGCTGCTCCTGCTGGCCGTCAAGGACGAGGAGGCGCGCGCGCAAAGCCCTGGGAGGGCTTTTGCGCCGACTTTGCGCCTCAGAGATGTGCCACTGGGGCCTTGCAGGCTGCTGCTGCACAACCCGGCTTGCAGGGTGTGCACCTGACTGCTCCGCGGGAGCTGCGCGGGCTTGCCTGCTCGCGCCGCAGCGCGCGCGGCGGCTGGATCATTTGCTGCGCGGGCCGCTGTGCGTCACCGGCACGTAGACAACCGTGTGCCGGCGCGCGCAGCTGCGCATGGGCCCGCGCGTGGTCGGCCTGCTGTGGGAGCTGACCATGGCGCCGGGCGCGCCGCCGGAGGTCGCGCGCGGCTCGCAGCTGGTCGGCGCGCTCATGGCGTACGCCTGCCGCGGCGCCGATGGCATCGCGCTCGTCTGGGACTACCTCGGCCGCTGCGTCGCGCAGGCGCGCCGGCCGGCCTTCGCTCGCCACAACCTAACCCCTTAACCCTGTAGCGGGGAGGCGCCGCGAGCGCCCAAGTCGGTGGCGTTGTGCGGTAGGGCCGGCGCCGGACCGCGCCTCCTCGCCGCCTGTTGGAGCCCAATGCTCGCGCGCCGGCACGCCCTGTCGCGAGTGCCCGGCGCTGCACAGAGAGCGCCGCAGCCTGGCGCGGCGCGTACCCAGGTTGGGGCGCCGCGCGCATGCAAGCACACTGAACAACGACCTCGACCCTGACCCGGGCGGCGGCGCCGGCCGCGCGCAGGTAAAGGCGAACAAGGGCGCGGCGGCCGCGCTGAAGGTGCTGCAGCTGCTCATGGGCCAGCTGGCGCGGCAGAAGCTGGCGCAGCAGCTGGAGGTGCAGGTGCGTCGGCAGGGTCACCCTGGGGTTCTGCTACCCCACTTGATATGCAGGGGCGGCGGCACCGTAATTGGGTGGGATCAGGACTGGGATGTTGCGTGCCATGCTGGTGAGCTGGTTGCTGGGTTGGGTGCCGGCCGTGCCGTCTGTCTTTCTGCCAAGGTTGCCGACAGAGCGCTCCTTTGGGAGGTGCAGGAGGCCATGCTGCGCATGGAGAAGACCTACAACCTGCAGGAGGTCGTCATCGGCAGCCTGGAGGCGCGCGCCCGTGCCCGGCGCCGCGGGGCAGGGAGCCCCGCGGGGCTGGCCGGCCCGAGTGCCCATGCCGCCCTGCGAGCTGCGGGCGGCGCTGGCCTGGATGCAGCCCACCCTGCTGGGGCGCGCACGCCGCACTGATTGCTCCTGGCGCCTGCCGGGACGCGCGCGTGGGGCGCCGCGACGGAGCGTCGCCGTCGCCGGCGGGCGTGCTGTCGCGAAGATGGTAGGGCGAGTTGGGCGGGGGTCTGTGGTTAGGGTATAGGGTATAGGGTATCTCAAACACCCCCGGCGGTCTGGTGAGGCAGGGCGGCAGCGCGCAGGTGGCCGTGGGCGAGCGCCGCGCGGCCGGCGCGGCGCCGCAGGCCGGCCAGGACTGGCCCGCGCAGTACCTCAACTTCCTGACCTCGCTCGCAAAGACCAGCAGCCAGCCGCTGCAGCTCGTGCACCTGAAGCGGTGCGCGCCGGGCGCCCGGCGCCGTTCAACGCTGCCGCCCAGCGGCCCTTAGTAGCCGCGTTCACCGTGGTGCACAGCGCCGTCCGCTCCCTAGTTGCAACCCCAACACTCCACCCCGAGCACTGCATGAGCTCAGAGTCCGGCTCCGGCCTCAGCTCCGGCCGCGGGGTCCGAATGAAACACGGGGCGCGCGCGGCAGCGCGTGGGCGTGCTCCCTAGGTGTAAGCCGACAGAGGTAGAAAAACTACTTGGACCACAGAGGCCGCAGCTGCAGCCGACCGTGGCGGCCGCGCGCGCAGCGCGTGGGCGTGCTCCCTAGGTGTAAGCCGGCGGAGGTAGAAACCCTACTTAGACCACAGAGGCCGCAGCTGCAGCCGACCGTGGCGGCCGCGCGCGCAGCGTGTGGGCGTGCCTGGTGGACCCGGCCATCTTCCCGGACGGCGGCCAGCGGCGGCACTTGTTCGAGCTGCTGCGGCACTGCGAGGCGGAGGGCCTGCTGGGCGCGGCGGACACGGCGGCGCTGCTGCGCGACAACTTCCTCGCGCTCGACCCCGGCCTGCTCGACGGCCACGCGTACCCGTGCCTGGAGCAGTTCGTGGAGCAGGCGCGCGGCGCGGTTGCACGGTTAGGGTAGCCGCCCCCGGCCTCGCCGCGACCGGGGCGCCGCGCGGCGGCTCGCCCTCGGGGCGCCTGCGCCGCCGGCCTGGTGGGCTGCCCCTGTCAAGCAGTGCTGCCGACTGAGCCATACAGGGGCCTGCCGGCTGGAGAGCCCCGCTGGCCCGTCCCCGCGCTATCCGACGTGCATGCGGTGCAGGGTGATGCGCAGGCCCGTGGCCGGGAGGGAGGCGCAGAGCATGGGTCAAGGCCTTGCCCTAGCCCTAGTTCTGGCCATAACACAGCCCTTATTACCGAGCGCTGCAGGTCGGCGTGTGGGAGGGGAAGCTTGAGGAGGAGGCGCGGCCGGCGGACGAGTTCGGGACGCAGGAGCAGCGCGCGCGCTACCTCACCCGCGACCTAAACGTCACGGGTGCGACGCGCGCGGCGCCCCTGCCTCGCCCGGCCTCCCAGCATCCCGCCCGCGCATGCGCGTCGCCCCTGGGCCGCGCGCGAGGCCCGGGCCGCGTGTTGGGGCGGCGCCGGCCTCGGCGGCACAGCTCGCAGCCGCGCCGAAGCGGGTGCCGCCACGACCAGACAATACCGCTCCCCACGCTGCGAGCTCGGCGCACGCTTGGGGCAGGGGCGCCGGAGGCCAACACCCTGACCCCACCCCACCGGCGCGGGCCTGTGCCTGTGGCAGATCGCTCGTGCAGGCGCGCGCGCTGCCCGGCGTCCCGGCCCCCGGCTCGGCGATGCTGCGCGCGCGCCTGCGCGGCGATTTGCCACAGGCCCGCGCCCGTGGGGTAATGATAAGCGGGGTTGGCCTCCACTGCCCCTGCCCCAAGCGTGTCGAGCCAATGCTGCGTGCGCCGCAGGCCTGCCGTACCTATGGCGCGTCGCGCTGGGCTGCCCGCGCCTGCATGGGTCCTAACCCTACCCTAGATCCGCAGGCCTGCCGTACCTGTGGCGTGTCGCGCTGGACTGCCCGCACCTGGCGATCGCGGGCCTGGCGCGGCAGCGCCTGGTCGCGTGCCACGTGGACCTGGCGCCGGCGCTGCAGGCCGACCGCGTCGCCGTGCGGCGCTCCTTCATCTCGTGCGCGCCGCCCCAACAGCGGCTGCCCTGGACATCTGCAGCGCGCAGGCCGCCGCGCCCGGCGACGTGCAGCCGTTTGCGCCGCGTGCCGCTTGCGATAAGCGGGCGGCGTGCGTGTTGAGAGCAGGGGAAAAGTTTGCTGTGCGGGGGTTGCCTACGTCGGCTGCCAACGCTGCTCAGGCAGCTCTCGGGGCCAGCGCGTAACAGCAGCAGCAGCAGCCGGGCGCCTCATGGGCCACGGGTTGCGTCCCGCCTGCAAGGCCCAATGTGCCGGCCGCGCAGCGAGTGCCTGCAGCGGCTGTCGGAGGCCGCGCGGACGCTGCTCGGGGAGCTGCCCGCGGGCGGCGGCTGGGCGGCCTACGCGGGCCCGCCGCCGCCGCCCGCCGCGCCTGACGGCGCGGCCGCGCTGCGGCGGGCGGCGCGCTGCATGGAGCTGCTGCAGCAGCTGCTGGAGCAGTGCCAGGCGCGGCCGCCGCCCTAGCCTCCCCTTCTGTGTGCGTGGCGCCACGGCCGGCACGCCTGGCAAGCTGCAAGCAGGCTCTGCGGCAGCTGCTGGAGCCATGCCCCGTCTGGGCGAGTCAGGGTTAGGGTCAAAGAGCAGGTCGTGTGCCTTCCTGCGGCCGCACTGCGCCCTGTCGCTTGTCGCGCCAGGGCCGCTGCCAGGATGCCCGGGCCCTGCTCGTGAGCGAGTCCGGGCCTGCTACCAGTCCGCAACAGACAACCAGCCGGCCTTGAACGAATGTGGGTGCCTCCGTGCGCTATCATTGCGCGGCGGTGCACGAGCGGGGCATGGGCGGCGCCTGGCGATGCGGGCGCAGCATGAGCAGCGCGGGCAGCCGCGCGACAGGCTGCAGAGCGGCGCGCCTGTGCAGATGAAGCCAACGCGCCCCTTCGAACGTGCTTGCTGCGCCCGGCCTGACAGCTGCGCGGGCGGGGCGCGCAGGGCCAGGCGATGCCGGCCACGCCGGTGCACGCGGCGGCGTTCCAGGGCGCGGGCCTGAAGCTGGAGGTGACCTGGCAGGGCGGCAAGCCGTCCGGCTCGCGCGCACGCCTGCACGCGCACGCCAACGAGTACGTCGGCGCGCTGCGGCGGCGCGTGGCGGCCAAGATGGGCGCGCAGCCGGCGCATGTGCGGCTGCTGTCTAATGGCGCGCCCGCGGCCCCGCCCTCCTCCGACGGGGCGCTGCGGCAGGATAGGGTTGGGGTAGGCCCCTCCTGCATGCTGCCATCCGGCTGTGAGCGGGCGTGCACGCAGGTCAATATGTGGGCGCGCCGCTGTGCGCATGTGGACAGGATACGAAGCCAGCCAAGCGCGGCTGCTGCGCAAGGCGCGGGGGTGGACCCAAGGCCCATGCAGGCGGGCGCTTCAAGCGCGACGCGCTCCTGCTGGTCTCACAGGTGCACGGCGCCCGCGGCGCGCAGGCCAGGAGCTGCGCGACGACGCGCGGCTGCTACGCGAGGCGCGGCTGGCGGACCTGAGCGTGGTGCAGGCGGTGCCGACGGCGCAGGCCAACGCGTTTAGCGCGCCGCCGCCGGAGCAGGCGGCCGCGCTCGCGGCCGCCTCGCCCGCCACGTTGCTCGCGGCGGAGGTGCGGCCGTAGCCTAACCCAACCCTAAACCTGTGCGTCCTGGCGCCACGCGCCTGATGACAATGTGTGGCCTCCTGAAAGCGCATCAGAGCACAGAGCTGCGAGCGCCACATGAGCTGACAGCGAGTGACACCCCGCAGCCGGCGGTGTACGACGTGCTGCTGTGCTTGGCCGACTTCTGCGCCGGCGGCGGCGTGCGCGCGTGCGCGACGCGCCTGCTGGACGCGCTGCCGACCGACGCGCGCGCGCTGGGCGCGCTGCGCGGCGCGCTGGCCGCGCCGGCGCCTGACCAGGCGCTCGGCCAGCTGCTGGCCGGCGCAGGCGGCGCGCCGCCGGGCGCGCCGCGCGCCGGCGCGCCCACGCGGCTGGCGCGGCTGCTGTACACGCTGCAGGTGCGCCGCCCGGCGCGGGGGCAAGAGCGATAGGGCGCACCGGCTCCATCAGACGCGGGCTGACGCGCGGCGACTCAGCGGTGGCCCTCTTTGAGGCCTGTCCGGTAGGGCTGGCGCTGCCTAACCATAAACCTCGCGCCGCGGCGCCACCGCCGCCTGTGACAACGCGTCGGGGCGTCTGCGCCGCTGAACAGGCGCTGCTGCGGGGCCACGGTCCATGGAGACGGATGTGCAGGGGCTGCGCACCACTCCGCCTGTTGACGCCCGGTGATAGGTAGAGGTGCATGCGCAGGTCGGCTGCCCCAAGCTGCGGCAGACCTGCAGAGAGCACAGGCAGTGATGGCGAGGCGCCAGCTGACCTGCTGCCCGGTCGGGCTCCGCCCCGTGCGGAAGAACCGGCTGCGTGTGAGCCCCGAGCATCAGGCGCCTTGTCAGGCCCGGCTGGCGCCTAATCAGACCCACCTGCATGCGCGCAGGCGCTGACGAGCCTGCTGTACCCCATGGCGGACGCGGGCGGCGCGGCTGCGGCCGCGCTCCAGCGCGGCTTCATCCACTCGCGCTGCATTCTCAGCGTGCTGCACGCGGTGGACGCCGCGGCCAGCGCGGAGCGCGGCAGTGCGGGCCCGCGCTCGGCGCTGCGCATGCGAGCGCCCGCGCAAAGGCGGGCGCGCTGTGGTGCCGCACATGCGTGCAGAGCCGGACATGCACCGGCGCTCCTGCAGGCGTGCTGGCGTCGATCGGCTCCGCCCCTCACAGAGTCTATTGACTCCTTTGGCGCGGAGCGGGTCTCATGGTCCTGCCTCACTGGGCGCGCACCTAAACATAGGCCACCGCCCAGACCTACGTATATTGTAGTAGGTTTAGGGTAGGGTCAGAGGGTATACCCTACCCCTGACATGCGCGCAGACCTGGACACATACTCCCGCCCAGACCTACCTGTGCCCCTGACCCGCGCGCACACCTGGACATGGACCGCTGCCCAGACCCACCAGTGCCCCAAAGCCGCGCAGACACCTGGCCACGGACCCCTGCCCATACCTGACCCTAAAATCATACCTTACACATGCCCCCGATCGATCGCGCGCAGACCTGGACATGCAGCGCGCGCTGTACACGGCCACGCAGCTGCTGCTCGCGCGCGTGCTGGCCTCCATCACCGCCGCCGGCAAGGCCGCCGAGCGCCTGGCCGAGCAGGCGGGCGCGGCGGACGCAGCGGCCGAGGTCACCGTTGCCGCGCTGGACAAGGGCGCGCCGCCAGGGTCCGCGCACCACGGCGCGGCCGCCGCGGCGTGCTCGCCGGCCGGCCCGCCGTCCGCCGCGATGCCCGACGCGCCCGAGGGCGACCCCAGCGCGAGCAGCAGCGCGAGCGGCGGCGGCGGCAGCGGCAGCGGCGACGCACGGCTGGCAGGGTTGCGGCCAGGGTTAGGGTCAGGCACGGGCGGCGGCGCGCACGGCCGCAGCGCCGCGGTCGACGCTAGCGTGCTGCACGGCATGCTGGAGTTCTTCGTCGCCTTGGCGCGCGCGGCGGGCGGCGGCTGGGCAAGCACAGAGGGCGCGCCCGTGCCGGTGCGCCTCGCGCCCGCCGCACGTCTTGCCTGGACGCGCGCTCCGCCGCGACGCCCGGCCGAGGTGGCGGATGGCGCCTGCGCAGCGCTCATGCCTGCTGCAGGCGCTCAGAGCATCTAAAATGAGGGCGCGATGAGCTCTGCGCTCCACTGCCTCCGAGGAGGAGTGATGACGTTTCGAGCTTGCGACCTGAACCTCGGTGCAAAGACTGGTCCTAGGTCCGGGGCCGCGAGCCTGCGGCGCCGGCGCGCGCAGGCCGACGGCAGCGAGAACACGCTGCGGGACGCCGACGTGCAGCTGCACGCGGACGCAGTGAGCGGCCTGCGGAGCCTGATCGAGCAGCCGACGCTGCTGGCGGCCTTCCTGGCGCACGCGCGTGCGCCCCCGCGCCGCACCAGCCCCATGCAATTGCAGCCCACTCGCCGCGGCCCATGCGCGCAGGGGCGTTGGCGTGACAGCACCAAACTGCTGGCGAGCGACTGGGCTGGGGTCCATTGGGTTTATGATACTCTCATTACATTGTTGTCCGGAAGCATTTGTGGACTTTTGTGGACTTCTGTGGACCCGAGCGGGCGCGCCCCGCCTCCTTGCGCTGCGCGTGGGCGAGGGGCTGCGCATCGGGGCGCCGCTGAGCGCGCTGGCGCGCACGCGCGCAGCCGCGCGGCGCATGCTGCTGGACGGGCTGCTGTGCGCGCGGCACGAGGATGTGCGCGCCGCGGCCGCGGCGCTGCTGCAGCGCGTGCGCGCCAGCCCCAGCGGCCACGTTTGGGCGCTCGGCGTGCTGCGCGAGGGCATGGCCGCCGCGGACGCGCAGCCGGCGCACTGCGGCGTGTACTACCGCGCGTTCGCGGAGGCCGTTGCCGCCATCCGCGAGATGCCGGTTGAGGTGCGTGCTAGGGTCAGGGTTAGGGCGCCTGCTGGCTGCTCAGGGCATGCGAGGTGCCAGGGCGGGGCGCGGGCGGCGTGGCCAGGGCCCGGTGCGCGCCAGACGGTGGCCGGCGCGCGGACGCGACGCCATGCGCGGCGTCCCGCCGGGCGCGTCAGCGCATGCGTGTCTCACTGGCCGGCATCGGCACATCGATGAGGTGCAGGTTGCACAGCCGCAACGTGGCATCCAGGGATGCCCGTGCCCCTCTCTACTGGCCCTGTCCCGGTTCAGCTGCCAATTTTGAGCGCATCGGGAATGGCATGAGCTACAAGGCCCTTCTCGCGCATGTCTTCTAACTAGGCTCTCTGCCGAGCCTGCGCAAAGCGCTTCGTCGACTTGGTGCGCACTTGCTTGAGGCAGAGTCTTGGATCCGGGCGGCGCCTCAGGCAAGTGCGCACCGGGTCGGCGAGCGGTTTGCTGAGGCAAAAAGCCTAGTTGGAGGGCACGCACAGGAAGGGCCTTGTAGCCCTTGCCAATCCCGGTGCGCTCATGATTGAAGCGCTTGTGAGACCGGGTGTACGGGCAGTCAATGAGGGACACGGGCGGACCCAGACGCCGCGCTGCGGCTGTGTAACCTGCACATCTTAAATGCGGTCATGAAGGCCAGTGAGTTGCCCTGCTCAGCCTGCTCCCGGCCGGCCCTCGGGCGCGGGGGCGCGCCGCGCCGCGCCGACCCGCCGCGCCGCGCGCGCGCGCAGCTCGAGGAGCGCGAGGCGGAGGCGGCGCGCGCGCTGCTGGCGCGCCTGGCGGCGCTGCTCACGACCGGCGGCGGCGGCGGCGGCGGCGGCGGCGGCGGCGGCGGCGCGCCGGCGGGCGAGGGCGGCGAGGACGAGCGGCTGGAGGGCAAGCTGGCGCTGACGTCGCAGCTGGTGCACTGCCAGGAGGAGCCCGCGCTGCCTGATGGCGCCCGCCTCATCCACTGCCTGCTCACGGGTGCGCCACCCCGGCCCGCGGCCGCCTGGGAGGCTGACTGGCGGGTGTAAACTGGGCCAACCGGGTGACGCCGACAGCAGCCGCCTCGTCCACTGCCTGCTCACAGGTGCGCGCGCCCGCCCGGGGCCGCCTCGGGGGGGACCGACTGGCAAAAGCTCGGTCGTCCTGCCGGGCGAGGGCGTCCGCCTCATCCACTGCCTGCTCACGGGTGCGCGCGCCCGCCCGGGGCCGCCTCGGAGGCAGACTGGCGGGAGCTCGGTCGGCCGGCCGGGCGACGACGGCCGCCTTGGCAGCTGCCTGCTCGCTGGCAGCGCGCCGGACAGGCCCGCTCATGAACAGATGCAACTGCACCGCGCGGTCGACAGGTCGGCAGTAGCGTCGCCGCCGCTCTCGCCTGCTTGTCGGTGTCACGTTCGGCCCGGGACCTGGCTGCGCGCCTGATGCGCACGGCCGGCAACTGGTGGTCACAGTATCGCAACTGGTGCGGGCATTCGACGGCGGAGAGGGCTTTTGCGCTCGCACATTCGTGCTCGGGCATGCGCATGCCTGCTCACAGTAGCCCTACCCTGTACCCTACCCTATACCCTAACAGGCAAGCGTGCCATGCTCGCAGAGTACCTGTTCCCGGAGGCCATGCTGCTGGCGGGCCGGCCGGGCGCGGGCGGCGACCTGGCTGCGCTGCCCGCCTCGGCGCTGTACGACGCGCTGCACGCGCGCTGCTTCAGCAAGTCCTCGCGCAAGGCGCGACCCTACCCTACCCTACCGCCTCGCCGCCTGCACGCAGCCTGTCAAACCCTCAAACCGTCAAATCCTGCTTATGCTCTACTTGTTTCGGGGGCCCTGCGTACCCGCTATCAAGGTGTTGTGTTGATGGAGCGCTGACCTGCCCTGCGCGCATCTGACTCTGCAATCGCCAGCGTCAGCCACACACAGCGCACCGCGCTGCCCTGGCAAATTGCCAGTACAGCTGTAGCCGGCCCTCCCATGAGCGTATTGAGCGCTGATAGGGGGCTGGCGCGCCCAGACGCATGAAAATACCACTTATGCTCTGTCCTTCAAACACCGCCGGCACTCGCTCTTCAGGCCGCGCACCCTAACCCCACCCTGAACCTACCGGCGGCCGCCCTGTAGGCCGCGCTGAACCTGGTGATGGACCTCATGATCGGCAGCCCAGAGGGCGTGCGCGAGGGCGTGGCGCTGCTAACACGCATGCACTTCTCGCATAGCGCGCTGCCGGACAGCGTCTTCAACGCGCTGCCCGGCACTGCCCTCAGGCGCGCGGCGCCCCCGCGCGCTTCGCCCCTCTCTTCCCTCTCACCTGCTCGCCGGCGCGGGTCGTGCCGCGCCGCGCCCTGCCGCACGGCGCCCTCCTGCGCGCAGAGAGAGCAGGCGCGTCTCATGGCGCACGCCCTGGGGGGCGACGAGTGAGCCGGACTGCCAGATTGCCAACGGTCACACCGATTGACAGTGTCTGTGGGGAGTCTGCTGCCAGGGATTCTATTAGTGCTGTGAACAAGCTGCAGGACGTTGTCAAGCTTGGATTGGTGAAGTACGTGCTTGGGGCGCGCGGTCATCCCACCCAAGCTTGCCAATTGCGTCCAGCTTGTTCACAGCACATGAACAGGATCCCTGGCAGCAGACTCCCCACAGACACTGTCAGGTCATGTGACCGTTGTCGATCCGGCAGTCTGGCTCCCTGCGCCCTACATCACAGGCCAGGTGGTCAGGCTGCACGACCGGCCTTGACCAGCACACAAGGGCAGACACTGCGGCATGCGACCTCGTCACGAGAATGCCCTGCGACTGATGCGCACATCAGCAGGTCAAGCAGATGGGGCCATCGCGAGCGTCGCCCCGAGCACGCAACGTACACATGGGCGTGCCCGTCGGCGGCCAGGCGCGGGGCTGACGGCCTCGCTCGGGGGGTGGTGCGGCAGGCGGCCGGGCGGCTTCGTGGGACTGAAGAACGCGGGTGCGACGTGCTACATGAACGCGGTGTTCCAGCAGCTGTTCATGCAGCCGAGCATCCGCGCGCTGGTGCTGGGCGCGCGCGAGGCGCCGCCCGCCGAGCGCGATGCGAGCGTCTTCCACCAGCTGCAGGCGCGCACCCGCGGTTGGCGAGGGCTAGGCCCTACCCTACCCTACCCACACAGTGAATACCGGGGCCGCGCTGCGACTGGCGCGCCGCCTGCGCTACGCTTGCAGGCGGCGGTGCATGTGGGGCACTGGCGCCCGGCGCCGCCTGAGGCAGCCCGGGGCGCGCGGCAGACGATGTTTGGCGCGCTCGCGCTGAGCAACCAGGACCACTTCCGCCCGGAGGGCTTCTGGCGCGCGTTCAAGGACTATGACGGCGAGCCTATCAACGTGCGCGAGCACCAGGACGCGTACGAGTTCTTCACGCGGCTGCAGGCGCGCGCTGCGGCATCTTGTACTAGGGTATCTCGCCCTGAGAGGGCTGCACGGGCGAGTCCATCAACGTGCGCGAGCACCAGGACGATGCCCCTGCGGGCCACCGCGCCCCGCGCGCGCGCGCAGGACCTGGTGAACCAGCCCCACTGTGCCAGCTGAGTAGGGTTTGAATAACGGTTTGTTACCCTGCCGGCAGCCAAGCCCCGCACGCGCGCGCGCAGGACCTGGTGGACCAGCACCTGAGCGACCGCAAGGAGGTGCCGGCCATGCAGGCGGTGCTGGGCGGCAAGTTCGCGCAGCAGGTCATCTGCCGCGGCGTGCCCTTCCGCTCCGAGAAGCAGGACGACTTTTTCCAGGCGCGCGCCCGGGCCTCTGCTTTAATGGAATGCAACGCCCCCCTGCCCCGCGGCGCCCCGCGCTCTCCTGCCATGCGCTCCCCTTATCTCAGGGGCAGCGCCGAGTCCCTGCGGGTTGCAGGAGCATCCGGCCTGCAGCTCCCCTGCTGCTGCTACGGTGAGTCATGTTCAGCGCTGCTGTTGATGCAGCGCCCCCGCGTCGCGACGATGCGCGCCCAGGGTGCCCCTCCCACAGCGCAGCCGCCCCGCGAGCACGTGCACGAGCGTGCGCGCGGCGCACGTGCGCCTGTGCGTGCGGCGCAGTGCGCGCGCGGTTGCGAGGCATGCGGGTGTGTGTAGGCGCGCGGGGGCGCGCGCGGGTGCGAGCGTGCGCGCGCGCGCGCGCGCAGGTCAGCCTGGAGGTGCGCGGTAAGCGCACGCTGCGCGAGAGCCTGGACTTTTACGTGCAGGGCGAGCTCATGGAGGGCGACAACCAGTACTTCTGCGAGGAGGCCGGCCGCAAGGCGCGCGCCGGGCCATAGTGTGTAGACGGGGCAGTGGTCAGGCCATGGGGCGTGCTTTGGGGCGCGACACGCCGAGTGAGGAAGGCCGCCTACAAGCTGTAGTGCGGGCCGGCGCTGCGGAGCGCGGGAAGTGCGTGCGTGCGGCAGTCGAACGCACGAGGCCGAAGCGTGAGCGCCGCCGCCAGCAGAGTCGCCATGGTAAGTAACAGGCCTGTCAGCGCATCCGGCGTGCGCACGGCGCAGGTGGACGCCGTGAAGCGGAACTGCATCAAGGCGCTGCCGCACACGCTGGTGATGCACCTGAAGCGCTTCGAGTTTGACTACGAGACGATGGCGCGCTGGAAGATTAAGGACAGGCGCGCGCGCTCCCTAACAGGCCCCCTAACGTAACCCTGCCCTAACTGCCGTGGGGCCCAGCTGTGCAGATGCGCTGCTGCAACCCGCTCCAGCAGCCTCAGCGCGCAGCCCCAGCAATATCGCGCGCGCGGCGTGCTTTGCCAGCCAGTGAGCTTCGGTGCTGCGTGGGCTGCTCCACGGTGGCCGCCGGCCCGGGCGGCGGCGCCCATGCAGCACGTCTGCGCCAGCTGGCTACCTCTGCCCGCCAGGAGACTGGCTGGCGGGCGGCGGGCCTCCGTCTGGTGCCTGGTGCAAGTGCCCTACACCACATAGGGTGCAAGGTAAGGTTTTGCCGACCAGGGGCGCGAGCGCAGGTTCGAGTTTCCGCTGGAGCTGGACGTATACCCTTACACCGTGGAGGGCCTGGCAGAGCAGGAGGCCGCCGCGGCCGCGCCGGCGGCCGCCGAGCCCGGCGCCGGCGCCGGCCCCGCGGACGCCGCGGCGCCGCCCGCGCCGCCCGGCACCGAGCCGGCGCCCGCGGCCGCGCCCGGCCCGGGCTCCGCGGCGGGGCCGGCGGGGCCGGCGGCCGGCGGGCGCCCGACGTACATCTACCAGCTCAAGGGCATCGTCGTGCACTCGGGCACCGCGTTTGCGGGGCACTACTACTCCTACATCAAGGCGCGCGCGCGCGCGCCCCCTGGGCCACGCCGGAGCTCTCAAATGGAGGCAATCCCGGCTGCCTGCTGTGCCTCGCAGCGTGGTGAAGCCTGGTCGAGGGACGTCGCAGTGCAAGCAGGCTGTTGTGGGCTGCTTTATGTCGATTGGCATCCCAGGATATGGACTCTGGATGGGTCGCATGGCACGAGGTGCATGAGAGGCTGGCGGCATGGCAGGGCTGTCTTGGGCGCCGCGCCCCACTTGGGCAAGACGGATACCTTGCACGAAGGTGCTGAAGGAGCGCGACAGGTGCACTTGCGCAGCCGCATGTGCGGACCTGAAGTGGAGATGCACAGGCCGGCGCGCGTGCGCGCAGGTGCGGGAGCAGCCGGGCCAGGGCGCAAACGCGGGGCGCTGGTTCTGCTTCGACGACAGCAGCGTGGAGCCCTGGGACGTGGGCAACCTGGAGCGCGACTGCTTCGGCGGCCGGCAGGCCGCGGAGTACGCGTTCCCGGACGCGGCGGCCGGGCCCCTGCAGGTGCGCATACTGTAAACCCAATGCTACCCTAAGCTTATCGCCAGCCCGCGGCCTGGGTGAGCAGCGTCCCGGTGGCGCCATGCACCAGCAAATAGTTGGGATAAACCCTTAGCCGTTGTGAATCCTGCTGGGCCACAAACAGCGCAGAGCAGGACGAAGAGTGCCGCTGCTCGGGGGCAGGCGTGGGGGGCCCATCCAAACACGCTGCTTGTGCGCTGCAATGCGCGAATCACGCGCGCCCAGCACGGCGTGGAGCTCGATGCTCGCGCTCGCGCGCCGCGCGCCGCCCACCATCACGCGGGGCGACGCGCGCGCGCCTGTGCACGGCCGCGCAGGAGTGTGACCGGCCCAACTCGGCGTACATGCTGTTCTACGAGCGCGCCGAGGCGCTGGAGCCTGTGTCGCGCCTGCGCGCGGCGGCGGCCGCCGCCGCCGGCCCCGCCCCCGACGCCGCGCCCGGCCTTGCCGCGGATGCCGCTCTGGCGGCCGCCGGCCAGGCATCAGAGGTGCGGGGCGCTTGCATGAGCGCATGCCAGGCTGCTGCTGCGCGCCAGCCTGTCTCTGACCCGGCGGGCGCGCCTCGGGCGGATCCGCTTCAAGAGATGCTGCTCTGCCGGCCGCGGGCCTCCTGCTAGCCCATGCAGAAGCAAGACCCTGCTCCATCATCCCGCTCGCGCATCTGCGACTAACATAGCAGCTCGTGCAGACGTGCGCAGAGGGACCTACTGCTCAGGGTCAGGCTTAGGTGACCCAGGGCTGCTCCCATGCGCAGGTCCAGATGGCGGTGGAGGCGAACGGGCCGGGCGCCGCGGAGGCGCTGACGGCGGCGCCGGCGGCGGCCGCGGCCGGCGGCGGCGGCGGCGAGTGCGGCGGGCGCAGCCTGGCGACCGTGCCGGTGCCGGACGTCGCCGCGTCCGCACCGTCCATCTTCAGCCGCGTCATGCAGACCAACCTGCAGGGTGCGCTTGCGCCGGCGCACCCGAGCTCGAGAGCTCTGTTACTACTGTATGGCCATGAGCAGCTTGGTCAAGGGCCTGCATGGCAATCACCAAGCTGGGTTTGTACAGCTGCTGGGCGCGCACGTAGTCAGACGTCAGGCAGGCTCCGCCCTGGCGCGGTGCTGCGGCGGACCCGCCCCTGCGCGCCCGCTGCTCTGGGCCGTCGTTGTGTACGGTTAGGGTAGGGTCAAGGCAGCTGCCACATCCGGGCGCCGGTGAGGGTTAGGGTTGCTGCGCGCGGCAGTGGTGGAGGAGCTGCACCTGCTGGACCGCGACTACTTCCGCTTCCTGCGCCGCCTGGTGGAGGCCAGCCCGCAGGCCTGCGCGCGCAAGCTGCGCCGCACCGAGCCGTCGCCCACCACGTCCGCCGCGTCGGCCGCGCCAGCCGCGCCCGCTGCGCCGCCGGCGGGCCCCGCCATGACGCCGACGGCGGGCTCCGCGGCGGAAGCGCCGGCGAGCCCGGCCGCCGGCGGCAGCGGGGCGGGCAGCGGCGGCGTGGGGCTGGGCCTGGGGTCCAGCGCGGACACCCTGTCCGCCGGCGCGGCCGCGAGCGGCGGCGCGGTGAGCATGAGCGGCGTGAGCGGCGGCGGCGGCGGGAGCGCCAACCCCGCGGCGCCCGCGGGCGGGCCGCGGGGCGGCACCACGACGCGCAGCGACGACGCGGAGCGCGCCGCGCTGGGCACGCTCAACCTGGCGCTGCAGTTCCTGTTCCGGGTGCGCCCCGTCGGCGAGCCACCTGCGTCACGTTTACGCACACGCAGCCGCACCGGGTCTCCCAACAGCGTGTCGCAGCAAGCAGTGGACGCACCGCTCGCCGCCGCCCCTCCGCTCGCGCGCCTCGCAGGGCGTGAGAACGGATACCACCAGGCCTGCCTACCGCACGTCAACCCGTCAGTCCGCACTCGGCGCCTGTTCACAGACGGATGCGCCTGTTGCGAGCGCGTGCGGCGCGGCGCAGGTCTACCTGCGCGCGCACGCCAGCCTGCGCGACGACATGGCCGACTGGGCGGCCGCGGTCGCGGCGCTGCTGGCCGCGTCGCCCGACGCGCCGCGCCAGCTGCTGCTCCTGCTCGCCGGCGAGGACGAGGCGGGCGCCGGCGCCGCTGGCCCGCCCGGCCGCGAGCCCGCCGCCGTCGCGCCGCCCGCCGCCTTCCCCGGCCACCTGCTCCACAGCTTCCTGGTCAAATGCGATGCGGCGCGCGCTGCCTCGCATCGCGCACGGTTAGGGTTAGATTAGGGTTAGGTTAGGGTGGTGCTCGACTCGCCGCCGCCCCCTGCCCCCGCCTGCGTGGCGCTGTGTGGCGCCCGTCCGCTGTGCAGCACTTGTCCGCCTGCCCGCGCGGCATGATCTGCCTCGGCCGCGGCCCCGTCGCTGCGCGCGCGATTCGTGCGGCGTGCACCGCTCGCGTGCAGCGCCGGCGCCCACCAGAGCGCGCGCGGCGCAGGAGGACGTGCGCGCGTGGGTCGCGCGGCTGCTCGGCGACGCGCTGCGCCGGGCGGCCGAGCAGGACCGCGGCGCCGGCGCGCCCGGCGACGCGCCCGGCGCGCCGGACGCCGGCGCGACCGAGAGCGAGCGGCCAGAGGCGCGCGCGCGGCGCGCGGCCGCGGAGGCCGTGATGCGCGCGCTGCGCTGCGCGCTGGCGGCCGCGCTGCGCGTGCCGCTCAAGGTGGCCAGCCCGGCGCGCGTGCCGTACGCCGCCATGGCCACCGTGCTCAAGGCGCGCCGGCCGCCCGGAGCAGTGGAGTGCGGCGCTGTGGAGTCTTCGCGGATCGGACTCTGCGAGGACTCCATTGTCCGGGAGTTGTAAAGTTGTAGAGCCCCAGGGCGCGCCAGGGATCCAGGACGCTCCTTTGCGGCACGTGCGGCGGGCGGCCAGGGCTACCGTGCTGTGCGTGCAGCGTTGCTCACAGGCTCTTACAGGCCTGCAAGCGTGTCCCGGCCGCGGAGTGCGCGCCGGCCGCGTCGGCGAGCCGAGAGCGTGCGCGCGGCGCGCAGGAGTATGCGGAGTTGGGCGCGGCGCAGCGCGGCCTGATGGCGGCCGCGCCCGGCCTGCCGGGCGCGCTGGTGAAGGCGTGCGCGCGCGTGTACGACCGCGCGCTGCGCTGGCCGGACGCGCCGCCGCAGGAGGGGCTGGCGCTGTACCATGCGACGTCGCTGCTAGCGCGGCGGTGCGTGCCTGCGTACCAGCGGCTATGGGGTAGGGTTAGGGTAGAGTGTAGTTGCAACCACCCCTGATTATGCTTGCAGGTCCCGTCGGGTGCGGCGCCGCTCGGCTTCGCGGGCGTGGGCGTTGCAGGCGGTCCCAGCGCTGGGCCGCGCGCCGGCGCCGCCGCTGCGCCGGCGCGCCGCGTGCGCTGGAGCCTTGATCGCAGGTCCGGCTGGATGCGGCGCCACCCAGAGCTGACACGCCGCTCTGCAGTCGAAATGCTGTGCAGCGCCTGGGCTCGTGTGGGCCCTCACCCTACCCTCCACCACAGGGCGCACCTTGTGGAGCCGCGAGTCATGCGGCAGCCGATAGCGCGCGCGCCGCCCCCACGCCAACAGAGCCCATGCTCAGGCTGCCGCGCGCGCTCGGCCGCAGGGCGCACTGGGTGGAGCCGCGGGACGCGCGGCAGCCGGTGGCGCACCCGCCCAACCCCTACGCGCTGGACGCGCGTGCGCCGCGCGCGCGCCTGGATGCGGACACGCTCGCCGACCTCACCTGCAGCGACATGCTCGAGGGCATGCTGGTGCTGCCGCAGCTGGCCGAGCCGGCGCGCCCCCTGCCCCTCAGGGTTTCTTTGGGTTCCAGACATGAAAAGGGAAAGGCGAAGGTCCTGTTTGCGCGCGCCCTTCGGCGCACCCGGGCATGTTAAGTTAAGAGCCTGTTTCAAAGGCCTGGGGCTGGCGGTCGCCGGCGCGGGACAATGCTCACGATTCCCGGATACCTGTGCTGACCCGAGCGGGCGGGCGTCTGCGGGCCTGCATGCGGCCTGCTCTGCTGCCGTCGCAGTGCGGGCCGGGGCTTCCCTGTCTGCCAGGGGCACCGGGTGAATGACAGCTCATGATGGAATGCCTTGAGCTTGCTACTTCCCGTCCTGCTGCCTAGCACCGCGAGCATGCAAGCCTCTGCGTCTGCTGCGCGATAGGCGTGCGGCCCTCGTGACCCGCACCCTACTCAAGCAGCGGGGTTCTGTGGCGGGCGGCGCGCCCGCAGGGCATGCATGCCGCCGTCTCGGGCACCGTCATGCCGCAGGTCGCGTGCCGCGGGCGCACGTGCGCGCGGGCGACCCGCTCATGCGCCGGCGCAGCGCGGTGACCGGGCCGCGCATGGGCGTAGGTAGGATAGATTAGGAACCTACCCTAACCCCACTCTTCCGTGTGCCGCGCAGGCGGTCCGCGCGCTGCTCAAGTTCCTGCAGTGGGGCCAGACGACAGTGAGCTCGCGCTTCCTGGAGCTGGCGCTCCGCCTGCTGCTCGACACCGACGCCGACGCTGTGCACTGCATGGCGCCGGTGCGCCCGCGCGCGCCGCAGCCACAGTCCCGGGGCCGCGCGCGCGCCTGACCTGCTCGCCGATCCGCCTGGCCGGGGCGCTGCGCTTGGGCCGTGTGCTGGCCGCTGCTGTGAAGCGGGCCCTCCTCCTCCTGCCCCTTTTGGGCCTGCATCCCGGTGGGCCGCCGCCAGCGACATGCGCCTCTGCGCAGCCCGCCTTGCGCACCTCCGGCGATGCGCATCCGAGCCATGAAGCTCTCTTGAGCAGAGCCCCCCCCGGAGCTGAGCAGCCGCACAGGCACCCGACAGCTGAGGCCCAGCCCTGTCGGGGACGGCTGGGCAGGCATGGCATGCCCTGCACCTGCTTGTCATGCCTGCATGCACACAGAAGGAGCCTGCGCGGGCGGCTGGCGTGCGGCGCGGCGCGTCTGCCGCGGCCCAGGGCCCGCCCCCGTCTGCGCCCAGGCCGCCGCGGGCGCAAATGCCAAACCTGCCCTTTCTGGTCAGAGACAGTGCTGCTTGGGCACCCTTGACCTGCCCTGAACCTATACCCTATAATTCAAGGTTCGATGCGCACTCCGCCGCTGCGCAGGAGTACGCGGACGTGCTGGTGGTGCCGGACGGCCTGCTGGGCGCGCGGCTGGAGCGGCTGCTGGGCTGCCGCGCGCGCCACCAGGGCCGCCACGGGCTGCTCCCGCTCTTGTTCATGCAGCAGCGCAGCGAGCTGCGGCGCTTTGGGCTGCTGCGCATCCTGCTGCAGCTCGACGCGCGGTTCCCCACTGAGGCGCGCGCGCGCCACGCCGCTCGGCCCACACTGCTCGGAAGCGCTTTTGCTGTCTATTCGGTGCCCTCTGGTGGCGGCGGCTGTGCATTGTGCAGGGTGTGTGTGCCTGTCTCTCTTGGATGCTTTTACGGTCGTTGAAGGGTTGCGCTGCACTCCTAAGGACCACTGCGGGCACTGCCGGCTGGCGCCCCTGCGCGCCGCGCGGCGCACCTGCGCACCCTGACCGAGCCTGCCGGGGATGCTGCGCGGCAGTGCCACCTGGCGCGGCGCGAGTGGTGCGATTGGTCGCAGCTGCGCACCTGGCTGCATGCGCAGGTCGTCGTGCAGCCGCAACACGCGCCCATCTACATCGGCCGCACGGGCCCGCCGGTGCCGTGGGCCGAGGTGCTGCCCGGCCGCCTGCATCGCATGGATGCTTGCCTTCAACATCGCAACCGTCATGTCTCGAGACGCGTCCGCCCCAGCCTGCCGGCCAGGGCGCAGCGCCCGCATGAGCCGGCGCCGCGTCCGAGCAAGCGCCCCCTTGCACAGGCTTCCCTCACAGCGGCTGGCCTGGCCGCGCCGGCCTGAGCCCACCAGGAAGCTGCTCTGCATCGCGGACCTGAGCGCGGGCGGCCTGATCTGCCGCTGCCCCCGGCCCGCTGCGCCGACCCGTGCGGCTGACCGCGGCGCGCGCGCGCCCAGGTCGATGAGGTGTACCAGCGACTGCGCGAGGTGACGCAGCAGCAGGAGGCTGAGCTGGAGGGGGCCGCCGCGCCCCTGGCGTGAGCCGGCACCCCAACAAGGGCTGGCTTAGTGTGCCGGCTCCTCGTAAGGGTGCGGGCGGCCACGCCGCTGCGCGGCGGCGGCGGCGCCACGCGCGGCCGCCTGTCGCGGGGCGCTGGGCGGGACGCCTGCTTGGGCGCGCCCCTGACCGCGCCGCTGGCGGCGCGCCGGGCGCCCTCACCCTAACGTGTGCGGGCGCCCTCACCGATGCGAGTCCGCGCCAAGAGAATGGGGCACGGACGGTGAGAGGATACCATCAGCTCTGCCTCAGGGGCGTCGCTTGCTGGTGACGAGAGCCTGAGCTCTGCTGCGGAGCGGCGCGGCTGCGCGGGTTTTGTTCCGCGCGGTACGTTTTCAGTGTGCAGGCAGGATATTCCAGTAGAGGTGCTGTGCGAGGCGCGGATGTTGCTCTGGCAAAATAGGTCCTTCTTGCATCGTCCAATGTGCTTGAGCTCGGGCAGCGCAGCTTCTGCGGCGTGCACACGTGGCGTGTGCATGCGTCTTGCTCAGACAAAGGCCGGGGCGTGGCAAGGCGGTGGATGTGTTTTGGATGTTCGAGCGCCCTGTGTAAATTGGGAGGTGGTAGTAGTCATGGTGAGTTGGCCCGCCAAGGCCCCTCAGCATCAGCTCCATTTTTGGTCGGGGCGTCTGGGGATGTTCTGTTGTTAGGGCTGTAGCTAGGCTGGTGCTGTACACTACCCGCAGATAGCAGCCAAGATCGCTCAGCTGGTCCGTGCCCTTTGCCTGGCTGTGATGCTAGCTCGCGGCTAGCCCCTGTTCTGCCGCTGCATGTCTGGGCCCTAGGCGCTTAAGTGCATTGCGCACGCACACGCGTGTGCAACACCTTTCACAACCTTGCACGCTGTTACGCGCTTCCTCTCTCGCCCTACACATGCGTCTCTATTTGCAACGTCAATAGTGTCAAACGGCACTGCAGCCCCGCAGCCTGACTTCTGCATAGCCTGTCACAGTGCCCCCCACTCGTCCCAGAACATCACACATGAAGGCTGGAGACATGCGCATGCACTTCTCTCCATGCACTCCAAATTTTGCAGACCACAGCCACAACCACCAAACGCCTAACCTAGGTGATACCCTCACACCCACTCAAGCTCGCGCAGCCGGCCTGCCTGGCCGCCGCCGCTGCACGAGCTCAAAGCCGTCTTCATCCACGATCGGGCCCTTGGGCGGCAGCGGCGGCCCCGAGTCCGTCTCCATGTGCGCGTCGCCGCCGCTGCCCTCGCCGCCGTCGTCGCTGCTGCTGGAGCCGCTGGCCGCCGGCAGCACCGTGCCGTCCAGGTCCACCTGTGCGGGCATCTCAAAGGGTTAGCTCGCATGATTGTCCAATGATATGAGAGTGCCCGCCGGCAGCACCGCATGCAGACTTCCAACATACACAAAGTAAAGGACAGGCCAGGCGGGTTATCTCTGAAACTAGCCATGACTCAGCATATAGCAGCCCAAAGCCCATTGCTGTGCGCGCGGCACTGCCGCTGCAGTCGCCGCCGACGCGGCTGCCACCGCTTGCACCACCGCAAGCGCGCGGCTCGTGACACACCCAGCCGCTTGCACGGCTCCCCACAACAGCCTGGCTCTGCACACCCACCCCTGAAACTTCGCGACGCCAGCTGCATGCGCGTCACGTGATGAGCAGAGCACGCCGCCTGCTCCCCACCCGCGTTCCGGGGCACCACGCGCGCCCGCCTCTCTGCGCCCACCCGCCGGGCGCGCAGGCATGCGCACACAACCAGACGCTGCTAACCAGACGCTGCTTGCGCACACAACCAGACGCTGCTTGCCAGACGCTGCTTGCCGCTCGTCACAGCAGGCTTAGCTTGCGGCCTGAGAGGGGGTACAGCAGGGCAGGGTAAGGGTAGCAATCTAAGGGGGCGCCGTGCGCCCGCCGGGCCAGGCGATCGGCCCCACCTGCTCGCGCCGGCTGGCGGAGGGCGCGGCGGGGGCGGTGCGGCGCAGCCGCTCCAGGCGGCCGGTGTCGCCGCGCAGCAGCTCGTTATGCAGGGCTACCAGCTCCTTTGCCACCTGCGCGCCGCCCGGCCGCACGCCCCTCGCGCTCCTCCGCTCGCTCTCCACACAGCGCGCATGGCCGCCCTCGCGGCGCACGCCCACCTACCAACTTGCCCGCGCGCGCAGAGCCAGCCCGGCGGCTCAGTGCCTAATTTGAAGATTCTGACCTGGCAACCATGCAGGCCCGCTGACTTCTAGCACAGCCCCGGCCTCGCCCGGTCCCAGCGCAAGGCAGAGCTCCGTCTCTGCCGCAGCAGCGGCTTGCAGCTGTCCCTGTCCTGACCCTACCATACCCTACCCTAGCATACCCTACCAATGCGCCCTGCATGGGGCGCGCGCCTCCCGCGCGCTGTCGTCCTCCAGCTCCACGTTGAACGCCTCGCTCATGTCCGCCTCGAGCGACACCTCCAAGTCGTCCGCAAAGTGCTCTGCGCGCGAGCCCCGCGTCTGCCGTGTGCGGTGAGTTCCCAAGACGGGCTGGCGCGCTTTGCCTTCTGAGCAGTGCGCGGCGCGCACCATATGGCGCACCAGGCTGCCGCAGCACACAGCAGGTGGCCAGGCGGCATGGCCAAGCTACAGCATACATCAGGCGGCTCAAACTCGGGCAACACGACGCTAAAGGAATGCAGCGCAGGAAGCCGGAGCACGTTCTTACATAGTCGCCGCCGACTTGCAGGGGCAGCCCAATGTTGTGAGGAGTGCGGGCCCACTTTACGCTGCACCCAGGCCAGTGAGCGAGGCGCAGGAGGGCTTGAGGAGTGTGTGCCAATTGCGGCCCCTTTGGCCCTGGCATAGTGCAGCAGCACGCTGGGGAGCGGCGTGCAGGACAGGGGCGGCGGCAGGCGGACGGGGCGTGCGCCTCGGCGAGTAAGGCCAGGCCAGCCCCCTTGTATTGGTCAGCAACCTCGTTCCTTTGGTGCAGCAGGCACGAAGCTGTACATGCTACAGAGGAGCAAAGGCGGCTGCAGCAGGCCGGGCGGCGCGCCTTTGCAGGTGTAGAAGCAGGCACGAAGCTGTACATACTGTAAAAGAGCAGAGGCGGGTGCGGCAGGCTGTGCGGCGCGCCTTTGCAGGTGTAGAACCACTCCAGCAGGTTGGCGTACAGCTCCTCGGCTTTGGCGGCCGAGGAGGTCCCCCCCCAGCCGTGCTCTATGGCCAGGTTCAGCGCGGTCCAGCGGTGCATCACGAGCGCCAGGCCCTCCTCAAACGATGGCCGCGCAGCCGCGGGCAAAGTGCCTGCCACGTGACGCAGTGACTTGAAGTGTACTTTTATATCTAGTTCTCAGCAGCTGCTGCAGGGCAACACCACGCTAGAGGCCCTCCACACACATGTGGCACAGATATGCGAGCACAGCACGGTGCTTGCACGTCATGGCAGGCAAACTGCAGCAGAAACTACGCAGCTGAGAGTCAAAACTGGTGCCCACGCAATAGCAGGGAAGGACATATATGAGGAGCACACCGGGCGAGCCGCCGACCAGTGCGCCGTTGCGGAGTTCCATCAGTGCGTCCGCAGGTCCAGCCCGCAGTGCGCCTCAGCCACGCGTGCTGTTCACAAAGTTGGGCAAGACTGGCAAGGGCACAAGGTGCAGATCTCGAGAGAGGCCGAACCAGCAACACTCCCCCAAAGTACACACCACACCCTAGCTTTGGCGCCTACCGGGGGGCTCCTCCTTTTCTTCAGCAGCCAACGGTCTGCTTTCGCTCCGGGAGGCGGGGAGCGCACTGCGGTTGCTTGTGTCCTCTATTCCACCCGCGTGCCTGCCGCCGTACTGCGCCGATAGCACTTTCTGGCTGCGCTGTGAGGGGAGCGGCGCGGGTGCGGGCGCGGGCCGCCGTTCCGATCGGGTTGCCCGCGCGCGCGGCACAGCGCGCCGCAGCATGGAGCAGTACGGCAGCACCGCCACATACAACGTGGAGTCGGTGCTGCGCAAGAACATCATGGACTCGGAGTACTTCCGCGACACGTGCCTCAAGCTCAACTCATGGAGCGAGGTGGTGGACGAGATCTTCTACACTGTCAAGGACGTGGAGCCTTGGATGAGCGGCAACGCGCGCGGCGCGTCGTCCGCGTTCTGCCTGCTCTACAGGTCGGTACGCTGGCCGCGCGTGCTCGTTCCTGCGCCACCCCGACCCGCGTGCCGCTCTTTGCCCACCCACCGTGTGTTCGTGGCGCAGCCTGCTGACGCCCGGGGCCGCTCTGCGCAGGCTGTTCACGCTGGTGCCGACCAAGCAGGAGGTCAAGGCGCTGCTGGACCACGTGGACTCACCGTATATACGTGCGGTGCGCGCCAGGCACCTGTTGCACACCAGTAATCCCTATCACACTGCACTGAGCGCTGCCGGCTGATGCGCTTGCAATGTTTCGGATCAAAGCTTTGGTGCCAGCGTCTGAGCTGCCCCGTTGCAGATCGGCTTCCTGTACCTGCGCTATGTGGGCAGTCCGCGCACGCTCTGGGACTGGGTGCAGCCGTACGTGCGCGACTCTGAGGTGAGCCGCGGGAAGCCTGTCCGGTGTGTAAAATTTTAGGTTCCTCCAGAAACGCATTTGGAGCACACGTCACGAACCTTAACTCCCCTGATCGCGAACTAATCACCGGTGGGAGCTTGCTATTTTAGCAAAGGTTAGTGTGTGGCAAGCACCCTTACCACCTCTGTTTAAGCCCTGGCGCTGTGCACCAGGACCTCGCGCCCAGCCCGGAGGGCAAGAACGTGAGCATGGGCGCGTTTGTGCGCGACGTCTTCCTCGAGCAGGTAGTGCCCTGCTGGCAGGCCTGCATCTGGCCCTGCCGTCCTGCTCTCTGCAGATTGTGCCCTGAGCACGCAATGACACGCCTGGACTGCTTTCCTGCGGCCACGAACTCTCTCATGTCCGCGCAGCCGGCTGCACCTCACTTGTTGCCTTTGCTGAATGTAAAAGGGGTTCTGGACACCCTGGGTGTGCAACACCGCTTGCGCCGGCAGCGCAGTAGGCCCCGGTGTCTGAGCCGCGCTGACGTCGCGCTGCCGGCGGCGTGCGGGCGGCTGCGCTAGCTCAGGTCGCGCAGGCCCCCCGCTCACCCCGTTGTACCATTACCACCCCCGCCGCCATGCTGGCTAGCTGCTTGTTGGCGGGCGCGTGAGTACAGGCTGTGTCCGGCCTGTCGCCAACAGCAGTGTGTTTGAACGAGGTGCTCTTGTGATCTGAGAAAGAGTGGCGGTCAGGGAGCGGAGGCTGATGCCGGGGCGCGGTGCGCGGCGCGCAGTACTACTTTGAGACGATCTTCCCGCGCATCCCAAAGCCGGTGCAGGACGACTTTGTGTCCAAGCTGACGGCGATGGGGCTGCCGTCGCGCGCGGTCGGCAACGCCGGCCAGGGCGGCCCCGACCGGCGCGGCATCGAGGAGGCCAACCGTCGCCCGGCGTCCGTGAAGGCCTCGCTGTGCGCGCCTGCGCTGCGCCTCCTTGGCGCATGCATGTTACAGTTGCTCTTCAATACTACTGCTGCCGTCATGTGCAGGAGTGGCCGCGCTGGCTACTTTGGCTAACCATTTGCTCAGAGAGCTTTCTGCGCAAGTTCGTCAGCTGCACTCTCTGAGCAGTGCACATGTATTCCTTGCACTGATAGACAGACGATCGTCGTGCTTGGATATGCCATCCATAGCGGCACTCGGCCGATGCGGGCTCTGCTGTTGTAGCTGCCAACACAGGCAGTGTTAGCGTTCCCCTGCGGCCTGAGCGCGGCCCCTTGCTAGCGATTGGGATGACTCGGGACGTGCTTGAGACGCACGAGCTCGTGGCGACGCAGATCGGTAGCGCTGGGCCAGCGCGCGCCGAATCGCGCGACCGCGCGCGAGGACGGCCGCGGCATGGGCGCCGGCATGAAGGGCGGCACTGGCGCGGCGCTCGCCGCGCGCGCGTCGCCCCCGCACGCCAAGTGCGGCTGCTGCACATTGCCTTGCAGTACATAGGGTGTGGAAAGACCAGCGTGCTTCGTTTGTGGTGCCTGCCTTGCCTGCTTGTCATGTGTGCATGTTGGGACTATGTTTGACACGGTCTGCAAAAAGGAAGCTTTGGGTGTATTAAGTAGCAGTGAATTAATGAAGACGAAATCGACAAAGGTTGGGCGCAGGACGCGCGAGGACAGCAAGGACCACGGCAGCAAGGACCGCGAGAGGACAGACCGGGACCGCCAGCGCCCCCGCGAGGGCGGGGAGCGCAGCCGGGCGGACCGCGACCGGGGAGACCGCGGAGCGGGGGACCGCGACAGGGACCGCGGGCGGAGAGACGACGACCGCGACCGGAAGGACCGCAAGCGGAGCCGCAGCCGGGAAGGCCGGCGCGAGTACGACCGCGACCGGCGGCCGCCGCGGTGCGCCCGAACCCTGCCCGCTAGGGTCTGGGCCGGCGAGCGCTGGCTGCTTGCCGTCCTGCGCTCTGCTGCGCGGCTCAAGAGGTCTCCATGGCTGGGGTGCTTCCTGGGGGTGGGACAACCGTAGGACGGAGGATTCGGTAAACTCTTGACGCAAGCATGTGCGCGTTGGCTGCTATCACAGGCCTCTCCTGTGCCCGCTTGGGGCTCTGTCCCCTTGCATTGGCTGTTCGCCAAGTAAGAGCAGCCTCGTGGCCTTTGTGGCTTACACGCTGGGCTGTTGCAGATGCGCATTGAGCAGCAGCACGCGAGGCATGTCGACGGCGCGAGCAGGTTGCGTTGCTGAGCTGTACGGATATGGTTACAATCAGTTTTAAACACTGTTCCGCTCGCAGAGACACTGGACGCGGAGGGGACCGGCGGGACGACAGGCATGCTGCGCGGCAGTGAGACTGCCGCAGCCGCTGCGGTGTCGGGGCTGGCATAATGCAGTCACAGCTGTCTCCCTTTTGCACTTTGCTTCGCCGTGCTGGCCTACAACATGCGTGAGTTGAGCACTGGTGTGCTCCCTGTAACGTATGACGGACGTTCACAGAGGTCCTGGTGCCCAGAGCACTGTCCCCACGCAGACTTGTCCGGATGCAGCGAGATGGAAAGTTTGTTGCAGCCTCTATTGCCATGCAGTGACATGGACCGCCTGACCAGAATGCAACGGTCCCATGCAACGGGCCTTTCACAGCAATCAAACCCTAGGAACTGCATAGAAGTAGGGCCTTGTGGCTACACGGCGCACAAGTTCGCTTGCAGTCGTCCCCTGATAGCCATATAGGAACATACGCAGAGCAAAAGTGTGCATAAGTGTGCTGGCTGCAACTTGCGCAGTGAGGAGCAGTGCGGGAGCCAGGTTTTCTGGACCTGCGCGGCGCGCTGGAGGCGGTCCAGGGCTAGCCGCTGCTCCTGGCGGACACAGCGGCGCTCTGGTCAGGTGGGGCAGCCTGAGCTTGCGGATGCAACTGGGAAACTGGAGAGAAGCATGCCAGTTATGCAGCTAGGCCTTTCATAGGGAGCCGTCTGGCGGCTGCTGCGGTGTGCGGCCGTTTCGACGGGCGCGAGCAGCTGGTTGCGGAACGCTCGGGCTGCCGGCGATTACTGGCAAGATGCTCAGTTGTCGAGAGTCGGTTGTCTGCACGTTGGTCGCCTGGCTCTGCTTTGTCTGCGTTGTTGTTCAGGCGTGGGTTTGCTGCCCGCGTGCCAAACATCTACTTCGGAAGTCAGCACTGTACAATTTAATGCTCGGAAAGAATCGGAGCTGCAGGCAACATGTCTCTGCCTGGAGCTGTTGAGACGTCTTGGATCACCTGGTGTAGATATTTGGCCGCTGTAGTGGTGCTGGGCTTGTACTTGTCAGAGGCCGTGCGCATGACGCGCGCCGCACCGTCTGACGGCTGGTGGTGTGGTGTGAGCTTGTAGAGGGGCTTGTTTGCGCAGTTCCCGAGGCTCTAGGCCAGTAGGTATGTGGCCACGCGTGGCGTGACCGTGTGTGAGTAAGGCGCCGTGTGGCCGTTGGCAGTGACACCGGTGACGCACGTGGACAACCAGCGGGACTTTTCTTGCAAACGCCTTGCTGAAGTGATGTGTGGCGCAGGTTACGCTTGCGGGCGAGCCTGGTAGCGGTGCGGCGTGATGGGGCGGGCACGCGCGGTGGCGCTGGCGCTCGTCGCGCTGGCGGTGGCCGCCGTGCCGGCGGCAGCGCAAAACAGCACGTTCGGCGAAACGCAGCTTAATGGCACTGGGCCTGTGTATAAGAAGCAAGACAGCCTTGACCCGGTGCGCACCTTCCCTGCAGCCGCACGCGAGTTTGCGTGTGTAGATGTCTAGAAGTGGCGGGATCGCGTGCCTCCATCTTAAGCTCTTCGGGTCTGTAGGAAAAGTAGCATGGCCGCCACGTGGCTGGGCTGCATGTATGTCACCGACTTTGCGCTGCTGCACCGTATCGCGTAGACTGAGCTACAGCAGGCCTGGCGCTGACACGGCCGCGCGCACGACGCGCTGACACAGCCGCGCGCGCGACGAGCTGACAAAGCCGCGCGCGCGGCGCGCTGACACGGCTGCGCGCCCGGCATGCTGACGCGGCCGCGCGCGTCGCGCAGTTCTATGCGAACCTGTACGGGATTCCCGTTCCCAAGGGCCAGCCGGACCCCGACATCTTTATCACGCTGGAGGCGCTGGGCGGCGGCGCGGGCAAGGTCGGCCTGTACTGCAACCCGAGCTGGGGCGCGTACGCGGACGTGAACGCCAACTACCCGCAGCCGGGCTACGCGGTGTGGCAGTCGGGTGCGCGCGCGCGGCTGGGCCGGCTTGGTCTGTTGCGCGCATCTGTTGAAGTAGCTAAGTAACTGGGGCATGTATACGGACGTGAGTGCTAACTACCCGCAGCCGGGCTACGCCGTGTCGCAGTCGGGTGCGCGCGGCCGGCCGGGCCGGCTGGGCCGGTCGCCGCGTGTCTGCCAAAGTAGCTAGGTAGCTGGGGCGCGTATGCGGACGCCAAGCCAACCCCGCAGCCGGGCTATGCCATGTGGCAGTCGTGTGCGGGCGCGGGGGCGGCCGCGGTCGGGTCCGCTTGGTCGGCTGCGCATGTCGTGCGACGGAGCTTGTTGAGATGTGAAGGAGGCCGCGTGAAGGAGCACAGGCTCCTGTGACGACAAGGTGGGCAGATCAAGGGCTCGGCCCACTGCAGCGCCGCAGCATGTGTGCGCCGCGGTCTGACGAGGTTTGTGGCAAGCAAAGCCCATACAGCGGACATTTCTGCTGCCCGAGCGGCTCTCAAGCGGCGCGGGCTGGCGCCCACAGCGTTGTGAAATGGTGTGCATGCGCTGCTGCGCAGACGTGGCGAACGGCGTGGACACGGTGTTCATCAGCCGCAATGACCGGCTGTACCGGCCGCCGTCCGCGCGCAACGTCAACTCCTCGCTGTACGCTGCGTACCAGCCCTACTTCGTCTGCTCGGTGCGGCGCTCCCGGATGTCTATGATGGTGTCTGCTGCAAGCTGCGCTGAACTCGCAGCGCCTGTGCCCATGGAGCTGCAGGCTCGATGCGCTCGCATTCAGGCAGGGACGGTCCGGACGGCGCGCACGCGGTCGGGCGTAACTGGCGCGGGCGGCGCGCAGGTGATCAACCTGGACAGCCAGGCGCGGGTGTCGTACCGGCTGGAGGCTGACCTGATCAACAACCAGGTCGCGCTGGTATCGGACGAGCAGCAGGCGCTGGCCAACATCTTTGCGCAGTGCGCGCCCGCTCCTTAAATCATATGGGTCATCAGCAGTGAGCCGGCTTTCATAGGCCGCCCTGCGGCGCCGGTGCATACACGCCAGAGACGTGGCGGGCCGCGCGTCGCTAACACTGTGCTCTGTCGCGAAAGCAGCTGTGGGGTCCTCTTCGCTCTGGGTGTAGCTGCTGTAGCTGTGATGAAGGTTGAGGGCGACGTCCTGCCACCGCGGGTGTGGACCATACATGGCTCATGAGCCAACTATGCAGCTGGCTCTGCAGCATGTGCGTCGAGCGAAAGCACCGCCGTCGCGGGTGGCGCAGTGCGGCTGCTTGTGAAGAGAAGCCATGCGAAGCCTGGCGGGTCGCGCAGGTGCTGCCCCGACCAGCCGGGCGTGTGCGTGGAGTGGCGCGCCCAGAACGCCTACCTGGCGGCCGCACCGGCCGCCGCGCCGGCTGCCGCGCTCGCCGCGGGCGCGGCCGCCGCCGCGCCCGCGCCTGGCGCGCCGGCTGCGGCGCCGGGCGGTGCGCGCGCTCTCGCGCCCGCGGTCGCGCCCGGCGTCGTCACCGACTTCTGCAGCTTCCCGGGGCAGATTTGCACCACCAACGGCACGCTGCTGCGGCTGGACATGCGCGGCTTCAACCTGCAGTGCCCCTTCCCGGTGCCCGAGATGAGCACGTTCACCGCGTTGACGACCGTCAACCTGGGGCGCAACCCCAACATGACGGCGCGGCCCCCCCGCGCTCGCTGGCAGGCCAGGCCGCTGGATGCTGTCAGCGCTCTGCGTGTGTCTGTCAGATGCAGAGATGTATGTGACTTTGTCAGCAAGTGCTGCACATATGCAAGTGACCAGTAGGGAGACATCCGCAGCACCCACTGATGGCTGGTGAGCCTCGGCGGGAATGGGCTGGTTGCTGGTGTTTCGCGCGGACCGAGTGACCATGAGGGCTACGTCCGCACCATGCACTGCTGGCTGGCGAGCCTCGGCGGGAGCTTTGGCAGGAAATGGCATTGTGCGTGTGTTGCGGTAAGTATGCTTATGTGCTGAGTCAGGCTGTGTCGCAGGCGGCGCTGTCGGACGTGTTTGCGGCGCTGTCCGGCGCGACGGGCCTGAAGCACCTGAACTTGTACGGCGACCAGGGCGTGTCGGGGCCCATGCAGTCGGCGATGGCGGCCACGTTTGGCAGCGGCGTGTGCTCGCTCGCGCGCGGCTCGCTGCGCACGCTGCAGCTCATGGGCGTCAACGGCAGCGGCTCGCTGCCGCCCTGCCTGCTGGGCACCGGCAGCCGCCTGGTGGAGCTCAACCTGGGTGCGCCTGACATTTGAGGGACGCGCAGGTGCTAGCAGCAGCATGCTATCCGTGAGCCTGCAGTGTATGCAAACTCTGACGTGCAGCTTATGAGCGTTGTCAGCGGGTTTTTGCCGCCCGGCCTGCTGGGCACATGGAGCCGCCTGGCAGATTTGACGTCTGACCCAGTGCGCATGCATCTGTTGTGTCCGAGTTCAGTCTGCATGGTCTGATGAGCAAACATGTCAGGCTGTCGGACCTTGCATTCGCGTCTGTGGCGATAGTGCACGGTCATCCTGGCTGCGGGGCAGAGGCAGCGGCTTGCTGCTTGTCCCCTTCAGTCTCCATGTGCCGCGTGTGTGTGACCCTCCCTCCGCCTGTGCTTTAGTGCGCCCGCAAGGAGTGAGGCCGCGCTGCTTGCAGGGCCGCGCCCAGCGCTCTGACGGGCGCGCCCTGCTGCGCGGCAGGCAACATGAACCTGAGCGGCTCGCTGCCGGACGTGGCGGCGTCCGGCTCGGCGCTGCAGGTGCTGACGCTGTACAACAACCAGCTCACCGGCGCGCTGCCGGCCTCGTTCGGCAGTGCGGGCCACCTCGAGAACCTGGACGTCTCCGGCAACCAGCTCACAGGCGCGCGGCGCGCGGCGCGCCTGTGAGCTGCTGACACAAGCAGTGCTTCTGCACGGCGTGCGCACACAGTGCTGTGAGCGGCGGGCAGGGGCGCGCGTGCGCTGGCCGCCGGCGGCCGGCGTTGCTGCGGCGTGGCTGTGCGGGTGCGGGGGGTGCGCAGGGGCCCTGAGTGGGTGTGCTGCGGGCGCAGGCACCATCCCGGCGTCGCTCGGCAACCTGACGAGCCTGAAGTACGCGGTGCTAAAGTTCAACAACTTCACAGGCGCGCCCAGATGCGGTTACCTGCCGGGCAGAGGTTCCGCGACACTGCCGTATGGCTGGCGTATTTATATGGCTGACGCAGCAGACACCAGCATGTCTGTGGTAGCAAGCACGGTCCCTGTCAGTGTTTTGCATGCTGACAGCTTTGTGTCCTGGCATCTCAGGCCTACGCACGCGCGTGAAAGGGTGCAGCGCACCTATGGTTTTGCTTTGATCTGCGGAGGCGAGCGCGTGGCGAGCGCGTGGTGAACGCGGCCGCGCTAACGCCGCGCAGGCGCCATCCCGTCCGCGCTGGCGACGGCTGGCACGCTGGAGACGCTGGACGTGAAGGGCAACAGGCTGAGCAGCCTGCCGCCGGAGTGGGTGAGCGGCTGGCCCGGCGCGGCCAACAGCAGCCTGGTCAACGTGCGGCTTTCGTTCAACAACTTCAGCGGCCCGTTCCCGGCCGGCCTGGGCGCCGCGCCCAGCCTGACATTCCTGGTCATCAACAACAACACGCTGAGGCGCGCCCGCGCGCTGCCGCGCCTTGGGTCAGGGTTGGATAGGGTCGGGGTGTGACATGCCCTTGACAAGGTATGTTCGGTCGTGTTTGCGAGCTGCACAGTGCTGACTGCATCCCCTGGTCCAGTCAAGTTTGCGTATTGGGACCTGCCAGACTCGCCCTCGTCGCGCCACAGCGCGTGACGGTCTTCCCAGCCAGCGCGTCGCGTCGCCCGAGCCGCGCGACTGACAGCGCACCCCGCGCGCGCGCAGCGGCGCGCTGCCCAACACCACGGGCATGTTCCCGCAGCTGCGCGCGCTGAACGGCAGCCACAACGCGTTCAGCGGGCCGCTGCCGGCGGGGCTCGGCCAGACGGGCGTCTTCCGGCTCAGCCCGCTGCAGTTTGTGAACGGCGAGATCCTGATGCACGTGCTCGACCTGAGCTACAACCAGCTCAACGGCAGCCTGCCCTCCTTCCTGGACGCGTCGTCGGTGCCCGCGCAGTACGTGCAGAAGGGCGTGTTCCTGCAGGCGCGCTGCTGGCCCCTTGTGCGGCGCTGGGCAAGGCCGTCGCTGGTCATGCGCTGCCGCCAGAGCAGGAAAGTGGACAGGTCTGTGTGCAAGCAGGTCAGCGCAGTGCTCGGCGATGTGCAGATTTGTGTGCGGCGCCGCCGGCCTGCTATTCCTGTGCGTGTGAGCGCTGGCTGCAGACCAGCTGCTGAGCGTGATCAGAGCAGGCGCTGCAAGTGTGTGCGCGGCGTCGCGTGTGCACTGGCCTGAAGCGTGCGCACTGAACCATAACGGGTCACCACAACTGGGGTTCCATGACTGCGGGTGACCACGACCGAATACCCCCATGTCCGCGGGGCTGACTGCGCGGCGGCGCGCGCGCGCAGGGCAACAACTTCACCTTCACCTGCAATGCGCAGAATAGCTATATCCAGGACCTGTGCCCGGCGGGCGGGGCGGCCGCGGGGCCGTCGGGCAGCCCCACCGCGCCGCTGCTGCCCATCGGCACCGGCAGCGCGAGCGCGAACGGGAGCGCGCCTGGCGGCCAGCCCATGCCGTTCTACCCTGGTGCGCCTGGGGCAGCGCCAGCAAACTGATACTGGGCGCAATGTCAATCTGCCTAGCCACTCTGTGTGCTTGCCTAGCCACCCTGTCTGCTTTCCCTTGGTCGTCGCACAAATCCCATCAATTTCCCTTGTCTTAATCATTACAGCCCGTCGTCTGGGACCGAAGCCAGGGCGGAAGGGAGGGGTGGTCAGGCAGCAAGCCGAACCGGAGCGCGAGCAGGCCCCGCGCGCGCAGGCACCAACTACCCGGTCGGCGGGCAGAGCAACAACGTGCCGGTGCCGCCCGACTCTAGCGCGAGCGCCTCCGGCACGACCGCCAGCAACTCGGTCAACAGCGCGCCGGCGCCGCCGGGCCGCGGCGGCCTGCCCACGGCGGCGATTGTCGGCATCGCGGTCGGCGCGGTGCTGGCGGTGGTGCTGGCGGGCGCTGCGCTGGCGGCCGCGCTGCTGCGGCGGCCGCGGCATGCCGGGCCCGCGCCGTCGCCCGGGCCGGAGCTGCAGCCGACCAGCCTGCAGTCGCAGTGCGCCCCGCACCCGGCCGCGCGCGCTGCGGCGTGCTGTGGGGCGCCTTTGGAGCTCCCTGCAGCCGCCGCGCTTGCCTGTGTGCACGGCGTGCCCAGTGTTCAATAAGGCTGCTCAGAGAGCACATGGCTTTAAAAGATTCAGGTGTCGCTGAGTGAAGCAGTGTGCGGGTGCGAGGCACATCATGCTACTTAAAGCAAGGACTCATTGACTGATGACAGTTGGGCAGAAGTTGGTGCCAGTGGCGCACGCGCTGCCTGTTGAGCGAGTGGTACTGTGCGCGCGCAGCAAGTCCAGCGGCGGCGGCGGCGGCATCGTCGGCAAGATCAGCAACAAGCTGGGCGCCAAGAACAACTCGGGCTTCCAGCGCTTTGACGATGGCGTGGAGATGCAGAACGGCAAGGGCGGCCTGGGCGGCCACATGTGAGAGGCGGCGGCAAGGCAAGTCGATCCGGGCGCGTTCGAGCTCGGGGCGCTTGCATGCGCCGACCCTGGGCTTTGGAGCGCGCCTCCTAGGCGGGAAGCGCAAAATCCTGGGACGCTTGCATGCGCCGACCCTGTGGCTTTGCGGCGCGCCGCTTCAGCGGGAGGCATCGAGGCGGGGCGGGCGAGGGCGTCTCTGCGACGCCGCTGGTACGAGCTGACCGACTGCTATGTGGTTACCGAGGCCAGTTCTGTGCCTGAGCCACCATGCGGACGGAGCAGCCGGCCGTTAAGCGCGCGGAATGCAGCGTCATGCACAGGCCCGTGCTGAGGTGTCTTGGTGGGTATCGGGTATCTGCTATATTCCTATGACCACCCTACCCCTATGTCTTGGTGGGCGTGCGTGCGCGCAAGGCGCGCTCGCGGCGCCTTTCCTGCGCGCAGGCAAGCTGGGTTAGGTGCAGGCGGTGTTTGTCACAGACCAGTGCAGGGACAGGCTCTGCATTTCTCGGCGGCCCCGTGAGGCTGGCGCATTGAGCGTGCGTTTAACCGCCGGCCTGGGCCGCACTCGCTCGCTAAGGCGGGCCGGTGCAGTCTTGCGACCGTTCCTCATCTATGGGGTACAGCACTCTGTTCCGGCTGGGCCGCGGGATGTACCTGGGGCCGTATGACTATAGGTTATCCCTGGGGTCAGAGTGGGGGTTGAAGCGCTTGTGTGGACGCAGAGAGGGTCAGCCAGGCGCGCACCCGCGCTGATCGCGTGCTGCTGCTTGGTGGCGCGGCTGCTTGGTGTGTGGCTAGTGTCTGGTAACGGGGGGGTGGCGGCGCATGCTGGGTTGGGCTTCGTGAGGCCGCTGCGTTAGTGCTGGGGGCGCTGCAAAGGCTGAGCGTGCAGTGCCCGCTGGGTGGGGGGGGTGCGCACCTCAGTATATGCCTCGGCTGAGCTGGGGTAGCCAGGAGACGCTGCGGGGCTTGCACCGTATTTCGGGAGCTGTGTGGGGCTTGCACCGTATTTCGCATGAGGGGGTTGCCCTGAAGTGCCTGCTTGTCTGTGTCGCGCGCCCATCAGGCGTGTAGGATGTGAGTGTATCAGTCTGTCGTGTCCAAGCATCGCCTGTTGCTGTGTGCCTTTTTGATTTGGTCCTCGTGTAATAAAGCTCAATTCATTGATCCCAACTTGCTTATGTTGACCCCTTTCCACAGGATCAGTGCCACACAGAAAATTGTGATCATCTCGAATTTCTGTATTTGTCTGCCAGTGGGTCCTCCTGCAGCAGCAGCGTTATAAACAGCCTCGCGGTTGACAGAAGTGCGTGCACCACCATGCCTCAGGCCATAGACATATGCACGTGCAGCGGACCTGCGCTCGCCATGCTGCTGCAAGCGACCGTCACAACAGACGCTGACTTTGACGGCCTAATCCTAGGTACCACATCTGCACATTTTCCGCCAGGTGCATCTTTTTTAAGGTGTTACTTGGAAGCGTCGAAGGGGGATGCTGCGTTTATGCTGTGCAGGCACGCTGCACACGCGCACATCGGTCACTATGCACGATGACCGGGAGGAGGAGGCCGCGGAGCACTTGGAAGCGAACATCTCTGCGTTTGCGTGCAACGCAAAGCAGTGCTCCTTCTACACTGCTGCCGGCCAGGTGTCTGGTGAGCAGCACATCTTTCAGCTCAGGCGTTGCCTGTGCCTGTGCGTGTGCGCGTTAGCTTGGCAACGGGAGCATGCTTGGACCGATGTTGGCCTTGCAAGTTTCTGCTACACCGGATCTGCAGCGCCTGCGCTTGCCACGCACGCGGCAGTGCCCCAGCTGACGGACCTGGCGCGAGCTCTGGCGCCGGAGGATGGCAGCACGCGGGCGCTCGGCTGGTTTGTGCAGCGCCGGGGCACGTGGCTGGTCCCCTCAATCCGCGATCGCGCGGTCTGCGCCGCGCTCCCCAGCCTGCTGGCGCTGCTGCCGGGCGCCCAGGCGCGCTCTGTGCGACCCTGCACGCATTCGTTCCCAATGCCCAAGGGCAGTGCCTGCCCCGGCCTGCCCTGTTGCCTGCCCTGTGGCCTGCCCTGTGGCCGCCTCCCCCAGGTTATAGCAGGTACGCGTGAGCAAAAAGGCTGCAATGAGTTGGTCATTTCATCACTGCCTGGCAGCCCCAGGGGCGCTGCGTGCGTGCGTGAGAGAAAGAATGCTTTGCCATAGGGCAGAGCGGCTGGGCTGCACGCGTGGACGCGTGGCAAGCAAGGCGTGTGTGCAGGCGCTGCGCGGCGCGCCGCTGCTGTTTGCCGTCCTGGGCGACGGCGTGGAGCACGGCGGCGCCACGCTCAGCTTTCAGCAGCGGGTGTACCAGCAGCGGGCGAGCGCCCCCGGCCCGCTCAGGCCCTGTCCGCCTCTGGACATGCCCAGTCGTGCATGGACGAACGCCCGCCGCATGGCGGCCTGTCTGTCCTGATGCCGGTGAGCTGGTTAGGCGTCAGAGAAGAGGACATTGTTGGCTGGCACCAAACAGGCATGGATGCAAGCAACGGCTCCGTGTCTCTCGGAGACGAGCGGCCAAGCCTGAAGCAGCTCGGAGTGACCGTCGTGATTGTGGCCGCACGGCGCGTAACTCCTCCGGTCCAGGTGGGCGGGCCGGCCCCACTGCTCAGCTCAGCGACCCTTGTGACAGTGACGGTTAAGAGCATGGAGTGGTGTCAAGGGAGCGCGCTCCGCAACGACGGCGGTGCCTGCAGGCCGTGCACGGCAGCGAGCCGCCGCAGCTGGAGCAGCTCAGCCTGGCCGTCGCAAACCTGGGCGCGCCGGCGGGCGGCCTGGAAACCCTGGCCGCGATGCACGCATACCCGCCGCTCGCGCGCGTGCCAGGCCTGGCGCCCGTGGCGCTGCCGGCGGAGCACGCCGCGAGCGCCGCTGATCCAGCCACCGATCCAGCCTGCGGGTGCGCGCGCTGATCCTGGCGGGGTGGCCGTCTGCGCTGCACACTGTGGCCTGCAAGTGTATTTGATAGCTGCTTGTTGCTCCTGTATCCGCATGCAAGGGTGCCTGCCAGCATGCATGCGGGGGCTTAACAAGCCATGCTCTACTGCTCTCCTGCCTGTTGGGTGGGACACTTTTCAAGGACTGTCCCTCACCCACCTTGGACTCCATGACAGACCGGCCCACCCCCTGTGGTCAGGCGGGGCGGCGAGCGGGGCGGCGGCGCCGCCAGCGGCTCCCAGGAGCGGGCGGCGCCTGGGCCGGAGGACGGCTGGCAGCGGCGCCTGGCGCGGCTGGCAAGCGGCCCGGCGGGCGCCATGGTCGAGGAGCTGGAGCGCGCCTACTCTGGCATGGTCCTCGAGCTGGCCGCGGAGGAGCGGCGCGCGCAGGGCGGGCAGCCCGCGCTGGCGGCGCTGCGCGCCGAGATGGCTGCCCTGGCAGCTGGCTGCTAGGAGGAGGAGGCTAGGAAGCGCAACTCCATGTGTAAACTGTAAAAAATTGTGCGCTTCTGCTCTCCTCGGGACAATCTGGCTACCGCTTCCTCACACCAGCCTCTTTGCACCAGCGTGTGCGCGCTTTTGCAGCACTGTCGCCACAAGCAGTGGCAGTGGTGGCAAGCCGGGACGTCGGCCAAGGTGCCGTACACGCTCAAGCACAGCGGCCACCCGCACACGGCCGAGGCAGTGGGACGATGCCACGGACGGACCGCAGGCGGTGCGCGCGGTGGAGCGCGCGCGGGGCCCGCGCGCCACTCCATGGTGTTGTCCCACTGCATCGGCCGTGCGAGGCTGGCCGGCCGCGCCTGAGACCGGTCTGTGCCTCGGCCGGCGCCTCAGCTCATGGCTCTGGGTACGACGGCCCCCGCACCGAGGCCAGAAGCGCGCACAGGCAGGACGGCTATGACAGCAGCAGGTTCTGCGCGTCCCGCGCGCCCCGGCCGGCAATGCGCACGGACGTCGGCGCCTGCGGGGTCGTCGGGCTGCCGCCTGGGTTCCTGGAATCCTGCCCGGGCGGCTGCACCTATAGCACTCCCGCCGGCGCCTGGAGCAAGCCGGCGCGCTGGTTCTTAGCACATTGCCGCTCGCATTGGTATGCTAAACAGTGCTGCTTCAGCGGCAAGCCAGGCAGGAAGGACCCACAACTGGACAGCAGGGACAACGCGCACGGCCTGCAGCCACACAGAAGCAAGCCACTGCTGCCACGCATGCACATTGTGAATGCTGAGGTGTTGCTTGCGACAGAGCAAATCCTCAATGGAGCAGGAGCTTGCAGCCTACTCTAGAAGCTCCTGTGCTATCCAGGTCCCCGTCGCAGGCAAACACGTCAGCATTCACAATATGCATGTGTGGTAGCAGCAGCCTGCTTCTGTGAAGCTGGGCCAGCGCTTTGTGTAAATATATTATCAACATGCATGTGACCACTGCACTACGTGCATGTATTCTGCATGTGCTGCTTCCTCCGACCCCATTAACAAACATGCATGTGGCAACTGCAAATGATGCTCGTCTCTAGTTGGAGTGTGTAAGTAGCAGCGCAGCATGGAGGCAGCGCAGCGTGGAGCGCCAAAGCAAGGCTGCAGGGCAGATGCTATGTGTGTGTGCGCGCGTGCGCGCATGCGCATGCACGAATGAAAGCACAACAATGCAGCAGCGCCGCGAGGAAGAGCACATGGGCCGCTCTCCTCCAGCAGGCACGCATGCCTGCCAGGGGATGGTCGCTCGGCCCCTGGCGCTCAAACGTGATGCGGTGTGCTCCAGTGGCAGGTAGCGCCTTGGTAAGGATGTCGCTGAAGTCCTTCTTGCCGTGATGTCGGCCTCCAGGCTCCTCTCCGCCATGTCCAAGAGGTCGCTCGAGGACCTGCCGGTCGTCCACCAGCCCAACAGGCCCAGGCAGGTGCTTTCCTCAGCCAGCAGCCTGCCCACCTCGCCTCCCTCTGCCACCCGCGCCCACGGCGGCTACCCAACGAGACTGTGGTGTGTGAGTATTCAGGTGCTTTGACCAACCACAGCCGTGCAGGCTCAGCTGAGTATAAGCGCAGTGTGGAGTTTGCCTTGGCCTCCTTATGAAAAGAGACGGGCATCTCAAGGCACTCGCCAAACAAGCCGCCGGCTGGCTGGCGCCTCTGCGGCGGCCCGCTCGAGCTTGCGCTCAAGCTTGCTGATTGCGCGCAGAAGCGCCGGCCAGCCGGCGGAGCTTGTACAGCGAGCGCATTGAGCTGCTGTTGTCATTACGGAATGGAATCCAAGGTGAGCTTCACGTTGTGCTCACAAGACCAGCTGAGCCAGCACGGCAAATGGTTGGTCATAGGGGCTGCACACCCGCTCACAGTCTCTTTGTTGCCGCTATAGGCGCGGGCGGCAGCGGGCAGCGAGCTGAGCAATCTGCCGACAGAGGAAAGCAACTTCCTGGGCAGGCAGCAGGCGCTCGGGCGACCTCATGGTCCTAGCAGAGAGGAGCCAGGAGGCCTCGTCAAAGCCAAAAAGGACTTGACTGACTTCCTTGGCAAGGACGTGCCTACTGCTGGAGCACACGCGTCACGGTGGAGGGCCAGGGGCCAAGCACCCATCCCGCTGGCAAGCTCGAACGCTGGAGGAGAGCAGCATCAGCATGCAACCTGTGCTCCATGGTCAGCTCTGGCCAGCACATGGGGCTGCTCAAAGGCGCTTGGCTCTTGCAATGTTGGGCCCTCCAAGAGTGGCCGCATTGGGCTCTTGAGGTTACATGGTACTGGTGCATTTTCATCAGCCTAGCAAGGCACCTCAGGCGGTCGGCTCCCACACGAGGTCCAAGGAATCACCAGGCACATTGTGCAAGGAGCGGAGTTGCGCAGTGCATGCCTGTTCCATCAGTGGCCCTTAAATTGTGAAGCAGGCTGACAGCCGCTAATCATGCCCTGCATACCATGAGGACCAGCGTGGCGCAGATGCTCTCGCGACAGGTGTCCCCAACACCGCCAAAACCATGGCATTCAGCCTTCCAGCACAGCTCAAGACTTCGCCTCCTTCTGGACGAGCGCCGCCAGGGACGCCGCAGAAGCGGGGCCGCGCTCGCCGCCGCCGCGCCGGCCGCGATAGGCCTGCACCACGCTCGCGCGCAGCGCGCTGGCCGCCGCCGCCGCCGCCGCCGCCGCCCGCCGCGCCTGCAGCGCCTGCAGGGCCGCGCACATGCACAGCCATCATGTCTGGAACGACCCGATGTGCTTGACGCTGTGCAGCTCGCCACTCTTAAATATAGTAGGCACGCGCTGGTCGTTTCTGGGCGTGTGCTTACAGCACGCCGCTGTTCAGATCACGTTCGCGCACAGATTATCACAACGCGCCTGGAACCCGCGGCCCTGCCGGCCCCGCGCCGCGCCCGCGCCCGCGCCGCCCGCCGCCTGCGCCGAAGCCCCCGCGCCCGCCAGGCTCCGCGCCGCGCCGGCAGCCTTGCCCTCGCGTTGTGCTCCAGCCGCTGCCGCAGCCTTGGCAGCCGTGCGCCGGGGCGCGTGCGGTGCCGGCGGCCCCTCTGCGGCCGGTCCGCCGCCGCCCGCGACCGCCGCAGCGAGCTGGCGCTGGAAGAGCTCGCGGCAGCGCGCGCCCGTGCGCGCCTCCGCGCGCGACGCGTCCCAGTGCTTGCGCTTCAGGTTTGCCTGCGCGGGCCGGCACGTGTGCGGATGGGTGTGTCCGGCTCTGCACCGTGCATGACTATGCGAACGATGACCTGGTTGGCACTGCAGGAAGCAACACGCAGCGAGGCATTGCGCACACGGTAAAGCGCGCGGGAGACATCCGCATGCAAACAGCGTGACATGTCGGCAGAGGCTGTCGTGGCAGGTCCAACCAGGCCCGGGCAGGGTTTCCAGGGTTTCCAGGGTTCCAGGGTCCCCAGGCGCCGCGCCTTGATCGGCGCGAGCGCCTGCTCCCCGAACGCGGGCCGGTGCGGGTCCTGCAGCAGCGCGCGCTCCAGGCGGTCGCCGGCCGCCGCGTCACCAGCCGCGGCGCTGCCGCCGCGCTTGCGCGCCTTGCGCCTGTTCAGAAAGTCCTTCTTGCGCTGCTTGAGGCCGCGCCGCGCCGCAAATGGCGCGCCCGGCTGCCCGCTGTCCGGCAGCCAGGCCGCCTGCCCCAGCCCCGCCTCCGCCCCTGACGCTGGCGCCTGTCCCGCTTCGCCGCTGGGCGTCAGAGCGCCTGCGCGTGCGCCCGGCCGCCGGCCGCCCCGCCCCGGGCGCTCGTCCGCACCCTGGCGTGTGCCTGCGCTCACGCCAGCGCCGGCAGGTACCCCAAAGCCCAGGGCTGCCTGGTCGCAGCGCTCAGCGGCTTCGGATGGTGCAGCAGGGCCGGCGGCCACCGCCACTCCAGCTGCCGCGCCGGCCTCCTGCTCTGAGCCGGCGGCCGGAGCAGCCTGGGCTTCATCCGCGGCGGCCGGCGGCTCTGCTAATAGCGCAGCAGGCTGCTGCGAAGAGCGGCCGCCGCCCAGCGGCGCCTGTTGCTCCGCCGCTGGCAGCCCCACGGCCCCGCTCGTGTCGGACCGGGGCCGCTTGTCCTTGCGCCCCTCCAGCCTGGCCTGCTGGCACAACACGCCGTGCTCGGCACTTTGCAGCACCGGACGCTCTGCCGCCCAGCTTCAAGGCTGCTCAGTTTGCAGAGGAGTAAAACACAAAGTCTGCTGCGGCACTTACGGACCAGCTGCCAGCTGCAAGGCTCAATAGTACCACACAAGCGGCAGCCTGAGTAGAAAGCGACGGGGGACATGCTCGTACCTTGAGCTCCAGCATCTGCAGCAGCAAGTTGGGCATGTCGTCTGCCCCCTGCCTGCGCCTCTTGCGCCGCGCGCCCACCTCCTCTGGGGGCGGCGGGAGGCTGGACAGCTTACCAGACTCCTGCACTTACCGACAGTAGCGTGAGTTTGCAAGCCGGCCTGAAAGAGCGGCAGGCCGCCACGCAGCAGACCCGAAGACATAGCACTCGCAAGGGCATAGGTAGTCAAGCAGCAAAGAATACTTAGTGCTGCCAACAATGGGCCTAGCCAAGCCGAATTGCACCTTCTTTGCCTTTATGAAGTTTGCTGCGCGCTTGCGCTGGGACAGTCCCTTCCCCATAGCGAGCGATTCACTGAGAGGGTGTTGCAGTGAGACAGTGGCAGACGGGCTGTGCTACAACTGCTGCTCTGCTGCTGAGTGGCCTCTAAACCTACTGTGTAACCCCCTCACTCTGCAGTCAGCCGCCCGCTCTTGTCAAGTTGAGTGCTCGTTCTCAACTTGTCGTTGCGCAGCACTGTACCAACAAGTCTGATGTGTGCTATATATCGCGCTCAAGTGTTGTCGTGACGTGCAGCTCTTTCAGCTGTGAGCAAGCGTCTGGAATAGCCAACCTCTTTTTCTAGAAAGCTGCTCTTGAGCACACGTACCTCAGAGCACTCTTTTCTTGACCCAGTGGCAGCAGCTCTGCTGTTGCATCAGGGAGTGCGCAGCAGCCGTAGGCTGTGTCTCACAGTAGAACGGGCCGCGTCTATGGAGGTTACTGAGCGGTTGTGCAGCGACTAGCTTCCCTGCTGCTCACTGGCTGCCCCGCGGGCAGCATGAAGGTGAAGGCCATCAACCGCAGCGAGACGGAGTGCGCGCGCGAGCGCCGTCAAGACCTGCAGAAGGTGCACAAGAACCTGGACCCCGCGCTGCACCCCTTTGAGAAGGCGGTGGAGTACACGCGCGCGCTGAACGCCGCCAAGCTGGACAGGCGCGCGCCGCGCCGTCGCAGCCTTGGCACACCCGCTGTGGCTTGTTGGCTTGGTTACCTTCCAAGGCGGTGGGCTGCTCGCTGACGGCGGCTGCCTCGCAGGGTGTTTGCCAAGCCGTTTGTGGCAGCCTTCACGCACGACGACGGGGTGACATGCCTGGCGCGGAACCTGACGCACCTCAACGGCCTGGTGCGCTGCACAGGCCTGCACCAGTGCTGCGTGCACTTCGTTGGCCCTGACCGGCGTTTGGTACACGCCTGTCCCTTTGCTTGGCCGTGGTCGCACCTGCTCTGGTTGTGGTCGCACCTGCTCTGCCCAAGGCCTTGCGCACGCTCCTGCCAGACTCTGTTGCTGGAGCTGTGCAGCAAGCACGAGGCCGTACTCGCAGGTGTCGGGCTGCGCCGACGGCAACATACACCTGTGGGACGTGCCTGCGCGGCGCTGCCTCAGGAAGCTCGTTGGCCACACAGGCGCGCAGGCCGTTGCACGCCTCTTGTTGTATGTGGCACCCGGGCGGCTATGACGAGAATAATGATCGGCGCTCGTCTTATGCGCAAGCACATGACGAACGATCTGTGATTGGGTAATTCTGAGCCGCCCGGCCTCTTGGCGTTGAAGCCTGCTGTCTGCATGTCAGCAGCGCTTGCTAGACCACCCTGGCACCGTCCATGGTGCCAGCCTTTGAGCTGCATGGTGACTTTATGTTGTGACACCGGCAGGGCCTGTGAAGGGCCTGGCGGTGACGCCGGCCGGCGACGCGGTGGTCTCGTGCTCCACGGACTGCAGCGTGCGCCTGTTCAGGCTCCCGTTCGCGCCGTTCGCGCCGGGCCCCGTCGCGGACGCCGCCGGCGCCGTGCTGGAGTTCCAGGGCCGCAATGCGTTCCGCGGCGTTGACCACCACTGGACGGCCGCCAAGTTTGCGACCGCCGGCGCACAGGCGCGTTGGCGCAAACGGTGATGCTTTTGGGCAAGGGTCGCCATGTACTGCGCGGCCTCTTGCTCCCACAGGGCACCCTTGTCCCAGCATCTTGTTGGCAATGCTTTGTATGAGCCGCAGGCTGCACACGGTTCTCACACCACCCGCAAGCAAGGGTGGCAGGGTCGCATCCACGTGTCATGCCACGGATGGGCAGTGAGCCTTCGTCACTCCGCTTGCAGTGACTGCCGCGCTCTTGTTAATTATTACACGGCGGCCACTGCTGCGCTCTTATCAACGAGCGCTGTGCGGCCAGGTTGACGTGTGGGACCACGAGCGCTCGGAGCCGGTGGCCAGCTTCGCGTGGGGCGCAGACACCGTGACGGCCGTGCGCTTCAACCCGGCCGACAGCGAGCTGCTGGCGTCGGCCGCGAGCGACCGCGCGGTCGCGCTGTATGATCTGCGCAACGCGGCGCCCGTGCGCAAGCTGGTCATGCAGGCGCGCCGCCCGCGGCGCGGACGGCCGGCTGAGCCACGAGCCTGGTGGCTGTCGCCAGTTGTTGTCTTTGACGCTTCCTGCGATGCTAATTTCACGTGCTGCAGGATGTGCCAGACATACAAAGCCACCGAAGCGTTGCAGGCTGTAGCTGCGAAGGGCCGCTGTTGGGCCGTGTGAGAGTGAGGTTTGGCGGTGGAGGAGGTGCAAGCAGCTGCACACTGCCTGCCAGGAGCCCTGCGCAGCACTAGGAGGGCCCTGAGGGCGCGGCGGCGGCGCGGCGCGCAGACGCGCAGCAACGCCATCGCCTGGAACCCGATGGAGCCCATGAACCTGACGCTGGCCAGCGAGGACTGCAACCTGTACACCTACGACCTGCGCCGGCTGCAGGCCGCGCTCTGCGTGCACAAGGCGCGGCGCCTCGCCGGCGCATGCCCGCGCGCCCGCAGCGCGCTGGGCCGCAGGGGCATATGTGGCTGATGTGTGCCTGGTGGATGGGCGGGGGTTGGGCATGTCCTGCAGGCACGTCCTGCTTGCCTGCACAGACCTGGTCTGACACTGAGCAAGCTCTCAACTGGTGTTCTTGATGTAAGCTCGACAAAGGCTCTGAATGTGTGCGGCGGTCCAACCCGGGCGCAGGACTTCACGTCGGCGGTGATGGACGTGGACTACTCGCCGACGGGGCGCGAGTTTGTGGCGGGCAGCTATGACCGCAGCGTCCGCATCTTTGGCCACACGGGCGGCCGCAGCCGCGAGGCGCGCCCTCATCTGCATTCCTGTGTTGGACTTGCTGTCTTGCATCGCAAATACTCCTGGGGCTTGGGGCTGTAGATAAACCTCTGCAACTTCACATCAGACTGATCGCACACTAGAGGTCACTGGTTAGCTGCTGGCGACTAGTAGGACCAATACAAGGTTGGTGATGGCGCAGCTAGGAAGTGCAGTGCGCCATGACATGTCATGCGGGAGCTGGTTCAAGGAAGGCAGGCCATGTGTTGGTCACAGCAGGATCGAGAGCGGGTGTGTCGGCGCAGGTGTATCACACGGCGCGCATGCAGCGCGTGTTTGCCACGCGCTTCTCCGGCGACGGCGCGTACGTCTTCTCCGGCTCGGACGACATGAACGTGCGCGTGTGGAAGGTGCGCGCGCGCCGCGTCAGCCCCGCGCTCCGCATCCCACTCGAGTGGGGTGCCTGCGTTGTCTGCACGCTGCTGTGGCGCAGCGAGCCCGCTGGCCTGGTGTGTCAGCTGGCAGCGTTGAGGATGTTGCGCAGTTCCTCGTTGTTTCTTGTTGGCGTGCTGCCTTACCAAGGCATGCCTGTCTCACTCCGCATGGCAGCATGCGTATACCCTGGCTTGCAACAAAAGGTCTCCGCCCGACGTGGCGCGTGCGCTGGCGGCGCAGGCGCAGGCGAGCGCACAGCAGGGCACGCTGCTGCCGCGCGAGCGGCACAAGGCGGCGTACCAGGCGGCGCTCGTGCAGCGCTTCCGGCACCTGCCGGAGGTGAAGCGCATCGAGCGCCACCGCCACCTGCCCGCCGCGCTCTACAAGGTGCGCGCCGGAGGGTCTGGGCGCCGAAGCATAGGCAGGGTCGGAGCCAGGATGCATGATAGGCGCGGAGGGAAACCGCCTGGTCTGCTGGTGTGCGCAGTGGAGCGCCAATGCCACCAGCCGGCCGTGCTCTGCATCGCGCGAGTGGTAGAGGGTAAGAGAGAGTGAGCGGGGAGAGTAAGCAGGAAAACATGTGCTGCAACGATGCTTTTTTAAGTACACGTGCTTCGCGCTGGAGTTGTCTATCAGCGCTATCCAAGGCATGAGCTGCACAAAGGGTTAGTGCGGCTGCGCGGCAGGCGACCAAGGCGCGGCGCGCGGCGGTGGACGCCGATTCACGCAAGCTCAAGCGGCGGAAGGCGAACAGCGCGCCCGGCTCCGTGGTGGACAAGCCGGAGCGCAAGAAGCGCATCGTTGCAGAGCTGGAGTGAGGGGGTTACCAAGGGGCGCAGCCTGGGCGCATGTCTGTGTGCTTAGCAGCTGGTGTAGCAGGCTGCCGCAGAGGCGGCGCAAGTGAGGCGAGTCATAGCTCCACAAGCTGTGTTTGCAGAGGCTGGACCTGGCTTGTGTTGTCGGTGTGGTTCACGGCTTCCTGTGTGTTCCGGGCAGAATGCTTGCATGTGTTTTAACAGTAGTGCTTGCGCTGCGGCGTATTGCACTTTAATTAGGTTAGTGTGGTCCGCATGCATATCTGTCAGCTTGCTTAGATATATCGTGCCTTTGCACATGTATGAAGTGCCTGTGCGGCCCGGCAGTCCTCAACTGCATCAGCATTGCACAACAACTTCATCTGCATGCTTAACACCACGGCTGATGATCACAGCAGCCGCCCCGCATCTTGCATATGCATAAAGCGCTGTGAGGCGCATATTATGATGTATGGCCAGAGCGCGGTGCCTGCACGCCAGGCATACCACATGAGTGGCTGCACTGACCACTGCGAAGGGCCAACTAGGCCAGAACAAGGGGCCCCTGTGACCAGACACACAAGCATGGCTGCGACTGGCGAGGCGTAAGGCGCGGCGAGCAGGAGCGCTCACACTCGGTCAGGCGACGCACTTACTAGCAGGCGGCGCTTGCTGACAACTTTGCGCCTCGCCACCGGCAAGCAGGCAGTGCCTGGCCAGAACCAGCAAGCAAGCAGGCAACAACCCAACCAATGGCCCCTCTTGCTCCTGCAGGCTCATGCTCGTACAGTGCTAGCGCGTGAGAGTGCAAGCACGTCAGGCTACCACAGCAGACCTGGCCAGAGCCTGCAGTGGTGTCCAGGCCCAGGGCCGCCTTCAGCGCCGCCTGTTCTTTCTTGGCCTTCTCCAGCTCCGCCGTCGTGCGCGCCTGCAGCCAACGCAACTTTAAAGCTTCACGAGCGGCAGAACCGGCCCGGGGTAGCTGCCAGCAGCTGGCACTGCCGGGCACAAGGGCACTATTTCGCAGGCAGAGTGGAGCTTTGCTACGGGGGGGGGTTGACCGCACCAGGGCCACCAGTAGCTTGTCACGGGTCATACTTGTGTAAGAGCTCATATTTGTAAAAGCAAGAGGCGTAGTGCAAGGCTCGCGGATGTTCACAGGTATGCCTGGCCTGGAAACTTGATCAGCCTTGGGATGGAAGCAGCCATGCAGTGAGCTAGGGTTTGGGGATGTGCTATTATTCATGCACTCCCGGTATACGTCCAGGCTGGCTGGGCTCTCTAACCAGGCAGCACCGCACGAGGCGGCAAAGACAGCACAGCGCACAAGCGCGTCCTTGCCAGTTCCGCACGCGCCCCATGCCTGGCATGCTGGCAGACGTGCGCGCACCGCGAGCGAGGCCTGCATCCGGCCAGTGCGCAATGCATTGCCCCGGCGGCGAGGCAGCCACGGCGTTAAGCGGCGGGAGCGCCTGCATGCATGCAGATGCAGGGCGCCATCCGCGCTTGCACAGGCAAGGATGTCCAAGAACTACTGCATGTGTATGAAAGCAGCACATGTATTAGCACATGCGCCCAAGCGTGGGCTATGTGCTATGCGTTGTTGCATTGACTTAAGTGTTCTATGGCTATCTCGAAGTGTGGGCACGCTGTCTGCTGGTTGTGTGTTTGCGCGGCGTTGCACTCGCTGTAGCTGTGTACAAAAAAGCTGCGCCCCGCCAGCATGAGCTTTGAACATTTCCTGAGTCGCGCTTGTTCGCAGTTGACAGACTCGCCTGTTGACAAGTTTTGTTGTTTCCCTTATGACAAGAGAATGGCATGTGCGTGCAGACCGCGTCGTCCAGCTGGCAAGCCTGGCATCACTGATAATGTCGCCTGTCATGTTTAGGCCGCGCACAGTGCTACTGCATGCTGATTTGTAGCTTGCCGGGCAAACAGCCGGTCGGCGCTGACCACCGCGTGCGCAGGGCGTGCGGCGCATGGAGTGCATGGTCGCGCAAGGCGCGCGGGAGCCAGCATTGGCCTGCGCTGTGACCCCCAGCGCGACCTGGAGGACGCGGACTGGCATGGATGCGGGAGGGACAGTGCCGCTTTGGGTCGAGCAGCAGCTGACGTGGGTTCACATTTGAGAGGCAGCACGTGACTGTCTGGGCCGGCGCTGCTATCAAGGGCGGCACGCGCTGGTGCAGAGGGTGGGGGGACTGTTGCATCAGGCAAGCATGCAAGGCTGGCGGCAGCCAGCCGCGGCAGCTGCCAGCATTTGCTCTGCAGAACAAAGCGGGCTGGCTGTGCTTTGGAGGGGCCTGGGCTTGTGGTTGATCTGTGCATCCGCAGGGCATGGCCTGAACATAGCGTGCGGCAGTGTTCTGCATGAAGCAAGTACTCGCTGGAACGTGTTTACAGCATTTGCTTTTCTCAGGAGACATTGTTGCTGTATTGTCTGGGCCGCTGGACGCTCAGTCTGCACATGCAGCTGTTGCTGGCTTACGCATCATCCGATGCCCAACCCATGTGGCCCATGCGCATCTATATGAATGGTCTGCACAAGGCCTGCTTGCATCTGTGGGGAACCTGGCTTGGCGCTGACCCTGCTTTAGAAATCATCTAGCCGTTTGAATCTGAGGGAGGAGAGCTCCACTCGGATTGCATGTGATGATGGCCGCCGCAGGAGGGCAAACAAATTGCTTGGCGCGTTGTCTCCCTGGAGCTATGGCAGCCTGCAGCGAACGCGCATGGCAGTTTGTGCGCAGCGCAGCCCTGGGTTACCGCATGGACCACCTGCGTTTGGCACTACAGGTGCGAAGGCTTCAACCTCATCTCAGCACGTTGGCATGCTGAGTGCAAGCGCTTGCCAACACAACAGTACTGAGTCACTCGGGTGCTGTCGCAACGCAGATGGCACTGGCTGTTGCGGTGGCGCTGCCCTTTGTCTGGAGCAACTCCCTGTACTTTGCGCTGGGCTCCACCTCGTTCTGGGTCATTGTCACTGTCGGTGCGGCCACAAAGCTGCTCTGTCGCCAGGCAGCCCTGTGGAAGGCAGTGCGGTGTAGCCATGTGTGTATGACGCATAACACAGGGCCCAAGGCTGGAGTACTGTGCTTGGTTTTTTAGCGGGGGATGTGCATGGAGTCCGCTCATACGCGATGTCTATGCGGGAGGGCGAGCTGTGGTGCTCTCTTGCGGGCCAGGGCTGTCCCTGCCTGCCACCGGTGTGCACTCGTAGTGTCAAGCCCACGTTCTGTGCGTGCTGCAGTGGTCGCTCTGGCGCCGAACGTGGGCTCCGCGCTCAAGAGGTCGTGGCAGGGGGCTGGAGGGACCATCCTGGGAAGCGCGCTCGGCATCGCAGTTATGGCGATCATGGAGAGGATCATCGGGAGCAGCGCCTTCAACCAGCATCCAGTGGCGTCGGTGCGCACCAGCACGTGGGTCCCATCGGGAACTGCAGAAAAGGCAACCAAGCCAGCAGGCCGAGCTTGCTTGTGGTGTCATGAGAGCAGCTTGTTGACCTGGGCTGAGGAGGCCCGCGCTCGCCCGGCAGGCGGTGTGGGGGACCGTGTTCCTGTCGCTGGGGGCCGGCCTGCTGATGCTGCACAAGGCGCGCTTCGCCCCGAGGCTGCGCTACGGCATGGACGTGGCGCTGCTCACGTTCGCCGTCGTGGCTGTGCCAGGTGCGGCCAGCGGCTCACGAGTACCTTGGGAGTGGGTGCATGTGCGCAGCGCGCTGTGCTTCCAGACGCGACCACACCGAAGTGCGCCTGAGGATGTGTTGCGTAGCAAGGAGCACGCCTTGTCTGTGTGTGCAATGTGACGGGCAGCACACTGTGTGCATGTATATAGGAGGCTCTGCCGCAAGGTGGGAGAGCAGGCCTCTCGGAAGAGGGGGAACATGTACGGCGTGCTATGCTATCATGTTAATTGCCTGCACAATGAAAGTACAGAGTCCGACAACACGGTGTGTGGCAGGTCTGCGGTCAGACGATGACAACATCATGGAGTCGCTCAGGCTGGCTGCAAATGCATGCATCGGCGTGGGTGATCCCCAAATCGATGGGCGCACCTTGACGTTCCCCTGCACTGCGCTTGGCTGGTCTTCCATGATCTCGAAGCTGCTGTGCTCCCTGACTCTGTAGTGGTGTGATCAACCCTCAGTCTAGCTGCCAGACAAGCGATCCAAACTTGCATGTGGCCACACCGTTGTTCCTGCGGCCATGAGGTCATGCCCGAGTCAAGTGCTGGCCGAATCGAGAGTGCTCAGGCATCACGATTCAGCCCGAGAACAAGTACCAGCGGACTTTTTCATTTCGTGAGAAGGTTGAATGTGCTGCGTCTCGTCCGGCTCCAAGCCCTCCCGCGACCCCTGTCCTGGCGGCACAGGCATCGCGCTGATAGTGGCGGGCGTCATCTTCCCAGTGCGCGCGCGGGAGGCGCTGCGCAAGGCTACCGCGCAGCTGCTTGAGCAGCTGGGCGACTTTGCCTTCTTCACGCTGGGCGAGTTCTGCCAGGCGCGGGCGCCAGGCACCCATGCGTAGCAGTGTCTGATCTTTGAGAGTGCAGCCCATGCCGAGAGGAATGCAGCACATGGTGCACGTGCGCTCGCACATTATGGGGCTGTTGTGCTGTGCTCATCCAGCGTTCTGCAAGGTTCTCAAGCACACGCTCCGCCATGATGGCTGGGGCAGCTGTAGGAGGTGCCTCGCTTTTCTTTATGCATGCCAGCAAGCAGCTCACATGCCGCTGTTGTGCTGTGCTCATCCAGCGTTCTGCAAGGTTGTCAAGCACACGCTCCGCGACAATGGCTGGGGCAGCTGTAGGAGGTGCCTTGCTTTTATATGCATGCCAGTAAGCAGCTCACATGCCGCTGCAGATTTAAGTAGAAGCTCCTCGCCTGAGCGCTGCAGGCCCTGCTGATGACTAGGACAATTCCTGTGTGCTTAGCATTTCAAAGCTGTGCATGCCGTCCCTGGCGCACGCAGGAGCCGGACGCGGAGGGCCGCGTGCCGGGCTGCAGCGGGATGGACGTCTCCCGCCAGTTCCTGGACGACGGCTTGGTGCGCCTGCTGCGCTCGCTCCGCGGCCGGCCTAGCATGTGCTCTGCGCTGACTGCTGGCATACGCATCATTGCATGACACATGCATGCTCGCGGCATGCACGAGCACACTTGCGTGCTGCGCAGGCCGCCAAGTACGAGGACGCGTTAGCGGACGGCCAGCGGCTGCACGCGGAGCAGGCGCACGTGACCGCATTGCTCGGGCCCGCGCGCGCGGAGTGGGCGCTGCCCTGCAAGGGCCGGGAAGGCGTGCCCGTCGCGGCCTACAAGCGCATCAGCCGGTGCGCGGCTGTCCTCTCCGGCGCGCACGCGCGCCCATGCGCGAGTCCGACTATGTCCTCAGGAACAGCGCGCGTCGCTCTGAGTCTGGATGTGGACTTGCTGCCCTGCTGCTCGCCATGCATGGGCGCACGATCCGTCCACAAAGCAGCCCGCTGCACCTGCGCCGCTCCGCACATCAAGCGGCCGTCTGCGCATACGGGCAGCGCGCTGCGTCTGCGCCGGCGCGCATGTCCGGCAAGCCGTCTGCACAGCGCCCTGCGCCCCGCAGGGCGGCGCTGCGTGCGCTGACGACGCTGGTGGTGCTGGTGCATTAGCGCCGGCGCGCGCGCGCGCAGCAAGCCCTCCGCACAGAAACCCTGCGCCCTGCAGGGCGGTGCTGCGCGCCCTGACGACGCTGGTCATGCTGTTGCATCAGTGCTGGCGCGCGCGAACGCAGCAAACCCTCCGCACAGAAACCCTGCGCGCCGCAGGGCGGCGCTGCGCGCGCTGACGACGCTGGTGTCGCTGGTGCACACGCTGGAGGGCGGCACGCTGCGCCTGCGGTTGTGTGCCAAGAATGGGCCGCTGCTGGAGGCGCTGCGGCAGGACCTGGCCGCCGCGCTCACCGCGCTGGCCGGCATCGTGGCGGGGCACGGCTCGGGTGCGGCCGTGCGCCGGTAGCGGCACCAAGTATGTGTCAACTGTGGCGGCGCGGCGGCGAGTGCAGCTGCGCGCGCTCCTTGCAGAGCAGCTGATGTTCTAATCAGGTATGCCGTTGTTGCACATATGTGAAGGTGCAATGTCAGGGGTATGGTATCCTACCCCAGACGACGTCATGCTACTCTGCCAGAGTGTGATGCGCCGCGCCAAGGAGACCCTTGCACACACCGCCACGGAAAGCGCTGGTGGGGTGGCGGAACTTTCGCACACAGTCTCGGTTCCTGACACACGCCAGCGCGCAGAGGCGTACGCAGAGGCCAAGGCGGGCGCGCTGGGCGAGTCGGTGGCCGCGCTGCAGGCGGCCACGCAGGTCGAGCCGCTGGGCGGCGGCTACGACATGGCCGTGGAGACGCTCGCGCTCGCCTGCTTCGCGGCCACGCAGCTTGCGCGCCAGGCGCGCTGCCCGCCCCGCTTCCTTGTCAGGGCTGTGAGATACTGAAGATGTTGCCATCTTTGGTGCCTGCGAGTCTTCAGCTGTGTCCTGGAGCCGGGCGAAGCGGACACACACTTTGTTGGTGCCTGTCTACGCCCTTGACACGACGCACGAAACGCTTGCGTTGGCCTTCATTCGGCCGGCTTGATAGGCTTGGTGCGTCGCGCTGCCACTTATATAGCAACGTGATAACACATAGCGCTCAAGAGTGGTGACATATCATAGTAGGTATGGCTCGAAACCGGCCATGCCGGTCTGAGGCCTGCGGCAGGGCGCATGTACGCCTCTGCATGACTAGCAGCGGATGGTGAATCAAAATCGCTGTTGGACCGCTGACGGACCGCGCAGGTGACGATCATGTATGCCGAGCTGCGCCCAGGCCCCGGCGCGCGCGTGCACGCGCACGTCAGCGCGCTCAGTGGCATGCCGGCGCCTGGCGGCGACAAGCCGCGCGCGCCGCCGCCGCGCCAGGATCCGCCGGACGCAGGGTCTGGACGGCCTGATGGTGATATGGGTGCCGTGGGAGGGCCGTACCGACGGCCCTGCAGCGGGCCGGGCAGTGAGAACGGCAGGGCAGCCGAGCCCGGGGCAGGCGAAGACCCGGGCGTGCCTGCTGCGGCCCTGACCGAGGGCGGCGCCGTGCAGCGCATGTCGCCATTTGCGAGGCATGCAGGGAGCGCCGGGCCGCGCATCGGCAACCTGGCGGACAGAGATGCCCCGCACGGAGCGCATGCGCACTTGGGCATGCGCTCCGATGAGAGTCGTGCGCATCTGGCCAGCGCGCTAGACGCCGGCGGCTGGCCAGCAGTATGGCAGCGCGCTGGCTGGGCCGCCATGAGCGGCGGGGCATTTCGCCCAGGCCGCAGCATGCAGAGCTCGCGCTCCGCGCCGCCAGCAGCCCTGCGCGCTGGCGCAGCGCGCTGCTCCGTCCCCGCAGCGTCCCGGATGCCAGCCGCTGACTTGGAGCGAGGCGAGGGCGCGCCCGGCGCTCCGCGCAGCGGTGGCAGCGGCGCCGCGGGCGGAGCGCTGGGCGGGCATGCAGGGCCTGGCCCAGGCCCACACCCCGCCGCTGCGTCGTCTCCAGCCCTTGCCGCTGCGCTGCCCGGCGTGCCAGAGCGCGACGAGAGTGACACGCGCACGCCTCAACTCTGCCAGTCGGCGGTGCCACGGGCCGGTGCGCAAGTGACTCCTGCGCTGTCGGCAGGGCAGCGGCTGGGCACCCAGCCCTCGTTCCACAGTCCCGACAACCCATGGGAGTAAGGGCTTTAGGCTATAGCCTTTAGCAATGTGGATGTTCATGTACTAGTGCTGGGTTGCGTGTGTTCCGCTCCGTGTCGCATCTGCTACCTACTCAGCTCTGTCCAGCTCCGTCTGACACAGGTACTGAAGGTAGTCCCCATGTATTCTGCTGCTTGCTCTGGATTGTCGTGCTTCATCTTTTGTGTCTAGGCAGCATGATGCAATTTTGGGCTGCATCAAACTGCGCCGCACATGCGGATACGTCTCATACCTGCTTGTCTGTCACCATTGCTGTAGGATGTTAGCTAAATTGTTATTGTTTGGACGTGTCAGTGCATGCTTGCACATCCTGCCTCAAGTTGTGGTCAAGGTGTGAGGGAATGCATCACTGATCAAGGCTGAACATGCAACATGTGTATCCTTGTAACAGAGGATAACGACTTCAATCACAGCATGCCATCATATTTGGCCGTGCTACGACGCACGACAGCTGCCCCCCATACATGGAGGGACCACGCTGGTCTCAGCTGAATATTATGATAGGTCCCGTGCAGCACCCTCAAGGCCGTCCCTGCACTGCGTTTGCCTACATGTGAACCTCCTCTGGCAATCTGCGAACACACTGTAGGGGCTGCACAAGCTGACTCTCAGTACCTCGGGCATGTGTCTATTTAAAGCGCTGCACGGGTGTGCACAGTGATTGCACATCCCCCTCGCAACACAAGGCCAGGAGAACCAGAGCTAATTATACCCAAAGGTGCTCGACCGCCTAAGAAGAACGACCTTGCCCCAGCTGCAGTCACCGAGCATAGCCATATATAATGCCAAGGCCCTCACTTCGCACACGATTGAGCCGATACGCGTGCAACGCCTGCGCATGCGCGCGCGCCGCCAGCGGCGACCACGCCAGCACATGCATGTGCTGTGGTGCGACGCACTCGCGCCCCTGCAAGAGATGTTCATGTCACTGTCAGCCTCTGCAGGCATGAAGCAAACGTATATGATGAGGACGGATTGCTATGTGCAGCGTTAGCGCGCATGGACAGACTCTGCTCAGGCTCTATCAGCGCGTGCAGGCCAGTCGCGATATGGCAGACAGTCTCTGGCCATGAACAGTGTTGGATCGCTGGTTGGGCCAAGCTGGCATCCTCCAATCTTGCAGACGGCCTCTGGTACTCCATGAGCAGAGGCTCCGTGCACCGCTGCCTGGGCCCAAACAGACGCCCCGAGCCCTGGCAGCCACTGGCGAGCGCATCAAGCGCGCCTGGACTGGGCTGCGGCAGGCGCCGCCGGCAGAGCGCGGGCTAATGATGTCAGGACTGTCCGGCGGGCGCGCGCCGATCGCGACGCGCCGGCCGAAGCACGCATGACTGCGCCCGCGCTCCAGCGGATCCACGTCGTCGGCGCTCAGTCCTGCGCACCTACTTATTTATACCAGTGCACAGCGAGAGTGCGACGCACCTCGGACAGCTGCATGGCCAAGTGCTGACATATGGCAAGTCCGCCGGCATCTGTAACCCCTCCTTGATGCTTGCATGTGGGAATTGCCATCATGAGGACGGCAGGCACATGCAGAGGAACATTGCACCTAACAGTTGCCGAGCCCCTGCCCTGGATGCGCACCCTCGCCCAAGCCCATGACGCGCTCGGCGGTGCTGACCCGCGCGGCAGCCGTGCGCGCGCATGCAGCACGGCCCCGCGGCGAGTCGGGTTCTGGCGCATCAACAAGCGCGGCTGTTCCGTACAGGCGGTCGGCCTGGGTGTGCACAAAATTAAGTTTGTGCTGCGGCGGCAAATGCTGCTGGGGCAGGACATTGCAAAATGCCTACCTCCCGCCGGCGAAAGAGGCATGCATGCAGGCAACGCTGAGTGCACTTGGTCTGGCAGACATTTGCACTTACAGCCGCCCCAGACACACGAGGAGAGCTGCACACACGTCTGAAAGTCCCTGGGATGCCATTGGTCAGTCACAGGCAGGATCGATCACTGCTGCCATGCAGTGAGTGCCTGCACGCGCGGAGGAGCTTGCGGCTTCACGTGCCAATGGCGAGAGCGCGCATGCGCGCCTGCGCGGAGGGCGCGCTGTAGCAGCGCTTGGAGGTGCGCGCCGCTTGGGCCGCGGGCTCAGAGCCCCCAGGCGCGCCCTGGCACAGGATGTCCCTGCATCACGCCGCGTGTGCAGGCCGGGCGTCAGACCGCTGCACCGTCCACAGTCCGGATGCCGTGCGCGCTCGAGCACAGCATCATGCACTGGGTGGAAAGTGCAACCGCGAGCGCGGCGCAGGCCGGGCAAGGGCCTGCGCACCGCGGCGGCCGCAGCAGGGGCGAGTGCGGCGTCCACGCCCGGCCGGGCGGCGGCGGCGCGCCCTCCCGGCCGTCCCAGGGCGGCCGCCCGCGGCCCCTGAGCGGCCTGTCGCGCCCCTGGAACCGCGCGCCCAGCAGCAGGCCTGCCGCGCGGAGAGCGTGAGCCTCGTGATGCGCAGTGAAAGCTTGCCAGACTAACCAGGCAGGTGTGGTTGGGCCGCGGCCTGAGTCATGCGACTGCATGAGCCTCACAGACACTCCCCGAGGTCTGGCTGGCGCGGCCTGCGCCGGACGCTTCTGGATGTCAAGGTGGGCGCTTTGGCAGGGCGCTGTCAGTGCCGGCCGTGAGGCAGACGCCAATGTTCTGCTGCCGGGGGTGCGTTCCGCCGGCCCAACTCCACCTCAGCTGCCTGGCCGCCCACACGAGCCGGAGGGGCCCACCCGCGGCGACAGTGGGCGCCGGCGGCTGCCCACGGCCAGGCCGCTGCTGCCGGGGCGGCGCCGCAGCCGCCCCGCACCAGCAGGTCCCGCAGCCGGGCGCCTGCAGCGACAGGGGTAGGGTAGGGTTAGGGGCCCCATCCCGTTACAGGGCTTCCGGTGCCTGCTCGCCCTGCACGCCCTGGCGCCCCGCGTGCGGCGCCGCGCACACCACAGGAGCTGCCTCCTGTGCTGCGTGTGCGCGTCACGCAAGCTGGCGCCTTCGCGTCGGTCACCAGCAGTGGCACCCAACGCCAGAGCTGCTAGCTGGAGCACAGACGTACGACTAGACAGAGGCTGTGCTGGAACGGGGGGGCGCCCAAGGTGTGGTACCTGACAGCGCTGGGGCGGTGCTGCGCAGGGCGCTGGCGCCGGCGCCGGGCGCGGACACCACTGCGCCGGGCCTGCGCCACCGCACTAAATCCGGTTTTGCACTGCAGCCGTTTGCGGACTGAGAGGGGCTCTTGCGGCAGCCCGGAGCTTCCATGCACGTTCGGGCGTGAGCATATGCTACAAGCTGTCCCTACAGGCGCTCTGGTCAGCGCCAATAGTCAGCACGCAGCAGCCGCGAGCAGCGGAGCGGCGAGCGCCCCAGGGGGCGCGCACTCCTTGGCGCGCGCCGCCGCTCGTACGGGAGCGCCCACGCCACGGTGGGGGCAAACCACCTGCGACCGCGCGCTGTGCGCCTTTAGCGCCGCAGGGGCTTGTAGAAGGGGGCGTGCCTGCGACTCCTGTGAGCGCGCACCCAGGCGGAGGCGCAGGAGGCTTCTTCCTGGGGGTGGGTATGCGGGCCGGGGGAGCCGCCATAGCGCCCCCGCTGCCTGGCTCCGAGCACTGCACAGCACGAAGGCTCAAGACGCCGGGGGCGGGCCTGAAGACAGCTAGCTGCCTCTCTCGGTTTGTAATCAAAGGCGAAAGCGGGACGGAACGGTGAGCGGGGGAAGAGGCAACGGTCGAGCGCGACTCAAGCATTCCCGCTTTGCCTAGGCCGCCATTGTGCCAGTGCAGTGGTGAAGGGCGGGGCCAGGAGGCAGGATGCAAGTGGCAGGCGCCCTGGCGGGCGGCTGCGGCTGCACAATGGGGGCGCAAAATTGCGGCAGGCCGGCCGGGGCGGGGCGCTGCCGTGCACCGTCGAGGAGAGACAGGCGAGCGTTTGACAAGGCTGCGCGGAGGCGCTCGGAGCTGGTCGCCTCCATCGGTGCGCGCCTCGCTGCCGCACGGCTTGCCTCCCTGGCTACTTGTGCGCTGCAGCTCTGCCGGGGCCGCTCCGGCTGGGCGGACGTGACCGAGCGTGTGGTGCCACTGCACCCCCGGACCTCGCACTTTGAACAGCATGTCCATTTGTATAAGCAGCACATATCCGGTCGTAGCACTTGCACACCCCCTGCGCGTGCTTGCTCGGCTGTTGTGCACCCGCTCTGTACAGTCACGAAGTGGTGTCCAGTGGTCAAAGTGGTGTGAATGTGGCGGAGCAGGCTCCCTTGCCTGAGAGCGCCCAGCGCGTGACACAAGCTTTGGCTAGCACACCAAGTTGTTCGGGTGTAGAGTGGCCCAGCATCAGCATGCAGCTCGCCCAACAGCACTTTGAGCGGATAAGCACAGTCCGCGTTCTCTCACTGCTTTGAAGGGGGGGCTTTCTGTCTTGCTTGGCACGGCCTCCGGTCAATATGACTGACCTGCATGCTTGTCCTATTTGTGGGTACTGGTGTGCAGCGCCGGCTTGGCCGCTGAGCGAGAGGCAGCGCAGGTCTCGGAGTGCCGGCCTGCGCGCAGCTGCTGGGCGTCAAGCCGCCCTCGCTCCTGCAGAGCGTACAAACACAAGGGTGACGTGACTGTGTAAGCCTGCCCCTGCTCGTCGCTGAGGCTGTGCGGCGCTCGTGGCGCAGTGCCGGCCGGGCTGCCGTCGAGCGCGGAGGCGGCCGCGGGCAACGGCGTCGCCGACTCGCAGCTGCTGGACCCAGACCTGCTGGCGCTGCTGCAGGACGTGCAGGCGGGCGGCGTGTCGCCGGAGGCGGCCGCGCTGCAGCTGCGCGAGCGCAGCGCGGGCTACGAGCAGGCGCGCGCGCTCAAAGTGCTTGGTCTGAGGAACAGCCCTTGCTTCACGGGTCACGGGAGTGCAAGCGGTACACTGCTCCGCTGAGGCTGTCGAAGGGGGTGGAGGAGACGTGCTCATGTGCGAAAGATTATGGCCCTAAAGCCCAGTGCCATCAGCCGGTGCTGCAGCTGCGCATGCGCTGCCCACCCCAGCCGCTGCTCCTTGGTGCCACTCGAGCACTTGTCAGGAGCGGTTGTCGGCATGCAGCAACACACCATGGCTTCGCTCCGAACGTGGTCAGACCTGTGCCGCACGGTTGGCGGGCTGCCAGCGTTCGGAGGCGCCCCGCACCGCAACCTCCTCGCGGAGGGCAGGTCAACGAAGCCCCGCGCCCTTCCCGGCAGCCCGCTGGTGCCCGGGGGAAAGGGGAAGAGCCTGGTCGGAGCGGGCCGCAGGGCGGAGCAGGGCTCCCGCGCGGGGGGAGCTGGCAGAGGTTCAAGTTGAGCGGGCGGCGCCGCGCGCCAGGTGCTGGAGGGCGAGGCCAAGCTGGACTCCTGGCGCGCCGAGCGGACGGGCTTCCCGGAAGTGGTATTTGGGCCCGGCAAGAGTGCGGAGCAGGTCGCGGCCATCATGCGCAAGATGGCCGGCAACGAGCAGGTCGTGATGGCCACGCGCATCGCGCCAGAGGCGCGCCCGCCTGCGCCCTGCCCTGTCCTGGACCTAATGGCCCGACTCTTTGGCAGCGATGACCGTGTCGCGATGGCCATCCGGAACCCGCGTCACGGAGTGTGCCTGGGGGTGCGCGCCTGCAGCGCCGCTGACCAGGTTTCAGGCCTGCAGCATGTGCATGCGCGCCCTGTTGAGCCCGCTTTCCGGACAGCACAGGGCCGCATGTGTGTCGTGGGAGCTGTGCGTGCTGTCAGCCGCAGGATGCGTTTGCGGCTCCTTCTCTGTGCCGGCGCGTGCAGAGCGCCGCAGGGCACACTGTGCTTCAAACACAGAGGCGCTTGGCCGCATGCCGCAGGTGGCGGCGGCGGTGCGCGCGCTGCTGCCGGACATAGAGTACAGCGCGCAGGCGCGCGTGCTCACGCTACGCGGCGCCCAGGGTGGCCGCCGCAAGCAGCGCCGCCTGCCGGGTGCGCCGCATGCGGCCCGGGTCATGATTCAGCTGGGCTTCGTAGCTGCTGACCCTTCGCTGCCTGTCTGGGCTGAGCTGTAGGGTGAGCCAGCGGACGTTCTTCAGGTGGTCTTCTGCGTGATCTCATGAAACAGGTTGCTGCTGTTTCATGCGGACTGCAGTCAGCCTGCGTCAACTCTATTTCACAAGTTTACTGGTCCATTGCAGAGTGTGTTGCTGTGCACCACGGACAGGCACAGTGGCGGTGCTGTCGGCGGGCACGGCGGACGAGGCGGTCGCAGAGGAGTGCCGGCTGACGGCGGACGTCATGGGCTGCTACTGCTTCCGGCTGCCCGACGTGTCCGTGGACGGCCTGCACCGCCTGCTGCAGAACCTGCCGGGCGCGCCACCCTACATGCTAGGGTTTGCAGTTAAAGCTACACACTGCTACTGCTTCCGGCTGCCCGACGTGTCCGTGGATGGCCTGCACCGCCTGCTCCAGAACCTGCCGGGCGCGCCGTCCTAGGGCTAGGGTAGATTAGAGCTGGTGCAGAACCTGCCGGGCGCGCCACCCTACATGCTAGGGTTTGCAGTTAAAGCTACACACTGCTACTGCTTCCGGCTGCCCGACGTGTCCGTGGATGGCCTGCACCGCCTGCTGCAGAACCTGCCGGGCGCGCCGTCCTAGGGCTAGGGTAGATTAGAGCTGGTGCAGAACCTGCCGGGCGCGCCGCCCCACGGCCAGGGTTAGGAGACAGGGCTGCTGCAGAGTCTGCCGGGCGCGCCGCCCTACAGGGTAGGGCTCGACACTGGGCTGCGTCCTGCAGCCCCAGCAGCCGCAAGCAACGGCTTCACCCTGCCCTGACGCCAATGCTATACCCGCAAGCATTTTCGCTCCGCGCTGAAGATGAGCCTTACTTCTGCCTACCCTCTTCGGTCGCTGCTCTGGCCCTTGTCATGCCCCACGACAAAACAGTCTGAGTGGACGGACCTGGCGCTGCAGCGGTGCGCGCGGCGGATGTCGTGGTTGTCGTAGCCGGCACGGACGGCGCGCTGCCGGCCGTGGTGGCGGGCCTGGTGGAGGCGCCCGTCGTCGCTGTGCCGACCTCCATCGGCTACGGCGCCGCGCTGCAGGCGCGCCGGCGCCACTGAGCTGCTAACATGGAAACAATGTTGCTCATTGTGTGTGGGCTGCTTGCCAGCATGGAAATAATGCTGCTCATTGCATGTAGGCCCCTTTGCGATGCAAGTGTATGTGATGAGGACCCTAGGGAGAGTCCTAGTATGCCAGGGTGGCTCGTCCAAGTGGGAGAACGGTCAGGCACAGCGTTCCTTGCCTGCCTCTCGAAATGAAAAGTGGCGGTGCATAACGCTCCCTCTTTTGGCGCAGGGCCTGACGCCGCTGCTGGCCGCGCTCACGGCGTCCTCCCCGGGCGTCAGCGTGGTCAACATCGACAACGGTGCGTGCCCTGCTCAGTGCGCTGTGGCGCGGGGTTGCGGCTCAGAGTGGGAGACCTGTGCCAGACTGTATCTCTGAAGACTGACGCAAGACTGGCTGCGCCCGCTGGCCAGGCCCCACCAGCCCCTTTGCTGCTGTCACACTAACAGAGCAGCTCGAAGCGAATGGCGTGACAGCATGCCGACATGGTCCGGGATTGCCGTCGCAGGGTTCGGGGCGGCGATGATCGCCGCACGCATCCTGCGCATTGCGGCCACGCGCACGCTCAAGTCCGTCCAGGCGGCTACAGTGGCGTCGTCGGCCGAGCCTGCGGCTAAGGCGTAGGTTTAGGAGTAAAGATTGAGAGCGAAGACAGACGCGCCCTGCGGCAGCATCGCGCGCGGGCGTCTAGAGCGAGCTGTGTGGCGTATGGAAGACACTGAAGTTTTGGTGGGCGAGGTGCGCTCACCCGGGGCTTAAAGCATGACGCGTGCGCTGAGTGCAGCCCTTGTGCAGGGCAGGCGAGGTTGTTAAAGGATCATCACATGTGCCTAGATGTGTGCAGGGTCTGGTCATGTGGGATGCGAGCTGGGAGCAGTTTTTGGAAGTTTATTCTTTGGTGGCCAGAGCTTGGCAGCGGGGGCAGTAGCCTGCCAGGCCTGCCAGGTACACATCTCTGCATTTCGTCCTGCTCAACAGAAGGGAGCACCGCAGAGCAGCGTTGCTGCTGTACACTTGTGCGACCCTGTGTGACTTGGACCTTGTGTGAGTTGGAGGCACTACAATGTCTGCCAAGTGCAACGTTGCCGTCGTTCATGCTACTTACCGGTCCTTGCATGCAGCGCGTTTCGGGTGCATGATCCCGTAATATATGTAGCCGAGGGTGCAGTGGTGTTGCAAACCTCCATGTGTGGCAATTCTAGGTGACGAGGATGCAGATGCTTACGAGAGGCTGAGAGTGGAGTGTGCTTCAGGTGCTGTAACAGTGTTTGCGGCATATGTGGACGTAAAAGTTGACAAAAGAGCACCGCTTTGCTGAGCCTGCGACGCATTGGCGCCCAAACCCCCCTGTGATTTTTTAAAGCTACAATGAATGAAAGCATAGCGGAAAGTAGCCATAGCGTGAGGTCTTACAGGCCAATGAGCAGCTGCGTGTTAGAGCTGCCATAGGTAATAGACGTGCTGGTCAGCAGCAACATACTCGCACACCTAGCAGCGTGCAACATGCACGCAAATAATGTCAGTCACCACTCCGTGTTCATGCGTTCCAACATGCCAGGCTAGGATGTAAGCCCTTAACAGGCACAACATATCAAACTTGCCAAGAGCATGCACAACGCAGGGTTAGCAGTGCCTGAACATGCTGCCGCTCCCAGCTGCGCATGCTTTGCATAGAGGCAGGGGACACCGCGCCTCCGCCCATCCACTCCAGTGCGACGGGGGAGACATGCATGAGGCGGTGGTGCCGCGGCAAGCACTTGCGCGAGACAGAGACTACCTCGGAGCGTGCAGGCCTGCAGGCACCGCACAGCCAGCCATGCGCACTGCACTTGCCCAACCCAGCGCCTCCCCGTCAGCTGAAGGGATGAAGCCCCTGTCAATCAATGTCAGCGTAGTGGGGGGGCACCCCTGCCGCTGTGCTGCCTTCTCGCGCCTCTGTCACTCGTCTACTCCTGGGCGGGGACGAGCACTCCCCTCTCCCCGACGGGCGGCAGCGTCGGCACGGCGTCGCCCCGCTCCGCGTCCTCGTCGTCGGCCGCATTCCGGATCATGTCCGCGGTGCTCTGCCGCCGCAGCTGCGGGCGGCCCGCGGCCGGGGCCGCCTGCGCAGCGGGCCCCAGCGAGGGCCCCGCGTGCGGGCGCTCGTGCCAAAGGCCCGGCATCGCGCGCCGCAGGTCGTGCATGCTGGTGACCTCCAGGTCGGCGCCGCTATTTGCGCCCGTGCGGCCCACCTGCACACAGAGGGTTTCTCAGGGATTTATAAATTATATTTTATAATTCTGACGACCAAAGAAAGCACTATGCGCAAGGCTAGAGCGGAGGTGACCAATCTGCATTTAGCAGCCAATCACATGCTCACTAGTAGGGACTGCAGAAGTGCAGGGCATTGCTGACTCTTCTCACGCCCACTGCTACAAGGCGGGAGCTTCCTTGCACGGGAGAGGCCGCCTGTCATTTGTTCACGCAGCATACGCACAGCCGGCGAGCACCCACACACGGCCAGGTCGCGCGTCTCCTCTGCGGCGGCACGCACCAGCACAGAGAACAGCCCGCACGCGCGGCCCGCGGCCACGTTGCGCGTGCTGTCGTCAAAGAATGCCGTGGTGGCCGCGTCCGCGCCGGCCAGCTCCAGTGCCAGCTTGACCGCCTGCGGCGCCAGGGCTGCGTGAGACCCAGGGTCTCATGCAGAGACCCTAGGTCATGCGCATGCCCTCCAGAGAGGGCTCGCATCGCCCGCAACGGAGGCATGCCCTGCACGCCTGCCTCCGCCCACGGCATCCGTGCCATTGCTAACACCTGCATCCATGCATGCGTGGCCGCCAGTTGGGGGCGCACGCCGCCATCCTCAGCCTCTTCCTGGTCACAGACAGAACCAAGATCGCCCGCCGGGCACGCCCGGCGCCGGCGGCCATGGCGGGCACGAGCGGCGCCGCGCCGGGCGCACCAGCGGGTTGGGCTTGCACAGGACCGGCGAGTCCTTGTGCACCAGGCCCCGCCGCCGCGCCTCCGCCATCACCGTCTCATAACAGATCACGTCCTGCCGCAGCGCGCACCGCCGCGTCACGGCCGCACCTTTTAGCGTGCAGCCTAAGCCAGGCTCTGTTTGTTCAGGAGCCACGCCACGCTCGATAGAGCGCGCTGTGCCAAGGGCATTGAGGCTGCGCCCAAGAAACGCCGCGAGCACTTCAAGCTGACGCAGTGGAGTGAAGACTGGAAAGGCGCCTGCAGCAGCCAACAGCAGCAGCTCGCCCATGAGCGCGTCTGAAGGGCCACAATCAGCCTGCCAGCCCCAGCAGCACGCCGAGGTTCACCCCTCGGGCGACACAGGGCCGCCGGGCGGGAGGCAGCCAGAACAGGCGCGCCTGGAAGCAGTCCGCCAGGCCCAGCAGCTCGAGGCAGATGGCGGCGTGCTTCTGGTCGGCGTTCGTGAAGATGAGCTTTGGCAGCTTGATGCTGTGCAGCATATCCCGCAGCGCCTCGTCGCGCGCGAGCAGCTTGCTGTACGGCAGCCGGTGGTGCACCTGCGCACGCCGCGCCAGGGATTGCTGTGACAAATTAGGGTATCAAACCCAACAACCCACGCTCCACCCGGCGCACAGGCGCCTGCCGGTCTGTCCGCGTGAGGTGCGCCACAGCGCACATCCAGGCGTGGTATGGCGCTAGGACTGCCTCCTGTGTGCAGTGCAGCCCCGTGTGCAGTGCAGCCCCGCCGACTTAACACTGCAGAGCGCCCCTGGAGTGTAAGGGCCGCACGTGCGCGTGCCAGTCGTCTTCATCGATCTCGTGCCCGTTGGCCTGGCCAACCCCAGACTCGCTCTCAGCTGCGGCGCCTATACCAAAGTATTGCAAGTGGCATTGGAGGGGCACATCTTCTTATCAGGCAGGCGTCAGCGCAAGACAGCAGGTTCAGAGTGTGTCCAGTTCAACCTTCAGACACTCAAAAACGTAGCGAAGGCTCCAGGTGATGTGGCAATAAGAGGCAGTGCGCTAACAGGTTCGCCGCACTTAGTGCTTGTTCAGTAGAGAACAGAGCCCACGGCAGTCTCTGCACGTCCAGGGAGCTACAGGCGTTGGCAGCGTCTCGCTGCAGCGGTCTGGCAAGCAGCACAGCAAGGAGTTGCAAGGAGGTATCAGAGTAGCCCAGGGCGCGCGCCGCCAGGCCCGCCATCGTGGTGCCAAAGTTGCTGTAATACTCGAAGCACCTGTGCGGGATGTCCGCCCTGGCATAGCCCAGCTTGGTGTGCATGTACTCTGCAGCACGGCGCGCACGCCAAGTCGGTACGGGGGCGACCGCGCGGCAGGCTGCTCTGTTGCCCTGGGGCGGCGTTAAGCCTGGAGAGAGCAGCTGCGCCAACCCCCGCACCTTGTATGAAGTCCTTCACGAGACGGGGCATCTCCTCGTTCTGGTAGAGCGTATCGTCCTGTGGCTCCATAAAATGCGCTCAGTAAGGGGCGGCGCAGAACAATAAAAGACTGGCTGGAAGCTGGCTCGCAGCGCACCAGGTCAATAAGCAAAGTTTGCAGCGGGCGCTCCGCCCGGTCGGGAGCCATCGCTGCCAGCCCACTACGTGCAGCACACTAGTGCAAGTGCAACGGGCCTAGCTCACCCCTTTCCTCAGCTTCCAGCCTGTTTTATTTCAGGCTCCTGATTCAAGTTCTTACAGTCAAGCATAACCCTACTTTGCAACAGCCAAGCCAGCTCTTGTTTTGCGGGAGGACCTGTCTTGCCACATACTTGAGAGCCGTAGAGAGCGTCTTTACCTTTGATAAGAGCCCCTATGCTCCCAACCTAGCGGCGCTTGGGCTGTGCAAGATAGCTGGCTCACAAGCGCCTCACTGGGACACTGCGCAAGGCTCTGGCCGTGCAACGTCACGCACAATGGCACTGTGCAGGACTCCCCCGCAGCGGGTGCATGCAATGCGAAATGCCCTTGCAATGCCTGCGCCAGGCCTCGCCCGGCTCGCAGCCAGGCCCAGCGGCAGGCCGGCGCGGAGCGCTCGGTGCGCCGGTGCACGCGCTGATGCGACGGGGGACCGCCCGAAGGCTGGCACGGCGCCGCAGCCCGAGCCGCAGCGCTGGAACTTCATGGCCTGGCTGGATGGCATCCTCCACCCCCAAGGCGCGGCGCTGGCGACGTACGGCATTGGCCAGTCTTGGAGCGGGAGCGTGGCTGCATGTGCACTGCTGACAGCGCATTGCCAGATTTGCTGTGCTGCTTGGTGGCGGGTGGCATTCTTTGTGTGCTGCTAAGGGCGCATTGCGTCTTACCGGTAGTGTTTACTGCGGAGGTGGCTCGCACTCGCCACTTATTTTTCCACCAGGCCTGTCCAACAGGTCTTGGGGCGCAGAGGCGCGGGACATGGCGGAGAAGGAGCGCGGCGCCGCCGCGGACGTCGCCGCGTCCGCAGCGGCATCCAGCGCGGCCGGCCAGCGCACAGGCGCGCGGCGCGACGACCAGGCAGAGGCCGCGCGCGGCGCCGCCGCGGCGCGCAGCGCGGCAGCAGCGGCCGAGCTCGACACCGTGGCTGACAAGAAAAAAAGCGAGCACGCAGCGGAGCGGGCGCGTGCCGGCAAGGGGAGCAGGGAGGGCGGCCGGGACGCCGTGAAGGGCACGCGGCTCGGCTCACCCGCGGGCGCGGATCAGAACGCTGACTGGGAGCGCGACCGCCGCGACGCGGAATGGGACCACGCTGACGACTCGCCCTCCAAGCCCGACCCCATTGGTGCGCGCTCGAACCTGCGACGGCCTCTGGTATTAAAAATGTTTAAGTCACTAGGGGGCTGCCAACTGCGCCACCCCGCACTTTCTGGCTCAATGTGAGCGCGCTCTGCGCGCGCTGCGACCGCGGCGTCGCCCCACTGCTTGCTCTCCAGCCCATGGCCCTGCAGGGCTTGACAGCGCGATTGCGCACCTGCGGCAGGGTATGCTATCCTCGCCGCGGCGGTACTGGGCATGCTGGCGCTCACCTGGAATCTGTACCGCTTTGCAGGCGCGCGCCCGCCCGGCCAGGCTCCCGCTCTGTGCCCCGGCTGCAGCCCAGCAGGCTGGGCGCACCCCTGCGGCCCCAGGGCACGCTGCGACGCGCGCCGCATTGCCACGCCCATGCTATGTCATGCCTGCGATGAGCAGCAGTGCTGTTCTGCTGTTGGATGCACACAGTGCCGCTGCGCGCAGCATGGCGAACGCGCCTTCGCCGCGCAAACGCTGGGGTGCTGCGACAAGCACGTTCCGAGGGGCGTCTGGACTGCCTGTCACTGAGCGCTCGCTGGGCGTCGGGTCACGCAGTCCGCTTCCGGGCAAGCCGGAGCTCCGAGGCGCCGACCACCGCGGCCGAGCGCACCGTTGCGCGCTCGCGCGGCGACGGGGCGAACCTTCATGGCACCGCGGCTGGCGCGGAGGCGGGCGCCCGCGAGGGCGCTGGCGCTGCGGGCGGCCCGGCCAGCGGCGCGCAGGCGGGCGCGGGCGCGGGCGCCGCCGCGGCGCCCCGCTTCGGCGGGTGGGACGCGTGGGAGGACGACCGCGCGCGCACCGGCATCGGCAACCTGCAGCGCATGCGGCGCGCGGCCCGGGCTGCCCACCATCCCGAAGTGGGGGCCGCGGGCCTGACCGCCTCCTGACAATCTGCTGGTGTATCGGCAACCTGCAGCGAAGGCGGCGCCCGGCCCGGGCCGCTCACCACCTGCAGAGCAGCCACAGGCCTGACTGCCCCGTGACGCTCTGCCGGTGTGTCGGCAGCCCGCGGCGGCGCCGCGGCCGTCGGCCTGTCATCGTGGCAGGGCTGGTGGGGCAGCCGCGCCGTGCGCGGTGAGACAGTGCATTGCCGCCCAGCGCCTGCATAACGGCGGCGGCGCGCCGCTTGCGCGGCAGGGCGGAGCGGCAGCTGCTTGCATGCTCTGGAAAACAGGGAGCAGTGCCGGGCCTTCAGGCACCTGACGCCGCGGGCCAGCCACGCGGCAGGGCGGAGCGGCAGCCGATCTCGCAGGAAGAGGTGGACGGCATGGTCGCGATGGGCGACGGCGCCGCTGCGCCGGGCGCCGGCGCCGAGCGCGGCGCCGCGGCCGGGCCGCATTACTTCGTGCCGGGCCAGGGCTGGGTGCCCGCCGACGAGGCCGCCGCCGCGGTGGGCGGCCGGGCGGGAGACGAAGGGGCGCGGCCGGGGGCGGGTGCGCGCGGCCACGGCGGCGATGCGCGGGCGGGTGCCGGTGCCAATCCCGAGTATGGCCAGGCTCCGGGCCCTGGGCCGGGGGCCAGCGCCGCTGAGAGCGGGTCTGGCGTGGATGGCGGCGAGGCCGTGAAGCGGTGGGCGAGCGGAGCGTCTGGGCCTGGCGCCGCAGGGGCGGGGCGGGGTGGCGCGGACTCAGGGCGCGGCGACGCGGGGGCGGGACGCGGGGGCGCGGAGGCGGCCGGTGGGCAGCGCGCCGGCGCGGACGAGCCAGCCAGCGCGCCCGACGCGGAGAGGGGGCAGCGGCAACCGGGCGCGGGCGGCGGCCAGGGCAGCGCCGGCGAGGACGAGCCTGGCAAGGGCGCGGGCGCGGCAGCAGGGTCCCACAGCACGCCAGCAGCTGAGAACGGCCGCGACGGCGGCGGCGCCGGCACCGCCGAGCATGAGGAGGCTGGTCCGTCCGGCTCCCGCGCGCCGGCGCTGCAGCAGCCGAGCCCCCAGGCGCAGGCGGGTGGCCTACGCGGGCCGGCCGCCGCTGCGGCGCCGGCGGCCGGCGGCGCGGGCGGCGTGCCGGAGCAGGCGCGTGGCGCCGCGGGGTCCCTGGAGGCAGCGCACGCGCGGGGCGCGGGCGCCGACCCGGCGCGCGCGCCGCCGGGCGGGGCGGGCGCGGGGGTGGAGCTGCCGGCGCACTGGGTGGACCCGCGGGAGGCGGCGCGGCTGCCGCGCGGCGCGTCCGTGGACGCGCTGCGCCAGCGCGCGGCCGTCGCGCTGCGCGCCGCGCAGGTGGGGCGAGGTCACAGCTGCAGACATGCCTCATTGAGTGACCCTGGTTGACAGCACCTCGTCCCCGTCGTTGCGGCACCATGCCTTGGCAAGTACGGCATGCGCCGTGCAGACCGCACCGGCTCATCGTCTTCGCCTGTGTTGGTGTGAGGTACGAGTGCTTGGTAGCTCTGAGCGGCACACACCCGCTATGGGCCTGCGTGCGCAGGGCGCGGGCGAGGCCAGCCAGCGCTCGGCGGCATTCTCGACCGCTGCGGCGTCTGCGTCGTCCAAGGCCGCGGCGGCCGCCGAGCGCGCCAGCGCGGCCGCTGCGCAGGCCCAGGTGCAGGCCGCACTGCGCATGTTTTATTATGTCGCGCTTGGGTGTCACATACCTCTTTGTGCGATAGACAGGAGGGCAGTGGGGCGTGAGGTTTTGAGTGTGGCATGCTGTCTACACCAACATGCTTGTCAAGCTGTGTATTGTGCGGTTTTTTGGAATCATTGCGCACGCTGGTCTGCCCAGCCCTCCTGGCTGTCGGTGGGGTCCTGGTTGCCGAAGGCTCTGTGTCCCCGCTTCGGACCCAAGCATCGAGCCATGCATGCCTCATGCAGTCAGGTCACGGGCGCACGTTCACAGCAGGCGCTGCCGCAGGCGCCCCAGGCGCATGCGGGCGAGCCGTGCATGCCTCATGCAGTCAGGTCAGGGGTGCACGTCCTCAGCCAGGTGCTGCCGCAGGCGCCCCAGGCGCATGCGGGCGAGCCGTGCACGCCTCATGCAGTCAGGTCAGGGGTGCACGTCCTCAGCCAGGTGCTGCCGCAGGCGCACCTGGCGCATGCGAGCGAGGACGCGGTGGAGGCGCTGCAGGCGCGCCTGCGCGCCGCGGAGGCGGCCGCGGCCGAGGCGGAGGCCGCCGGCGCGGAGGCCGAGCGGCGCGCGGCCGCAGCGGCCGCGCTCGCGACCGCGCACCAGGACGTGGCTGCTGGCCAGGCCGACGTGGCGGAGCAGGCGCGCGCGGCGGCGTCCTGATTCGTGCCCAGGAGATTGCCACACCGTTGCCATGTACGGGCGTCTCATACCGAGCCAGTGCGCGTCACATGTAGCGCGTCTCGTGTTGAGCGTCTCAGGTAAGGGCTGGCTGGGCTGGCGCATGCTGGAGGTTGTTACATATCGATCCAGTGCCTGGTTTTGCATGTCAAAGGTGCGGTCCATGGCATGAGCAGCGGCTGGAGGCGGCTGACCCGCGGCGCGCTGGCAGAGCTGTTGTGCGCGCCAGGCGGCGGCGCGGTCTCATCTGCCGATCGGATGGCTCGCATGACCTGGAAATGGCCGCGGCGCCCTGCATGCTGATGTTGAGCAATACTTATTTGCGTAGTAATGCTATGCGACTGTGACAGGTTGCGGTGCCCTGGGCCCAGGCGGCGGACGTGCCGGACGCGCCGGCGGCACCGGGCGCGCTCGTGGCCGCGCGGCGGCGCGCGCGCGCCGCCTGGTACGCCGCCAAGGACGCCGCGGAGGCGGCCGGGCGCAGCGCGCTGGAGGCGCTGACGGGGCTCGCGCTCAACTTGCAGTTCGCCTGGGCCTGGCTGCTCGAGCAGCTGCGCGTCGCCGGCGCGGCGCTCGGCCGCGCCACGGCGGCCGTGTGGGCCGCGTTCGCGTATGCGGGCGCCGCCGTGCGGCGCTCCGCGGCGGCGGTGCGCGAGCGGCTGCCTGGGCGCGGGGCGGCGGGCGCAGGGAGCGGTTAGGCGCCGGGCAGGCATTCCGAGCGGGAGTGGCGCTGCAGGCGGGCACATGCACATGCGCCTGGTCTAGCGCCTTGTGAGTTCGATAGGAATGATGCTGAAAGTGATGAAGGCGCGGTGCTGTGCAGGGAAAGCATTGCATGCATATGAGGGTTGAGAAGGCGCCACGTGGTGCATGAAGCTGTTGGAAGAGGCTGAGATTGTGTATTTTGCAAGCTGGGTGTTGCTTGACAGAATACACGCGTGCTATAACAGAAGCTGCATGCCCCAGCAGAGCCTGCCACATAGCATGCGCGCCGCGGTCTTTTCATGTAGTTGAATTCAATTCAATCTCCCGCCAGCTGAGTAGGGGTTACCGGCAGGCACAAGGCATGCAGCCTTGGACTTAAAAAGCCTTGTGCTTTCCACTGTCCTTTCCACTCTAACACAGCAGCTGAGGTTGCGGCGTCTTGTGAGCTCATCTGACGCTGTAGGCCTTCAGTCTCAGCCAGCAACTTCGTTTGCGCACCTTGCTAGGTGCACAGAGTGCCTGGTTGCTGTGCACAACACGTCACGCTACGCTGCTATACCAGACTGGCTGCTGGCGTATGGCGAGCCTGGACAGCCTGTCTGACGAGCTGCTCTCAGACGTCCTGAGCCGCGTGCCACAGAAGCAGACGCTGACCAGCCTGCCGCGCGTATGCAGGTGGGGCGCCGCTGAGGTTGGAGTGGCCAGTATGCCTGTGTTTGCTGCCACAAATTGTGAAGAGCGCCCTTCCATGCAGGCGGTTCCGCGACATCTTGTTGGAGCCGACCAAGGTCTGGGAGCGCTTGGACAACGGTTTTGCAGCGGCGTTCTGGCGCCCTGAAGGTCTGTGACTGTTTTGAATCTACGTCCTTGTCCTTGTCTTGGTGCACACAACCAGTCACCGCTGTGCGCGCTCCACAGGCACAGGCAGGGGTATGAACTTCAAGACGCGTCTGGCGAAGCTGGAAAGGTGGCTGGTCCGTCGCTGCCGCGCAACAAGAGCGCTGGAGTTCACGTCAATGGATAACACGTATAGCTCACTTACCTGGGTGAATGCGCTCATCGTGGTGGTGAGGGCCGCGCACGCCTCCCTGCGCACCATAGACGTGTGCTTTGGAGTGCGGGAAGGCACCCGCAAGGTTTTCCAGGAGGCCAGCGTGCTGGCGTTTTCACTCGCTATCCACCAGTGCCAGTCGCTGACGCACCTGTCAGCATGCTTTTTGGAGGAGCACAGCCTACAGCTGTACACCCTGCGCCTGGCAGCCCTGCCGCAGTCACTGCAACGGCTGGAGCTCTCACGCGCACCAACATGCTTGCCTGGCGCCTGTACACTTGGAAGCAGGGAGGTCCTGGACCTAGCGGTGCTGCGCGGCCTGCCGCATCTGACAAGTGTGGTGCTGGGGCCGCGTTTCCCGCTCACGTGCTCCGTGCCAGCGGGCTTGTCGCGCTTGACCGAGCTGGACATCAACTCCTGGAGGGGCCTGGTATTTGAGGAGGGGCTGGGGATGCCGGGCCTGCAGAGGCTGGCGCTGGAGCTGCATGGCTCAGGGAACCATGTGCGGCTTCCCGCTCTGCAGGGGCTCCCGGGCCTCACTGAGCTCTGCGTGAATGATGGCGTGTGGCTGCCCAGGGACTTGACACCTTTGCGCCTCCTGCGCACATTCTACCTGCTTGCCAGGGGCGTGCAGGCCCTGGCATGGATGCCTGTGCTGCCCCAGTCGCTGTTTGTTCTGCAGGCGACCGGCAGGCTGCAGGCATTCCCTGTGCAAGCCCTGGCGCTTCGGCAGTTGGCGTACCTGCATCTTTCTGACAACTGCTTCACTGCGCTGCCTGCGGGGGTGACTGCGCTGTCAAAGCTGAAGTACCTGACGCTGGGCTTCCCGGAGGGCTCACACCCTGAAGACCATGCCTCCATGCGCATTCTGGATGCTGTCGCCCTTGGCGACCTGTCAGCCTTCCCCTGCATGTTGGCCCTCAGATTCTACAACTGCCAGGTTGCACTCTCACACGACTTTGGTGTGCGCCACCACGCGCGCCTGGACCAGGTGCTGTTTGTCTGCGCGCAACCGTGTCGGGGGCCGAGCGCTGCGGCTCTCCTGGCATTGCACTGGCAGCGGCTAGGGTCAGGGCACTGGGGTGTGGACCGCGATTCGGGTCGCGCAGAGGAGTGGGTCAGGCTGACTGACGGATAAGCCTATCTGCGCACCTGAGCAGCTGCTGGCGTGAGGGATACAGACAGGGGCACTGCGTTCATACAGCGCTACTGTCATGCCTGTGAAGCACCCGCTTGTCAGTGTACGCTGTTGCATGCATGAGCACGCCAAATGATGCCCGCGTGCAAAACGTTCTTGTGCTTTTGTGTGCTTTTGTGTAAAGCACACACACTTGCAGCTTGCCGCTACATCTCTCTTGCATGCCTGTGTGTTTTGTGTTGGTGCCATCACCTGGATTTGTGTGCTGTGAAGCTTTAAACGAGGCTGCATTACCTGCCCTGCAGTGTCTGGCATCCACTGCATGCTGCATGTCATTGCGGGAGACAATCGCCTGCCAGAGGAATTTGGCTCATGCAGCCTGTCCACTTTTCCTTTTGGCACGCTGTGGTGCAAAGGACACAATGCTATGGGTCGCCGCTGCTGTGTCAAATTGCGCAAATGTGTCATCGACCCAGTGAATGCTCAACCCATCTTCTCAAGCACTCAAGCTGCCTTTCGTCAAGCCGCATGATAGGTTTGCACTGAGAGCGCATGCATATACAGGTTGCCTCTGGCGGCCTGCACTGCTGCGGCGCAGCATCTGGAGCATGCAGGAAAATATGTTGGCACATTAACAGGTCACATAGCTGCTTGCTGCGGTCTAGGGCGCAAACCAGCACTGTACTTGGTAGGCCCACCCAGAACCAGGGTAACATTAGCCCTGTACATTCAAAGCTCAAGCTGCGTCCTGGCTCCAGTCTGGCTGGGCTGGTACGGCTATCATCCAGTCCCAGCCAGCATTCCAGGGTCCCGGTGCTTGCGCACTGTGCACTCGGTGCAGAGAGTGCCTGAGCGCATAGTGCAGACCTCGCGCTGCGCCAGTTCAGCCTGTCGAACGGCCACCTAGTCGCATGGCGAGCCTGGACAGCTTGTCGGACGAGCTGCTCGCAGACGTCCTGAGCTACGTGCCACAAAAGCAGACGCTGACCAGCCTGCCGTGCGTATGCAGGTATCTGAGTGCTGCAGGTAGTACTGGCGTGTGAGCCTGTATTTGTACTCACCTCAGACCAGCAACTGACAGTGTCCAGAGGCGCAGGCGGTTCCGCGACGTCTTGCTGCAGCCAACTGAGGTCTGGGAGCACTTGGATGACGGTTTTGCAGAGGCCTTCTGGCGCCCTGCAGGTCTGCAACCTGTTTTGGATCCATGTCCTCGTCTGTGCGTTCCTGATGCGTTCAACCTCTGACCAGCGTGCGCGCTCCACAGGCAAAGGCAGAGGCATGAACTTCAGGACGCGCCTGGCCAAGCTGGAAAGGTGGCTGGTCCCACGCTGCCGCGCACTAAGAGTGCTCGAATTCACATCGATGGACAACCTGTATATCTCACAGACGTGGGTGAACGCGCTGGTGGTGGTGATAGAAACCGCGCACGCCTCCCTGCGCGCCATCGTCGTGTGTTTTGGACTGCGGGAGTGTACCCAAGTGGCCGCTGTGCAAAAAGGCAGCGTGCTGGCGTTCTCACGCGCTATCCACCGGTGCCAGTCGCTGACGCACCTTGCAATATGCTTTTTAGAAGAGCATAGCCTCTGCGCACTGGACCTGGCGGCCCTGCCACAGTCACTGCAAATCCTGGAGCTCGCATGTTCACCGGGATGCGTGCGTGGCGCCCGTCAGAATAGAGAAAATGTGGTCAGGGTCATGGACCTAGCGGCGCTGCGCGGCCTGCCGCATCTCACGAGTGTGGTGCTGGGGCCGCGCTTCCCGCTCACATGCTTCGTGCCAGCTGGCTTGTCGCGCTTGACCGAGCTGGACATCATGTCCGAGAGTGGCCTGGTGTTTGAGGAGGGGCTCGGGATGCCGGGGCTGCAGAGGTTGAAGCTGGAGCTAGATGGCTCAAGGAACCATGTGCGGCTTCCCGCTCTGCAGGGCCTCCAAGGCCTCACAGAACTCATCATAACTCCCCGCGTGCTGGTGCCAAGGGACTTGACACCTTTGCGCCTCCTGCGCAGTTTCTACCTGCTTCTTGATGGCATGCAGGCACTGACGTGGACGCCACTGCTGCCCGCTGTGCTGCCCGAGTCGCTGACAGTTCTGCAGGCGACCGGGGGGCTGCAGACATTCCCGGAGCAAGCCCTGGCGCTTCGACAGTTGGCATGCCTGCATCTCGATCAAAACTCCTTCACTGCGCTGCCTGCGGGGATGACTGCGCTGTCAAATCTGGGGTACCTGACGCTAGGCTTCCCGGAGGGCTCACACTATAATGACCATGACTCAATGCGCGTTCTGGATGCTGTCGCCCTCGGCGACCTATCAGCCTTTCCCTGCATGTATGCCATCAGGTTCACCAACTGCCAAGTAAAACTTTCGCACGACTTTGGTGGGCGCCACCATGCGCGCCTGCACCAAGTGCTGTTCAACTCTGCGCAGCTGTGTCGGGGGTCGAGTGTCGCGGCTCTCCTGGCATTACACCGGCAGCTGTCAAGGTCAGGGCACAGGGGTGTGGAGCACATTGGGCCGCGCGGAGCAGTGGTCAAAATGACTGACGAGAGCGCCTGTTTTTGCCTGCGAGCAGCAACACTGAGCTGCTGATGTGAGCAAAACATACAGGGGCACATCCACGCAGTGCTGTTGTTGTGCTGTGAAGCATCCCTGTGTGAGGTGTATGCTCTTGCATGCATGAGCATGCCACATGCCCGCATGCAAGACATTCATGTGCTTTGTAGCAAGCACATACTTGCAGATTCCTGACTTCCTGGCTTTTGGGCTCTGATATGACCTTGGTTACAAGGTGCCATGTCTGTCTTGCAGACAGCTGGCGGCCTTCCCTGACGCTTGCATGTGCCCATACCACATGTAAAAAACCTGCCTGCAACTTGATGGACCTGCCGCTGTGCTGTTCACGCACTGTTAAGTATCATGATCAGTCACGGATAGCCCATGTCCCTAACCTGCATGTGTTTTTGCGCAAAGGCGTTTGCACCAATGCAAAGGAGCTTATGTCGGAGCAACACATATCGGACCTAGCGCAGCAGACGAACACCACACAACACACTAAAGCTTTGGCTGAAAGCAGTGTGCATGATATAATCTGCCAGTTTCAACAGCAAGGCGCACCACTCCACACCCAAAACAACAGATGCTGCGAGCCACACTCCCAGCCTCTCTCAGACTCGCCATTTGCGGCGCTCAGCACCTGGCGCGCCTCATCTGGTGCTCCAGCAGAAGCCGCTTCATGTCATCCAGGACGGGCCGGCCCGGGTAGAGCCGCTCCAGGATCTGCGCGGCGCGCACCACCCAGCGCTTACGCCTGCCCCCTGTTGCTGCACATACAAGTACCTCGGGCCTTTGTGGGGGGCATGTAGAGAGTGCGGCCGCAGGATATTGTCTGCCCGACCGGAGTGGTTAGTGCTTTGAGCAGCATGAAATTGCTGGAGGGCCATGCACCTCCGCAGCACCCCAGCCTGCTGCGCATGCGCAGGAAGCCATCGCAGGCCGCTCTCACTTCGGTGCTGGCCGCCGCGCGGATCAGCAGGCAGGCCCGCACCATGTGCGCATTCTTCGCGCTGTTCTCTTTGTCCTCGCTGCGGCCTGGGACGTGCTGCGCTACCTTGGCCATCTTCGCGTAGTGCAGGCCCAGGTTCGGCGCGCCCTGGCGCGCGCTTACAGAGGTAGGTGTAGGGCAGGTTAGGGTGGGTATACCCTATATGTACCACCTTGTGTATACCCTATATATAGATATGGGGGTCGTAATTTGGAGCCCCTGTACATAAGGGGCCTACCCATGGCATATCCTTGGATCTCAGGAGGTTGGGCAGGTTCGATTGCAGGTGCATCTGCTGCTCTAGCACAGGCGGAGCGACCCTACATCTCTACACAGATCCAGTCGGTGCAAGGCTTGGATCAATGGTTATATGAGCCCTCAACACAAGGATAAGCGGTTACGTCTGCAGTCCCCGCCAGACAAGGGCAGCTCAGGGACCAAGGGATGGAAAGCAGCAGGCACAGGCCTGTGTCCTACCTCGAGCCACTTGGCCCGAAGCTTGCATGGCAGTGATTTGAGCGCTACATTCTGATGAGTGCCTGCTTCACAGCAGCGCCAACGGTGACACAATGCGCATCCCCTTTCCATCACCGGGGGGCTCCGCCTCACCAGGGGGTATGCAGCTCTATAGAGCTGCAGCAGCCCCATGAGGCCGCTGTACACGTCTTCCCACTCCTGCATCGCGATGAACGAGTCCAGGGCCGCGCTGTTGATGCGCTGCACAAGGATGTGCTCGCGGCCGGGCATCACGCTGCCGGGCTTCTCCTGCGCGGCAGGCGTCGCGGGTGGGTGCGCGCGTAAGCAGACCTGCGCAAGGCCCGACCTCAGGCCCGCCAGTGCACCCCGACGCGCTAGCCGCAGGCCGCCCAGCAGCAAGGCCGGGCGTCCATGCGCGCGGCCTGGGCGAATCGTCTGCGCCGAGGCACAGGCGCAGCATCACTCGTCAGAAGGCATCGGGTGCAGCCGCTGGCGATCCGCGGCGTTGCCCAGTTTGCGTTGCTGCCCCATCTGCTTCAGCACTGCCGCAGACGCAGCACGAGCAGGCCACGCAGCCCCGCAGATTCCCAGCCCGCGCCAGTCGCGCGACTGGTCAACTTGAGCATACATCTTCTGTCGGCGGGGCAGCCACCCCCATAGATAATATCTCCATGGCGCGCGTCATGGTGCCCTGCGTCTGGCCGAACACGCCGCCGGCCAGCTCCAGCGCCGCAGCGGCGCGCGCCAGGTCAGCAAACAGCTGCGCCGCCTGCCTGACGCGCTCCATCCTCGCCGTTGCGCCTGCGGGCAGCGCTCGGACGCTTGAGTGCAGTGCAGTGCAGGCACGCCAAGGCTTGCACTTATCCGAGGCAGTACCTGCATGGGTGCAAACAGCACCAACCAGCGGCGGCCGCACCCACCTTTCAGAAAGACGGGGCCCCAGCACTGCACAAGAACGGTCGCCCCTGCCGCCGTCTCTGGATTTGTTGGCGTCGGCACGAGGCGCGTCATCAAGCCGCTCCCCTCCAGTGCGTCCGCTGCGCGCGCACGCGCGCTCGGGGTCCCAACTCGCAGTGTCCAAGGTCGAGACTATCCACATCAGCATTTCCGGGCGTCATGGGGCCGAGGCCGCAGAGCTTTGTGCGTAACCTTTTCAGCTCAGAGAGGGCTTTTGAGGTACTCAGCACTGGGGCGCTGGCAACGCGCTCAAAGACAGCCATCACAGCCAAGATGCTCACGTGCGCATGCGTGACAAGCCCCACCACTCACCACCACCCCCAAAAGCAAGCCCGCCAGGCCCCGTGCGCACTGAGCGGGAACTTGACGCCATACAGCCGCCTGTCCAAGTCGTCCAGGCGCTCCGGCTCGGCCGCGTACACGCGGCAGTCGGCGTTGTGCTCCGTCAGGTGCCGCTGCCACACAGGCGCCGGCTCGGGCGCCGGCGCCGCTCCGTCCGCCTGGCGCAGGAGTGTGTGTAAGCAGGGCGGTAGCATGCGAGGCGCCAACGCTTGCAAGGCTTGAAGAGCACAAGTGCAGCCTGGAGGCCTGGGCAGCCCCGCTCGCCTGGTGCAGGCTGCAAGATCATCATCAGATCCAGGAGCGTGGCAAGGCCGGCGGCAGCCGCTCCGGGTGGGGGCGCGGCCGCAGGCACAGCCGGCGCAGCCCGTGTCGGAGCGCAGCACTTGCATGCACGCGGGCGGAGGCGGCGCGCCTGCGCGTTGATGTCAAAGTGGTAGCTCTCGAGCAGCCGCGCGCGGCGCTCCGGGCGCGGGCTCGCGAGCTCGACGTACGCGATGGTGGCCTGCGCGCGCGGCCGCGCCGGGCGTTGGCTGTGCATGTGCACCGCCGAGGCTGGCCACTGTGCCATATCCTACCCCAACCAGGTGAAGCACAGGCTCTCATATCCTCTCAGATTGGTGCCTTCAGATTGGTGCCGTCAGAGGCCGCGCTTTGCCCTGCTCAAGGTGCAGGGTGGCGAGGTGTTGTGTGAGTGAGGCCATCAAGGGGTGCTGGGCACAGCTGGACAGCATGCTGCGCAGCTGCCAAGAGCAGGCAGGCACCCATCAACAGCATGCGCAGAGTGTCAGTGCCGACAACTTTGCCATATGCACAGACAACAGCAATCTGCACAGACAACAGCAACGATCCTTACGTGGCATGGGTGCTGAGCTGGGGTGCACACACGTGCAGGGCGAGGTGTGACACAAGGCGCCGGGACAGGGCAGGGCTGCAAAGCATGGCTCACGCCGCCACTGCGGCGCACAGGTCGCTGAGCTGCTTCTCCGCAGAGGACAAGAGTTAGGCTTAGGGTTGGGCGCGCCTGCGTGCCGGCGGGCAGGTCGCGCAGCGCGCGGAAGCGGATCGCGCGCCCGACGAACGTCTGCGCGGCCGTGGGCCGGCAGCCGTGGTTCAGCAGCGCGCCCAGCGGGTACAGGCCGATGCCTGCGCGCGCCGGCCGGCCTCCAGCCTCCGCATAGGATCAGGGTAGGAAATCCTAAGGCTGTGCCTGTGATCTCCAATGAGACACTCCTGCAGTGAAGCGAACAGGCTCGCAGCGGCGTTTCGGTGTCAGCGGCGCGTTCAGGAGAGCGCTGGCGGTGGCGGCACAGGGACCCTGCCGCGCGCATTCGCAGCACTGCGGGAGGGGGCGCGTGGGGCGCGCCTATTGGCGCCAGCTCGTCGTCGCAGATGGTGTGGTTGTTGCAGGCGAAGCGCGCCAGCAACAGCGCGACGTCCCTGACGCTCGGCTCCTGGCTCGGCTCCTGGCCCTCGCTGCCGTCCGCGGCGCGCGGCGTCCCGCCACGCATGTACTCCCTGAGCGCACGCGACAGAGGTCAACAAAATCCCGCGCGGCGTCCCTGCAACATGCAGGTGTTGCTTGAGTTCGCCAGGCCAGCACTGGTACCGATGACACAGCAGGTGCTAGCTTGGGGATTGCCCGAGCTCTTGGCATTTGCAAAGTACAAAGTTGTGGCCTTGGCAAAGTTTGCCACTGTGGGCAGGCTTGAGTGGGCAAAACTTCAGGGACGACTGCAGAAACAGGGATGAATGCAGTAACAGGGGTGACACGACCATAAGCTGCAGGTGTCAACAGGTCCACAGGACACACGAGCAGTACATGGTGCGGGGCAAGGCGCTGCGCCGCGCCTTGTCAGCACGGCCATCTGCGCAAAGGTCTCCTTGCGCTCGTCGCTGAGCCGGTCCCAGTGGTGCTCCAGCGCCTCTATGGCCGCGTAGCTGTCGTGCTCCGGCAGCTGCGCCCGGGCCTCCGCCTGCCTGCACAGCACCCACGGCGCCTGCCGTGTTAATTTTTCCCGGGGAAGGCGAACGGGCCTGTCCAGGCGTATGTGGTCTGGTTCAAGCGCAAGTGCCTTCAACACGTCATACGCGTGTCAAAGTTGATACTGAGTAAACCTCTACAGGCACATGCAGAGCTCCGCAGTCTGTCTCCCACAGGTACACATTGAAATTGATATTGCGTGATAGGCCTCAAGTGACATGCAGGAATTGCTGCCGGCACCGCTTGCGCTTCCACAGCACGCGCGCGGCCAGGCGGACGGTCGGCGGCGGCACGCGCGGCGCGCACGCCGCCAGCGCCGCGCACTCCTCCCGGTGCCCGTCGCGCCAGTCCGCGCGCTCCGCAGCGCGGTCCGCGTACTGCACCTCGCGGCACCGAGAGCACCTGGCCAGCGCGAGCGCGCTTCACGAAAAGCAGTTAGCACCTGAGTGGCCCACACTGCACCTTCTCGGGAGCTTAAGCACATGGTCAGCGTCAGCGGTTTGCAGCGGCAAACGGCTGGCACTGCTGGACTTGTGAGTAACAAGTAATTGAATACACAGTATCAGCGCGCTTGCTTGCTTCCCCGCCGCATGCATAAACAAGCCCGCCAGCACGCCAAGCAGGATCAGTAGCACCGGCAGTCGTGGTGTTCCAGGCTTAAGCCGCGCTGCGAAGGAAAAGCAAAGGAAAGGCCTCGTCGCACCTCTGCTGCCCGTGTGTCAGCTCAAAGGAGTGGTGGCAGCGTTCCTTGCCCGCGTCAGTGTACAGGACGGCTGCATACGGCTCCTGCTCCAGTATCACGTCGCCCCATCTGCACCTCGCTGTCGTCACAATGTGTCTGCCCAGGGCGGGCGTGTGCTCAACGCGATAGGTCATCACTGCGCTGTCGCGCAGGCAGGCAGTCACGAGCAGGGCCGATTGCTCAGGTGGACGCTGTAAAGCACTTGAGACTGAATAAATGTCGAGAATTATCAAGAGCTTCTCTAAGACACTAGGTAGCAGCAAGGTTGCGCTCTCTAGAAACTTCAAGCACTTTTGTAAACACAGGCCTGCTAGACAGCCTGAACCTGCGAGGGCTAGGTAGGTAACGCCGAGAGACATCTCTAGAGCGCAGAGATGCATGCAAAGAAGAGCAAAGTACTGACGCAAGTATGACTTATGATAAAACTTGAAGCATGGCAGCTGCCGCCGTACAACCGATGGAGCACGTCCCGGCTGCGAGCAGCAGCGCTGCCACCGGCGCAGAACAGGCACCCTTGCAGGAGCGGGTGTCTGTGACCAGCGATGGCGGCGTTGCTAAGCAGGTCCTGCACCAAGGGCATGGCGACTGTCCACCACTGCACGCCAGATGTCTTGGTGCGCGTGCCAGCACAGTGAACAAGCTGAGCTTAAGCAAACCAGATTATCTACTTAAGACTGGGTTGCTGCGCAGTTCATTACAAGGGGCGCCTGGCGGCCACCGGCGAGCTGTTCTTTGACACTCGCACCGACTCGCAGAGCGCAGAGCCCGTGCATGTGGTTGCCGGCCGGGGTGCGCACCTACGTCTTGCACCTGAGGCTTACCTAGGCTTGCAAAGCTGTGTTTGTAACCGTGAGCGGCCATTAGTGAGGAGCCCACGCATCGCTGCAAAGCCAATCAGGGGCGCTCTGTCTGCCGACAAGACTTCGTGCTCAACTTGGTTGTTCATACCCAGACAGTATAAAATTTCCTACGCATCGTGTTCCTGAGCGGAGATGGGCAGTGCTTTCTTTTTTACAAAGTTGTGATGGCGAACTCACCCTGGCCCCTCTGCAGAGGCATCCCAGCGCGAGACCGGCCTCAACCTGGCTGTCAGCACGATGCGGCGCGGCGAGAGGTGTCGGCTGTTTGTGACAGCGCCGTATGGTTACGGCGACAAAGGTGTGGCCACCCATGAACTCGCTCATCAAGTTGCGTGCACGCTTGCTGCCAACCGGATGCAAACAAGCACCAGGTGTAGTGCTCTCTCGTGTGTGTAGCGACCACGTGCTGTTTAGTGCAGAGGTGCTCTGTCTCGGGCTTGGTGAGGCCGCCCAGGCAGCCGGGCTGTGACACCCAGCGCCGCCGCCAGGCAGCTTGTCCTTCCCGACGGTGCCGCCCGGCGCGGACCTGGAGTACGAGCTGGAGCTGATCGAGTTCTCGGCCGTCGACGAGGTGCGCGCTGCTGCCGTTGAGGCAGCACTGCTGCCTGAACGATCGCAGGGCGCCTGCTCCTGTTGCACTCCTTGGTGAGTACAGCCGGACCCGCACGCTCTGCCGAGGCGCCGTGTGAATCGAGCCCGAGCTCACACCGGGCCTGCACGCTGATGGGAGGCGCGGCTCATTAGGCAGCTATCTGTGGAGATGGCTGCACTTCCACGCCTGCTTGTGTGGCTGCCCGTAGCCAAACGTGCGCGGCCGTGCCCTGTCACAAGAGCGTGTGGTCCACAGCATACCAGGTTTGCATAGTCGTGTGCAGCTCGGCTCCACCTGTGCCTGGGTGCAGTTCCGCTCTGCGTGTGCGCCTGGATGCAGATCAACTCCATGTGCCTGGGTGCATATCCGCTCTGCATGTGCGCCTGGGTGCAGCTCGGCTCCACCTGTGGTGCCCGCGCGCAGACGAGGGAGCGCGGCGAGATGCTGTACGAGGAGCGCCTGGAGGCGGCGGAGCGGCTGCGGCTGGCCGGCAACGCGCTGTTCACCGCCGGCGACGCCACGGAGGCCATGGGCAAGTGCGGCGCTGGGGTAGAACTGTGCGGGAGTGTCAGGCGTGGGGCGCGCTAGTGCGACGGACGGCTTACACCATGTTTCTAAAGACATGCAGGCTGCGCCTCACTGCCTGCACTGCCCCTATTGCCCGCTGCTGCCCCTGCGGCTCACAAACTGGAGGCAGTGCATTCCAAATGCATGCAAGCGGCATGAAGTGTGCATGTTGGCATCAGAGGTGAGATGCGAAAACGGCGCTGGCGCTGTGCAAGCTTATCCTGCAGTTGCATGTGACAGGTCATAGCCTCAGATGAGAGCCGCATAAGTGGCCCAACCGCTGCATGCAAGGGCTGGGAGCAATGATGTGAATGCTGCGTGCAAGGGCCGCGAGCGGCGGTATGTACGGCGCTGGGCAAGGGCCGCGAGCAATGATGTGTTGCCGCGTGCAACGCCTGCAAACCGTGACATGTACGGCGCTGGGCTGAGCCGGGCGCCGCGCGGCAGGTACGCGCTGGCGATGTCGTACCTGAACGAGGAGCTGCTGATGCAGCTGGAGGGGCGCCACCTGGAGCAGGCGCGGCGCGTGCAGGCGCCCATCCTGCTCAACCTGGCCGCCTGCCACCTGCGCCTGGGCGACCACGGCGCCACGGAGTGGAACTGCTCGCAGGCGCGCGGGGGGCGCCTCGCGCGCGCCCTCCTGTGCGCGTCCGTCTTCAGCAACCCCTGAGTTCATTTGGCGGCATTGCGCGTCTGCAGGGCGCCCGTCTTGGTTCATGTGGCTGCTGCGTTCACGATGTGGAACAGCGCGTGTGATGTTGATCGGCACGGTGTGGTGACAGTGTGCAGCATGCACGGCGCATCCGGGCGCCTTTCCTCAGCCAGCAGGACCTCGTGGGTGCATTTTCTTTCCAGCACGAGCTTACGCGCCAAGCATCACATTTATCTGCATGTGAAGTGACTCTCTTTCCGCCAGCGGGAGCTATGCCTGAGTCCACCCGCTGCACCAATATGCTGTGCGGCCGCTGCAGGTGCTGGCGCATGACGCCGGGAACGCCAAGGCGCTGTTCCGGCGCGGGCGCGCGCGCCTCGCGCTGGGCCGCACCGAGGACGCGATTGAGGACCTGGCGGCGGCGGCGGCTGCCGCGCCGGGCGACGGCGGCATTGCGCGCGAGCTCGCGGCCGCGCGCGCGGCGCGGAGGGAGGAGCGCGCGGCCGAGGCGCGTCGAGGGGCTTTCGCCAGGGCACAGTGCATTCTGCAAGTGCACAATCCAACCGCATGGGATGTATGTCACTCAGGAAGGAGGCCTCCTGTAAGCCACACGCAGTTGGGAGGAGCATGCGTTTCATTGTGCCGTCATGCATGGAGGACTTGGTTGTCCCTCCAAAATCAGTGTGCGACTGCTCAGCCTGTGATGCCACAACCCTGCCGCCAGCGCAGGCGCGGATGTTCCGCGGCGCGTTCGGCGCGCCGCCCGCGCCCAGGCAACGGGCCGGGCGCCTGCCGCTGTGGCTGCGGCAGGCGTGGGCGGCGCTGTGCGGCTGCGCCGCCGGGCTGCGCCGCGGCGTGGCCGATGCCTGGCGCTCGCTGCTGCGGGGCGTGCGGCAGCCCAAGGCGCATCACACCTAGCAGGGGTTGAGTGAGTGACAAACGAGTCAGGACATGGTCTGCCATCTGTCAAGCTCATCTCTGGCATGTTAGGGATACGTCTGCTGTGCCTGCAAGAGGTCAGTGTATGACCTGCCTTGCAAGTGACGTGCCCAGTGCCCCGGAGTTGACTGCTGCTCGGCTGACATGTCAACTAAAGACAATGAGCGGCCAGTTGCCTGCCAAGCATAGGATGCTCGGGCTCTGAGGCTCTGCATGAGAGCCTCTAAGCACAGCATCATGCTCTCAGCAGCACCGCCAAGTGAATCAGCTGCAGAGTGTTACCCACTTGGTGTGGTAGCAGAAATGGACAGCTTAGCCTGCAGTAAGGCGATGAGAGGGCCACACTGCCCATCACTGTAGCGGATGGGGAGGTACAATACAATAGCAAGCTCAGTGGCTGTGAGCCTCTGGCTGAGGCCTGGTGTGCTGCCAGTGTCTTGCATGTCCTTGCAGCCTCGCTCAGTAGTACGCAGGTGGAGTTGCGCATTGACATAAAGAGAAGTTCTATGCGTGTGTACTCGTGTGCAAGGCAGTCAAGCCAATCACTACCTGCATAAGCATGCGGCTGGTGAGGCGGCTGCAGACGTCACCCATACCATCACTTGGAAATGCACTATTACCATAACTTGTTGCAAGTGTGCCACACTGCGTGTCAGATGCCCATCCATGCTACTCCCTGGAAGTGCCACAGTTTGTCACAAAGCAGTAGATATGTACGTACGGCGGGAGCTTTATACAACACATCTGCAGGTCCATAAGGCTAGCGCTGAAGCGGTCAACAGGCACAATCCAGACTGCTTTATAGGTGCGCACTGCGCACACCAATGTGATCGAGAGTGTGCGCGTTTGCTTCATAGTCTCAGTCTGTACAGAACTGCGTGGAATTGCCTCGCACAAGGTTTTGTGTGTAGATAGGTGCACAGAAAGCCCGCGATGGCCAAGCTGTCCAGTCGATTCAGCGGCGGTAGCTCAGTGGTAGAGCATCTGATTGCAGCTCAGACGGTCATGCGTTCAACTCGCATTCGCCGCTTGCTTTTCATTTTTGCCAATTTCTGCTTCTTGCTCCTCAAGAACACGCTGTGGTTGCCTGCAGCCTGCATTGTCTTTTCAGCACAAGTCTTGAGGTTGACTTTTTATAGCATGCCTGTGCCTTGCATATGCTTATACGTTTGCAACCTGGCTCAGCAGCGGAGCGCTCGCCACGCCACTGCAACCGGCATTCCTTCACTTAACTCTGTAAGTATGCTGCTCAAAGTCCTGCATGCGGTGAAGCATTGCTGCAGAAGTGAGAGGCAGGGCAGACGCTTGTGCAAGCAAATTTTGCAAGCAAAATGCACACTAGATGCATGATGCCCAGGCCTTGCAAACCTAGCTACGCCACATGCAGAGAGGGATGCATGCTGGCATGTGAGCTGCAGGCCATTGGCGGCTGCGCTGCTCCGCTCTGTGCAGAAACCTGCAGCAGAGCAACTACGGGACCCCGCATGCGCCTCTTGGGTCAGGTTGCTGGCCACAGGCTGTGGCGCTCACGCGTAACATGCAAGTTTGCTCGCGGCCTGCTCGCAGTCAAACACTGCAAAGCAGTCTGCCATCCTGGGATAGTCACAGGCAGGCAACGTGCCTGACACAACCCTATACAGCCTAGGCGCAGTCCAAGCGAGCGGCGCAGGTGCAGGCGGCGCTGAAGCCCTCGGGGCCGCAGCATGATGCAAAGTCCGCGTCGCGGCCGCCGCGCGTGGCCCGCCAGGTCCACACGTCGGCCATGGACCGGAACTTGCCGCGCGGGTCCAGCTCCTGCACCGCGCCAGCAGCGTCTGCATGCCTCAAGGTTCGTGTCATGTGTGTGCAGCGCCCGTGCAGGGGCACACCAGCGCAGCATGTGGCCTGTGCAGGACGCGAGGCGGTCATGTCTGCCTTCACAGGTCGAGGGCCTGACCCCGACCTGCATGCCAATCATGCACGGCATGTCCCCGTGCAGCGCAAGCCTGTGGCTCGCACTTGCACAACGAGCGCTCTGAGGCATTATTGCAGCTCTGCTCTGCAAGAACAGGGACAGCAGCATGCACAGAACCTGCCCCCACCACATATTCCCCCGGCCGCTCGCAGCGCTCCTGGTCGTCGGTCAGCTACCTGGCTGAGCGGCAGCGCGCGCCTGGACCGCGCAGCCAAAGTGGCACCAGGTGTCGGGGTACTCTCGCGCGCCGTCGAAGCAGGCGGCCCACTGCGGCCAGCCGGCCTTGCCCCAGTGCAGGCGGCCGCTGCACTCGGTGCGCACGATGCGGATCACTTCCTGCGCGCCGGCGAGCGCACAGGCAGCCATCCCGACCGACGCGGCTGGCATAGGCGCCAGTGCAAACAATCACTGCATGCATTTCAGGATGCCGCGTGCCTCACCACGTGCTTGAAGCAAGGAAGTAAGTGCTGAACAGAGATAAGGGGCAGCACAGCGAGACAGCAGTGCAAGGAAAGTGTAAGAGCAGCGGGAAGCGCGGCATGCTCAAGCGCTCACGCGTCTGGAAGTGCGTGTTTACTGCGCCGGACCTGCCAGCCCGATCACCTTACCACGCATGTTGTGCAGAGCTTTTCACGAGCTTGTGCGTCGAAAGGCGTGCGTACTCAGAGGCTTCCTTGTTGCTCAGACAAGCCCCGCTCGCGATCCGGGACCGGGCGGCAGGGTCGCAGCAATGGGGCCGCGCGCCTGGAAGCGCGCATTGGCCGCGCCAGTGCTGCCCGCCAGGTCGTCCTCCAGGTTGAGGAACATGGTCGGGCCGCCGCGCGTGGTGGACAGGTACGCGGCCTCGCCGCCCAGGAAGCGGACCAGGTTGGGCAGCACGAAGCCGCCCGCCAGGTTGGAGCCCTGGATGGCGGCCGCCACCTGCGCACCATGCCCCTGCAGCTCTTCACACCGCAGCGTGCTGCCTGATGCCCATGTCTCCAGGCCCAGGCGCATGCATGCATGCCGTGCAGCAACGAAGCAGCTCCGCGGAGGGCGCGCCGTGCGGAGGCAGGCGCCGGCGCTGTGGAGAGGTACTGCCAGCTCATACCTGTGCGCGCGCACAAGCTTCCTGAAGGCGTGTGGAAGGGCTATGCTGTAGCATCAGCATCGCCATGCATGCCATGAGGAACAGAACATACGAGGACGACAGGTCGCATGGTACGCATATCAGCAGCAGGCGTGGGACAAGGCCGGGCGCTGCGGCCGCACTGCTCGTCCGGGAACTGATCGGACGTCTGCTTGCTCAGTGACGCATCCTCGCTTATGATGGCCCTGCGCATGCACGTTATCGTCCAGAATTGCAACTGAGCCCACGAGCGCATCGTGGCACATGTCAAGAGCTTAGGACGAGCATGGCTACTGCGTCCTCTGACACACAGGCAACGTCCACGTCAGCAGAGCTCCCTGAGGACGCAGCGATCAGACGGCCTTCACGCTGCGCACGTGACCAGACATGTTCACATGAGAGCGCAACTCATGAGCAGCCATTTGGTGCGGTGTCGCCGAACAGGTGCACGTTGGTGCACGCGCAGGGCGCGCGCACGTGCGCTGAGGCCCAGTCATGTTGGTCAGCAGGGTCGCCAGCCACGACGAGGAGATGGAAGCCCACGCCCTGCGCACAGCGCGCAGCTGCATGGTCTTTGCGCGGTCACAAAGCTACCCTTAGCTGGGCTGCTTGCATGCTTGAGACTGACGACCTGTATGGACCGGGGCAGGGGCGTCTTTCACGCATAGGCAGCCGGGAGGTCGTTTCTGAGCCACAGCGGCAGTCAGCACTCCGTGGGAGCAGCGCAAGCAGGCCGCGCGCCCGGGGTCCTCGGCGACCTCCGGGAAGGCTGGCACAGGGGTGGTGTGCGCCTGCGTGTACACGTCGGGCAGCAGAGCAGGCGCCGTCGCCGCATTGGCAGGCGGGTGTGCAGGCGCGGGCGCGGCCGGCACGCTCGCGCCTGCACGCGCCGCTCCGCAGCGCTCAGCTGGATCCCTGCTTCCCTTTCCCGCATGTTCGGCTGACTGCAGTGATGGGACAACGCGGCGTGCTACCCAGTACACCCTCTCCTTGACACCTCGGCATGACAGGATGCCCTTTGTGGACATGCACTCAGCCTTGCAGTTGCCAACTTCCTTGACTTGGCATGCATAGCTGTATGCAATCAAGTGCGCAGCCATCAGAGCTCCGCCGAGCGCCGTCAACATCACAGTGCATGCCGATTGCAAGGGCTCCCGCCCTGGCGCAGCGCCGCTGGCGCAGTCCGCCGCTCAGGCCAGAGCCTGCTTTGGCAGCGAGTCAAGGCGCGCGCCTGCACGCCGCAGGCGGCGGCCAGAGCGCGCTGTCTCCCCACCCTGTACGGAAGCGGGTGCCGCTTGCGGCGCAGGCCGCAGAGCGACGCGCGTGATCCGGCCGCCCGGGATATCCCAGAACACCTGCGCTCGCGGCGCTGCCTGACGTTGCCTGCCGCATGTGCAGAGCACATTCTTGAGCATGCAGAACATCTCACTCAACCGTAACAAAGAGGGTGCTGCACCTGCGTCATGTCAAGGGGCGCGAGCGCCGCCAGCACCTCTGCGGCCGGCGCATGCACGGCGAGCGCCGCTGCGTGCGCAGCCGCCGTAGCCTCAACAACAGAGATGAAGTCGTCCAGCGACTCCGTCACGACCGTGCGCGCGAGCAGGCGCTGCGGCACGATGGCCACGTCCAGCTCTGTGATAACGCCCAGGCGGCCCACGCTGACCTGCCCGCCGCGCCGCAGGCCTCAGCCACCGAGGCCGCAGACTTCACGCACCAAGGCGGCAATGCAGGCTTGGCAATGCGCCATGCTTTCTGCTCGTTGGGCTGGAGACCTGTGAGCTGAACACTGATGATACATACGATAACGGTTAAACATGTGAGCTGCAGCAGGCATGCAGGTCGCTTTCTGGCAATGGCTGTCCGCGTGCAGTGTGCGCCAACTGTGCTGCTCTCTGCCAGTGGGCGATAAACCCCCGGCCACGCTGTGCGTCGGCAATGCTCATGGTGACTGCTGGAGCCCGGAGGTGCGCTGGCTGCCCGACCTGTGCTGCGCGCCAGAGGTGCGGGTGCGCCGCGGGCGTGATGGAGGCCAGCGTGCCGTTTGCCAGCGCCAGCTCGATCCTCTTCACCTGCGCGGGTACCGGAAGCACAACGGCCCCTCTGCAGCTGCGGCCACAACCCAAGTGTTGATACATGCCGCTTGCGGTCTTGCACACAGCGCGACAGGCCATCCCCATGCAGAGGCACATACCACAGTTGGACCTACGTAAAGACTTGACATGCGCGCCTGTCGCTGAGCAAGCCCACAGAGCTAGGCGCCCTGATGAAGGTAGAGGTGCATGCAAGATGAGGCATGTGGTGCGGGCGATGCGAGGTTAGGTTCAGGGCAGGAACAGGCTAACGCCTGAGCGTGACATGGCAGCGCTGGCTCAGCCGTGCGCCTGGGACATGGCAGCGCTGGCCCAGCCGCGCGCCTGGGACGACAGGGAGCCGTGCTGCAGGGTGGAGCCGTGCGTGCCGGTCGCGACCGCGCCGCCCACCGTCTGGTCGATGAGGAAGCTGAAGGCGCCCACCGAGTAGCCCAGCGGCGCCGCGGGCGTCCTGGCGCCGCGGCACCAGCAGCACATCGTGCGCAGCGAATGCAGAGGGGCGCGCATGCTGACGACTCTGTGGGTGCAGCTGGGCACTCTGCTGTAGCCATCAGCAGCGGGTGAAGCGCAGGAGCACACTCGGTGCGCATGACGGGACATGCCAAGGAGATATAGTGCAGGCCCGCATGCATCGCAGGCCTGCTGTGGGCTGTTCTGACATGCGGTGCATGGGGCTCGTGATCAAGCGCGCCGCGTTGACACTCTCGCACCAAACAGCTGCAGGCTCTCATGCTCGCACAAAACAGGTGCAGGCACTCATGCTCGCACAGACCAGCTGCAGGCGCTCATGGTGCTGGTACGAGCGCGCTCGCACCCCGCCCTGCAACCCCCGCGCGCGCGCCTGTGGGCCGCCAGGTAGTCCAGCAGGATGCGCTGCGGCACGCCGGCCTGCACGGTCGCTGCGCCCGCCGCCTCGCTGACCTGGATCGGGAAGCTGGGCGGGACGCTGACAGCGTAGCTCGGGTTGAGGATCCTGCGCCACACGCTCCAGTGTAGGGTAGGGTAGGGTAGGGTGAGTACAAGACCCGCGCGTCGACCTGCACAGAGCGGTGGGGCCGCAAGCGCATGTCCTGCAGCGCAGCCCAGCAGCGATGTGCATGTGTTGCATGCGACGTAGGAAGCGAGCATACTCGGGCACCATGGTGCAAGCAAGGGGGTCGCACAGAGGGCAAGCGCCATGCGCTTGCCCTCATGTTGCTGTGCCTGTGTATGAATGTAGCCGCTGCGCTGCATGCCGGGCAGAAGGCAAGAGTGTGTACTTGCACACCTTGCAGTCAGCGTGCCTGCTCTCCCTGACTGCAAGACTGTGCAAGCAACGCCTCTTGCGTTCTGCCTGGCATACAGCGCAGAGAGTGGATCCATACACAGGCACAGCATGCGGAAGATTTTGCCCTTAAGTTTCAACACAGCTTTCACTCAAAGCGAAGGGACCTTTTGGACATGCTGCATGATAAGTCCTTCATGCCATTGCATTGGAGCAGGGTGGCGCACAGGGCCAGAGTATCACGTAGCTCCGTCATGACGATGTTCACGGCGCCAGAGTCATTGCCGGCACAGAAGCTTTCGGCCCACCAGCTGCGCAACGACCTCACACGCTCAAACTCACATTCACAGCTTCCAAACGTGCGCCATTCACGAAATAGCACAGCGCGCGCAACCTGTGCGCCTTTATCATCTTGGTTATTGAAGACCAGCAGAGCGTTGAAACACACCTAATCAATCATTTCCTGTTGCAGAATATATTGCAGCCAGCCAACTACAGTACCGATATAAAGCAGAAAACACGTGAAGGTTCTCCCAAGCACTGCGCGCCTGTGGCCGTTGCCGACAGCCTTCACCCTGTTAAAGCGCCGCACCATGGCCAGCACATCCGCCTTGCTGCCTGGCCGCCCGACGCGCACGTCCGCGCTGCAGCGGTGGTTGCCTGCGCCGCGCGCGTCGCCAACCAGCATGGCTCATACGAGTATTGTGCCTGGGACCGTCTGTAAGTGAGAAGGTACTTCTGATGCAGTCCCCTGATACGAAATGCATGCCAAGGGGACCCAACAAGTTTGTGCATGAAGCCTGGCAGGAGCGCATGGCCACCCAGCATCACACCACCACTTGACAGCGCATGCTCGCCGCGACCATGCAATTTGGGCACAGAGAGAAAGCCTGTGGAGCACAGGAGTGGAATGCGCACCCTGGAAGTTGCCCAGGCTGTACGGCAGCGCACAGTACTTGGACGCGGCCACGGGGCTGTCGCGGCAGCCGGCGCCGCTTGCGGCTACCGCCGTGGCTGCCATGCCAAGCACGAACAGGCACAGAGCCCTCAAGCATGTCCCGGGTGACTGCATGGACGCGGCGGACGCAGCAAGGAGTCGCGCGGGGCCTTCACCACTGCAGCGAGGCGCGCGCTGCACACAGAAAGGTAAGCAGGCAGGGACAGGGGCACGCGCGCAAGGCAGTCCACCAGCGCAGTACAGGCGGGGCCCTGGAATTCAGTGTGGTTCACGAGGTTGGTCAAGCAAGCCACCAACTGCCATGGCCAATGAAATTGGGCAACCACAGCATGAACCCTACCCTTCTCCAGTCTTGCTTCTCATCAGGCCAGGCCTGCGCATCATTTTTGGGACGCGGCAGACAGTGCAACACGGTTTTTGAGACTAGCAGTATGTGCGTGCATACTCTGCACAGCACTGAGTATGGCCTTGAGCCCTCATGGCCTGCTCAGCGTTTGCTTTACGCAAATTCAGGTCAGCTTGTGCACCGCGCCGCACTGGGTTGGCCGCACTAGGGTCCGAACAAAGTGTGCAGAGCTGCTCCAAACGTGCTTCACTGGGCGGCCGCCGCCGGCGGCGGCCGGCGGCTGAGCTCCGGTGCGCTTAGAGGCTTGGTGCAGTGTTGCGGGATACTCCAGTCAGGAGCCTTGGGAGTGATGTTACCGAGCGCTAGAGGACTAGTGTGGCGAGTGACGCTGACGGCTGCAAACTGTGGCTTGCTGCTCACCGCGTTGCCGGGTACCAGCCTTGCACTGTCGTTTGCGCAACTGTAGCCGACACGCTGGTGCTTGGACGGGTGGCTGATGATGCAAAACAACATGCTCGACCCGATCTTGATGTGATGGACAACCAAACATGCACTACCACCTGAGGCCGCCGCTTGCTCGTGAAGTTGCATGATGCTAGGGACAGGCGCGCAAGGTCTTTGAAGGTCTGTGATCAGAGAGCTGAGCCGCATCTGATGTGCTTGCTGCTTCGCAGGGCCATGACACCTTGCAAGTAGCGGCGCCCTGCACCAGCTGTTCCTTGTCACAGCAGACGGCGCCCTGCAGGTGCGGCCTCCTCTCGTCGTGCGCTCTTGACAACCACTGCTGACTGTCTGGCTGCTGCTCAGTTGCATGTCTTTTCTTCGTTTCCTATGCAACCACTGAAGCAAGCTACCCCGCAGGCTGCCAGGCACCTGACTGCCGCCCATGAATACGCAGACAACCACGCGGCGCGCCGTCCTGTCAGCTGGACATGCGCTGAAGGCTGAGCCACCCGCGCTGGGAGCGCCGCCGCGGCCGCCCCGCCTGCCAGGCACGAGCGCAGTGCGAAGGGCCACCTCGGTGCACACCATGGCAGACCGCGCACGCCCTTCGGGGCTGCGCGGGGCGCTCTGCATCAGTCACCCAGCCACCGGGCGAAAGTCCCCGGGCGCAGCGGCAGAGAGTGCCGGCCCGCAAGGGCAGGTCCCCCCGGCGCCCCCCTCCCCTTCGGGGGAGGCGGGGCCCGCGGGCAGCTCGCCATAGCAACAGTCATGTGGCCAGTGGGGAGCCAACCCACCAACTCAACGGGGCTTACTCTCGCACTGACGCTCCCACCCCACACAAAGGTGGCTTCGGGACGGCGCGGCGGAGCCGTGCTGCTGCGTCATGGAGCGGGCGCGCGTACAGCAAGCGCGGCGCCCGCACGCGTCGGGAGCCGCTGTGGCGAGGCGGTCTTGTCAAGCGCATGCGCGACTGGGCTGCGGCTGAGCTCAGGTGCGCAGCGACTCCTGCAAACGCATGCAGGGCGTGGTGCTGTGCGTGCCAGCCCAGCAGGCTCCTCGTTGTCACCTGTCCTGGGAGTGCGTGCAGGCAACACTGATCGGCTGAGAGCTCGCTGTTGCTGACAGTGCAACCCGGTGCGCTGAAGTGTCTGCGTGCCGGCTCAGCAGGTGGAATGCGGCTCCTGCGCGCCGCCGAGGCGCCGCGTCGTCTGTTTCGTCGGCTGCTTCGTGGAGCGGTACAGCGCTCTGCACGCGTCCGCGCCTTCTTGTGCGCGCGGCAGCCCCCTGAGTCCGCAGCTCAGGCGCAATTCTGGACCTGCTGCTGCACAGACCCTGGGGCCCCTGCTCGGAGCGGCGCGTGGGATGATGATTATGAACACCTTTACAGACCTGATCAGAGGGGCGGTACGCCCTGTTGCTGAGACGTTTCATGCACCACTCTGACCACGCGCGGGCGCTCCTGCTCTTCGCACTGCGGCCGTGAGAAGGCGTGTGAGCTTGCGGAGCGGGCTTACAGGATGCGCTCAGAACATATATGTGCCGGAGACAGACCAGTGTGACGGTGGAGGGTTGCGTCGCAGGTGCGGAGTCTACGGCATTGAAATCAGCAGTGGAGAGGCCTGTTGTGGAGAGGCAAGTGCCTGAATGCGTGTGCACCTCCTGTGTGTTGTGTTCTCCACATGTGGAATCAGGACGAGTGCATGTCCTGACTTTCACAGGGCGGGCGCTTTTTAGCTTGGGTCCTCTCAGGTGTTTGCAGATAAGCAGATGAAGAAAGCAGGACAGTACTGTATTACACTTAGTGTGATACAATGGCTCACACACTTTTCCAACTATGCCAGCCCAAGAGTAAAGTATATAATGCTCGTGGCGCCTACAAAGTGTGTGTGCACGACGTGACCGAAGCAAGATGACAAGATGGCGCTCCACACCAAGCAAAGCAAGGCAAAGCTGGGTTATGCACAGTCTTGCTAAGCGCGCCCTGTGACGCTCCTTGATGCTCTTCGCTCTCGGCGCTTTGGGCTGGCGGCGCTGTGCACATGGGCACTCCCATCTTGCTGGAGGTGCGCACTGCTAGACCCAAGCACAGCAATATAAGAGCACTGTCTTAAGCTTCTGCTGAAGCCGTACGCTGCGGGGCAGGTCCTCGAGCGCCCCGGCACGGCGAGCACCGCGCTGGCGCTCATCGCAGTGTACCTCTTCCTCACGGCGCGGCATATCGGCTATGAGGACGTGGGGCTCAGCTACGAGCAGGTCGTGCAGCACGGCGAGCTGCACCGGCTCTGGACCGCGCAGCTGAGCCACATCGACCTGCTGCACCTGCTGCTCAACGTGTCGGCGCTGTGGTCGGTCGGTGTGGCGGAGCTCGGCAGCGGCGGCACGGCGGAGTATTTCCGTATCAGCGCCATCCTGCTTGTCCTGTCCGGGGGGGTGTGCTCCCTCGCTCTGCTCAACTCAGCAACTGTATGTCTGATAGCGAGTTGCTCTGGTGTGTCTGCGCCGTCCGAGGTGCTTGCATAGCCTGCGCTGCCACGCCTCTACAGCGGTCGTGCAGGCAAGGGGTGCACGCTGCAGCAGAGTGATACATACACTGCAGCTTGCCAGCAGAGGAAGTAAGCAGAGGTTCTCCTGCGCTGGAGCCATAGGAGGCTGCCTTTTATGGGCACAACGCGTGCCTGCCTCTGCAGGTGACTTTGCTTTTCTACTACATCCTGGGCGTGAGGCTGAGGCGGGAGCACTTTCTTCGGGTGACCGCTGTGGGTTACAGCGCGGTCATCTTTGGCTGGTGCGCCCACAGATGTGTGAGTGCTTATGCATGTGCATGGTACTCCAGATCCTGTCACCGTGACATGCAGGTGACTCTGCTCGTCCTCTGTGTGCATAACACCATGATGGCACCTGTCTGTCCTCATCGTCTCTCCCCGGCACATCAGGTATGGTGGCGACTACTGTCACACACGCTGCTGAGAGGCTGGTGGCCAACCTGGTGTTTGGCAGGGAAGAACGCCACAGGTGTTGCTGCGGCACGGCCGCGGCACAACCATGAATCCACCACCCTACACCTACCCTACCCTAACCGAAATTCACGCGCATGCTCCGGGGACCGTAGGATGACCGTGCTGGCGGTGCGCGGCAAGGGCGCCTTCTCGGTGCTGGGCGTGGCGGAGATGCCGATGTGGGCCTCTCCGTTTGTCAGCCTGGCGCTCACGTCGGCCGTGGTGCCGCGCGCGTCCTTCCTGGGCCACCTGGCCGGCATCGCGGCGGGCTTTGCGGTGCGCCGCCGGCCCCGCTTCTCGGAGTGCAAATCCCTCCCGGCAACAAAGACAGGTCGTACTGCATCATGCGTGGAGCACTGCCATGCAGCCGTGTCCTGCATCCCTGCCGTCGCTAGACCCGCGTCGGCTCGCAGGTGGGGTGGGGCCTCCTCGACTGGCTCACGCCTGGCGGGACTGCGGCCGCGGCCACGTGGCTGGCGGCGCTGTCGCTGGCGCCGCTCGCGCGCGCGGGGCGCCTGCCCTTTGTGCGCCTGCTGACGCCCGAGCCCGCGGGCGACGTGGAGACGGGCGGCACGCTGCGCATCGTCAACGGCGTGCTGGAGCGCCGCTGAGCGGCCGCCGCGCGCGTCTCCGTCTTTTGCTGGAGGGCGCTGGCCTTGTCTGGGGGCGCGGAGGCGGGCGGGCGGCACGCAGGCGTGCCGCGCTGTGTGGCGTGAGGATGGCGGGGCGGGGCGTCGCTGGCGTGTGCTGTGGGGGTTCGGCCAGGGTGTGCTGCTGCATGCTGTATGAGCGCAAATGCCGGAAGAGCTTTCGCCCCAGATGTAGTGGCGGAGGGGCCTGTTGCGCGTATCACCTGAGAGCCGTGCTAGAGCAGTGCTACTGCTGGCCGCCCCAAGTCTGCTTGCGCGCACGGGGTGCCTCCAGTGTGCAAGCGCATGGCTGCCCGGACAGCACATGCAGTGATGACGCTGGCAGCGTGCTGCGGCCATGGGCGGCGCGCTGGAGCGCAGTCAGCTTGGAGAGCTTCAGGGCTTGGAGTGAACACTGGGGCGGCTCTCATACATGGGGCGCCTCCCTCTCGTGCATGTGTTTGCCTAGACATTCAGGGGCTGGTCAGGTGATGCTCGCTGAGCGCGTTGCCTGTGCATTGGAACACAGCCGGTGTGGGCAGCAGTCCTGCATTTCTTTGCACGGAGCGCCTGAATTGACGTCCATGTTTGTGCGCGCACACGCACCACTGCCTGTCTGTAGAACTTGAGCAGCATGAGAAAGTAGGGCAAATTTCCGGCGCGCTTGATAGATTTGGGACTCTCGGCCTGGCTGTTGTATTCAAGTTTTAAGTACTACTTGCAGCAGAGCCTGTTGACCTGCCTGGTTCTACCGCTTGGGCAGGTGGCTGCAATGAGAGCGCAAGCATAGGGCGCCTCCAGCACACAACCGATCAGGCTATTAAGGGCTGGGGAACGTCTTCAGCCCCTAGCTGCGTGCCCCAGCAGCCAGCCTGACGCATGGCATGCGCATGCGCGTCGGCGCAACTTGCGGTCTCTCCAAGTGTCTCTCAAAGTCTCGGATGCAAGTGAAATGTCCCCGCCAGCTGAGCAGGGGTTACCGGCTGAGTAGGGGTTACAGGGCTGCAGCCTTGGACGATAAAAAGACTGGTCAATTTTTTGCACTCTATTTACTTGGAGTGACTAGAGTGCGGCTGCAGCGTCTTGTGGAAAAGTTTGAGGCTAAATTTCTTCAGTCTCAGCCAGCAACCCCGCTTGCGCACCTTGCTAGGCGCACAGAGTGCCTCGTTGCTGTAAACAACACCTCACGCTGCTCTGCTCTACCAGACAGGCTCCTGGCGCATGGCGAGCCTGGACAGCCTGTCTGACGAGCTGCTCGCAGACATCCTGAGCCGCGTGCCACAGCAGCAGACGCTGATCAGCCTGCCGCGCGTATGCAGGTGGGTGAGTGCTGCAAATTGTGCTGGCGTGATACAGGCTATGTACTTGTCCTCAACTCAGACCAGCGCCACCTTAGCCCAGCAGCTGGCAAAGTTTCCAGGGCGCAGGCGGTTCCGCGAAGTCTTGTTGGAGCCAACAAAGGTCTGGGAGCGCTTGGAAGACGGTTTTGCAGCGGCGTTCTGGCGCCCCGAAGGTCCGACAAGATGTTATGGATGCGCGTCCTTGTCCTTGTCTTGGTATGTTCATCCACTCACTGAAGTATGCACTCCACAGGCAAAGGCAGAGGTATGAACTTCAAGACGCGCCTTGTGAAGCTCGAGAAGTGGCTGGCCCGTCGCTGCCGCGCAGTGAGAGCGCTGGAGTTCACGTCGATGCAGAACGTTTATAGCTCACAGACCTGGGTAAATGTGCTTGTGGTGGTGGTCGAGGCCGCGCACGCCTCCCTGCGCACCATTCATGTGTACCTCGGACAGCGGGAAGGCACCCAAAGGGCCATGCAGAAGGGCAGCGTGCTGGCGTTCTCACACGCTATCAACCAGTGCCAGTCGCTGACGCACCTGGCAATATGCTTCCTGGAAGAGCACAGCCTGTGCGCACTGGGCCTAGCGGCCCTGCCGCAGTCACTGCAACGGCTGGAGCTCTTATGTGCACCAGGATACTTGCCTGGCGCCTGTACACTTGGAGGCAGCGAGGTCAGAGTCCTGGACCTAGCGGCGCTGCGCGGCCTGCCGCATCTCACGTGTGTGGTGCTGGGGCCGCGCTTCCCGCTCACATGCTCCGTGCCAGCGGGCTTGTCGCGCTTGACCGAGCTGGAAATCACGTCCGGGAAAGGCGTGGTGTTTGAGGAGGGGCTTAGGATGCCGGGGCTGCAGAGGCTGGCGCTGATGCTAGATGGCTTGGGGAACCACGTGCGGCTTCCCGCTCTGCAGGGCCTTGCAGGCCTCACAGAACTCTTCATAAGTGCCCGTGTGCTGGTGCCAAGGGACTTGACACCTTTGCGCTTCCTGCGCAGATTCTACCTGCTTGCCAGGGGCGTGCAGGCAATGTCATGGACGCCTGTGCTGCCCTCCGTGCTGCCCACATCGCTGACACTTCTGCAGGCGACCGGGAGGCTGCAGGCCTTCCCGGAGCAAGCCCTGGCGCTGCGGCACTTGGCGTGCCTGCATGTCCATGACAACTGCTTCACTGTGCTGCCTGCGGGGATGAGTGCGCTTTCAGAGCTGCAGTACCTGTCGCTAGGCTTCCCGGAGGACTCACACCCCAATAACCACGAGTCGATGCCCATTCTAGATACTGTTGCCCTTGGCGATCTGTCAGCCTTTCCCTGCATGAAGTCCCTTCGATTCTACAATTGCCAGGTTGCACTCTCACAGGACTTTGGTGTGCGGCACCATGCAGGCCTGATCGGAGTGTGGTTTTTTCGTGCGCAGCCGTGTCGGGGGTCAAGTGCTGTGGCTCTCTTGGCATTGCACCGGCAGCTGCTAGGGTCAATGGACTGGGGTGTGCAGCGCAATGCGGGCTGCCCGGAGGACTGGGTCAGGTTGATTGACGAGTATGCCTGAATGCGCATGTGAGCAGCATCGCTGAGCTGTTGGTGTGAGCCAAAGCAACAGGGGCACTGCATTTATGCAGTGCTGCTTTTGTGCTGTGAAGCATCCTCTTGTGACGGGTACACTGTTGCATGCGAGCGTGCCGCATGTGTGCATGTAAGACACTTCTGTGCTTTGTGTAAAGCACACACTTGCAGCTTGTCCATACACATCTGTTTCATGGAATTGTGCCATTACCTGGAACCAGATGTGAAGCTTTTGGGATGTGAAGCTTTTGGAATGATGATGCACGTCCTGCCCTGCAGTGCCCAGCATCCACATGAAATGAATGAATGAATGAATGAATGAAATGAATGAATGAAAGGCCCTTTGGTTGCGCGCGCCTTTCGCCGCACCCAGGGCGTATCTGGTTACAGCCTGTTTCAGCCAACTGCTGCATGCATGTCAATCAGGAGCAGAAACCTATTTGCCAGAGACTTTGTGCTCATGCGAGCGCGGCCTGTCCTCTTTTGTGATGGCATGCTGTGGTGATGCAGACGATACTGTGACCATGGGTCGCAGCTGCTGCATCAAAGTATTCAAAGGTGTCTTTGACCTGTGGACTGCTTCAACCGTCCTCTCAAGTCTTCTAGCTGCCTCCTGTCAAGCCGCGTGGCAGGTTTGCATTGAGAGCGCTGCAGGGCTGTACTGACAGCCCCATGGCAGCTGCCGAGCTTGCACTGCCTGGCCGCTCTGCGCGCGGCACGCATCTACAGAAAAGGCGTGTGTCTGGAGGACATGGATCGTGACTGGGCAGGTAGGCAGCCATGAGATGCACACAGCTTCTCCCATGCACTGGACCAGCCCACCCAGAAGCAGGGTAAAATTAGCCCTGTACGCATCATAGCGCTGCTCGATGTCTGGCAGAGTCTGGCAGACTACTTGAGGCAGGTACAGCCTCAGCCTAGTCCCAGCTGTCACACTTGCGCAGAGTGCCCGAGTGCGCAGCGCAGACCTCTCTCTGCGCCAGCTCAGCCTGCCGGACAATAACCTGGTCGCTATCTATGGCGAGCCTGGACAGCTTGTCGGACGAGCTGCTCGCAGACGTGCTGAGCCGCGTGCCACAGAAGCAGACGCTGACCAGCCTGCCGCTCGTATGCAGGTTGGTGAGTGCTGCAGGTTGAACTGACACGTAAGCCTGTACTTGTACTCAACTCAGACCAGCAGCTGATGAAGATATAGAGGCGCAGGCGGTTCCGCGAAGTCTTGTTAAAGCCAACCAAGGTCTGGGAGCGCTTGGATGACGGTTTTGCAGCGGCGTTCTGGCGCCCTGAAGGTCTGTTACTATTATACATCTGTGTTCTTGTCCATGTCTTTGGTACATTCAAGCGGTCACCAGTCACCAACGTATGCTACACAGGCACAGGCAGGGGCATGAACTTCAAGACGCGCCTGGCGAAGCTGGAAAGGTGGCTGGCCTGTCGCTGCCGCGCGGTGAGAGCACTGGAGATTACGTCGATGGATAACGTGTACAGCTCGCAGACCTGGGCGAACGTGCTTGCGGTGGTGGTTGAGGCTACGCACGCCGCCCTGCGCACCATTGACGTGTACCTAGGACAGCGAGGAGGCACCCAAGTGGCTTTGCAAAAGGGCAGCGTGCTGGCGTTCTCACACGCTATCAACCAGTGCCAGTCGCTGACGCACCTGAAAATATGCTTCTTAGAAGGGTACAGCCTGTGCGCACTGGACCTGGCGGCCCTGCCGCAGTCCCTGCAAGGGCTGGAGCTTTTTTGTGCACCAGGACACTTGCCTGGCGCCCGTCAGTTTGGAACTGATGAGGTCAAAGTCCTGGACCTAGCGGTGTTGCGCGGTCTGCCGCATCTCACAAGTGTGGTGCTGGGGCCGCGTTTTCCGCTCACGTGCTCCGTACCAGCGGGCTTGTCGCGCTTGACCGAGCTGGAGATCAACTCCTGGAGGGGCCTGGGTTTTGAGGTGGGGCTGGGGATGCCGGGGCTGCAGAGGCTGAGGCTGGTGTCACACAGCTTACAGAACCATGTGCAGCTTCCCGCTCTGCAGGGGCTTCTGGGCCTCACTGAGCTCTGTGTGAATGATCGCGTGCTGGTGCCAAGGGACTTGACACCTTTGCGCTTCCTGAGCAAATTTTGCCACTTTGCCTGGGGCGAGCAGGCACTGACATGGACGCCTGTGCTGCCCCAGTCGCTGACAGTTCTGCAGGCAACCGGGAGGCTGCAGGCATTTCCGGAGCAAGCCCTGGCGCTTCAGCAGTTGGCATACCTGCATCTCTCTGACAACTGCTTCACTGCACTGCCTGCGGGGATCACTGCGCTGTCAAAGCTGCAATACCTGACGCTAGGCTTCCCGGAGGACTCACACCCTGATAACGGTGACCCGCGCATGCGCATTCTGGATGCTGTCGCCCTTGGCGACCTGTCCGCGTTTCCCTGCATGACGACCCTCATCTTCTTCAACTGCCAAGTCGCACTCCCTCACAACTTTGGTGTGCGGCGCCATGCGCGCCTGGAGAAAGTGTTGTTTGACTGCGCGCAGCCGTGCCGGGGGTTGAGTCTTGCAGCGCTCCTGGCACTGCACCAGCCGCTGGTAGGGTCAGGGCGCTGAGGATGTGAGCGCTGAGGGCTGCGCGGATGACTGCATCAGGGCATTTGATGAGTATGCCTGATTGCGCATGTGAGCGGCAGCGCTGAGCTGGTGGTGTGAGCGATGCACCCAAGGGCAATGCGTTTATGCAGCGCTGCTGTCGTGCTGTGAAGCATGCCCTTATGCGGTGGACACTGTTGCATGAGTGCGCATGCTGCATGCATGACATTCATGTGCTTTGAAGCAAAAACACACTTGCAGCTTGCCGCTTTATCTTTCTTTCACGCCTGTTAGTTTTGTTGTGGTGCCATCGCCTGGATCATTTGCTGTGACGCTTTATGGGATGAGGCTGCACATCCTGCCCTGCAGAGCCTGGCATCCACTGCATGCTGCATACATGTTGCATGAGGAGGAGCTTGCCTGCCAGAGGCTTTGTGCTCATGTACCAGCACGGTCTGTCCACTTTACCATTGGCATGCTGAGGTGATGGAGAAAGTACTATGCTATGGATCCGCAGCTGCCACGGTGTCACACTGCAGAAGTGTGTTGTTCACCCAATGACTGCTCAACTTATCTTCTCAAGCGGTCTAGCTGCATTCTGTCAAGCCGCATGGTAGGTATGCACTGAGAGCGCATGCATACACAGGCTTCCAAAGTATGTGCATGCAGACAAGTGTCTGTAAAGTATGCTGACAAATTAACAATCCACACAGCTGCTTGCTGCGCTCGGTCCAGGCGCGCAAACCAGCCGGCCTGGACTTGCGGATGGCCCCCAGAAGCAGGGTAGTAGCCCTGTACATTTCAAAGCTCAAGCTGACGCCTGCTCCAGTCTGGCTGCGCTGGTACAGCTATCATCCAGTCCCAGCCAGCACATCAGGGTCCAGGTGCTTTCGCACTGTGCAATTGGTGCACAGAGTGCATGAGTGCACAGCGCAAAAGTCGCGCTGCGCAAGCTCAGCCTGTCGAACCACATCTCAGTCACATGGCGAGCCTGGACAGCTTGTCGGACGAGCTGCTCGCAGAGGTCCTGAGCCGCGTGCCACAAAAGCAGACGCTGACCAGCCTGCCGCGCGTGTGCAGGTGTTCAAGTACTTGTGCTCACCTAGTGCTGCAGGTTGTACTGGCGTGTGAGCCTGTACTTGTGCTCAGCTCAGACCAGCTGCTGGTGAAGTTTCCAGGGGCGCAGGCAGTTCCGCGACGTCCTATTGGAGCCGATCAAGGTCTGGGAGCGCTTGGACAACGGTTTTGCAGCGGCGTTCTGGCGCCCGGAAGGTCTGTTGTGGACCCACGTCCCTATCATTGTCTTGGTGCGTTCAACAACATTTCACCGTTGTGCGCGCTCCACAGGCACAGGCAGAGGTATGAACCTCAAGACGCGCATAGCAAAGCTGGAGAAGTGGCTGGCCCGTCGCTGCTGCGCAGTGAGAGCGCTGGAGTTCACGTCGACAGATAACGTGTACAGCTCGCAGACCTGGGTCAACGTGCTTGCGGTGGTAGTTGAGGCTACGCACGCCTCCCTGCGCACCATTGACGTGTACCTAGGACAGCGGAAAGGCACCCAAGTGGCTTTGCAGAAGGGCAGCGTGCTGGTGCTCTCACGCGCTATCGACCAGTGCCAGTCGCTGACGCACCTGACAATATGCTTTTTGGAAGAGCACAGCCTGTGCGCACTGGGCCTGGCGGCCCTGCCGCAGTCACTGCAACGGCTGGAGCTCTCATTTGCACGAGGATACGTGCCTGCCGCCTATCCTTTGGGAAGCAGTGCGGTCAAAGTCCTGGACCTAGCGGTGCTGCGCAGTCTGCCGCATCTCACAAGTGTGGTGCTGGGGCCGCGTTTCCCGCTCACGTGCTCCGTACCAGCGGGCTTGTCGTGCGTGACCGAGCTGAACATCAATTCCTGGAGAGGCGTGGTGTTTCAGGATGGGCTGGGGATGCCGGGGCTGCGGAGGCTGGCGCTAGTGCCACTCAGCCCACGGAACCATGTGCGGCTTCCAGCTCTGCAGGGGCTCCCGGGCCTCACTAGACTCAGCATAAATGAACGCGTGCTGGTGCCAAGGGACTTGACACCTTTGCGCCTCCTGCGCACATTCTGCCACTTTGCCTATGGCGCGCAGGCACTGGCATGGACGCCTGTGCTGCCCCAATCACTGACATTTCTGCAGGCGACCGGGAGGCTGCAGGCATTCCCGGAGCAAGCCCTGGCGCTCCAGCAGTTGGCGTACCTGCGGCTCGATCAGAAATTGCTTCACTGCGCTGCCTGTGGGGATAACACAATTGTCAAAGCTGCAACACCTAGCGTCAGGCTTCCTGAAGAACTTCGCTTATGGGCATAACCCACGCATTCTGCGCATTCTGGATGCTGTCGCCCTTGGTGACCTGTCAGCCATTCCCTGCATGACGACCCTCAGATTCACTGACTGCCAAGTCGCATTTTCAGACGACTTTGGTGTGCGGCACCATGCGCGCCTGGACAAAGTATTGCTTGACTGCGCGGAGGCCTGTCCCGGGTCAAGTGCTGCGGCTCTCTTGGCACTGCACCGGCAGCTGGTAGGGTCAGGGCACAAGGGTGTGAAGCGCAGGTTCTTGTGCTGCAGCCCGGAGGAGTGGATCAGTTTGGTTGCCGAGGAGTATGCCGCATCGTGCGCGTGAGCAGCAGCGCTGAGCTGTTGGTGAGAGCGATGCAGACAGGGGCAGTGCATTTACGCTGTGCTGCTGTCATGCCCGTGAAGAATCCCTCTATGATGGTGTGCCCCTGCATGCATGAGCATGCCACATGCCCTTCTGCAAGACTTCCAGGTGCAATCTAGCAAGCACGCACTTGCAGCTTGTACATATATCTCTCTTTTCTGCATGTGTGTTTTGTGTTGGTGCCATCCACTGTATCCATCTGATGTAGACTCCTTTCTTGAAGAGAGCGGCACGCCCTGCCCTGCAGTGCCTGGCATCCACTGCACGCTGCATGTATGTTATGTTAAATGGAGCAGACAATTGCCTGCCAGTGCTTTGCGCTCGTGTACAAATGCAGCCTGTCCACATTCCTATGGCATGCTGAGGTGATGCAGAGGATACCACTATCAATGTAGTATGCAGTAGTACTATGCTATGGGTCGCATATGACGCCGTGGCATTCTGCCAAGAAAGGCAACCGGCCCATTGATTGCTCAACCCTTCCTCTCAAGCGCTCTTACTGCTTTGTGTCAAGCCGCATGGTAAGTACGAACTGAGAACGCATGCATACACAGGCAGCCTGTTGCAGCCTGCACTGCTGCGGCGCTGCCGCTGGAGCAGTGCATGCAGACATGTGACCCACATGATGTGAGTATGTATGAGTAAAATTTGGTGGCACGTTGATCTCTTACACGGCTGCTTGCTGCGGTCGGTCCAGAGGCGCACGCAGACCAGCACTCCGCTCCAGATGGCCCACCCAGAAGCAGGGTCATTAATGTTACAACACATCTCGTCACGGCTGTTTTTGTCTACTAATGTAGTAGATCTCAACCGTCTACTAAAGTAGTAGACTGCACCGATGCGTCCTTGAAAAAGTGCCCAAACGCGAACAAGCGCACAACGCCAAGTTGTGCGCACCTCTCAGAGAGCCATTCTATGCTGCACGCTGGCTGTCAAGACAGTACTAAAGCACCCAGGTGCTTCAGCAGCTCGCCAGCCGCTCCGAAGCAGCGGCACAGGAGCATGCCAGGTCTGCGCGAGCCATGCATGGTGAACTGTGCACATGGGTCCCCCTTTTCTGGAGTGTTCGAAGGGGCTGGTGGACACCGTACTACAGTGTGCAGCAGTGCCCGCACATGGTGGCACAGACTGCCATGCGCGCCTGCGACCTTTGACGAGCTCAATCTGCTGGTGTTGTTCTTGAGCCTGCACCTCTCAAGGTGATGCAGTGCTGCACAGGCTATTACATGAGCGCGCTATGCAGTGACTGCTTTTGCAACGCTCAGTAGTGTTGACACGCACTGCTTGTGCAGGCAACGATGAGGAGAACATGGGCGTGCGTGATGATGTATGGACAAGGAGCAGCCAGTAAGGCATTGCAGTAGTGTTGACTGAGGTGAGGAGTGACGCCTAGCACAAGGCAGAGGCTGAGCTGGTAACCAAGCGCGTCACGTTTGCCGGCGAGCGGGGTCAGCAGCCAGAGCAGCAGCATTGCAAGCTGTTAATGAGGAATAGGGCTAGTTCTTCTGCTCAAGTCACAGGACACAACTGCAGCACTGTTCTGCTGTGGACCCCGCGCGCTCCGCCAGCAGTGCCGCATGGCGCTGACGAGCAAGGCGCTGGGTGCTACTGCAGGTATGGCTGAGGCGCAGCCCAGACGCGACGATGGAACTGCGCGCCCGCACTGCGTGCAGCTGTCGCCGCGCGGACAGAGCCGCGCCACTGACGGCCGTGCCGGGCGTGCCTGGTGCAGGCGCGCCCTGTGCCGCGGCATTCGAAGCTGCCGTGCGTGCTGTGCGCCCCGCGCGCCCTGCCAGCAAGGCGGCATGGCGGGGCATGGCGCTGAGTGCTACTGGGCAGCTATATGGGACGCTGGCCACGCGTGCAGGCCGCACGCCCCAAGCCGGATGCGTACGAGGCCAGGGATGAGGCTGCAACGGCGCCGCCGCACAAGAAGGCGCGCTGCGCCCAGCGCAGGCATCGGGCAGCGGCGCGCCCGCGCGCCGCGGGCGCCCGGGGGGCCGGTGCGCCCGCGTGGCGCGCGGCGGCGCCGGCGCCGGCCAGCAGCTCAGCGACACGCCCCAACGGACTCGGCTGCGCACTCGTGGCGCCCAGTGAAGGCGCGCGCAGGCTGCGAAGGCGTCGCACGCCTCTGCCGTCGCCCGGTGCAGCGCCGCCAGCGTGGGGCGCGAGCGGCTTGCGCAGCAAGGACAGGCAGGTGCGCGGTGGTCGCTGGCACGCACCTGCGCTCCTGGCACCTCCGCAGGCGCCCAGAGTAGACGCGCCCGTGCCCGCTCCGCCCCCAGTGCCACCCAGGGGCCCGGCGCAGGCGGGCCCGAGCCCGCGCCCACAGCGCATTTGCCGCCTGCAGCTGAGCTCGGTACAGGCTGCGCAAGCCGGCGCCGCGGCTGCTGCCAGTGCCTCCCGGTACTGGCCTGGGCGTGCCCGGATGGCGGCCTGGAGGTGCTCCTCCCCCACCCGGTCGCCGCAGACGGCGTGGCCGCATGTTTCGGCATCGACCGCTGTGCTGGTCTCCACTGCGGGCGCCGCCAGACGTCGCGCCGCGCGCCGGACGCCGGCCGGCATGGCGCAAGAGGCACCTGCGGCGGCCAGCGGCGCGCCCGCGCGCGCCGTGGGTGCTGGGGCACCTGCGCGGCGTCCGGCGGCGCCCGCATTGGAGACCGGCACAGCAATGAATGCCGAAACACACGGCCACGCCGTCTGCGGCGACCGGGTGCGGGAGGAGCACCTCCAGGCCGCCATCCGGGCACACCCACGACCAGCACTTCATGGAGGAGGTGCAGCCAAAACGCGATGCCGAGACTGTGTGCTTGCTCTGCGTGCAGCTGTCGCCGCGCGGACAAAGAGCCGCGCCACTGACGGTTGTGTCGAGCGTGCCTACTGCAGGCGCGCCCCGTGCCGCGGCAGCCGAAGCTCTTGCGCGTGCCGTGCGCGCCGCGCGCTTTGCCAGCGGTGCTGCATGGCGCTGACGATCGTGGGTTGTGGGTGCCATGCAGGCGCGGCGGAGGAAGGCTGGGCAAGAGGCTAAGGCTACACCGGGGGACGTCGTGCAGCTGTTGTTGCGCAGCACACAATGTCGCGCCACTGGCAGAAAAGTCTTGTGTGCCTGCAGCAGGCGCGCCCTACGCTGCGACAATTTAAGATGCTCGCGCGTGCTGTGTGCCAAGCGCGCTCTGCCAGGGGTACTGCAATTGCACTGGCGACAAGTACGCTACGTGCCATGCAGGCGCGGCAGAGGCGCAGCGGGGCAGCGCAGCGGCCGGCATGTTGGCAAGCCTTCATGCATGTGCCGCATTGGCACGCCGACAACACGCGGAGCAGCTCAGACAGAGCACAATCAGCACCCAGGTCGTTGAAGAACCAAGGTCGTTAAGAAACGCATCTGCCATCATGCAGCGTGACCATCATGCCGCAGCATTGCCAGCTTGCCGCTTCCGGGGCGATGACTGTGCAGTGCAGCGCATACATGGCGCTGGCCTTCCAATGACATGAAGTGGGAAAGGTGGAGTTCTGCTTGAAATGGTATGTGCTGGAGGCTCAGCCCGCCTGGTTGCAGCACAAGCTGCATCTGTCAGCATGTGGGCTGATGCGCAGCCATGGCAGATCACTCGCATGCGTCTCTGCATACAGCCTCAGCCCGTCTCAGCCTGAAGAATACCGTCTCTCCCTACCAAAGTTTGCACACCACCTCTGGATACATACCTCATCCTGTGCCTGGCGCATTTGGCTGCTGTGCTGCGCCAGTGCAGCCTTCATGCGCTTCAGCGTGCCAATGAGCGCCCGTGCACCAATGCAGCGACGCATTGCAGTACCGTTCATGCGTGGCGCTGAGCCTCGATCCCAAGCGTGTCAGGGGCTGACAGGTGCCTCAACAAGAGGCGTGTGGAGGCTCAACCAGCCTAACTGCAGCACGAGCTGCATCTGTCAGGACATGGGCTGATGCGCAGCCAAGGGCTAACCCGCATGTGTCTCTGTTCACACCCTCAAACCCATCTCAGCCTGGACCCATTCCATCCTCCCACGCCAGACTTTGCACACCACCTCTGACCTCATGCTACGCCAGGCGTTCCGGCTGCTGTACTGCGCCCATGCAGCGTTCATGCGCTCAGCGTCCCAACGGACGCCTGTTGCAGCGACGCAGCGACGTGTTGCAGTGCCGTGCATGCGTGGCGCTTGGCCTCAGCGCGCCGGCATCACCGCTGGCAGAGAGCACGGGGCACACTTCGCATGCAAGCATATTTGAGTCCCGTGCGCAGGCCAAGCCTGCTGCATGCACGCCTGACACAGCCGCCAGTGGCATGACCATGTCCGCGCGTGCGACAACAGCTACACGCTGTCTTGGCAGAACAGCCTTCACATTGCGCCGGCTGTGCCTTTGCCGCGCCCTTGTATTACACAGCGCCCTTGACATAAGCGCCTGCGCAACAGTAGCAGACACGCACCTCGTGAACTGCAGCGCAGGGCACACCGCTGCAGACTTGCCAAAGTGCGCTGCCGGTGGGCGCATCGGACGTCGCGCGGCAATGGCTACACACAGTCCTGGCGCGCACTCTTGGCGTTGCACACCGGCCGGGCGCGGTGCATCCCGTGGGGCCGCAGGCGGGGCGGATGGGGGTGCGCTTCCAGGCTGCAGACCTCGGCCTTGTGACCGGCCAGGCGCGCGGCAGGCGTGGGCGCGCGCAGGTCGGTCAGCAGGATGCGCCGGTCCTGCTTGCCGGTCGCCAGCGTGTGGCCGCCCCGAGCCAGCGCGCCACGCGCCCGCGGTGTAGGCACAGCTTGCGCACCAGCGTCTCCTGCGCCCGGCGCGCCGCCGTTCGGGCAGGGCGCCATGCTGCAGCGCCTGGTGGCGCAGCGCAACCCTCGGCCGCCCGCCAGCGGCCCGGACGGCAGAGCGCGCCGCGCCCGCCGCGTCCGCCGCGCGCCGCTCAGGGCCGCGGCCGCACAGCACTCCGCCGACGGGGGCTGCACCGCGTGCGCGCACTCTGCCAGAGCAGACCGGCGGCGCCAGGGGAGCCGGCCGGGGCGCGTGCGCGCGTCCGCACCCAGCGCCACGCCCGCAGTGCACTCCCGCGGCGTGCGGACAGGCGGCGGCGCCAACGGCGGACCCGCGCAGGGCCCTGCGCGGGTCCTTTAGCCAGGCGCCGGCGCCGGCGCTGGGCACGCCCCACATGCGCAGCGCACCCCGGGCGCCTCCACGAAGCATGCCGCCGCTGCGGGGTGTGCAGTGCGGCGCGCGGCCATGCACCGCGACGCGCACCGCAGCTGCACACCACGGCCGCGTCATAGATGCGCGCGGCGCCTTGTTGGTTCCGACTGCCAGGTAGTCGCCGCGCTGCGTACACGCCACCGTGCACACCGCGCGTCCTTCAGCGCGGCCAGCGACTCCACCTGCGCGCCAGGGCATGGCTGCAGGGCGCGCTGGCAAGGTGCGAGCCACGCCGCCAGCCCGCCAGCCCCTTCGGCAGCCGCACACCCCACGCGCCGGACACCAGCAGGCGCAGCAGCCCCCACGCGCCCTCTACTGCAGCAACGCACGCGCTGGGCGCGTGAGCACAGCCTGACCGCGAGCGCGGACGCGGCCGCCATGACCTCGAGCGCCGCCTGCATAGCACCCAGCGCTCGTGCTGTCAGCGCCTTCAGAGCTCCAACAGCAGAGCGCGCGGGGTGCACGGCGCCCAACATGACCGCCAAGTGGCGTGCAAAGCACCCAAAGCCCTTGCCATCAGCTCCCAGGCAAGCACCACTGGTACAGCGCGCAGGCTCCACAGCAGAGTCCTGCTGCTATAGCTTCCCATGACTCGGCCGAGCGAGCAGCCCAAGCCTCACTAGTTGCTTGCGCTGCTGCACGCCCCGCTCACCAGCAAACATGTTGCGCTTACAAGTCAGCGCAGCTGATACCTCACGCCAAGCGTCATTCCTTGCCTCAGTGTCAGCAGCACAGCTGCTGTTACAGAGGCACAGCTCCGCGCTGCTTTGATTGGTGCTCCTTGTGGGAAGTCGACCACAACAGGGCAATCATGATGAGTTGCACCAGCCGGTGTTCCGCCTCAGAGCCTGCACAAGCAGTGAACTGTAGTCAGCAAGACAAAGAACGGACGTAGAGTGTACTTACTCTCGCTTGTTAAGCGCTAGCGCTGTGCCACCTGAGGACATGTCGAGAGGACATGACACGCGGAGCTCGTCAATGGTCGCAGGCGCTGATGGCAGTCTGTGCCACCATGTGCGGGCACTGCTGCACACTGTAGTACGGTGTCCACCAGCCCCTTCGAACACTCCAGAAAAGGGGGACCCATGTGCACAGTTCACCATGCATGGCTCGCGCAGACCTGGCATGCTCCTGTGCCGCTGCTTCGGAGCGGCTGGCGAGCTGCTGAAGCACCTGGGTGCTTTGTACTGTCTTGACAGCCAGCGTGCAGCATAGAATGGCTAGCTGAGAGGTGCGCACAACTTGGCGTTGTGCGCTTGTTCGCGTTTGGGCACTTTTTCAAGGACGCATCGGTGCAGTCTACTACTTTAGGAGACGGTTGAGATCTACTACATTAGTAGACAAAAGCTGTCAACATTAACTGTATAACAATAGCCCTGTACGTCTAAAAGCAGCCAAGTCCTGACATCATCCAGTCCCAGCCAGAACACCTGTGTCCTGGCAATTGCGCACTGTGCAGTTGGTGCTTAGAGTGCCAGAGTGCACAGCGTAGAAGTCGCGCTGCGCCAGCTCAGCCTCTCGAACGACAACTCAGTCGCATGCCAAGCCTGGCCTGCTTGTCAGACGAGCTGCTCGCAGAGGTCCTGAGACGCGTGCCACAAGAGCAGACGCTGACCAGCCTGCCGCGCGTATGCAGGTAATTGAGTGCTGCAGGTTGTACTGGCATGTAAGCCTGTGCTTGTATTCAACTCAGATCAGAAGCTGACGAAGGCTCCTGAGGCGCAGGCGGTTCCGCGACGTCTTGTTGGAGCCGACCAAGGTCTGGGAGCGCTTGGGCAATGGTTTTGCCGCGGCCTTCTGGCGCCCTGAAGGTTTGTAAATGTTTTCTGGGTGCACATCCTTGTCCTTGACTTGGTGCAGTCACCCTGTAACCGGTGTGCGCGCTCCACAGGCAGAGGCAGTGGCATGAACTTCAAGACGCGTCTGGCGAAGTTGGAAAGGTGGCTGGCCCGTCGCTGCCGCGCAGTGAAAGCGCTGGAGTTTACGTCCTTGGAGAACGTGTACAGCTCTCAGACCTGGGTAAATGTACTTGTGGGGGTGGGTGAGGCTACGCACGCCTCCCTGCGCACCATTCACGTGTTCCTAGGACAGCAGGAAAGCACCCGAGTGGCCAAGCAGACGGGCACCGTGCTGGCGTTCTCACACGCTGTTGGCCAGTGCCAGTCGCTGACGCACCTGACCATATGCCTTTTGGAAGAGCACAGCCTGTATGCACTGGGCCGGACGGCCCTGCCGCAGTTGCTGCAACGGCTGGAGCTCATATGTGCACCAGGATGCTTGCCTGTCGCCCGTCACTTTGACCTCAGCGAGGTCAGAGTCTTGGACCTAGCGTTGCTGCGCGGCCTGCCGCATCTCACGAGTGTGGTGCTGGGGCCGCACTTCCCGCTCACGTGCTCCATGCCAGCCGGCTTGTCGCGCTTGACCGAGCTGGACATCAATTCCTGGGAGGCGTGGTGTTTCAGCAGGGGCTGGGGATGCCAGGGCTGCAGAGGCTGGCGCTAGTGCTACACAGCGTACGGACCCATGCGCAGCTTCCCGCTCTGCAGGGGCTCTCTGGCCTCACTATGCTTCTTGTGAACGACCGCGTACTGGTGCCAAGGGACTTGACACCTTTGCGCCTCCTGCGCGAGTTCTACCAGCTTGCCCGGGGCGCGCACACGTTGCCATGGACGCCTGTGCTGCCCGAGGCACTGACAGTTCTGCAGGTGACCGGGGGGCTGAAGGCCTTCCCTAAGCAAGTTTTGCCGCTTTGGCAGTTGGCGTACCTAGACCTCTCTAACAACCACTTCTCGGCGCTGCCTGCGGGGATGACTGCGCTGTTCAACCTGCAGTACCTGGCGTTGGGCTTCCCGAGGTTAATCGCTGAAGAGAATGACTTGCGCACTCTGGATGCTGTCGCGCTTGGCGACCTGTCAGCCTTTCCCTGCATGACGACCCTCAGGTTCTCTGACTGCCAAGTCGCACTTCCTCACAACTTTGGTGTGCGCCACCATGCGCGCCTGGACAAAGTCTTGTTTGACTGCGCGCAGCCATGTCGGGGGCCGAGTGCTGCGGCTCTTCTGGCATTGCACAGGCAGCTCTTAAGGTCAGGGCACAGGGGTGTGGAGTGCAGTTTTTTGGGCGGAACCCCCTTGGAGGTGTGGGTCAGGTGGGTCAACGAGAATGCCTGATTGTGCATGTAAGCAGCAGCGCTGAGCTGTTGGTGAGAGCGATGCAGACAGGGGAAATGCGTTTACGCAGCGCTGCTGACTTGCTGTGAAGCATCCCTTTGCGAGTGACGCTGTTGCATGCCTGAGCACGCCACATGCTTGCATGCAAGATGCTCGTATGCTATGTAGCAAGAGCACACTTGCAGCTTGCCCAGACATTTCTCTTTCATGCCTGTGTCGCTTGTGTTGGTGCCATTCACTGGAAGCTTTGTTCTGCAGTTCTGCTGTGAAATCTCTCTAGATTAGGCCTTGCCGTAAACTTGTTGCTGTAACTTGTTTCTATTGAGGCTGTGACGCCCTGCTCTGCAGTGCCTGGCAAGCACTGCATGCTGCGTGCATGCCATTGGCGGAGGAGTGGTCACTTGTCTGCCAAGTGTTCTGCGCACATGTACCAGCGCGGCCTGTCCACCTCCACATTGGCGTGCTGTGGTGGTGCAAAGGATACAACGCTATGGGTGGCAGCTACTACGTAAAATGCGCATATATGTCGGTGATCTGTTGACATCTGTTGACTGCTTAATCCATTTGCTGAAGTACTCTAGCTGCCTTCTGTCAAGCATGCGAACAGCATGCCAAATGGCAGGTTTGGACTGTGAGCGCTGCGGGGGTGCACCGAAGGCGCACCGAAGGCGCCGTAGTAGCTGCTGGGCTAGCACTGCCCGGCCGCTCTGCATGCGACACCCATGTGCAGCTACGGGGAATGTCTGAGGACGCAAATTATTGGGCAGATAAGCAGCCATGTAGTGCATAAACAGTTTGCCTGTTGCGGCCTGCACTGCTGCAGCAATGCATCTGGCGCATTTGCATGCAGACGAGTATCAGGACAATACGTTGGCACGTGAACAGGTCACATAGCTGCTTGCTGCGGTCAGATGCGCACGCAAACCACTTGCGCCACCCACTTTGATCCTCGCCGAGATGTACATGGCACCCGAGGGCCACCAAGTGGTCCACCCAGGGTAACAGCCTTGTACGTTCAAAGTTCAGCTGTGTCGGGAAATCGCTGATAATTCATTTATCTGCCTCCAGTCTGGCAGAGGCTGTGATCTCGTCCCAGCCCGCACACCGGGGCCCCGGTGCTTGCGCACCGTGCAGTCGGTGACACAGAGTGCCTAAGCGCACGACGCAGACCTCGCGCTGCGCCAGCGCAGCCCGTGAGACGGCAACCTGTTCGCATGGCGAGCCTGGACAGCTTGTCAGACGAGCTGCTCGTGGACATCCTGAGCCGCGTGCCACAAAAGCAGACGCTGGTCAGCCTGCCGCGCGTATGCAGGTGGGCTGGTGCTGCAGGTTGTGCTGGCGTGTGGCCGTTCCTTGTGCTCCTCTCAGGCCAGCAGCTGATGACGCTTCCAGAGACGCAGGCGGTTCCGCGACGTCCTGTTGCAGCCCACCAAGGTCTGGGAGCGCTTGGACAACGGCTTTGCTGCGGCGTTCTGGCGCCCAAAAGGTCTGCAACTTGTGTTTTTGGTCCCTCACTCTGATCTTGATGCGTTTAAAGTGTTGCTGACACGCGCGCCCCACAGGCACAGGCAGGGGCATGAACTTCAAGACGCGCCTGGCCAAGCTGGAGAAGTGGCTGGGACCGCGCTGCCGCACCACAAAGGAGCTGCACTTCACGGTGCAATACGCGACCTCGAGGGCCTGCTCGCAAAACTGGGCCAAGGTGCTGATAGCGCTGGTCGAGGCCGCGCACGTATCGCTGAGGACCATCGACGTGTGCTTCCAGATGAGATGGGACATGCCGTACATGCAGCTCTTTGTGCCGGCGGCCAGCGTGCTGGCCTTTTCCACGGCTGTCAGCCGGTGCCAGTCGCTGGCGCACCTGTCCATCGTGTTCCTCGAAAAGTACAGCCTGCGCGCGCTGGACTTGGCCGCCCTGCCGCAGTCCCTGCAGTGGCTGCAGCTGTCGTTTGACCCAGGGTGGGACTTTGATGGGGGTTCGACTATTGCGGTGCTGGTGTGGGCGGGTTCAAGGTCCTGGACCTGACAGCGCTGCGCGGCCTGCCGCACCTCGCGCGCGTGAAGCTGGGGCCGCACCTGCCGCTGGCGTGCTCCGTGCCGGCCGGGCTGTCGCGCCTGACTGAGCTGCACGTCGGAACCCGGAAGGGGCTCGGGTTTGAGGAGGGCCTGGCGCTGCCGGGGCTGCAGAAGCTCGTGATTCTCCCGCAGCGCACAGAGGCCCCCGTGCAGCTGCCCGCCCTGCAGGCGCTGCCCGGCCTCACCGAGCTGCGCGTGAACGACTGCGTGTCGCTGCCGGCCAGCCTGACGGCCTGGCGCCTGCTGCGCACTTTCAGCCTGTGCGCTGACGGCGAGCAGGGCCTGGCGGGCGTGCCAGCGCTGCCCGACACGCTGGCTGCCCTGCATGTGTGCGGGCGGCTAGGGACGTTCCCGGGGCAGGCCCTGGCCATGGGCGGGCTGGTGAGCCTGCGCCTGGAGGACAACTGCTTTGCCGCGCTGCCCGAGGCGGTGACGGCGCTGTCACAGCTGCAGAGCCTGTCGCTCGGCTTCCCGCACGACCCGGAAGCGTTCGGCTTTAACGACCTGCGGGTGCTGAATGTTGAAGCGCTGGGCGACCTGTCCGCATTCCCCTGCATGCTGGACATGTACTTTTACCGCTGCCGCGTCAGGACCACGATGTACTTGGGGGCGCGCCGCCACGCGCGCCTGCGGCGCGTGTACTTTGCTTTCGCGGAGCCCTGCCAGGGCGTGAGCGCGGAGGCGGTGCTGGCGCTGCACCGGCAGCTGAAGGCCGACCAGCGCGAGGGTGTGGTGCGCTCTTGCGGTGGCAGGGTGGAACATTGGAACACGTTGACTGACTGGTACGGGTACCTCTCCCTGTGAGCAGGGGCGCTGCGTCCGTTTAGTGCGAGCGGCGTGTCCGTGAACACTGGGTTGCCGCGCTGTTGTCGTTGTCAAGCTGCGAAGCACCCTCCTTATGTGCATCAGCTGTTGCGTTTCTGAGCTCGCTGCACGCCTGCCTGGCGCGGCAGGTCTTGCATGCGTACATACATGCACCCCTGCATGCGCTCATCCTTTGCTTTTGATATCATGTGCTCTTACCTGCACGCTAGCTTGCAAGTTGCCATGCAGTCCTAGGCTTGTAGATAGGCATTTGCGAGCTCATCTGGCCAAATTTTTTCAAGGGTCTTTGGGATGAAGCTCCCACGCTCGAAAATGGGTTTGCTGGCCTGCCTTCGCATAAACTTGCTAAGACCAGCGACCAAAGTCATATACATCTTGCGAAGACCAGCGACCAAAATTATATGCGTCTTAACAGGCCTCACACTACGTACACCCGTTACGTAAATGTGCCGGGTTTGCATGCTGCTCTTCTACAGGAATGCATGCAAGCCGTGCTGCTATCTTGTGTTGACAGATGCTGCCTTATGCCCCGCGTGCAATGGCCACCTGGTGGCAAGATTCAAACTGTAGGGTTCCAACAGCGACCCTACTAATGCAACTTTTTTTCAACCAGCTGGAATTGCGAGCGCTCAACACCTCCTTTCACCGTGCCATCTGAGTACTGTTGCCTGGTGTTATACGCTGCCGTTTTTACACTTCGCGCCTGTCTTTCGCTTCAGCATTCACTGCAGGCCTGTGGAGCAGGCCTTGCGCATTGCAGGTGCGGACTAGCTTTCTGTAGGGTGCAGGTCGTTTGTTGAGACCGCGAGGGGTCCTTGCTTACGTGCTCAAGGCAAGCAGGCATGCTTGCACTTGAAGTGCTGCATAGCAGCTTCGCACTCTTCCCCCTGCACGCACTGCAGTATTTGGGACAGGTGCGCTGCAGCACAACAGCCGCTCTCGCGTCAGCAGTGCGGGGTAGGCGCGCAGGCATGCAGCTGCCCCTGCTGGCGCTGGCGGTCGCGCTGCTCGCGGGCAGCGCTTCCGCCGGTCTTGGAGATGATATCAGGTCGTCCTTCAGCGACCTGGGGAGCGAGATAGCCACTATCGCGGACGTTGCCGCCAACGGCACCATCCAGGCTCTGCAGACAACCAGTGCGCCACTCTGTTGATGCGAGGGAAGCCGTCTGGGCCGTGTAGCACTGTCCCCTTTACTCTTGGGCAGCAGCGGCACACTGTCTGCATACACGCAAGAGAGCTCCATAGCAGCAGAGACTTGGGAACGCCGCGGCGCCGCCGCGCGGCACAAGGCAGAGGGCGACCGCGGTGCAGGCATGCGAGCGGGCTTGCGAGCGCTGTCCTGTGTCCACTTGCGGGGACAGAGGCGAGTCAGCCTGCTCCACGCAGGCCAGGCGCTGAGCACGGTGGCGCACAAGGCTGGCGACCTGGTGGACCGGGCGAGCCGGCGCGTGCAGACCGTGGAGCACACGGTCCAGGTGAGCCGGCCCGCGCGTCACTGTGCCTGGCTGGTGGCCCTGTGGGTGGGGCGAGCAGCCGCGACCAGACTGTGGAACATGCAAGTTCCTTTGTGAGCTGGCACGCCTCTTGTGTGCACCGGCTGGTGGCCTGGGTGGACCGCCAGTGTCTGCGCGTCCAGGCCGTGGGGCACGCGGGCCGGGTGAGCTGGCACACTGGGAGTCCCCTCCTTGGCCAGTGACCTGATGGTTGGGCGAAGAGGCGTGTGCAGACAATGGTGCACGCGACTCAGGTCAGCTGGGGCCCCTACGATCAGACCTGGCACGCCGCGCAGGCCCATCTCGGGTCCAGCAGCAGCCGGGGTGCCCGGGAGCTCCTGCTATTTGGGCAAGCCGTCTTTGATTTGCGACAGCTGCCACAAACAAGCGACCAAGGCTCCGATTTGTTGGGACACTTGGGTCTCCACCAGCTCATGCATGTGGCTGCGCAGGTGTATATCTGCGCGTGGCGTGCACTTTAGCAGCAAGGACCATCCGTCCTTGCTACGCTAGTCACGCATCTTGCCACTGCGCAGCCATCTGCGCATGCACAGCAGTGGCCTCTCATACGTGTGACCGCCTGCTGCGGCGCCAGGGCGCGGCCGACGCGACCTCCCAGACCCTGGTCGAGTTCAAGGACTCCGCGCTGCACTCGCTGGACGGCAGCGTCCGCGACGTGCAGGCGCGCCCAACGTGCCTGAGCCCTGCCTGCGGTTCTGGATCTGCCGGATGACGAGCATGCCACTGCCCAGCTTCCCATCAATACTGAATGCTGCAGCACTCGGTGCTGCGTTCAGCGAGCGGGGCATGACAGCCGCTTCTGACACCGCGCGCCGTCGCCTCGCAGAGCACGGCCAAGCGCGCGGCCGGCACCGTGGATGTGGCGTCGCCGGGCGTGGCGGGCGCTGTGAGCTACGGCGGAGCGGCGCCCGCGCCCGCGCCCAGATACGCTGCCGCGCCCGCGTCCTTCGCGCCCAAGGTGCGCCCTGCGGCCCCTGGCACTCCTGTTAACACCCGCGCCCGCGCCCACAGTTGCTGCTGCGCCCGCATCCTCATAACTTCGCGCCTTGGGGCGTCTTTGGCTCCTGCGAGCGTCCGGGAGCGTACAGCGCTGAGACCAAAGCGTCATGATTTGTCCAAGTAGTGATCACGGCATGTCTGCTTAGCCCTGCCATGAAGGTGCAATCTCAGGGCTGCGCAAAGCGGTCGGTGATGGGCGCCCCGCCTCCAGCCACAGCCATGCCTGCGATGGCGCGCCCTGCAGCCCAAACGCATTCAGCGTGACACCAGCTAGGCCAGCATCGCAGATTCAATCTGCCGCGCTCCGCGGCTTGAGTGCATGCAAAAGCCTCTCAGCGCGTACGCTCAGGCAGTTTAAGCATACCTCAAAGTACAGGTAGCTTAGGCTTTACAGCGGCGCGCGCAGGTGGGCGTGGACGCCACGGACCCCTTCTCGCTGACGGAGGCGCTCGAATCGTCGCCGCGTGACTTCGCGGGCGCGTCCGACAGCATCCTGGTGGCGACCGCGCACGGCGCCGGCGGCGCCGTGTCCGAGGCCATGGCCTTCCTGCTGAGCAACGAGACCAACGCCAACGCGACCGACGACGCGCGCGCCCGGGCCGCCCGGGATGCGCCGCGCTGCCCGGGCTGCAGCGCGCTGCCTGAGCGCATCCGGCAGGCCTGCTTCCTGCACAGGCGCAGCGGCCTGTCACCGACGTGCTGGAGTGACGCGCACCGCGCGGGTAGCCTGGCGGGATGCACTTGACAGCGGCGCCGCAGCAGTGAACAAGGCTACGAGCCTGATGTTGCGTGCGCAAACACAGCGCGCCCCGTCACGCACTGGGACTACTCGGTCGCTGCGTAAGCTGAGAAGGTGGCGCGCTGCGGCGGGGTGGCGCACAGGCAGCGCTTGACCTACCCCACCCCTCCCATCGTACCCTAACCCCGATCTGGATGGTGACGCGCTGCGGCGGGCGCGCAGGCGGCGCTCGGCCTCGCGGAGGCATTTGCGACGGCGATGCTGACGGCGCAGAATGCGACGGTGGCCGGCGCCGGCGCGGCCAACGCGTCCACCGTCGCGGACGTCTTCGTAGCCGGATTGCAGGATGCTGCCCTCCCCTGCATCGAGGCGCACCGCCCAACTGCGTCCAGGGGATCTGAGGCGTGGTTCACGTGCGGCCCCCCCGCTGCCCTCCCTGAGTTGTATGGATGGTGGCAGGTTTTCAGCCCGAGGCTGTCATGATTAGTGGCACATGCCCGGCTGTTGGACTGTGGTGCTCTTCTGCCGTGTCGGCAAAGTGCTCGCGTCAGTGCGTATCAAGACTGCCGTGCTTGGTAGGCCTGACATGCCTGTCGGAAGGCCGCGCTGGCCTGTGCAGTGGCAGGGCGGCTGTGCATGCCCCTGGGATGTTTGTTGTGTTGTTATGTGCAGTCCTAAATGGATGACCGCAAGGTCTGCCGCACTGTAGCAGGATGATGGCGGGTATAAACAGGTCGCGCCAATACCACCGTGCGAGCGCATGCATGTGCCAGGCACCACCTGCCCCAGAGCGGCGCGCCGGGCTGCAGGTATTACGCGACGACGTGCTGCCCCACGATCGCGGCGCCGCTGCGCTACATGAGCATCATCATGCAGAGCCTGACCGACCAGGCGTGCCCCGGCCTGCCCCGCCTCGCCGACAATCAGCGCTGCTGCATCCGCCATGCTGGCAACCCTCAGTGGGCGAAGCACATGGCAAGACTGGCCTGAGCATGTCCAGGGGGGGGGGCCTGGGGCAGCCGAGAGGAAACAGCTGTCGTGCCGCGCGCAGGCCGTCGCGGGCGACTTCTTCGCGGCGCTCGGCGGCAGCTTCACGCTCGGCTCGGCTCCGGCGTTCAATCTGGCCCGCTGTCTCCAGGATCCCACCCTGGCCGCGTTTTCGTCCGCGTAGCGCCACGCCGTGGCCGCCGCTGCGGGGCCTAGCTACTACTTACGCGCGCCGGCGCCAGCTTGTGCGCCGGCGCCACTCACTGTATCCTAGCCTTTACCCTAGTTCGGGCCCTGCTGCGCGGCGCAGCGGGACGCGCCTGGCGCCCGATCCGCGCTGGCGAATTCTGCTGCTGCGCCTTTAGGCCGTCAACACATGCAGCGTGACATGCAAGCACTTGGAGTGAGTTTTGGCTCGGCAGCACTGCAAACATCGAGTGTAGGTGAGAGTGCGTTAGCCAGGGACTGTCAAGTGCCATGTAAGCTTCAGTGGATGCCTCCTGCGGTCAGGATGCTGTGTGAGTGAGAAGTAAGCAAGTATGGGCGATATAAGCTGGCAGATGCACCGATGCAGTCTGTTAAGGCATGCAAGTTGGCCGCACATGCTGTGCTCGGTTGCACAGCCAGCAGACACGTGAGCGCGCAGAGCATGGTCGCGACTGGCGGCAGCATCATGCACGCCACCTCACTTCACCCTCCGCCCGCATCCTGCCCCGGACGGGATAATAAGGCAGTCAAGCACAAAGTCGAGGAGCAGCAGACTCTACAGGCAGCGCAGCGCTAGGGCTCGTCCGCCGCGAGGCGCCTCAGCGCGCTCGCCATCGCGCCGACCGCCTCGCTGTCAGAGTCCTCGTCGTCGGGCTCCGGCCGGCCGTTTGCCGCTGCGCCGCCGGCCAGCGCGGCCAGCAGGCCGCCCTGGTCGGGGTACAGGCGCCTGAACAGGCGGTCCGCGCCCGCGACAGCCGCCGCGCAGCCAATGTGGCCGTCCGGCGGGCCGCACACTGCGACGTTGGCGGGCGCCGCGGAGCTTGCTGCGAGGCAGCGAGCTTGGGTCAGACTCCGCGCGCGCTCCGCTTGTACCCTGTTCCATCGTGTAACTTGCACGACTGCTGCCGCTGCATCTTTGAAACACGCGCTTTGTGCGCAGCGCAACCGCGTGGCAGGTATGACCTCTTTGCACACCATGCTGCATGGAAGCATGTGCGGCGGCGGGGCGCGCCGGTGTCGGCCGCTGGCCCGTCCTGGCAGTAGAACACGCTCAGGAGCGCCGCGGGGCGAGGGTCGTAGGGCGCTGCGCAGGGTCCTGTCCCGCCGGCAGGCCGCGCAGGCCGCACTAGCGCCGCCACGGCGGGGCGCAGGTCGTGCGCGGCGCTGGCGCCGCTGCTGAGCGTCGACAGGTACAGCAGGTACCTGGCCCACAGGCGCCCGCGCAGTTGCTGCACGTGCCGTCCAGACACACACAGCGTTTGCCCAGCCTAGAAGCTGAGCCGTAAAGGTAGGTGACCCGCAGCACTATTTGCACGCTGTATAGTTACCTGCAAAGAACTCCCTCATAAATGCGACAGCGTATGCGGACGTGGAGATGCTTTCCGCCCCGACAAAGAACACGCTCTGGACCAACAACTGGCACGACGGCGTTCAGGAACAAGAGCGCATGGAATGAGCCAGGCAGCCTCCGTGTGCGCGCGCTGTGATGCAAGCAAGATGAGGTGACCGCGCGACGTCCACATGGCAGGAACAACACTGCCGCCCGCAGTGCAGCATAGGGGACACGCTCGTCCAGACCGGAGCACCGCCGCTGGCGCAGCCCAGAGGGGCCTGTGTACGATGCCCGTCGCCAGCTGGCAGCTCAACAGCGTGCTCAGCCACTGTCACCCACGCAGCGCGGCCTGGCCAGGCAGTCGGGGCGGCAGGGGAGGCCGGCCGCGCGCCTGCCGGCCGGGCACGCGCTGGCGGCGGCGCCGACCTGCAGCGCGCGCACCGCCGCCGCGTTGGCGCCGCCCAGCGCGCGCGGCGGGACAGTGACCGTCACCTGCCGCGCGCGCGCCCGCGACGTCTCACTGGAGCGCCTTACCAGGCGCCTGCATGCGAGCAGTGCGCTCCGCTGACTTCCTCCCGCCTGGCGCCGCCCAGCAGCAAATCGGGCGACGCAGCTGAGCGAGACCTGCGGACCGCCTCCATCCGCCTGCACACCAGCCCGGCGAGCAGGCGCGTGGCGCGGGCGGTCGGCCTGCCGCCCCCAGCCGATGCCGTGGTTCTGACCAATGCTTTGGGACGGCACCCAGCTGCATGGGGTCAAGAGGCTGCATGGGGTCACCACTCCTGAACGTGACCTGACGCACACGCGTCAGGCAGGCGCGCGTCTACCCTAACCCTGACTGTAGCGCCCGGCAGGCGCGCGCCTGCGACTCGCCCTCCTGCAACGGCCCGTCGAGGACGCAGACTGCGCGCGCCAGGCGCGGCGCCGCGTGCGGCGCCCACGCGCGCGGCAGCGCGCCGCAGCCGCCCGCCAGCGCCGCGCAGGCCAGCACCTGCGCGCGCGCGCGCCTAGTCAGGCCTCAGGGCAGCGGCCCGCGCGAGGCCGGCAGCGCGACCGTTGGCCGCCGCCTCGCGCCCAGGACTTGCAGTGCGCGCGCGCCGCCACAGGCGCAGCACAGCTCTAGTTCCCGGATGCACGCCGTGCGCCCGCGGCGCCCGCGCGCTCACCTGGCCGTCGGCGGTGCGCACGCCGCAGCAGCGCCCGCCGCGGCGCGCCAGCCGCAGCGCCGCCAGCGGCCGCCGCAGCACGTACAGCGCGCCGGCGACCGCGGCCACGCGGCAGAACGCCTGCGCCAGCTCGCCCGCGCCGAACAGCGGCGCCAGCAGCGCGCTCGTGCCGGCGCCGTACCTGGCGCGCGGTGCGAGTCAGCGCCTCGCCGCAGTCAGAAATGGACATTTTTTTTCTGTTTACGCCTATATTGAAACCAATCACAATTGAGCCGTGCAGTCCTGATTGCAAACTTTCCAGTGTTCAAGTATTGGAAAAGGTTGTGTTACACCGCAAGCGACCATGTGCACGGGCCTGGCCAACGTGCACTGCCGTCCCCGCACCAAAATCCATGCTGGCGCGCCGACGGCCCGGGCACATGAGAGCAGGCGAGGCAGCATTGGTGCTCCTGCCCCGCTTGCCGCTCTGTGGCATCTCGAACTCTGTGGCATCTCGAAAGAAGGATCAGCGGGCCTGGCGCGTCCGGCGCGCACCGGCCCGCCGACTCCAGGTACAGCGCCAGCGCATCGCGGCCCTGCGCCGCGCTGAGCACGCCGCCGCCATCCCCGGCGCCGCCGCCGCCGCCCCCGGCGCTGCTGGCCCCGCTGCCCTGCGACCCCCTCGCTGGTGCGGGCGCGTGCGCGGTAGCGCCGTTCCCAGCCTCCGCGGCTGACACCGGTCGTGCCGAGCCGGGCGCTGCCCCGCCCGGCCCGCCGGCCCGGCCGCCGCTCGCAGCATCGCCGCCTGCAGGGCCGCCGTGGCCGCCGCTATCGGCAAAAGACCCTTCGTTGGGCTCCCGCGCGGGCGGCGCGGCGCCCGCGGCCGCATCTGCGGGGGTAGGAGACGCGTCCAAAGGCGCGCCGCCAGGGGTCTCCTGCTCGGCGTCGGTCATGGCGAGCGCGTACAGCACAAACTCGCGCAGGCGCGCCGACAGCCCCTGCGCCGCCAGCAGCGCCACCAGCGGCTGGCTGCCAAACTCGCCCTGCGCGCGCGCGCGCGCCTGGTGTTGCGGCCGCATGGGGTGGGCCTCCTGGCACGACGGTGTCGCCACGACGACTGCTCCACCCGAGCGTGAAAGGCCCTGGCCGCGCCAGCAGCGCGGCAACAGCAGGCGGCCGGCCTCAGGAGGACTTGCAAGCCCTGAGCGGGCCGTCGCCCGCGCGCCTGCAGGGGCCCGGCGCCGCGCAGCGCGTCCGCGGCGGCGCCCAGGAAGCGCATCAGCGCGCGCTTGTCGGCCGGGCCGAGGCTGCGGTCGCGGAAGATGTCCGCGCGCGCGGCCGGCACGCGCGCCAGGCGCCCCTCGCGCCACACGTAGCTGTGCGGCCCAGGGTAGGGTTGTGTTAGGGTTAGGCGGTCTGCAGTGGCTGGGTCTGTACTTCTGTAGTGGCGGGGCCTGCACCGACTGGGTGCAGTGCGGTCGTGGCTGGAGGTGCCCCTGCTAGACACGGAGGTCGCGCAGTGCTCTGCCCCAGGACCGGCGTGCTATTGGTGCCTCCGCACCAGGCGCTGCACGCGCCGTCGCGCCAAGCCAGCCTCCCGACCAGAGCGCAGCCATGCACCCCGGACGGCTGTGTGCTGAGCCGCCCGCTCAACACGGACTTGCTGCACATTGCCCGGATGCTCTACCTTTACCTCTCTGCCTTGTAAGGGGTACCGTGGGGTGTGTGGCAGCAGCGGCCATCATGCGCCAGCACCTTGCGCCCCATCCCGGTCGCTCGCCCACCGCATCAAAGGGAGAGGGGCGGCCGCGGGCGCCGCCGCGCGCCTGGCCTGCACGAGCTTGAACTCCAGGTAGTGCTGCGCGCCGCTGGCCAGCAGCGCCGCGATGAGCGGGTCCGCGCAGTACAGCACCTGCGCCGCCGCCGCACCCCTACCCTATAAAACTCTTACCAGGCCCGCTCTCTGGAGCTGCCACCATGCTAGTCGCCTGGAGCTGGTTACAAGCGCATATTGCACAGGTGGAGGCTAGCAGGCCGGCGCAGCAGTGTCGTTGCCCGCGCGCCGGAGCTGCCCCCCGCCGCCTCAAGGCGCCGCTCAGGGTGAGCTGCCGGGAGCGGCACAGCCACGGGTTGCTCAGCTGGCTCCGGTGCGGGCCTTGCATGGCTGCATACGAGCCCGCCCGCCTTGCGAAGCAAAAGCGTGGGCGCGTACGAGGCAGTGCGGGCCTCATGATAAGAGCAATCTAGGCGGCCTGGCGCCTGATTCTGCATGCAGGCAGGGCCGCGCCAGGCACCAGGCCGATGTTGCGGGCGCAGAGTGGGCGCAAGCAAGCCAGTGCCCAATCAGGCATGCAGCCAGGGCCGCGCCTTGGGCGCCAGGTCGACGCTGTAGGCGCGCGACGCGCCCAGGTCGGCGCCCGGGCGGCGCTCAACCTCGACGTGCGAATAGATGCTGCTGCCCCCCGCCGCCAGCTCCTCCTCCCCGCTCGGCGCATCGGCCGAAGCCATCGCTGAGAGCGTGGGCGGCCGCGCCGCGGCGGGGCTGCTCGCCGCAGCTCCGCCCGCAGCGGGCTCGCCAGGGGCGGCCGCCGGGCCGGGCGCCTCCGCGGCGGGCGCCGGCATGCCGCCGCGGGCGGCACGCGGCTGCTCTGGGGCCGCCGCTGCGCCGGCCGTCGCCTGCGGCGCCGCGGCTGCGGGCGCAGAGGCGCCGGGCGCGCCGGCGTCCGGGCGCGGCGCGCCGCCGTCGCCGGCTGGTGCGCCAGGTGCGGAGGCGCCGTGTTCGGCGCTCGCGGCGTCGGGGGCGCCGCGTGCTGCGCTGCTGGCCCACGCCAGGAAGGCGTCCAGCGCCAGGCTGGCCCAATGCGAGCCGTAGTGGTCGGCGGGGTCCAGGTGCAGCACGCGCTTGCCCGCTTTGGCAGCGCCGCTGCAAGCGAGCGCGCGTGTGAGCTTTCAGGCTGCAGCACCTGGTGTCAGGCAACAGCTGAGAAGAGTGCGGCAGTGCAAGCCCACGCCAGACTGCTGCAGACAGGTGCATGCGTGAGTCATCGTCCAGCCAGCCAGTCCATATAAGCAGACAATGATAAAGAGACATTGCTAGCGGTGCTTGAAAGGCGTACGCTGCAAGCAGGGCTTCCTGCAGGCCAGTGCCGACCACGATCAAGTCGAACTCGTGCGGCTGGATCTCCATCGTTGCCAAGCAGTGCGCAGCGCACTTGAGCAGTAGTGAGCAGTGCGTGGCGTTAACGTTCCAGACCAAGCAGGCACGTGCGCCTCGGCTGTGTATATGAACCCTCCAGGTTGCTGGATGCGTATGCCCTGCAGAAAGACAGACAGAGGTCTGCTGGGTGTCTCACGATCAATGTTGCTGAACAGTGCCTGACCGATCCTCGATTGGCTGCTCTCGTGCTGCTGGTGTGCGATGGCCGCGAGCCGGACCACCAAAAACTACTTTGAGGCGCTGGCGGGCGTCGGCAGCGACCCGGAGTCCGCGCCTGGCGAGCGCGAGGCCGCCGGCGGCGCAGGCGCTGCTGCCAACCGCGCACGGTGCGTCACCATCCCGTTGGGAAGAAAGTGTGCATGGCCGGCACGGCGCTCCAGCTGTCCCAGCGCAATGGCCAGTGTGTTCCAGCGAAAGCCAAACCGCTCTTTGGCTGTCGCTGCCGCAGGGACGCAGGCAGAGGAGCGGCAGCGAGCCAAACGGAGCTGGAGTGGGAGACCGTGCGGGGGCCGGGCAGCAGGAGGAAAGACGTGCTGCGGAGCCCACAAAACACGCAAAAAGCGCCGGCGCCGTCAGGAGGGCCCCGCGCGGCCTCTGCGTCCGCCGCAGCGCCGACGGGCTTGCCGAGCGGTGTCGCGTCGGGGCGCGCCAGCAGCAACAAGGCCGGCGCCGGCGCCGCTGCAAACGGCGCCGCGCTGCCCGAGTCCCTGCCCGGCGCCCTGCAACGCAGCGCCGGGCACGCATTGTGTGTTTATTAGGTGCCTGCTCTCCTCGAGCTGCCCCGGCGCAAAAGCTATCCTGCTTCGCGAGCGCCTGCCTGCCGCCCAGCAGCGCAGCTCCTCAGCGCCGCCAGCCGCGCCGCGCGCCCCCAGGCTGTCGGGCGATGGCGGGAAAGCGGCGGCGCCGCCGGCGCGGCCGCAGGCGCAAGCTGGTGCCGCGCGCGGCGCGGACTCTGGCGCGCGCGCGCCCGCGCTCGCCAACCCGCTGGTCTGGCTCGACCTGGAGATGACGGGTGCGTGGCCTGGCCTGGCCTGACCCTACCCCTAGCCACCCTTCTCACACGATCATGCACTTTTTTCACCCTGCTCAATGCGCCGCCGCACTAAGGAGGGACTTGTGGTCAGTTTGTGGTTGCATGGCCGAGCTGCGTCCTGCAAGCGCAGTTGAGTTTGAGTCGAAAGTCATTGCCATGCGCCACCTGGTTGCCGAACTTGGGTGCTGAAGCTGATGGGGAATGGGTGAGGACCTAGCAGCTAGGCCTTGCTTGCCATGCCCGACCCGCCCGCATCCGCTCATCAGCCAACGCAGCCGGCAGGGCTGGATCCGGACAGCGACACCATCATCGAGGTGGCGTGCCTCATCACGGACGGCGAGCTGGAGCACGTCATCGAGGCGCGCTCGTGCCCCTCTCGCCTGGCGTCTCTCGCTAGTGTCCGCCCGCTGCTCGCTCCGGGAGGAGCGCGCAGCTGCTGCAGCCGCCGCCGATAGGCACCGCAGGCGCGTCGCCGATGCGGAGGCACGCATCGCCAAGATGGAGGCGGCGCTGCAGCTCTGCATGCACCGTCGTGAGGCTGCGCCGCATGCAAGCGCCTGACCAGCCGTACCTCATGGCCTGCAAAGCACCTGGGCTGCCGGCCGTGTATGCGCGGCGCAGCGGCGCGTGCCCGCGCAGGGCCCCGAGCTGGCGATCCATCACAGCGACGCGGTGCTGGCAGCCATGAACGAGTGGAGCGAGCGGCAGCACGGCGCGAGCGGGCTCACGCAGCGCTGCCGCGAGTCCGCCGTCAGCATGCGCGACGCGGAGGACCAGGCGCGCTCCCCTGCATGCGTTCTGTGGTGCACCCCGGTCGCAAGTCGCAGAGAAGGCCACGCATGCCGCCGCTTGCTGCGGGCCGCGGCCGAGCTCTGCACCGGGAGCTGGAGCAAATGGGCGTTCCTGCGCGGAGTGCCGAGCCGAGGGGGGGGGTCGTGGGGCCGGTGGCGAGCAGCGCTGGCCGCGCGCCAGGTGCTGGCGTTCGTGGCGGCGCACACGGCGGCCGGCGCGGCGCAGCTGGCCGGCAACAGCGTGCACGTGGACGCGGCCTTCCTGCGCCGCCGCATGCCGCGCCTGGCCGCGCACATGCACCACCGCATCGTGGACGTGTCCACCGTCATGGAGCTGTGCCGGCGCTGGTACCCGCGCGCGTTCTACCGCGCCCCGAAGATGCAGGTCCGCGCTGCCCTGGCGACCGCCCGCAGGCAGGCACGCATGCGCCCTGCCGTGCGTCTGCTGGTCAGCTGCTTTCGCGTGCTCGTGCACAGGCAGCGCCTGGTCCTGCTGGCCCCGCGCCTGCCCTGGAAGCCTGAGTGTCTGGTGCTCGTGCGCCATGCAAGCACGGGCCATGGAGCCACGCAATGTGAATTCAGAGCACGGGCATGTGCCGACGTCGTTGTACGAGCGTGCCGCAGGTTGCGCACACGGCGGGGGCAGACATCCGCGCGAGCCTGGAGCAGCTGCGGTATTACCGAAAGCACATGTTCAGGCGGCCGCCCTGATGCCGCGCGCAGCGCTTCCCACCTTTGCTGTGCTGTGCTCTCCTGCCTTACCGAAACGGCTCCATGTATGACACGTGTAAGGGGTCCGACCTTGCAATTGTGCCGTGTTGCACAGCGCGCATGTCACTACAGCGGAGCCGCCCCAGTACAAGCGACGCCGTCGAGGCGCGCGCGCCAGGATACCCTGCCATCTCACCCGCCGCGATGTGCAGTTGGAACGAGCCCGCTGTCCAGTCAGCCACACAGGTTACAATAACTAAGGGCGGTGAAGCTAGCTAAGGCAGGCTCTTGGGGGTACCGCACCTTACGTAGCAAGAAAGCACGCATGGGCTGCCACCGGGGCGGGGGCCCCAGCAGCACAGTGGGGGGGCCCCTAGCAGCACCAGTTGGCTACAAGGCCTCCGCCTCGCTATCTCCTCCTGCTTGCAGCAAGACCCGCAAGTGCACTACCCCTCACACTGTCAGACATCGCGGGCGCTGGTCGCCCTCCCCGCGCTCAGCAGCCGCGCCAGAATACGCCTCTACGGGCTACACTCCCTGCGGGAACCGGACTCTGGGTGACACACGCTCTCCAAAAACATACACGCGCGGGCCGCCTCCAGCGCCCGCCGCCCGCCACCGCCGCTCCTCCGCCCCCCACAACACCAGCCTCGCATGTCCACCACGACCCCGCTTCGGGCGAGCTTTCGGCCCGTTGTGCCCTCCGGCACCCCCGGCCGCGCAGGGCACCCAGGGAGGCCAAGGCGGCCAGGAGCCGGGACGGCGGCTGAAATCCACAAGAGCCCGACTCACAATTCGCTCAGTGACCCAAAATTGTTGGCGCTCCGCCGCGCGGGCGGAGCGCCTGCGGGGCAGCAGACGGCAGCACGCCCTCTCCTCGGGCAGCGCGCCGACGCAGACACGGACACACGCACCCCCTACCACACGTTCGGCATTTGTTTGGTTCGATTCTGCCGCGCCCCGCGCAGCCAAAACATACTTGCTAGGTGGTGTGCGTGCAGCAACCCTGCATGGGTGACCGCTGGCCGCAGGCGCCGCCACCTGCACGCTCCCCGCACGGGGCACGCGCGCCAGCACCCGCTTCGGCCCAGCTTCTATAAGCAGCAGCGATCGGCACGCACCATTGCCCTGACAGGCGGCCCACGTCGGTCACGCATGCACAGCGCCGCGCAACCTTCCCCGCGCCGCCGCGTGCGGCATCGAGCCCCCCCGAGTGGGGGGAGCTTTCAGGCTCTCCTTCGTGCGCGGCCCCAGCTCTAAGAGGCGAATGATCGCCCCCTTGGCATGATCGCCCCTTCTACGGTGCCCTCGACCAAGCTTCCCCACGTGCCAAGTTCTTGCTGCTCGAATCGGCGTCGGGTGCCCGCAATCGCTGGTGCAGCCTGCCAGGCTGCGGCCTGCCCAGCCCTCCCTTGCCGGCCCAGGGCCCTGCTCCTTGCGGGCCGGCAGCCGTGCATGCAGGCGGCAGCAGTCTGCCGGCTGTTGACCGAAAAAAACCAAGAGCCGCCCACACAGGGGGGCCCACTCTGCTCGCGGCCGACGCAGCAGCGCTCCCAAAAAAGCACAGCCTGCAGGGCTTCCACAGCCCTGCCTACCACTGCCCGCCCCAACCCGGGTCATGCATCACACGCCCGGCAGCAGCTCCAGCGCAGCTGGGAACAAGGGGGAGCCCTCCAGCACCCGGCCCCCGGCGCGCGGCCGTCGGCGACGCCACCGCCGCGAGGGAACCTCAGCCGCCGCCCTTGCCCATGTTTTTGCGCAGCTTGGAGAGCAGCCCGGGGCCGCCCGACACGCGCCGCGCATCCTCCGCCACGCGCGCCGCGCGCCACTGCTCCTCCATGCGCCCCTGCGCCCGCGGATGCCGGTTTGTCCTTGTCGCCACAGCGGCAGCGCTGCGCCCCTTGGGGCTCCACACGCCCGGCGCGCTAACTCTGCCGCACTCTGCCGTCACTCTGCCGTCACCAGCAACCAGCGCCGTTGCGAACAAGGAAGCATGCACCAGCGGTGGCTGCGGCCCTACCCCACCCTACCAAGCGCGCGGGAGCCCAGGGTGGCGCGCCTTGAGCGCCTCGAAGGATGGCCGCTCGTTGGGGTTGCGCGCCCAGCACTCGCGCATGACCCCGGCCAGCGGCCCCGGGCAGCTCGACGGGATCGTCGGCCGCAGGCCCTTTTGCACGACGCCCACCGCCGCCTGCGGGCCCCGTTGCGCACCAGCAGTCAGCGGCCCAGACCCGTGCTGCTGCACCCGGCACACTGCGAGGCCGATAGACCGGCCGAGCCGCGCTGCACCGCCGCGGGTCCGCCCGCACAAGGCACAGGCCGGCCGCCGCCGCCGCTTCACAGCCCGAAGCAGGCCCACACAGCAGCGGCAGCGGCAGCCAAGCAGAGGCGGAGCCCCGCCTTGCCCCCCAAGCGCAGCGGGGGCTTAGGGCGCGCGCGCGCCTGCAGCGGCGTCATGTCGTCGTACGGCACGCGCCCGGTCAGCAGCTCCCAGAGCATGATGCCGAAGCTGAACACGTCCGCGCGCTCGCGGTACGGGTTGTGCTCGATGACCTCGGGCGCCATCCACCTGCCGGCCGGCGCGCCACAGCTGTGAAGACCCTGACAGCCGCTCTGGTCCACAGTGCATGCCGGCCGGCCTGGCCGGCACATGCACACGGTGGGGGTGCGCAGCGCGCACACGGCGTCCTCACCCCTGCAAGGTTCCTGTTGTCCACCACTGCTTATCCACACTTCATTTTCGGTGACCACAGTGCCTAACAAACGTCATGAAGGCTGCCAGCGGACAGATACGAAGGCCGCCAGCGGCGGACGGCAGCTTGACGGCGCGCGTGCGCGGCTGCGCACCGGTACGTGCCGGTCTCCGCGGTCATCACGCCGGTCGTGTCCATGACGCGCGCGACGCCAAAGTCCGCGATCTTCACCGTGCCCGTCTCGTCCATGAGCAGGTTGGCCGCCTTCAGGTCGCGGTGCACGATCTTGCGCTTGTGCAGGTAGTCCATGCCGCGGCACACCTCGGTCGCGATCTTCAGCACGGTCGTCAGCTTCAGCGGGCCGCCCTGCGCAACAGGTCTCGCTGGCTGGCTGCTTTTTCTGCCGAACGTCCTCCCCTGCACTGCGCACTGCACTGCGCTGGCTGTGCGCGGTTGCACGAGGAGACGCCGCTGAGGCTGCTGAGCCTCTAAACGGACCGCTCTCGTGTGCACGCCGCGCCTCGGCAACAAGCTGTGCCGGCCCGCCGCGCGAGAGCACGCTGCACAGGGGCCGCACCGGCGCCGGGCACCACACAAGACGTGCCGAGCGTGGCAGCGGCCCGGCGCGGCCGGTGGCGTGACAACGGGCGGAGGTGAGGGCGGACCTTCCGCATGTAGTCGTACATGCTGCCGCCCGACATGAACTCGAACACGATGCACAGGTTGGGCTTCCGCGTGCACGCGCCGATGAACTGCACCACGTTCTTATGCCGCACCTTGCGCATGATCGCCACCTCCTGCGCGCGCGCCACGCCGGCGCCGGTCGGCCCAACCCTAACCCTTGCATGCGCATGCGCGCCGGCCCTCGCTGCACACACAGGCCGCATCCTGGTCCTGTTGTCGTAACAGGGACAAGGGTAAGCCTGATGGCAGCCTGACCGGTGCCATCCCTCCCGAGCTCAACCACAGTCCACTGCGGCGCGTCCCGCAGCTCGCCTGCAGGCTTTGGCGCTTGGCACACAAGCTCCGGCCGCCCTGCTGGCACCTCCGCGCCAAAACCCCGGGCCCGCCGCGCGGCGCGCGCCTGCAGGAACTCCTGGTACTGCTGCGTGTCGTCCTGCACGTTGCGCAGGATCTTTATCGCCACGTCCTGCCCGCAGTAGACGCCCTTGTACAGGTCGCCAAACGCGCCGGCCGCGATCTTCTCCTGGAACACGATGTCGGCCGGGTCCAGCTCCCAGTCGTCGCTGCCGCTCGTGGACGCCTGCATCGGCACCGGCGACGAGCGGTCCAGGTCCATGGACTGCGCGCGCCGCGCGCAGCACCCTCACTTGCCACAGCCTTGCGCAACTCGCCCGCACACCTCCGCTTGCGCCGCTGCCGGCCGCTGGCACACGGCCGCACCGCGCCGCCAGTGTGATCCAATGCGCCTCCCTCCGAACAGCGCCCCTGGCCAGGAAGAGGGGCTCCAGCCCGACGCACCGCCCCACGAACACGTAAGCACTCCACGTCCCCGCTGCAGCACAAGCACGGCAAGCGCTGCTCGTCAGTCTGCGCAGCCCAGCGCCGTCTCTGGACAACGTTCGCGCGCGCGCGCACGCCCGGGGCCGCGCGCGCGCCTTCCTCGGCTCCGCAGACAGCTCGTCGCTCGGCTGCACGCCCAGGCCTTCCCTGCCGGCCTCCTCGCGGATGGGGCTGGCCGAGCCGCCGTGCACCGACAGCGGCGGCGGCAGCTGCTGCAGCCGCTCGCTCAGCACCTCCTCCAGGTCCTCGGTGCCCTGCGCGCCTCCCGACCGCTCTCATCAAGCCGCCCAGGACCGCGTGCACAGACCCTATCCCACCCTACGCCACCCAGGCGCAAGTGCGGCGGCGGCAGCTGCTGCAGCCCTACACCCAGCGCCTCCACAACATCCTCCGGGCCTCACGCGCCGCGCTGTCACCAAGCCTCTGACCGCTGCAATTGCTCGCAGGCGGCAGCAGGCACGCGTCTGTGTCGTCACCACCTGCGCCTCAGGCTCCCGCTCGCGCTCGCCGACACCACACTGTGAGCTGGCTAACACGGCCGCCCAGCCAGCTCTTTGCCTCCACCACGCGCACTCCAAAGCTGAGAGGCTCTCCGTCCATGCGCAGCGCCGAGTAAAAGCTCGTCCTGTGCCGCTGGGAGAACATGCGCCAGCGAGGACCCTCGTGCTGCAAGCACTGATACGCTGCACGCCCCGCGCCCTGCCAAGCTGCGCCGGCTCTCCCACACGCGCGCGCGGCTGGCGCGCGCGGCTGGCGCGCGCCAGAGCCTGCTTTCACCCATCGCCTGCATGCGCCCAGCCCAGCTCGGCGCGGGCGCCCCAGACGCTGCGCAGGCAGGGCGCGCGCCTGGCCGGTCCACCCATTGACCACAAACACGTCCAGCGAGAAGCGGTCCAGCGTGTTGAACGCGTGCGCCTCGCAGATGTTCAGGTTCAGGTCGCCCTGCGCCGGGGGGCGCGCGCGTCAGTGCGGCGCGCGACTCCGCACACATCGCGCGCTCTGCAGCTGGCGCGACACACCGCGCGCTCTGCAGCTGGCGCGAGCCGCGCGCGCGCGCGCAGGCCGCCGCTGCCTGCTGAACACACTGGCGCCTGGAGGGTCGGCCAGCCGCCACGCTCCAGCTGCAGGCGACAGCCCGGCGAGGCAAGGATCGCGCCGCTGAGGCGCGCGCCCGACGCAGCGGCGCACTGTCGCAAGGTTGCGCAACGGGCCTGCTGTCGAGCCATGGACACGTACAGGCTGGAGGCCGCTGCAGCAGACCCCTGGAAACTGGCCCCACGGCTATATTCCCGCGAGCGGCATAAGCTGACTGCTGTGTGTTGGCGCGGCGGGTGGCCACGCGCCGGCCCGCTCGGCAGGCCCCCGCGCGCACCCGTTGCGCCGCTGCGTGACCTCAGCACGCCCAGGCAGCGCCCCAGGCTGCCGGCTGACTAGGCGCAAATGCGCGCGCGGCGCCCGCTCTGCAGCGGGTGGCGCCGCGGTGCGAGCGCACCAGGCACTCTGACAGCCGGCTGAGCAGTTTCGGCTGGTCCACTGACGCCACGGTCACCTCGAAGAAGCACGTCTCCGGCGACCCGCCCGCTGATCGGGCTCCCTCCAAACGCTCTTCGGCTTCCAGCACCAACGCCTGCCGCCCGAGACGGCCGGCGTCAGCAGCGGGCGTGGGAGGCTGCAGCAGGCCGGCAGCAGGCCGGGCACCCGCCTGCAGGTTGGGCGAGCTGCCGAAGGCGGGCCTTGGCAGGCTCCTGTGCCGGGACAGCGACCTCGCCACCGCCTGTGCCGACGCCGCCTGCGCGTACCGCTCCGCTCAGCTCCGTGCTGGGCCCGGCAGCTCGCGGGGTGGGACGGCAGCGGGCCGCACCTCTGTAAGCAAAGTGTCCAGGTTGCCGAAACTTGGCCGCCGGTCCACGCTGCCGGGTCCGCTGCCGTGGGCTGGCGCGGCCACATCCACCGGCCTGACCTGGAACGAGACGGCCGAGGGGTCCGCGCGCGCGGAGTCCAGCATCCGCTTGTGGTTGAGCACATCCAGGCTGCCAATGTTGACGTCCAGCGCTGCGCCCGGGCCCGCACACGCTCAGCTCCCGCACGCCGGGGCAGCCTCTGCAGGCCGGAGGCCGGCCGCGCGCACCATAGCGCGTCGGCAGGAGCTGAAAGTGCTGCTGTATGCCCTCGATCACGCCCGGCGCGTCCAGGTCGATGGTGCGCCGCTCCCGCAGCTTGAATATGAATGCCTCGCACACCTCCGCCTTGGTGCGCTTGCGCAGGCTCATGTGCGCAGCGCTGGCGGCGCCGCCGCAGCGCCCGCCGTTGCCGGGGTGCAGCACGGGCGGGCTGAAGGGCTGCGCAAGCATTATCAACCCGCCGCTAGCCCTCCGCTCATCCTCGACACCACGGCCCACGCACGCCCGGCTTGGCTCAGACCTTAGCGCCGCGGCTAAACGCTCTGCTAAATGCGTGGGGGGCCCAAGGACTTCTCGCAGGAAGCGCAGCTGGCATATGATTTCCTCTACGAGGGGCGACCCTAGCACCTCCCGAGGAGCTCACGTTTTAGCTTGATTCGCTTGTATCTGATGCTCTGCGGCAGATCATCGCGGTAAGCAGGCTGCATGCCCGCCGCGGGCTGCTGCCTTTGCACAGTGCCCGCACGGCAGCTGGTGTGAGGTTGCAGAGGGGGGCGCTGCTACCTGCGCAAGCACCTGCTTCTTCTAGCTTTTGGCAGGCTTGTTTCAGAGGCGCCTGGGAAGGGCGGCTGGGAAGGGCGGCTGCTTGGGAAGGGCGGCTGCTTAGGCCAGGGCCCGCGCAACAGGTCTGTGGCATTGCGAGGCAGCACGAGAGCACGCGTGTTGCAAGATCTTGCGCTGCCAATAGCCCTGTACTGAACGTCACACGTCCTAGACACGCTGAACCTAGTTCGTACGAGCCACCACTCACCCGTGGTGCACTGCCAGACGTGCAGCTGCTGCCGACACACGCCGCCGTGACGCCGTGGTGCGCATAGCGCCCCAGGGCGCGCCGCGGTGCGGGGCGGTGCGGTCTGGCCGCTGCACCCAGTCGCCTGGCCGTTTTACTGCCCCTCCTCCGCAAACTTGATTCCCTGCACGCGCACAGCGCACCCTCAGCTGCACGGCAAGCTCACAGGCCCCGGGCACACTCTCCGACACACACTCTTGATGTTTATAAAAGCGCTGCTGAGCGGACTCAACACCTCTTCAAATTCTCTTGTGCGGGAAGAGCTTGCCGGCGGGTCACAACAAAACAATCGACAGCTGAGAAGCGCGTTCTTGGGGCTCAGCGCACCTTGTCGATGGACGCCTTGAGCTCCGGCTTCAGCAGCTCCAGGCCGGCCTTCTCATAGTCGTTGATGTCGCCCAGATCGAACACACGCTCCGCGCCTGCGCGCTCCCAGACGTGCCCGTGAGTCGCTCTGATGGCAGCTACGCAGGCCGTGTAAGTTCCCACCTTGCAAGTGCCTTTCTGACAGTGCACCCACATGGCTGTCTCGTACATAGCACCAATTAACTATGTGGGCTTGCATGGCGCCGGCCATGCCTATCAAGGTCCGCCTTCGCCTAAGGGTCCGGCCTGGAACAGTGGGTGTACCAGCAGCACTACACGCATGCTGAATGTGGTTGCGCAGCCAACTTTGTGGCTGTCATGGCAGCATGCTCTGCACAGCCAAGGACGGCACCACCGCCACATGAGCCTCCATAGGGCATTCCATGTCAGGAACGCTGCTATCATTTTGATAAAAACCGGCGAGATGGGAAGGGCGCGCGCCGGTGGGCCCCAGCTTGACCTTGGACGAGAAGAAGGGCAGGCCGGGCACGACGGTGGACTGAACAAAGGTGAACTCCTCCACATTGGGCTCGCCGTTGAGCCCGCGCAGGCACGCGTCCGCGAACAGCGCGCCCGCGTACGCCATGGACAGCGTGGCCGAGCCCTGCACAAAGCCAACAGGGTCTGCACAGCCCTGCAGTGGCCAGCGGGGGCGTGTGTCTGCTGAGGCACGCGTGCGTCGGCGACAGCTTGCCGCGCCCACGCCACTGCATCGGCGTGGGCAGTACGGAAAGAGGGTGCAGCTGCTGCCCTCGATCGCGCCCGCGCTCAGCAAAAATCCACAGGGTTTCCAAGGTGCTATATGCATGACTGGGTCTCGTTATGCAGCGTTCCCAGGTCATTGGCGAACGGTCCTGTCGCCTCATCAGGTGCAAAGCGCGCTGCTTTTGCAGCACTAAGGCGCCGCCAGCCGGCCGTGGCGCCGCCGACACAGCACCAGCGTCCCGCAAAGCTCAGCGCGAGCCAAACGGCTGCGCGCCCGACGCCCATGGGGTCCGGCCCTGCGTGAGAATATAGGGTAGGGTAGGGCGAGGGCGCGGGCGGCGCGCGCCTTGCCGGCCTTGGCCTGCACGACCTCGGTGCCGCCGTCCTGCGTGCGCCGCGTGAGCGCCTCGGCCGTCTCGTGCGGCAGCTCCTTGAACGGCGACGCCTGGCTGAACAGCGGCAGGATGGTCACGCCCGCGTGGCCGCCCACCACGGGCACCTCCACCTCCGCCACGTCCTCGCCCTGCGACTCGGCGAAGAACGTGCGCGCGCGCACCTGCGTCGCGCGCGGCGTCGCCGCCGGTGAGCCGCGCTACCCTATACTACCACCAGCACTGGAGCGCGGGGTCCAGCGAGCCTGCCCCTCGGCATGACCTCCCCTCTTGAGCGGAGCAGCGATGGCCCTCGCTGGATGGAAGCGCACCAAGCGTCCCAGAGCATAATAAGGGTCTGGCATGCACATTGCGCGCCCGCGCCAGCGGCGCGCACCTGCGCGCGGCCTCGCGCTGCATACCCTTGACATGTTCTGGGACGCTTCGTGCACTTCCAGCCAGCGAGGACCGTCACCGCTCCGCCAACAGGGGAGCCGCACCACCACACACCGTCGGCTGTGGCAGCATCGGTGCCACGCGCCAAGTGATGGGGCATGACCCGGAGGCAGCTGGGCCCTGCCCTTGATGTGCTCCAATAGATGGCACTCCTTGCTACACAGTGCTGTGCCATAGGAGCGCTTGCTCGCAGTATGCTGTGGCAAGGGAGCACTCAGTTTCTGCTCCACACAGGCTGGGTGGGGTGCTCTTGGGGTACCGCGCCCTGGCATGCACTGGCGCTCTCCCATGCGGAGCGCACCACGTCCAGCGTGGTCACGCCGAACAGGCGCTTGGGGTCGTACACGCCCGCGGCCTTCAGCACCGACGCCGCGATTGGCACCGTGGAGTTGACCGGGTTGGAGATGATGTTGAGCAGCGCCTGCGCGCGCGCGGTGTCAGCCCTGGCGGCAGCCTGGCCGGTCTGTGAGCACGCACGGTCAGCTCTGGCCGCAGCCTGGCCGGTCTGCGAGCGCACACGGTCAGTGCTGGCGGCAGCCTGGCCGTTCGCGGGCTGCATGGCCCAGGAGGAGGGGCGTGCAGCCCCAGCATCGCGAAGCGGGGTGCGCCAGCGTGGTGTGAACGTGGCTTGATGACCATGTCAGGCGGGGCAGCTCGCCAGGTCATGCCGCATGCAGAGATACGCATCAGGCACCAGCACATGGGCTGTATTTAGAGCAAGCGCTGTGATGAGCAAGCAGTATATGTATACAAGAGTGTACGTACAGGAGTGCAGAGCGAAAGTGTAAAAGGAGAGGTAGCAAGGGCGCGTGGCACAGCTGGAGCGCTGCCGTGCACAGCCTCTGCACGGCGTTGCATGGAGACGTGGCACACCTTTGGGCAGTGCTCTGCCGCGGCAGTGATCAGCGTGCGCACGATGCCCGCGTTGATGTTGAACAGGTCGTCGCGCGTCATGCCCGGCTTGCGCGGCACGCCAGCCGGGATGATCACGAGGTCGCAGCCCTTGAGCGCCTCAGCGAGCTCCGCGTCGCCGGTGTAGCCCTGCGCTGCACACACGCCGGCTCGAGCGCTGGCGGGGCGAGCGCGGGCCTGGCGTGCGCAGCCCGCCTCACCGCGCATACAAGCTACGCATGGTGGCAGCACCCTTGTAACATCTCGGGGACAACCTGCTTCGTCTGTTGTGTCGGCATAGAGCAGAGTGGTGCAGCGGCCGTTACAGTGCATGCAACCATGGCGGCTAACTCACCTTAACCTGCGCCTTCGAGTTGATGTGGCTGATGTCCGCGGCCACGCCCGGCGTCCCCACCACGTCGTACAGCGACAGGTGCGACACGTACGGGTTCATCTGCGCCGCCAAGTCCTCACAACTGACCACCCCCCGCCTTGCCAGCAACCATGCGTGCACGACCGCTGCACATCCCCCTGCACCTCACTGAGGCTGCCAGCACCGCTGCGCGCCGTGCCATAGTCAGAGGTTCAAGCAGCTGAGCGCCCCTGCCCCACCGCTGTCTACGCAGTGAAGCCGCTGCCGCATTACAATGCGCCGCTTGCTGCGGCTGCAGTATGGCCGCACCTTCATCAGCAGGCTCAGGGGCTGGCCAATGCCGCCGCCGGCGCCCAGCACGGCGACCTTGCGGTCAGGCACGCCGGAGCCGCTGGCATAGGCGCGCGCCCCCAGAGCGCGCAAGTGCTGGCTCGCCGCATGCCGCAACGCGTTCATCCTGGTCAGGTGGGGCGGCCTGTGCACACGCTGCCAAGCCTGCTCAAGTACTTGAGGGAGCCGTCCTGGCCTCGGTATGCGCATGCCAAGCCCTTCACTTGGGCTTTGAAGGGCGAGTTGTACGACACCCAAATTAAGAGCAAGCAGGCTGTCCACACCAGGCCGGCCTGAGACTGTGGGCTATGGTGAGGAAGCGCAGCCGTCCGGCGGCTGAGGCTGGCGCGGCGCCGCGGCCGGCGCGGCCTGCGAAGCAGCCGCGGCCAGCGCCGCAGACAAAGCAGGCCCAGCCGGCGCACAAGCCGCCGCCGGGCCAGCCTCATGCAGACCTCACGTGGCTGCACCGCGCGCGGTTTGCAGCGTGGGAGCCGTCGGCGGTCGTTGCGCTTGCAGCGAGCGGCGACGGGTCCCTGCTCGCCGCAGCGCGCGACAGCGGCGAGATCGAGCTCTGGGAAACCGACACCTGGACCTGCACGCTGGTGCGCACGACTGCTGCCGCTGCAGTGAGCCGGATGCTGCTTGGCTTGCGCGCCGTCGCAACATCTGCATACCTTGCGCTGTGCAACTCTGCAAATTATGCTGCCTGGGAGCGCAGAGGCTGCCTGGACGGGACAACGCGTCGCTCACGAGCCTCGCATGGCTGCAAGACGCCGGTCCGAGCGGCGCGTGGCGGCTTTTCTCCGGCGGGCTGGATGGTGCGCCGGAGCCCAGGCTAGGCATTGCACTCCTTGTGTACAATTCAGGCGGCACGCTCCTTGCGCGACTGTCCTTTGCGCTATTGCTGCCGGGTGTGGGCGCCACTGAGCGTGGCGCCGGGGAGCGCCTGGCGCCCTTCGCACGAGCGCTCCCGGAGTGGTGGGGTTTCTGACCCTGGGCGCCTCCGCTTCAGGCGAGCTGGTGGAGTGGGACCTAGCGGCGCGGCGGCCGTCGGCGGTCACAGACTCGCTCGGCGGCGCCGTGTGGGCGCTGGCGGTTGAGCCGGCGGCCGGCCGCGAGCCCGGCGGCCCGCCGCGCCTGGCGGCCGCGTGCGACGACGGCTGCGCGCGCGTGTTTGCGGCGGAGCCCGGTCGGCCGGGCCTCGCGTACGCGCGCGCGATGCCGGCCGTGGCGGGCCGCGTGGTCAGCGTGGCGTGGCACCCGGCCGGCGGCGGCCTGGTGGCCGGCACCAGCCAGGGCACGCTGCACGCCTGGGACGTGCCCGCCGCGCGCGAGGTGCTGCGCATCACCGTGGGTGCGCGCCAGGCTTACAGGTAGGGTAGGGTAGGGTAGTTTGCGCCGCGCTAGGCTTGGGGCCACCCAGCCACACAGGCCTGGCGTCCCACAGGGCAGGACGCGGCCGGCGCTCTGATGGCGTGTGGCGCTGCCAGCCAGGCACATTTCTCTGTTGCAGAGCTCCCGCGCGTGGTAAAGCTCTGATTGCATGTAGCGCTCCAAATCCAGCACATCTGTCTTGGAGAACTCCTGCGTCCTGTGCATGGTGAAGCGTCCTTTCAGTGTGCCTCTGTATTTGTACTGCACAGTACTGTACGCGGCTCCTGGCGGCTTCGTGGTCCTCTGCAGGTCTCGGCGCGCACGCCGGGCCCCGCCGCGCGCGCGCAGGCGATGGCGGCGGCCGCGAGCACTGCGTCTGGGCGGCGGCCGTGCTGGCGGACGGCACGATGGCGACCGGCGACGCGGGCGGCGGCGTGGCGCTCTGGGACGCGGCGCTCGGCACGCGCCTGGCCGCCTTCTCGCGGCACGCGGCCGACGTGCTGGCGCTGGCCGCGTCGCCGGACGGCGCCGCGCTGTTCGCCGCCGGCGTGGACCCGCAGGCGCGCCCGCGCGACGCCCTGCGCCCTCCCGTCGTTCTCGGGACCGAGGACGGGTGTCCGCTGCGGGCGGCAGCCGTATGGCCTGGCCGTGACGGCCCAGGCGGGCTCCGTGGCGGCGGCGAGAGCCCCAGCCCTAGCCCTAGCCCCAGCCCTAGCCCGTGGCCTAGCGCAGGCGGCCGTGCCTTCTTCCGGCGCCGGTCCAACAGCACGCACGCGTCAGACAAGCACTGGCCTCCTGGCAGCGCGAGTGGGAAGCTGACACAGTCGGGTACGGGCAGCCGATGGATGTGTTGCCGCTCGGTCCCGAGCGCCCACCATGCAGGGTGGGCGCCGCTGCTGCGTGCAGACCTGCAGCTCCCAGCGCTGGCCCCCGCCTGTGGCGTCTGGGCGCGCAGGTCTGAATACGTGCCTGACCACGGGCTAGGTCATAAAGCGTGCCCAACCTCGGGCCGAGGGCCGCCTGATCAGGCGCCGGGCGCGCGCGGCAGGTCGCGCTCTTCCAGCGCGTGTCGGCCGGCGCGCAGCGCTGGGCGTTCCTGGAGGCGCGCCGGCCGCACACGCACGACGTGCGCGCGGCCGTAGTGGTCACGCCGCTGGGCGCCGACCCGCTGCTGGTCACCGCCGGCCACGACTGCGTGCTGCTCGTGCACAGCGTGCCGCGCTTCCAGCAGGCGCGCTACCCTAACCCTACCCTACCCTAGCCGTGGGCCACAACTGCGTGCTGCTCGTGCACAGCGTGCCGCGCTTCCAGCAGGCGCGCGCGCTACCCTACCCTAGCCTCGGCCAGCCCCCGCAGCGCCTCCGGCAGCCCCTGCAGCATTTTATTAACCCCCGCAGCGCATGAGCCAGCCCCCGCAGCTTCCCTCCTGACCCCGGCCGCTGGGTGTGGGTGGCCACCACGGCCGGGCGCTGCTCGCGCGCTGCGCGCCACGCTGGCGGGCAGGCGCGCACCGCGCCAGACGGCGCATTGCCGCACCCTGGGGGAGCCCTGAGCGAGCACAGCTCGCTCCCGCCGCTGCCGCTGGCCGTGGCAACACGCTGCATCGTTACTGCAACCCCGTTGGCACTGGGAGCGGGACGGCGCGGCGCGCAGGAGCATCCGGTGCGCGTGGGTCGCTGCCCGCAGCCGCCGCTGCTGGCGGCGGCGCCCGCTGCGGCGCTCGCGCGCCTCGCGGTCGCGCAGCGGCGCCGCGTGGACCTCTGGCAGCTGGGCGCCGCGCTGTCGCGCGCGGAGCAGGTGCGGCGTCCCGGGGTCCCAGGGTTTAATTACCCTGAGTCCTGGAACAGGTTGTGAGAGCTCAATATGTGCGAGGTGCTCTCGCGCTGCTGCACAACAAGCCACCTTAGTGCTTATGTACCAGTTGGGCTGCACGTTCGGGCTGTGTAGTGCTGCACCCGCCGGGTATCGGCGCGGCGGCCTAGGCTTCTGTGAAACCAGGGTGCGGTGGCGGGTGCCTCGCGCAAGCAAGCCCGCAGCTCGCGTGCGTGGACGCAGCGCAGCACCCGGTAGCCGTGGGGGGCCTCCGCGGACGCCTCCCGCAGAGCTCGCCGCAGGGCCCCTCCGCTGCCACTGGTGGGAGCGGCGCGCAACAACGGCGTGCGCTGTCAGCGTAGGGTTGTGGTTGGCAGCGTAGGGTTAGTGTAGGCTCCGCGCCGCCCTGACCGCAAGGCTGGCGGCCAGGCGGCCAGCGTCAGCGGCTGGGCGCACGAGGAGGGCGCGCCGGTAGACGTGCGCGACGGGCCGCGCCACCTGGCGCGCATCGAGCTCAAGGGGCCGCACCATGTGCTCGCCGTCGCCACGTCGCCCGACGGCGCCCTGCTCGCCGTATCCGACGCGGCGTCCGTGCGGCTGTACCAGGCGCGCGCGCAAGCGTTGGGACGCCCTCGCTGATGACTGCGGTTGCCGTGCTGTGCCTCTCGCTGCGCGTGCGCGGAGGCATGCGGGCATTCCTGCGGCCGGCGATCCTCGGCCTGGTGGCTGTGGGCTGAGCCTGGTCGGGCAGCAAAGCGCTCGGCAGCAGCGCGTGGGTGTACGGGCGGGGCATCGGCACGGCGGCCGCGCGACTGGCCAAAACAGGCCCGCGCAGTGGCTGCCTGGCGGGCATGCGCGTGCCGACAGGGAAGCGAGCGCCCGACATGCCGGCCCGGCGTGCAGGTCAGCATGGAGGCCCGGGCGGCCGCGCCCGCCAAGGCGCAGCCGCCGGCCGCGGCCGTGGCGCGCCGGCGCCTGCCGGGCAAGCTGCCGGTGGCGATCGCGATGGCGCTCATGGGCGGCGGCGGCGGCGGCGGCGCTGACGCCGCCGAGGAGCCAGAGCCGGTCGAGGGCTCCGGCGCGCAGCTGGGCCGCCGGCTGCTGTTGGTTGCGCCCGGGCCGGAGCTCGTGGTGCTGGACGTGTCGGACCCCCAGGCGCGCCTGCAGCTGGTCTTTCTGTCTAGGGCCCTAAACAGGGCCTCAGTAGGGCTAGACTGGGACGCAGTAGGGAACTGGGCCGGAGCTGATGGTGCTGGACGTGTTGGACCCCCAGGCGCGTCTGTAGCTGGTCTATTCCTAGGGCCCTAGACAGGGTATCTGTAGGGGCTTGCATAATAGGTCAGGGTCAGCAGGTCGCCCGGCGAGGGCGCCGCCGTGTGTCCTCAGCTCCAAGGAGTGCGCTCCTGGGCTTGCAGTGCGCTCGACAAGGCGTGAGGAGCTGACTCATCAGGTCAACCCCAGCGTCGCTCATCTGCCAGCACTTGATAAGTGCGCTCTGCCCCGTGCAGGAGGAGGCTGCGGTCGTGGCGCGGCTGCCGCTCGCCGGCGGCGCCGCCGCGGGCGCGCTGGACTTGGCGCCCGATCTGGCGGCGCCGCGCTCTGCGGCCGACCAGGCGGCCGACGCGGCGGCACTGCTGGCGGCCAGCGCCGACGGGCGCTGGGCGGCCGTGACCTGCCGGCGCACCGTGCACGTCGTGGACCTGGTCGGCCTGCGCCACCACGCGGTGCTGCCGCCGCTGCAGGCGCGCCGTCCGCGAGCTAGGTCCTGAACGGCGACCTAAACGCGTATCTACCCCCTCCATCGTGACCCGGCGTGCAGAGCTGAGCGCTGAATGTCAGAAAGCCGCACAGCTCCGACGTGAGTGCGCGCGCGAGCGCACGCGACTCCGGGTGTCGTCGGCGCCGCGCGGCGCGCCCCGCCCTGTGGCGGCCCGGTCGCGCTGGGCGGCCGTATTTTGCGGCGCACGCACGCCGGAGCCCGTGCGCGCCCGAGCTCTCAGCGGGCGCGCTGGCCATGTACCGCAAGCTGCAGGTGCTAGCACTCGTCTGCGACTCCAGACAGTTAGGGTTGGGCGGCCTTGGCGGCAGGCGGGGCTGCCGATCACTGCGCTCGCGTTCGGGCCGGACGGCGCGCTGGCGGTGGCGGATGCGGGCAGCGACCTGCAACTGTTCAACGCAGCGGCTGCGGCGCACGCGCCCTGGTCGGCGCCGGGGGGCGCGGGCGCCGCGCTGCCGGCGCGCCTGGCGGCCATGCCCGGCCACATCGCTGGCGTCTCGTTCAACCCGCACCCCCAGGCGCGCGCCACACGCCTGAAGTCGTGCAGGACCCCTGGGCACTCCGCGGCTGCGGGGTGGCGGAGTTCGAGCCCGAAGCTTGCAGCGGCACCGAGCTGCCTCGCGCGTGCCCACAGCCGGCACAGTCGCCCCGCATCTGTCGCCCCTCGCCGTGCAGGCTGTGGTGCGCTCGGGCGGGCAGGGACGGGAGCCATTGCTCACCAGCCAATGCGCTCGCTCCGCCGCTCATCCGGAGCGCGATCAGGCCGTGCGCGAGCCCCGAGCCGTGCCCGCCTCGCCCGGCCCGCTCACGGCGAGGGCGCGCGCCGCAGGCCCTGGCGGCCGTGCTGCACACGCCCACAGCACTGTGCCTGGTGGACTTTGCGGCGCCGGCGCCGCCGCCGCCCGCGGCGCGCACAGGCGCGCAGCGCCGCGCAGACCGCCGCGCGCGCCGCCCGCGCGACGAGGGCCTCGGCCACCGGCCCGGCGACAATTTCCGCGTGCTGCCGCTGGAGCACCCGTGCCTGCACGCGGGCTACCTGGCGCCGGCGGCCGCGCTGCTGGCGCGCGCCCGGCGCGCCGGGCGTGGGGCGTGGGTGCAGGGGTCTCAGAATCGCGTGCTTCGGCGCAGCCCGTGTGGGTGCTGCGGGCGCCTGGCTGGGGGATGGCTCGCAGAGCTGCGGACTTGAGCGTCCTGCAATCGGTCAAGCTTTGCATCAGCTCACAGCTAGGCCATACCGCCGACTGCACATGCTACTGCTGGTTGCGCCAGCCTAAAACTGCTGCCGCGCGCGCGTGCGCAGGTGGAGAAGCCATGGGAGGAGGTGGTGGACGGCTTCCCGCCGCCGCTGCACCGGCATCGCTACGGCTCGTGATGACCTGGCTGTGTTGCAGGGTTAGGGCAGGATTGTCTGCTGCGCATGACTTTGCGATGGGTCGCTGTTGTGCTGCTGTCTGCGCATCTGAATGCTTCCATATGTCCGCTGTCACTGTCTGGTGGCTGGTTCAGGGACTTTGGGTCCATGCAATACCCTAGCGCACAGTCGGGGCGCACGGCTGAGGCAGCATGTAACAGCAGCTGTGCAGCAGCAGGAGCCTTCACAAGCGATGTGCCAGAACGGCATGCCTGATGCTGCAGGCCGGCCGGCGCGTCAGCTGCGTGAAGCCACCAAATTGTGCGTCGACGCCTGTTCAGCAGTCGCACGGAACGCAGGCAGAACCCACAGGGCGCAGCCACGCCCAGGACAGGGGGCACAGCCACGCTCAGGACGGGGGCGCGTCGCGGACGACCGCCTGCACGGCGGCGGGGTCCGTGACTTCCACAACGCTCCCCGCGCCGCCCGGCGCGTCGGCCGCCGCGGGCGCCGCGCTCAGCGTGCGCGCCCAGAACGCCATGAGCGTGCGCATCTCGCCCGCGCCGGCCACCATGCCGCCCGCCTTGCCCGGCACAGCGTGCACCTCCACCGCGCAGCCTGCGGCGGCAAGGGCTCGGCGGGCCGCGCGCTCGGCGCGGCCGCGGTGCGCACAGGGACGGTGAGCGAGCTGCCATGCGCCCATGAGCTGCACACTCTGGTCACATGCATACGGCTGTATGCACATGACTGCACCTGCTCCCTGGCCAGGGCTGCGTGGCGGCGTGTGCGCAGGCCGGCGGCATGGCGCCAGCTCCCGGCAGCCGTGCGATCACTTTACTGCACGCTGTACAGCACGGCTGTCGGCCGCGAACACAACCCCCGTACATATTGTGACAGGGCGCGCGCGGAGGTGCGCGCGCGCCAGGCTCGCGACAGGGCGCGGCTGCTCGTCCGGCATCTTGGGCTGCGGGCAGCGCGCCTGCTCGGCGCAGGGCGCTCGCGCTGGCGGCCACCGCCGGCGCCAGCGCTTCGTCGAGCGCCCCATGCGTCAACAGCACGGGCGTGCCGGCGCCCTGCGGCGCCGGGGCCGCAACGCCTGCCGCCACGCCCGCCGCGCCCGCCGCGGCGCGGCCTGCCGCAGCCGCGCCCTGCGCTGCTCGCGCGGCCGGACTGCCAGACGCGCTCCGCGCCTCCGGCGCGGCCGCCGCAGGGGCGCGCGCCCCGCGCTCGCGCTCGCCCGCAGGCTGCGCCAGGGTCTGCGGCAGGGTCTCCTCCAGCAGCGCGGCGGACACGGCGATGCAGCCGCCGAGGCGCCCTGCGCCGCTGCGCGTGAGGGCTTGCTATCAGGGGTGGTGCGCCCACAAGTGCTCCTCGTGCAAAGCGCGTTGCATGTGTAGCGACGCAGCCAGCGAGGCGCCCTGCGCAGCCACACGCGGAAAAGAGCACGGGTCCACCTGCGCAGTGCGCCGGCGCATCTGGGCTCCAGCGAGGCAACAGAGTATGTGAGTCAGGGATGCTTGATGATATGGTGTCGGTTAGGCCCCACAGCTGCCTTGCCGCGAGCCAGCTGGCATGTTATTGGCGGGCGACACACACATTCCAAACAGTGCACGCCCTGCCCGCTGCGGCGGGCCAGGGCATGCACCAGGTATCATGTTACAGAAGAGTGCATGCGGTCAGTCTGTGCCCTGTCCTGCATGCAGCGCGGTGTCCAAGGCGGCCATGCCGCCCCGTCCAGAGGTTTCAGCGGCAGGCCCAGATCCTACCCTGCCCGCGCAAGGGCCGCACCCGGCATGCAGCGCGGCGTCCAGCGCGACCGTGCCGCCCTGCGCAAAGCCGAACAGGTGCACGCGGGGGCGCGGCCAGCCGGCCTCACCCAGGCCGCGCAGCGCGGCGCGCAGCAGGCGGCGCGCGCGCTCCAGGCCGTCCACGCGCCGGCGCTCGCCCGGGCGCGCCTGCGGCGGCGCGGCGCGGCTCACCCCCGGCGCCCTTCCTTGGTTCGCAGGCGAGGCGGGTGCGCGGGAGGCGCTGCGCGCGGCGGCGCAGCCGGCCGCGTGCCTCCCGCCCAAGCGGCGGAGCACGCGCACGGCCCCAGTGCCCGTCGCAGGCAGCCAGCGAAGCGGCGGTGTGGGTGAGTGCCAGCCGCTAAGTAAATAACTTAAAATTTAGCCAGCTGCAAGCCCGGGGTGGGCCAGCATAGCTGCTGGAGCGTCCGCCGCATGAGGCACGCTTCAAAAGGGAGCGGTAGGTCCAAGCAAGGGGTCCAAGACTTCGCAGCAGGGGGTCCCTGACAAAGAGCGCACCTGGATGAGCTCGCCCTCGTCATCAAAGGCAGTGAACCAGGCACGCCCGGCAAAGGGCACTGCCAGAGGGCCTACCAGCGCCAGGCACGCCGTCCGCGGCAGCGCCATCTGCTTGGCCAGCCTTGCGAACGGGCCTGTGCGCAGCAACGCCCTGTGTCCGCGGTGCTTGAGGATTTGTCAACTTCGCAGCACGGGCTGTAAGGAGGGCGGCGGTGTGCAGCCAAGAGCGCTGGCAGCAACTAGCGCACCTGCTGTGTCGCCCAGGCCGTGCAGTAGTACGAGCAGGTTCTCATTATTGCCGTCTGCGCTGTCGTTAAAGACGCTGTGCGCTGCCAGCTCAGCAGGGAGGTGCGCCAGCGGGCTGCCTGAGGACGGAGTCGACCCGTGCGGCATGCTGCCAGTCACTTATCAGCGCTGTCCAGAGCATGCGCGGTTCACCAACTCACTACAAAATTTGCAGTACAAACATTGCGGTGCAGGGCCTGCATCCCACTGTCGCAGGGCAAGGTACCAGGTCTGCTTCAAGCTCATAGTGAGCGAGCTGTGCGTGTGTGTACCAACGGTTATATTCTAGCACCTACCCTAGTACCCTAGTACTACTCGAGATTAGATCTGGGCAGCCCAAGATAGCGAGTCGATCATTCCGGTTGCCAGCGCTCGTTTTCACCATGGCCGCCTGCTTCACTTCGAGCCTGACCGGCACGGCTCTGCAGGCGGCGGTTGCCAGTCGGCGGCCAGCCGCTCCCCGCACTTCAGTCGTTGTGCGGGCTGCGGCCACCTCGGCGGGCCGCAACCTGTGGGCACCAGGCGGGTGGCCTTACCTCGACTCTGCCCGCTCGACAGGACCTGCAGCTCAGTGACCAGGCCAGCATTGGCGATTCACTCGGGGCAGCCCAGCTTTGTCGCTAGCAGCTGGGAAAGCCTGTGCGAGGGGCCGCGCCCAGCCTTCGAGCTGAATGAGAGCAAATACGTATGTTGCAACGGGGCACAGCCAAGCAGTGCACCCCATGACCGGGGCGCTTGCGCTTGACCTGCGCCCGCGTCCGCAGGCGTGGAGGCGCCCGCCTACCTGGACGGCAGCCTCGCCGGCGACTATGGCTGGGACCCGCTCGGCTTCGGCGCCAACGAGACGGCGCGCCGGTGGTGAGCCCGGCACGCGCTGTGCAGCCGGGGCGCGGGCCGCGTCCCAAGCTGCTACTCTGTGTGCAGGCTGATCCTGTAGGGCCACTGCGCTCACGGGAAAGCCCTGGCCTGCAGGTTCCGCCAGAGCGAGCTCGTGCACGCGCGCTGGGCCATGCTCGGGGTCGCAGGTGCGGCCGACGCCCCTCCCGCGCCGCCTGTGCGCAGCTGGGGCGCCTCAGCACCTTGTCAGCAGCGTCAGAGAGCGGCACAGCTCGCCGACGGTGAAGCCTGGCGGGAGCAAGCGCTGTTGTGCGGTGGCTGCAGGCATCCTGGTGCAGGAGATCCTGAAGCCGGACGTGTTCTGGTACAACGCGGGCCTGCCCGAGAACCTGCCCGGCATCAACTTTGGCGGCCCTGACGGCAAGGTGAGGCGCCGTTCGCGCGCCCCTGTAGATAACTCGTTTTGTCCGCACTCGAGGCAGCTTGCGGACCGTCTGCAAAGCCTTGTCTCTGTGTGAGCTCAGCCAAAGGGGCACCAGATTGCACCAGATCTCTTCCAAAAAATAATCATGCAGTGCATGTCTCTCGACCTTGGCTAATTGAACACAGCGCGGCGCGCGGCAGGTGAACCTGGGCGGGCTGCTGGCCTGGGAGTTCCTGCTCATGCACTGGGTGGAGGTCCGCAGATGGCAGGACTACAAGAACTTTGGGTCGGTCAACGAGGTGCGCCCGCCTCGCCCCCTGTCCAGAGCGCCCGGCCGCACCGCACCGCATTTCTAAGCCATCATGGCTGGCAGCGGAGAGCATCCCCGCACGGCTGCCTTGCTATGCTGCAGGGTGGTGGCACTTGGTGCCGGTTGCGCGGGCGCATGCTCATACTCCCCCGCTGTTTGCCAGTGCAGACATGCATGCTGTGCAGGTTGGGGAGTGTCTCACGGATGGGTGTAAACTGCAGGACCCGATCTTCAAGGGCAACAAGGTGCCCAACCCGGAGATGGGCTACCCCGGCGGTGCGCTCCTGGACCCTGCCCACCACCACAGGACATTGCCTTCCTGCAAAATAACTGGGGACGCTTTGTAGGTGTTGCCCTTGTGGTTGTGCGCGCGGCACAAGCCTTCACGCCTGGGTGGTATTGAGGGCTGCGCTTGCTCAAGGCTACAGGGCTCCGCTGTTGTGTTGTGAACAAGCCTGGTGATCACCCCTAGGCGAGCTAACAAGTGGACCCCGCAGGCATCTTCGACCCCTTCGGCTTCGCCAAGGGTGACCTGAAGGAGATGCAGACCAAGGAGATCAAGAATGGCAGGCACGCCCACTTGAAAGCCCTGCCGTAAACATTGGCCCTGCAGCGAGTCGCACTGCAATATCAGTAGCCGTGACTGATAAAGTTGAGTCGCTGAGATGGGCGGTCACGCTGAAGGCCCCGCCCTTGTCCCCTTCCAGTAGGCTGTTCATCGCACAATACATATAGCGTGGAGCTCGCGCTTGGCTCATACCTTGCTGGGACTTACTTCTCTGTGCCGCGCTCCTGCAGGCTTGCCATGGTCGCCTTTGCAGGTTTCACCCTGCAGGTTTGCGCCGCTTCCTCGCCCACCGCTCCCTGGACACAAAGAGCCATGCGTCCTGCAAGAGAATGCTCTACTGGTGGCCGCCGAGCTCTTTTGGACTGCATGTGTACGTTACGACAGCCTGCAGGTGGCGGGAGGGTCTGTGCAGGTTGCAGGGTCTCTATAGGGTCACTGACCCCCCCGCCCGCGCACGCGCAGGCGCAGGCGACAGGCAAGGGCCCGCTGGCGGACCTGGCGGACCACCTGTTGTCGCCGTTCTCGAACAACATCGCGACCAACATCGGCACGTGCAAGATCCCCAGCTCGGTGGACGTGCAGGGCCTCAGCATCCCGCTGACCTGCCTCTGGCCCGGGCAGCACTAAGCTTGCCTGTTGCCTTGCGCCGGCCCGCCCCAGCTGCCTGCACCAGGAGCCCCGCTTTGCACCCGAGCTCAGCTCCTGGCGCAGCGGTGCAGCAGCCCGGTCATGATGGCCTGCTGCCAGCGCGGCACAGGGCCCATGTTTTGGGAAGGGAATTGTTAAGGCACGACGGCCTCTTGGCTGCGTGCGCAACAGTAGCTGCTGAGAAGAAAGCTCGGGAGAATGCGTGTACAATCAGCACTGGTGAGCTGTTGAGGCTGCAGCTGCCATGAGAGTTTTGATGCTGGTGTTGGTATTCCGCACTGTCAGCTGTGCCTCTGTTCATGCATGCTGTCAGGTTTGTGCCTTCGTGTGATCTGTGTGATCTGTCGGTTGTGCCTGCTTGATGCGTGCGATGATCTGTGTTCTATCCGCAGTGTGTGAGGGAGGCTTGGTTTTGAATGCCTTTTGCAGCGCAGGATTTGCGCTCATAATGGACAGTATCGCAGAGGGTGCAATACGCAGGCTCGCATGTGATCATGCATGCTCATTGAATTATGATTTCCCAATGCAGGATGTGCATGCACCACACACGCCGCAGCATGCCTCAAGTGGCTGTTGCTTATCCACTGTGCAGAGGCTGCTTATATGCAACGCGACAGACAGGCAGAGCATCGCCTTTGCAGACTCACGACTCCCTAAGGCATACCCCACACAGGTGCACGGCCCGGCGCGACGGGCACACATGCACAAAAGTGTGTTTCATCAGAGAGTGCTGGGTAGGCAGTTCGGTTGCAGGCAGGGCTGTTCCATGGCAAGCACTATTTTGCCGCCACGTCCGCGCCACCAACCACCATTGACACAGGGACCAAAACCAAGCCGCCGCAAGGCGCGCGCCACCGCAATGTGCGAGCCACGTTGCCCCACAGAAGGCACGCAGGCGCGGCTACGAGCGGCAGTTTGAGAATGCGTAGATCATCTGGTTGAAGTCCATGCTGACGCGGCCGGACTGCTGCGGGTCAAACGCCCGGAACGTCGCAGCCATGCTGCGCAACACGAGTCCCTGATTAGCTGCGCGTGACCTGGCCCTCATCCTGCCCACCAACTGAGCGCGCGATGAGCACAGTATAGGAGCGGGGACAAAAACCAGGACTCGCGCTACTTGCACACACGGCACCACTACAGGTGCTGTACGGCATGCAGCGCCCACTCCCTTGGCGCTCCCGGCAGGCGCGGCGCCCAGGCTCGCGCGCGGTAAGTGCATGTCTGCGTCTGCTCCCATGCAGCACGCTTGGGTGTCCGACGACATGCAGACATGCCAGACAGCACAGCGTGCCAAAGAAAATCATTACACCAGAGCCGTTGCAGGTGTGTGACAACCGTCTGTGATTTAATTTGATGAAGCGTGCGCATGAGCTACCTGCGCATGAAGAGGTGCAGCGCAATGAACTCGGGAAGCCCCAGCCGCCCGTCCGAGTCAGAGTCGAAGGAGCGGTAGAGCGCCTGAAATGCTGGCGGGTCTATGCTGTACCCTGCGGTGCAGGCACGGGGTTGAGCACATGAACTAGAGACAAACAGTCCTTAGCAGAAGTACTTGCTCCACTGCAGCGTCTGTAATAACTGCACAAATGCTTCTCCCCGCATACATGTCCTGACCCCTTTGTCGTCAGTCACAATTTGTTGTGGTGCAGTGATGCAGTTGCCCTTTGCCACGAGGCGGACCATTTGTGCAAATCTTTACTACATCCCGCCACATGCATGACCTGGCTGTGCAGGCAGCGAATCGGAAGGTTCAAGCCTCTTATGCTGAGCTGCAGGTGGCAATGTGCTGCCAAAGCCGAGCACCAAAACGGGAAGAAAGTGACACGTGAACCTTCCTATGTTGCTGTTGCTGGCAGGGCAGCAGGGGCGGCGGGCACAGGAGCGCGCCTCCCTGCGAGAGCGCCTGGCCTACCTCCGCGGTGCCCAGCGTGCGCGCGTCGGGCGAGTCGGCGCGCCGGAACGCGGCCTGCGTGGACGTCAGGAAGGTGTTGAGGTCGCGGAACTCCGGCAGCGACAGCTTGTGCTTGCCCTCGCTGTCGTGCAGCCTGCGCGCTGCTGCGGCGTCAGGCGGGGCGCCGTGAGGCACGGGACGGGCTGGCAACACTGTGCCACAGAGGGCGGGGTGCCTCCGGGCGCAGCTGTTTGCTGCCAGGAAAAGGAGGAGTCCTCGCAAGGCGCTTTGCTTAAAGTGAAGAGCGTGCATACGCATCAAGCACGCACGGCACATACTGTGCCAGGCACCCCCACCTGATCATGTGCGCTACTATGGACAGGCTAAAGTTCAGGTCGCCGAGCGCCAGGGCGCGCTGCAGCTCGTGCACGTCAATCTCGCCGCTGTGGTCCGCGTCGACCACATCAAAGAACTGCGCTCGTACAGACAACTCTCGTCAGCTCGGCGAGAACTGCCACTTAACCAAGACAACAAGAGCGTGATAGCCGTGCGAGCATGACAGCCGTGCACGCGTGCAAGCGGCTCACCCGCTTGACTTGAGCATCGTCCATTGCCTGGTTTCGCACGGGTGCAGGGCTGATGCACACACCGTTGCTATTGAATGTAACGCACTGGAGACGCTGGCCTGACTTCTTTATGGAGCGGAACGTAGCTAAAACACCGGGGTGGAGCAGGCGCCGGGTTGCCTGCACCCCTCAGCAGCGTTGCGATCCCCTCAGCAGCGTTGCGATCAGGTCAGGCTCTCAGTCTGAAGGCCATATGAGCCGGCCCAAAGCGCATCGAAATGACATCACGGCGGCGCTGTGGTTAGGGGGCTGGTGTGCTTCACAGGCTAAATTACGCACCGGCATGGACTTGGTTAATTAGCAAGCGAATGCAGCACGTGTTGCGTGTATGTGGCTGTATGTGCTGACGTGCGTGTATAGGACGCCCTATGCTTGCACTTTGAAGCAACTCGTGTTGCAAGTACGCTTGTGCCAGTTTGCCCTCTCGCGGTCTTGCTTAAAGCAGGAGTGCGGCATGGCTGCGGTAAATAACTGCCATTTTTGCCACTTTCTGTGTAAGAGTCCCTCAGCAAGCGCCTCGCCAGTGCCAATGCAGGAGCAGCCACATCACCAGTCGCCGAGCCTGCCTGCTTGACTGCGGGCGCTGCACGCGCAGACAGCCCTGAGCCCCGGCATGGGCGACCCCGCGACGGGCGATGGGCGCCAGCCTGCCGCGGCCCAGGACGGGCCTCATGCGGTGGCGCCGGTGCCGAGCACGCCGCCGCAGCGCGCGGCCTCGCACCGCGGCCCTGGCGGCCAGGCCCCGGCCGCGGCCACGGGCAGCCCCGGCGGCGCCGGGCGGCAGCTCGACGGCGCGGCCGCCGACAAGCCTGTCCGGCCCGGCACCGTGTCGGAGCCGGACAAGGGCCTGGCGCGCACGCCGGGCGTGCGCTTCCGTGAGCTGCCGCGCCGGCCGGCGCCGCTGGCGGACTGCGAGCGGCCGCCGCGCGCCGCGGCGCCGGCCGCCATCCTCCGCCCCGGCAGCGGGCCGCCGGCGCCGCCCGCGCCGGTCCTCACGCGCGCGGTGCTGCAGGCGGCCGACCGCGAGGCCGCGCGCACGCGCGCGGAGCGCACCGCGAGCGGCGCGGGGCCGGCGCTGCCTGGCGCCGACGCGCCCGGCGACGTGCGCGCGCACGCGCTCTCGCTCGCCGGCTCGTACGCGGGCACCTCGTACGCCGGCTCCGTCGCCGCCACGTCCATCTGGTGCGGGCCGCCCCGTGCTTGACAGTCCGTGCCGCTGGCCCGGTGCATGGGCTGCCTGCGGCTGGTGCGCGCCGGTGTTGGGCTCGATGGCCGCCTCCCTGGGGCCTTGCCATGCGGATGCGCCCGCCCTGCGGCCCACCATAACGCTGACTGCAGGGGCGCCCTCTGGGCCGAGCGCCGCTTGAGAGTTGGCTTCCAGGACGACGGGCCTGGCTGGGCGCGCAGGGTGCCGACGGAGGGCGGCGACATTCCGGAGGAGCCCGACAGCCCCGAGGCCACCGCCGAGCAGGCGCTGGAGCTCGGCTGGCAGCGCGCCGAGCGGCTGGCCATGGGTTTTGCCTCGGCGCCCGCGCCGCCCGCGCCCGCGCCGCCCGTCGCGCGCGCGCAGCGGAGCGCGCCGCCTGCCGGCCGCCAGCGCCCGCACGCAGACGCCAGGACGCTTGCAGTGGTGAGACCCCTGCCAGCCATCGCTGGGTATAACTTGGCATGTGCATCGGAGTGCGTGCGCCGGCGTCCTAACGCCACTCGGGCGCCGGTGCGGCGATGGGCGTGTCTGCCAGCCCCACTCAAGTACACATGTCTGCTTGCAGCGCCTGAGCCGCGCATGCAGGCAGCAGGCGCGTGTTACCAATTGTTAGGTTCCAAGCTGGAATGCCTGGGCATCGCCTCCTCACCCGCGCTGTTGTGTCAGTGTTGCGGCGCTCGGCGATGCCCTGTAATTTGTCCGCATCGCTGCAGGGGCACCCAGCGGAGGAGCGGCGCGGGAGCGCCATCGCGCGTGCGGCCGCCAGCCGCGACCCGCGGCCGGCGCGCGCGGCGGAGCGCGTCCCGCACCAGCCCGCCGAGGTGTGCGCTGCAGGCCCTGGCACAGGGGTGTGCGCGAGCGAGTGCAGGCGCCTGCGCTGCAAGCAGCCGCCTCTTTGTTGCTAAACGGGTTCGCGCGGGGTAGCGGGGCGGACGTGCCGGCGCTGCGCTCGCAGCGAGGGCACCAGCTGCGGGCTGCAGGGCGCGCCGCAGGCGTCGGCCACTGTGGCATGCACGGACCCTCACACAACGCATGCCCGAGCATGTAGGCAGCGTTTCAAAGTCAGGGCTGAGATGGGCAGACTCGGCCGCCAAGGATGCCGGAGGCGCAGCCCCTGCTGCCGCGCCGGTCTGTACTCCCGCGGCAGCAGGCGGCGCCACGGACCCTGCAAGCAGGCACCCACACCGGAGATCACCGGGTCGCCGCCCTGATGGCGGCGCTCGCGCGGCCGGCGCAGGCGGCGGAGCGGCCCGCGCACGAGCTGGCCGCCGCGCTCGCGGAGCGCGAGCGGCAGCTGGCGGCCGCGCGCGCAGAGGCGGCCGCGGCGGCGCGCGGCGCAGAGGCCGCCGACAAGACGCTCGCCAAGGAGTGCATCCGCGCGCATGCGCTGGCCGCCGCGCTCGCGGAGCGTGAGGCGCAGCTGACCGACGCGCGCGCCGAGGCCGCCGCGGCCGCGCGCGGCGCGCAGGCGGCCGACGCCGCGCGCGCCGACGAGCGCGCGCGCGCCGCCGAGGCGGCGGCGGCGGCCGAGCGCGCGGCCGGGGGCCGAGAGGCGGCGCTCGCGGAGGAGCGCGTGCGCGCGGAGGCCGCCGCGCGGGCGGCGGAGGCGGCCGAGGCGGCGCTCGAGGAGGCGCGCGCGCGCGCCGACGAGCTCGCGGCTGACACCGGCCGTGCGGCGGCCGCGGCGGAGGCGGCGCTCGCGGAAGAGAGCGCGCGCGCGGGCGAGCTGGCCGCCGCACTGGCCAGCAGGGAGGAGGAGGCCGCGGAGGCGCGGGCGGCGGCGCAGAAAGCCGCGCGGGAGCGCGACGACGACCTTGCCCGTGAGCGCGCGCACGCGGCCGAGCTGGCCGCCGCGCTGGCCGGCAGGGACGAGGCGGCGGCGGCGGCGCGGGCTGCAGCGCAGGAGGCCGCGCGGGAGCGCGACGCCGAGCTGGCCACCATCCGGCGGGAGGCGGCCGACGGCGCCGCCGCGGCCGCGAGCGCGGCGCAGGAGCGGGACGCCGTGCGCGCGCGCGTGGTCGAGCTGGCCGCCGCGCTGGCCGACAGGGACGAAGCGGCGGCGGCGGCGGCAGAGCGCGCGCGGGCTGACGCTGATGCGCTGCGCGCCGAACTGGAGGCCGCCGCGGGTCGCGCCGCGGGCTCGAGGCGGGACGCCGACGCCCTGCGCGCGCGGCTGGATGCCGAGAGCGCGCGAGGCGCGGAAGCCGAGTACGCCGCCCGCGCGGCGCGGGACGAGGCGGCGGCGGCGGCCGCGCGCGCGGCGGCCGCCGAGCGCGATGCGGCCGCGCTGCGGGAGCGGCTGGCGGCCGCGGAGGCGGGCGCGGCCGACGCGCGCGCCGAGGCTGACGCGCTGCGCGGCCAGCTGGGGGCCGCCGCGGAGCGCGAGGCCGCCGGGCGCGCCGACGCACACGCGCTGCGGCGCGAGGCGGAGGCGGCGGACGGGCGCGCGGCGGCGGCGGCGGCCGAGGCGCTCGCGGGCGCGCGCGGCGAAGCGGACACGGCGCGCGCCGAGCTGGCGGCCGCCGGGAAGCGGGCCGCCGCGGCGGACGTGGAGGCGGACGCGCTGCGCGGCCGGCTCGCTTCGGCGGAGCTCAGCGCGGATGCCGGCCATGGGGACGCGCAGGCGGTCCGGGAACGGCTTGAGGCCGCGGCCGCGGCGGCCGCAGCCGCGCGCGCGCGCGCGGACGAGCTGGCCGGCCAGCTGACGGCGGCGCGGGAGGAGGTAACAGGCGCCGGCAAGCGCGGCGCGGCGGCGGAGGCGCGCGCCGAGGCCGCCGAGGGCGGCGCGGCCGCGCTGCGGGCGGAGCTCGAGAACGCGCGCGAGCGCGCGGCGGCGGCCGGGGCACAGGCCGGTAGCCAGCTGGCGGCGGCGGAGGCCGCGGCGACCGACCTGCGAGGCCAGCTGGAGGCCGCGCGCACGCGCGCGGATGACGCGGACGCGGCGCGCCAGGCGCTGGAGGCGCGGCTTGCGGCTGCCGGCGAGGCCGCACGCGGCGACGCCGACGGCCTGCGCGTCCAGCTGGATGCCATGCGCGCGCAGGCCGCGGAGGCGACGGCGGCCGGCGAGCGGCTGCAGGCCGCGCTCGCGGCCGCCGAGGAGGCCGCCGCCGCCGTGCGTGCCGACGCGGACGCGCTGCGCGGCCGGCTGGACGCCGCGGGCGCGGCGGCGGCGGCCGCGGAGGCGCAGAGCCAAGCGCTGCAAGGCAAGCTCGCGGCCGCCGAGGAGCGCGCGGCGGCCGGCGAGGCCGATGCCGCGGCGCTGCGGGGCCGGCTGCAGGCGGCGGAGGCCGACGCCGCGGCGCTGCGCGGCCAGCTCGCGGCCGCGGCCGTGGCAGCGGATGAGCGTGGCGCGGCCGCGCAGCGCGAGGCGGATGCCGCGCAGGGCCGGCAGGCGGCGCTGGAGGCCGAGCTGGAGGGCGCCCGGGGCGGCCTGGCCGCGGCGGGCGAGCGCGTGGCCGCCGCGCAGGCCGGCACCGAGCAGCTGCGCGGGCAGCTCGGCGCCGCGCTGGCGCGCCAGGCGGCGCTGGAGAACGGCCTGCACGACGCGCGCGGCGCGGCGGACGAGGTGCAGGCGGGCGCACAGGGCCGGCGCGCGGCCCTGGAGGACGAATTGGAGGCCTCCAGGCGTGCGGCGGCGGCCGTGGAGGCGCGGGCCGCCGCCATGGAGCCCGCCCTGGAGGCGGCGCGGGGCGAGCTGGCGGCTGCGCGCACGCGCGCCGCGGAGCTCGAGCGCGCCGCGGCCGCCCTGGAGGACAGGGTCGGGGCGCTGCAGGGCGAGCTTGGGGCTGCCGCCGCACGAGAGGCCGCGCTGGAGGGCGACGCGCGCGCGGTCAAGGCCGACCTGGAGGCCGCCTGGGAGCAGGCGAGGCAGGCGCAGGGCTGGGCGGAAGCGCTGCAGGGCAAGCGGGGCGCCGCGCAGGCAGGCGCGCGCGCGCGGCCCGGCAGCTCGGACACCGCGAACGAGGGGGAGGCGCCGCGCAGCGGCGGCGGCGCGGGCGGCCTGGCCGGCGAGCTGGAGGCCGCGCGCGCATTCTCGACGAGCCTGGCGGCCAACCTGGCGGCGCGAGAGGGCGATCTGGAGGCCGAGCGCGCGCGCGTGGAAACCCTGGAGGCCCGTGCGGCCGCGCTGCAGGCCGAGCTCAAGGCGGCGCAGCGCGGCGCGGCGGCCGCGGCGGCGGAGGCGCGCGGCCGGTCCGAGGGCCTGGAGGCGCGCGTGGCCACGCTCGAGGGCTGGCTGCGCGGCGTGGAGGCGGGCGCGCGCCCCGCCCTTCCCGCGGCCGGCACCGGGGGCGCAGTGTTCTCTGTTTATACGATAAAACCATCGGTAGGTTTTTTGGCGAACGCGTTTCGGCACACAGTGGACGACTCTCAAGGAAGGGATGTCCGCGGCGAATATGCCTGCGCAGCGCCCGGGGCGTCCGTCATCGCTTGCTCTGCGCCAGGCTGCAGGCTCCCGCATGCAGCCCGCGCCTGACCAGAGCCCGCCGCCGGCCACAGGCAAGGTCGAGACGGAACGCCGCAGTGCGCGGCAGCTGGCGGACGCAGCGGCGGCGGTCGACCGCGAGCGCGCGCACCGCACAGCGCTCGCCGAGCGCCTGAACAGGCAGGGCGACGCGGTCGTTGCGCGCCTGGGCGGCCTGGCCGCCGCGCTGCGCGCACGGCCGCGCGTAGCGGCGGGGTGATGGGGCGGATGTCGGCGGCGCGCGCCGGCCGGCACGCACGCAGTTGCGCCGCTCAGCCGTGGACGCACACGTCACGTTGTCAAGCGTCTGCAGCGCCCTGCCAGTGTGCGGCGGGGTGAGGGGCAGGGTGTGCTGTGCGCCGCAGGGGCTGCCAATGCCTGCGTCGGCGGCGGTGCTTGCGTGCGCAGCTCAGAGCGGCGACTCAGAGCCACTGAGCCGCTGCGGCACTGAATGAAGGCAGAGTCAATATGAGCGGCGTTCATGCACACGTTAGCATTCTTTGCCGAATATCCTGCGTGTTGTGAGCTTGCGGCATGCATGCAGCTTTGAGAGGAGCATCATTGAGTGCCAGATTTAATGGTTGGAACGGCGCGACTGTGTGAGCGCACTTGATAATTGTGATATACGGTGGTGGCGAAAGGCTGCGAACTATTTTTCCTATGTATGGTGAGTGGGATGCGGAGGGGCACATTGCCTCTGCGCTCGCGATGGTTGCGCTATCCCAGTGACGCACTTGTGAGCCTGAGAAGTTCTGCTAGAGGTTCGAGCTGGAATGCTGTTTTTTCCCATATGTCTGTCTACGATGATGACACTGCGATACTTGTGTGTGTTGGCTTGGGACACACAAATAATTGAGGAGCGCGCACTGTGATATGAGAGCCCGGTGGGCAGTTGTGAAAATTACACTGTAAGAGCCTAATCATACATATCAGCGCGCACGTCACAGCTCTACTCATGACAAGTGCAGGAGTGCATGTGTTTTGAGCGTCCAGCGCGACATACCCAGGCAATGGGCCATAGTGAAGAAGGCTCCTAGCGCCGTAACCGAGTGCAAGGCGAACAGCAAGCTCGCAGTGAAACATATTCAAAGACCTAACCTAGGGAACATGTGCTCAGCAAACCTGGCTATGACGCTATCATGCGAAGTGCAGCCTCCAAATCAGTTCTGCAGGGCTGGGGCGTGTGGGGAGGGCGGGGCGCAGCGCGCGATGCAGGCCGAACCAGTCACAGGGAGCCGCCATACGGGCAGTCGCCTGGCCTAGATTTTAACCACCCGCCGCAATGCTATACATATTGCACAAAGTGCTCCACACACTGACGTGCCTGCCTCATGCGCTTGGAAACCCTTACATCTCTCCCTCCCACCGGCCCCGGAGCTGCGCATGTTTGCACAGTGCCGTTGGGGAGGACCGTGTGTGTGTGCTTTGTGTGCCCGCCACGGCCGCCCTCGCAGCTGGGCGTCGCGTATGCATGCCGGCAACATGGCGCGCTGCGAGGGGGCCTACGCGCACCCTGTGTGCGCATGCGCACTCGGCCATGCATTGTTAGCGCGTGTTTGGGGCGCTGCCACGAGCCCGAGCGCTTGTTGGACAGCGACCCTGGGCATTTTGTCAGCCCTAGCATTCACTGCTTCCCTTCAATTCCATGCGCAGGCGCCCTGCCGCATTGTTTCCATCCACACAGCCGTGCTCTCCCGCAACGGGGCAGTGAGCCACTGCTCGCCGTGAGAAGCCCAGGCGGTATGCAGCCGCGCGCTCTCCGGAGACGCGTAGGCGGCGGCCGCACCCTTGCAGCAGCGCCCCAACCGCGCGCACTGAGCGGCACGGGCACACTCGCATGCCACTAGACTCCGTATTTTGCGCAGGGGCAGCCCACTGGCGCACGGCGCACGGCCGCCACGCGCGCCTCGGCGCCCCGGAGGCGAGCCCGCCGCTGCACGCTGCCCGAGAGGCCCGAACCCTCACTGCAGCACCTCGAGGGTTCTGCCGCCGAGCGCGGGCGCCAGGCGCCTGTGAGCGTCGACGGTCTGCGCCAGCGCGGAGAAGCCCGAACCCTCACAGCAGCACCTCGAGGGTTTTCCCGCCGAGCGCGGGCACCAGGTGCTTGTGCGCGTCGAAGAGCTGCGCCAGCGCGGCCAGCACCCGGCCGTGCAGCGCATCCACCTCCGCCTGCGAGGGCTCCTCCCGCTGCGCGACTGCCGCCGCGGGCGCGCGCGCGAGTCAGCGCCCCCGGCGCCCAGAACCCTTTTGGCAGGGTTTCTTGACCTGCTGACTCGCAAGCGGTTTGAAAGCGGGTTGTTTAAAAGCGAGTCAGCGTCTCCGGCGCGCTTCACCGATGCAGGGGCCGGCTGTCGGATTCAGCGTAGCGGGCACTGCCGGCGGCGCCTGAACAGGCGCTGCCGCTCCAGACCACCATGCAAGCGCCACTGCGGACCTTTCAGTGAATGAATACAGGCGTCCTCAGCAACAGACGAGCATGCGCGCTCCCGTCTCGCGTGCCAGTCACCCCAGGGCGGCTGCGCTGGCCCACCCGGGGTCCTGCTCGCGCAGCGCATGCGCTGGGCATGCGAGCTGGGGCTGTGCAGGCTCCTCGCGACAACACCTCCAGATGCCCCCAGGCCGGCGCCCTCGCACAGGCACCCAGGGCCGCGCTGCCATGCCGCGCAGGGGCAGGCGCGGCGCGCACCGGGGATGGGCGCGCCCACGACGGAGACGATCTGGGTCGGGTGCGGCAGCGGCAGCCCGTAGCGCCCGAAGAACAGGCCGCAGGCCGTGCGGATCTTGCGCGACAGCGACAGCGACAGCGGCAGGAATGACAGCACCTGCGCCGCCCGCACTGGGTGCTCGTAACTGCCAAGAGGGAGCAACAGGTTTAGAAGCACCCTTGAACGATGGCCACACTAGTCCGATGCGGCGCCAGGCCCAGGGAGTGACTGCGGCAGGCGCGCGCGCGATCTGCTTCCTTACGCTGCGTGCGTCAGCACAGGCAGAGCTCCGGATAGACATCCTAGAACACCCTCGGCGGACACGGCCTGGTTTGCTGCCGGGGCCGGCGCGGACCTGGCTGTTGCCGAGGTGGTAGACGGGCACCACAGGGCATCCGGCCTGCAGAGCCAGGCGCGCATAGCCCTTATGCCGCCCGAAGATGCACTCCCGGTGCCGCGTCGCTGTGAAGATGCCCGCGATGCCCTGCCGGCGACGGGCTTGGTCATTAGGAGGCAGTGCCTGTCGGGCAGGCCAGGAGGCCTCCAGACCTCTCACAGACGTCTCAGGCGTCAGTTTCTGCCGGCACACGAGCGTGCCGACAGGCCGAGCATTAGGGCCTGCTGCAGAGCGTGCAAGGTGAGCAGGGCGTTCGAGCAGGCAGTCGGCCGGCCGCGGCCGCTGCGCTCCCGCCGGGGTCGGCTGCGGGCGGGCGGGGGCGGCGCGGCGCGGCGCGCGCGCCTCGGGCATGACGCCCAGCGAGCGGCCCGCCCGCAGCGCGCCCAGCATGGCGCGCCGGTCGGCCGGCAGGCAGCCCATCCACGCGAACAGGTGCTTGACGACCGGCAGCCGGAACAGAATGCTGGCGACCGCGCCGCGCGCGCGCGCGGGCAGGCCTGCGGCGGCGCGGGCCGGGGGCAACAGGGGTCAGGGGTCGGGGGCGTTGACCCAGGCAGGGCGGCGGCGCGCCGGCGTGCGCGGCGCGCAGCGCGCGACGCACAGACGCGGGCGTAGCGTGCGCAGCAGGCAGCAGGGTGACTGCGGGAACGCACACTCCAAACATTCCATGTGCATGGCGCATGTGGTGCAGGGGTTGCATGATACATGCTGGGGGCGCTGCTGGCCAAGTGCTCCACACGTAATGGCAAGGAGCCGCGTATCACCCGCTGAGGGCGCTGCGGGAGTTGTTCCCTACCCAACCCTACCAAACCCCGCGCGGCGCACCCGTCTCCGGCACGCCGCACAGCGGCATGGACAGCCAGGCGCCCATGGGGAACGTGGCGTGCGGCCAGTGCACGAACAGGTGCGGCCGGCCGGGCTCCAGGTACGGCAGCGGCGGCACGATGAGGCGCATGCGGTGGTACCGCCGCCACGTGTCAAACACGCGCCAATCCCGGAACGCCGGCCACTCCTGCGCCCAAAGGGTGCCCTTGAGAAGCTTCCGCAATCACAGGGTGCGGCACTGCCACGTAGAGGTGGTGCAGCGCTATGCTACAGCGCTGGCTGACCGGACACCCCTGCGACTAACCAGACGTAAGCACTCCTGTGCCACTTGGCGGCGCCTGCAGCAGACACGGCAGCAAGACCAGCGGCCTACTGTCGCTTGGCAAAGCGTGTCAGTCAGGCATGTTTGCAACGGCAAGCGACCAGGTGCTGCACATGTGCTTGGGCCACGCACACGCGCGCAGCTCTGGCACAGTTGCAACCAGCACCTCCGCCGAGGGTAAGTCAAGCCCGGTTGCTGTTGCATCTTATCTTTTCTTGAAGCATTACATGTCCTTACTCTGAGCGTCACCGTCACCCCACAGTTCGACGTGTCAGGCAGTAGCGCGACCAGGCAGGCGGCAGCACGAGCGAGCACCCGTGCACCCGCCGCTCAGCGAGCGCGCTCGATCTGCTGCCAGGCTGCGGGGCCGCCCGGGCGCACCCCCTGCGCCGGGAGCAGCGCCGCGCCGACCACCGCGGTGAAGAAGAGCAGCGCGAGCCGGTGGCCGCAGAGCGCCAGGTACAGTGCCGCCAGCGTCAGCCACGGCCCGAAGAACACCCACCTGCTCCGCTTGGCGCGTCAGGTGGGTGGTCCAGTAACGTCACCAGGCGCGGCCGGCGAAACGGGGAGAGGCGGGCGCACGCAAAGAGCATGGTGGGCGAGTGAAACTCACCAGGCACGGGCTGGTGGAACAGGGGAGGCAGGCGCACCCGAACAGCAGCGCCGTTGTCATAACAGCGGGCGTCAGGTGGGTGGTCCAGTCAAGTTCACCAGGCGCGGCCGGCGGAACGGGGAGACGCAGGCGCACCCGAAGAGCAGCGCCATCGTCACGACGGCGACCAGGTCCTCGGCCGCGGTGTTGCCGCGCGGCTGCACCGCAACCTCGCCGGAGCCGTAGGACACGGCGACGCTCCCGCGCGCAGGCAAGCTGTGTTGCGCCTCGGTGATCACACTTTTTGGCTTGATCGGTGCTGACTTGGACCTGCGAAACACAATGCAGACGCGTTCATGCGAAACACAATGCAGACGCGTTCAGCGGCGCACAGCTCGAGCGCAGCACGGCACCCAGTTTGTGGTGCTGACGTTTATACTCAGTTAGCGCGGAGCTACTTTATGCAAAAGACACGAGCATCGCAATAAAAATGCGCTGGACAAACAGCACAGTTGGCTGCCAGTGCACGGTCAGCAACTTGTGCAGAACAGGGGGTCACGCACAAGAGCGCATCCAGACGCGCTTGCTGCATACACCCGAGCTTGAACAGGGCGGCCCCCGCCATCCGGAGCAACGGCGCACTGCTGCCGCGCTCACCCTTGATAAAGCGCGACCTATGTGTTCACAGGAGCGTCCTATTAGACTCTCCTTCCATCGGGAGTTACACCTGGCCCAGTGTCACCGGGCTAGGGCTGCGCCCTTGCTATGGTTATGTAAGAGGATGCTCAAAAGTGTTGGCCGCGCGCGCCCGAGTAAGTTTGTCGTGGACCTCAAGATGCGTTTCACCAATGTCAACCAGCGCACAGCGCGGTGCTGCATATCCAGTTCTCCTCTGCAGCGCCACAGGTGCCAGGTGTTCAGTAACGTGCGACTGCCAGCGCAGCTAACGAGAGGGCTGGTGTGCCCTCTCGTTTGGCAGACTACAGTTGCATACCTGCTGTGAGCTGGAGGCAATGTAAAGATCCTTGGACTGTGGCAACAGGGGCGTCCGGGAGTGTGCGCCGCCAATGGTCGCTCTGTGAACGCTGCAGCTGTGGAAGTGGATGTTGCCGTTGCGCGCGCCAGCCCCGTGGCCTTGGAGGAGCCAGCTGCCGTGCAGGTGTGCCCGCGGTCATAACGCAGCCTTGTGCGGAGGCGCACTGGTGAGCGCGGCTGCAAGCGTGAGCGGCCGCGCAGACAGAGGAGCGCTTCAACTGGCAGAAGCAGTGGTACCCGCTCGCCGTGGCCAATGACCTGGACCCCAGCAGGCCCCACGCCAGGCAGCTGCTCGGCGAGCGCCTGGTGCTGTGGCGCTCCCGGGCGGGCGCCTGGCAGTGCTTCGAGGACCGCTGCCCGCACCGCCTGGCGCCGCTCTCCGGTGTGCCTGCAGGCTCCCTTGTTTTTGAACAACCTGCTGTGAACAGCGAAGCTGTGCTGTGCCCAAAGCTTCATCTGCTCTCTCTATAATCGACTGCAGTCTTGTTTGCGTAGTGTGTGCACACCGTGTTGTGACTGGCGCACTGGCGTCCACTGTTGGTCTGTGAAGAGCGCTTGGCCCTGCGGCTCGCAGAGGGGCGCATAGAGCCGTCGGACGGGACGCTGATGTGTTCGTACCATGTGCGCAGCCCAGCACTCTGCTTCAGTCTGTTCAGTCTGTTGCGTGCTGACCTCCATGTGAAGCGACCTGCTGTCGACCCAACCCCATGTTGCCCGGTTCACTGCCCACACCCGGCCTTGCCATGCCCTGCGGTGTGCCCTGCTGCTGTTCAGCAGGTGCATGTAATGCGGGCCGCCTCCACTGACCAGTCAGCTCTGCGCACAGGGCTGGCGCTTTGCTGCCGATGGCAAGTGCACCGACGTTCCCCAGGCCTTGGACGCCCAGGCCAACGCGCAGGTGACTGCTGGCAAGCACATTGTGTGTTTGGCCCTCGGGGAGTGCACGTTGACATGTGTCCCTGCGGCTTTCCGGCATGCTGCATCACTTAAGGCTGCAAGGCTCTAGCGGTGAGCTTCACGGCACTTTATACGTTCTCTTTGGTTGCAGGCCTGTGCGAGCGTCCGGTCCTGCGCGACTCCCAGACCTACTCAGGTTTGCACGCCCCCCCAATGGTCTGTCAGCGACTCGACAAAACCTATTGTCAATGCAGTGCTGTGCAAAACATCATATGACACTCCAGTGTCACACTTAATTGGAGTCGCTGGTCAACTTGCAGTACGCCTGCTTAGTAAGCGCAGCATTTCGGCACCCGTAAGTATCCTGGCGCGTTGTCGCGCGTGCGTGACAGGTGCGGCAGGGGCTGGTGTGGGTCTGGGCCGGCGGCGGCGGCGCGGCGGCGGCGGCCGAGGCGGCCGCGACGCCGCCGGTGCTCGCGCATGAGCTGGACCAGGAGGCCGAGGGGCTGCCGACGCGCACGCGCGACGGCCACCCGGCCACCGCGCGCACCTACCACTACCGCGAGCTGTGCGCGCCCCCTGCTTGGCGCCGGGCGCAGCTCCTGGTGGTGCCCCGCCTGATCAGGCGCACGGCATGCTTGCCGCTTGTCATGTGCCCAAAGGAAGTTTGGCCGCCGCATGAACGAACCTGCAGTCGCCACGATGCTGAGTTTGCCACCATGCTGTGCCTGTGTGCTCACAGGCCAGGGCCCAAAGGGCTGCGGTTGGTTAGGTGGGGCGCATGCAGGCCGTCCTGCTACCTGCATGTGCGGCTGGGGGAAACTCCTGTGTGCACTGAGCGCCTGAGCCTGGCGCGTCTGAAGTGCGCCGACCTGCGCTCGCCTGGCAGCGTGCCTGATTAGGCGCGGGTGCTGGCACGCCTGGCACCTACCGGGCGTCCGGTGACGGGTAAGTTGGCCGCCTGCGCAGGCCGTACGGGTGGGACACCCTGGTGGAGAACCTGACGGACCCGTCGCACCTCCCGTTCAGCCACCACAACGTGCTGGGCGACAGGCGCGCCGCCCGCGCTCTCCCAGACCGCTGTCGTGGGCTTGCGTCGTGAGCTGACTGACGACGGGTGTGCACCAGGCTTGAGTGCGTGCATGTGCTGGCTAGTGCACTGCCCTGTCCTGCCTTCTCGACTATTTCCAGGACTCGCATGGTGAGCCAAGTAACACACGGGTGTGCGAGGTCCCGGAGAAGCGCACCCATGCCGTCACTTGGTTCACCATGTGAGTCACAGAGAAGCGGTCGGGAAATACGTTAAAGGCAGTGCATTGGCCGGCACACGCACACGCTAGGGACTGGTGCACACGCTAGGATGCGCGCGCGCTTTGCACTGACGCCAAAATTGGCCAACAAACCAGGGGTTGTGCGGCGGCGCGGCGCGCGGGGGCGCCGCTGGGCCGGCGCCGATCGCGCCTCACCAGGGCGCGCGCCGCGCCGGCCAGGTACCATGAGCTGGCGGGGCGCGTGGAAATGTCGCTGCTGGAGCGCGCGCCGGGCGCCAGCCCGGACCGCGTGGGCGTGGAGGGGCGCACCAGCATGGCCGTGCGCATGCGCTCGGACGAGCTGCAGACGCGGCGGTTCGAATTCTTCGCGCCCTCGCACATCAGCTGGCCCGTGGTCGACGACAAGGCCCGCCCCTGCGGTGCCCTGTCGCGGTGCTGTGCAGTGGTATCAGCGGTCGACGCACCTGTGCCTGCATCACACACTGGGATGAGCACAATTCTCCGGCAACGTGTCGTCTTTGTGTCTGGGAAAACTGTTTGCATGTATAGATGTTGTCTATGTAGATCATAGCACGTTACGAGTAGCAGTGTGTGTGGAGCCTGCCAGCGGCGGATCGCTGGGCCGTTGCTGCGCATGCACTTTACAGACAGCGCCCGCGCGCCCTGACCTCGTGACACAGCGCACGTGCTGAGCGTGGCAGCAATGTGCGGCACTGCCGCCGCTGCCCGCCGGCGCGCCCCGCCCGGCGTCGACTCTGCTGCAAGGGCAGGACGACCTGCGTACCCTCTCCATGGCTGACGCAGCCGCGCAGGGCGACTTCACCATCGTGCTGGTCACGTTCGTCACGCCCATTGCGCCCGGGCGCTCGGCGGTCTTCCTCACGCTGGCCATGCGCGGCGACACCGTGCCGCTGCCGCTGCGCATCGAGGGCTGGCTGCCTGCATGGGTCAACCACCTGCGCTCCAACACGGTGCAGGCCTTGCTTTTTCCGTCGCGGCGCTCGCTGCGACCGCGCTGCTGCTCGCCTCTCGCATGGCCCGATCACCTGCGCGGGCGCCACGCGCCTGCCGCCGTGAGGTGCTCTGCAGCGTTGTCTCGTCTGGGAAGGCGCGGCGGTGTCCGGTGAGGAGAGTCCTGCAGGTACGGCACCACAAATGCGATAGTAAACTACCAACAGTGCTGTTCCTGTGGCTGACTCTGCAGCCGCTGCGGTCATCCGCCATCGTCCATGTGAACGGGGGACGCTGGTGTAAGGTGATGCGAGGAACGCGCCCAGGTGCTGGACGGCGACTCGGCGCTGCTGGCAGAGCAGGAGCGGATCATCCACGCGCGCATCGCGCAGACCGGCAGTGGCTGGCGCGGGCCGGGCGGCTACTACATGCCCGCGCCCGCCGACCGGCTGGCACGGGCCCCGCCCTGTTCCTAAGCTATCTTTACCCCATTGCCTGCTTCAGGCTCCTGCCCATGGCATGGCAACGGGTGCTCCCTGTATGACTTGGTAACGGGTGCAGTCTGACAAGAATTTTACCAAGAGCTATCATTATACGTGCCCGTTGCGCGCTTCCCGGGCGCTCGCGCAAGCGGCGTGGTGGGTACGAGGCTCATCGGCCCCGCGCCGCGCAGCCCCCTGGCCAGCAGCCGGGCGCTCGCGGCGCCTGCAGCCGCCGCGCTCGCCGCTGGCGCGGGCGCAGCCGCCGGGGGGGGGTGCCCTGCGCGCCCGTGCACTGGGAGTGGCAGCCTTCGGGGTGGGGCCGGCGCGTGCCCGGCGGGCATGCGAGAGCACGACAGCTGAGCACACATGTAAGCTAGCTTGCGGGGCGCCCGCAGGTGGCCGCCTTCCGCACCTGGCTGGACAAGCGCGGCGGCGGCGGGCCCACGCCGCTGGCGGCCGGCCCGCTGCCGCCGGCGCCCAGCAAGGCGGAGATCTTCGACCGCTACACGCAGCACACGCAGTTCTGCCCCAGCTGCATGGCGGTGCGCGCACCCTGGGCAGACTGTGCTGCTGCGCGTGCCTGTGCCTGCGTGCTCACATGCCATTGCGCTCCGCTGACCACTCCAGTTCCTCGGGGTTGCGAGGCAGCGAGTGCTCGTGCCAGGCTGGAGGCGGCAGTGTATGTCCCTACGCTGGTGGCGGCAGTCCATGCGGCCATGCTGCGCTGAAGCGATGTGGAGAGGCGGATCGTGAAGCCCCGTGCGCGTGCGGGGCTGGTGCTGGTTTTGGGCACGGGCACGGCCACGGGCCTGCGCAAGCTGTGTGGGCGCGCGCCCGCAGGCGCTCCGCACGTTCCGCGCGCTGCGTGTGGTCGCGGCGGGCGCCGCGGCCGCGTGCCTGCTGGGCCTGGCGGCGGCGCTCGGCGGCGGCGCCGCGCCGCTGTCGCGGGCGGGCGCGGGGCTGGCGGCGGCCGCGGCGCTGTGCGGCGCGCTCAGCGTCTGGGCCGGTCGCTTCGCGCGGAACTTTGTATACGTCGGCTGGGACCACTCGGCAAACCACTGAGCGGAGCGCGCGCCCGGCGCACGCCGGCGGGCCCATGCAGGGCAGGTTGTCACAGGGGGGCGCGGGGGCGGCTGGGGCCGTGGGGGCTTTGCTGCCTGTCATGCTGTTGCGCTGCTGCGCTGAGCGCACGACGGAGGTACCCGTATTTTGTTTGGTTCATTCTGGAACCTCTGTTGCCTACACGGCGCCGGCTGTTCACTGCAGTCAATTGTGTCCTGTCCGCCTGAAGTGGTGTTGTAAACAGATCAGGTTTGTGCTGGACGGTCTGCATTAGCAGGTTTCCCATCCTGCGCGGTGTGGCGTCAGGTTGAACGGTACAGGAGGTGCAGGTTTGCTGGCATTGAGTCAAGCGTACTGCTCCCGGTTATGTGTACCATGTCTGCTTGTTTGCCAGGGTGCGTTCTGAGCTCGCAGTGGCTCCATGTCAAAGTGCGAGTCACAGGTTCGTCGCTCATATGTCCAAGTACGAGTCCCCGGCGATGAGCACGACCAGCGCGGTCCAGCCCGTGAACGGGTGCGAGCCGCGCCCGCGGCCGGTGCCCTCGTCGTAGCTCTCCCACAGGTAGCCGCTGCGGCCGGCCTCCCCCACGACCGTGCGCAGCAGGTTGCTGCGCAGCTCCGCGTGCAGCCGCTCGGCCTGCTTCCTGTGCGGCCCGCTCGCCTGTGCGCGCGCAGGGGACAGAGTCAGGTCTGAGCGATTGCTGATGGCACAAAGCCTGGGGGCACCCGGCACAGGCCTGGAGGGCGGCGGGCGCTCCGAATGGCCTCGCTCTGCTGCACTCCTTGCTTGCACATACACGGATTCGGGTGTAACCCTATACCCTAAGCCTAGCAACCCGCAGCAGCGCACCCGCGCGTAGTGCTCCAGCGCGGCGAGCGCGAGAAAGTTGACGTTGAGCCAGACGGGGCCGCGCCAGTACGGCGCGTCGTGCTCCGTGTTGCGCGCGCGGTACAGCGAGCTGGCCGCGCTCAGCGAGCGCAGCCCCGCCGCGCTCCAGAGCTGGCCCGGGTCGCCCAGTGCGGCGAGCGTGGCGCCCAGCGCGGGCGACTCTGGCGGCAGCAGCCGCATCAGCAGCGGGAAGAGGCTGACATACCTGCGCGCAGCGGGGCCGCGCCTCGCTCCTGCCGCCCGTCACGCTGCTGCCTGGCAAGCAAGGCGAGCTTGCGGGTCGGCGCTGCGGAGCCCGCCCGCCGCGGACGCGAGGCCTGGCGCTGCCGCCGCCGCCAGCGGCGGCCGCGTTGGCAGTGCGCAGGGCCTGACGCGTGTGGCCACAAGTACGCTTGCCGTCCGCCGCGCTGGACGGCAACCTCGACGGCACTCCCTCTGGCAGCGCTGGGATAAAGCAGAGGCTGGGTCGCCAACACCGCACAGGCACGCCGTGCGACTGGGTGCGCATGACCTAGCCAGCCGCAGGCCAGCACCCCTGCCATGCAGCAGATGCGTGCTGCATATACTCATAGATGGAGGCACTCACAGAGCGGTCGCGCGCATTTAAACATGCGGCAGATGCATGATGCATCTACCCATAGCTGGGCTGGTTCAAGCTCTGAGGCAGCGGGCGCGCACCCAAAGTGCGGCACGAAGCCCGGCGCGGGCGGCGGGCCGTCCTCCACGCGCACGAGCTCGCGCCGCACGAGCGCGCCCGCCGGCGTCTGCCACGCGATCCAGTCCAGGCGCACGCCCTCGGTGTGGTTGCCCCAGTCGGCGAAGCGGCCGCCGGTGGCGTCCCAGTGCAGCGCGGCCAGGTGCGCGGGGTCGCCCAGGCGCGCCGCCAGGGCCTCCCAGGGTGCCACCTGCGCGCATGTGGTAGGGTAAGGGTAGGGCTGCACAGCCACGAGTGATCCCTGTCCTGCCCAGGGGTTGAGCGCGCGGGCGCTGCGCCCCCGTGCAGTGCCTCGAGGTGAATCTGAGTCGCGCATGATCACAGCCGCCCAAGAGCCGTATCAAACTCAATCAAGCTGTGCCGTGACCCGTGCACTGAACGCCGGGCTGTGAGACGCAGCGCGGGGTGCGGCAGCACGGCGTGCACGCCGGGGGGTGCCGTGCTGTGCGTGGAGCCGTAGTATGTGTCAAACAGCGTTTTGGGCAAGCTCTCTGAGGGCTCACTAGTCCCTATGTGCATGCACGTTGCGGCCTGTTTCGCAGATAACTGCAGAACCTAACGAACTTTGTGAGGACAGGTACACGGAGGTGCCGGAAAGTGGCGACAGTGTGTGTGGCTCCAGCAAGTCGAATGGTGTCCCTTGACCTGTTGCTCATGGCGCCCGTCTGGCAATAAATAGCGGCGCGTGCGCCGCGCCTCTGCGGAGGGCAGCTGCAGCGAGGCGCCGATGGAGGCGAGCGCGCGCGCCGCCAGCGCCACCCAGCACAGCAGGTCGACGTGGCGCTCATCCGGGTCCGGGTGGCTCGCGCGCGGGTAGTCGTCCAGGCCTGGGCGGCGCAAGGGTTAGGGTTATAATACGCCGCGAGCGCCACCCAGCACAGCAGGTCGACGTGGCGCTCATCTGGGCCCAGGTGGCTCGCGCGCGGGTAATCGACCAGGCCTGGGTGGCGCAAGGGTTAGGGTCAGGGTACACCGCGTCCCTACGACCCTATGACCCTATATGCGCCGCCTCTGAGGCGCAACACCATGTTGGCGATCGGCTCTTTCTGTCGAGCGCCCCTGGCTGCGCGGCGGCTGCGAGTGACACATCAAGGGGGCGGCAGCATATGACTGGGACGCTCGACGTCTCTGCACCCGCATGGATGATAGGCATGCGTGTGCGGCGCGCCGGATGATAGGGTTTTAGGGTTGAGCTCGCGGCCCAGCGGCGGCTGCGGCACGCGCCCGCGCCAGCGGAAGCTGCCGGGCACCGGCCCGGCCTGCGTGCGCGCCAGCCAGCGCAGCCAGGCGCGCAGGCGCGGGTGCGCTGCGCGCGCCGGCGGCGGCATGGTCAGCGGACATGCTCGGCGGCCTCGAGCGCCTCCGAGCAGGCGGTCCTGCACCGTCCTGTGCGGCTCGACGGGGCTTGAGCCTATGCTTTGTTACCTGACAGGAGTCGAGGCTGCTGCAGCATGCGCTGCAGCCCCAATGCGCCTGCAGGCGCGGGCATCGCGGGCAGGCCCCGCATGACCGCGCCTGACGGCGCACGCAACGCTCTGACACCCACCCTAACCCTGCAGAGCCCCGGCTCACCGGCACGCAGGAACGCGCGGTCCTCGGCGCGGTCGCGCGCCTCGGCGGCGGCGCGCTCCGGCGGCAGACCGGCCGGCGGCGGCGCGGCCAGCCGCGCGGCTGCGGCCGCCAGCGGCAGGAACAGCGTGGGCGGGTTGGCCACCTCGGGGCTCTGCACCACGAACTCGGCCGGCACGCGCGCGCGCGCCTCCTCGCCCAGGATCTGGCCCGGGCACAGCAGTTACATTGCGTATAGGTGGGGAGGTCCGGGATGCTTTACACAGCAGGTCACGCAGCCCCGGGATGCAGGGCTGGCCTGCGCATGCTCGCGCTCGCCCGGCAGTGGACGTCAACACACCGGCGTGCGCACGCCGTTGGTCGGCCAGAGACGACGAGACTGGCAGGGACACACGCGACGGCAGCAGCTGCGGGCATGGCAGCCCTGAGGCACATGCTACCAGTCTCTTTCGCGGCTAGCTGCTCATCAAGATGCCTCGCCATGCCCAAAAGTGCCTCGCCATGCCCCGACGCGCGGGGCGCGCCCGCTCGCGCGCGACCAACCCCGCGCGTCGAGCAGGCCCGGACGGTTGGCCAGGCCGCCGCCGCTCCGCCGCGGGGTGAGCGGGGTTAGGGAGCTTAGGGTGAGGGTTAGGGCATGGCGGGCGCGCCTGCTCGCGCGCGATCCAGCCCTGCGCGTTGAGCAGGTCCAGCCAGCTGGCGAGCATGTCGCGGCTCAGCCGCGGGCTCCAGCGCCGCACCAGCAGCTGCGGTAGGGGCGCGCGCGCGCCTATCAACCACCTTGCTGTGCACGCCGAGACATGACCGTAGTCTGGTGATCTCGCCTGTCTGCTTTGGCAATCAGGCAGCTGGTAAGGAGGGCTGCTGGTGCATCGCAGAGCCCTGATGGCAGTGCGCATCTGACCCACTGCTGCCCTCTAAACGGGCGCTTGGGGAGCTCAAGAGCTGTATACGATAAAAAGGGCATCATGCGCGGTGCGGGTGTCCGGCAAGGGCGCCGCGCGCGCCCGGTGGAAGCCCTCATCCCGCACGAAGCCTGCCCTATCCTGGCATCTAGAGGAACGTAGGCAGATCCTAGGGCAGAGCGCCCGGGAAGCCCTCATCCCACATGAAGCCTACCCTCTCCTGGCGTCCAGAAGAATGTAGGCAGATCCTAGGGCAGAGCGCCCGGTGGGATCCCTCATCCCACATGAAGCCTACCCTATCCTGGCGTCTAACAACAGATTGCCAGGATTAGGGTTGCGCGCGCTCGGTACAAGCCCTTTGGCGTCTAATGGAATGTAGGCAGGGTGATAGGGCGGCGCGCGCCTGGTGGAAGCCCTCATCCCACATGAAGCCGCGCGGGAAGAACGGCCGGCTGGGCACGGCGGTGAGCAGGCCGGCGGGCGCGCTGCGCGCGGTGCGGCCGCCCGGCAGCGCGACCTCGGAGCTGCCATAGAAGTAGCCGACGCCGCCCAGCAGGTTGCTCAGCGCGGCCTTGGCCACCGCCTGCGTGCCTGCGCGCCGCCTGCCCTGAGCCTGACCAAGCCCTAGACCTAACCCTAAACATAACCCAACCAGGCGGCCTAGCGCGCTCAGCAGGCCGCGGGTCCCAGCCCTGCGCGAGCAGTGGACAGGGCAGGAGGATGGGGTGAGGCAGCGGATGGGGAGGAGGCTGAGACGGCGGGGGCGCCGCAGGGCGTGCCGTCCGGCGCGGCGGGCGTCAGGTCGCCGAAGGTCTGCAGGAAGCGCGCGTCGAACGCGCGCTCGCGCTCCGCGAGCAGCTCGGTCAGGGCGGCGCCTGCCAGGCAGGCGGGCGCGCGCTTTACGGGGGCATGCACCATGGAACCTCCCCAGCTACCCAGCCCTGAGCCCTGCGCAATATGCCCCCAGCTCCCCCTACCCTGACCAAGCACCACGTGCTCCCCCGCGCCAGCAGAGCACAGGGCACACTCACACACACTCACTGCGGAGCCGGCTGCCTAGGGCGCACCCGACAGCGCATCCGCGCGCTCCGCGGGGCTCTCGGCCGGCGGCGCGCCGGCGGCGGGCAGGCCCTCCGCCACGGGCCCGCCCGCCCAGCGCCGCAGGCCTGCCAGCCAGCCCTGGCGCGCCCGCCCGGTCCGCTGAGCCGGCCCCCCTATTCCCGTATGGTGCGCGACACGAGCACGAGCCGGCCGACCCTCAGCGGCCGCTGCGTGCGGCGCAAGCGCAGGACCGCCATCGATTGGTGGCTCGTGCCACTGTAGCTATAGGGTTAGAACACGGGGGGGCGAGGCACCTGCTGGCGGCGGCCGCGGCCCAGGTTGGCCGTGAACACAAAGTCGGCCTGCAGCGGCAGCGGCAGCGTGACCTGCCGCGCCGAGCGCAGCCACGCGCGTCACCCTTACTCTAGCACAACCGGTTGGCGCATGAGAGGCAGGTGTGACAGGAGGACTGGAAGCGCGCCCCTTGCCTGCAGGACCTGGCACGCGTCTGCATGCTCAGCGACCAAGCGTCCATCCCCCTCAACGTGCACTCAACCATGCTCACTCATGCTGCTCCAGCAACTAGCTGGACAACCAGCTGGCAACAAATGCTGTCCAGCCTGGGCTGTGGCCCCCGCCCAGGCACGGCACAGCAAGCATCGCGCCAGGCCCGGCCATGCAGTGCAGGTCCTGGAGAGAGTGCGTGCGCCGCGCCGCGCAGCCAGGCGCGCCTGGAACATGGCCAGGTTGGAGCGGGCCTCCACGGCGTCGGGCAGCTGGTGCGCCGCGCGCGGCCGCCGCCGCTCCGCGCCCGCGTCCGGCGGGCCGGGCTGCAGCGCGTCCGCGGCGAGCTCGGTCAGGTTGTGGAAGCGGCGGACGGCAGCGCCTAGGAAGCGCACGCGCGCGCGCGCGCCTGCGGCGCACGCGCGGCGGGCGCTGACGTGCCGCCCTAACCTAACCCTAGCGGACGCAGCAGGCGCTGACGTGCCGCCCTGCCTCTCCCCTGTCGAGCGCGGTCAGGCGCTGACATGCTGCCCTGCCGTACCCGTGCCAAGTGCGGCGGGCGCCGACGTGCCGCCCTGCCCCACTCCTGCCGAGCACGGCACGCGCCGACGTGCCGACCTGCCCCAGCCCTGCCGAGCGCGGCACGCGCCGACGTGCCGGCCTGCCCCAGCCCTGCCGAGCGCGGCACGCGCTGACGTGCCGCCTTGCACCACCCCTATCGCGCGCGGCGGGCACTGATGCGCCGCTGATGCGCGAGGCGGCCGCGCAAGACGGGCCGCATGCAAGCAGCGCGAGCCGCTCTCCCCGCCCCGCAGGCCGCTGAGCGGCGCGCGCCCGCCCGGGGCGCGGGGTCGGGCAGCACCTGGTGCGAGGCGCAGCTGGAGCGCCCACGGGCCCAGGTGCGCGCTGTCGCCGCGCGCCAGCACGATGCTGCCGGCGCCGGCGCCGTCTGGGAGCACCGCGAGCGGGCCGTTCGCGGCCTGCACCGAGCGCGCATGCGCGCTCGGTCGGTCAGGGAGCTCAGGCACCCTGGGGCCGGCATTGCGCGCTGCTGGACGGGCTCCTCAGCTCCGCCGCTGGTGCTCAGGCACAGCTGGTGCTCAGCCACGAACAACCAGTACCAGGCAGCATGCGTGAAGCCCTGTCATCTATGTCCTGATGCACAGCCTTGGGATGCAGGGCTGCCAGTTGGGCTGACCCCTCAGCTTGTCAGCATGAGGGGTGTGCCCACTGTCTCGCCTCTGCCCATCACGCCACAGTCCGCTCAGTAAGGCTTGCAGACTCTGGTGCCGTTCCAGAGCACAAGCGCAATAATGGCATCATGCGGCACCACCCGCCAGCTCAAGCGCACCTCCTCATCCGCAATGTACACGATGAGCGACGCCCGCGACGGCGCGCGCGCCGCGCCGCCGTCCCCATCCGACCGCGCCTCCGGGTCGGCCCCGGGGCCGCCCGCGCGCGCCGCCAGCCGCAGCGCCCAGTCGCCGCCCGGGCAGCCGGCGCAGAAGCGCTTGGCGAATGAGGTGGTCAGGCGCAGGCGCCCGTCCGCCAGCTCCTGCCGCCCGAATGTCTCGCCGTCGTGCGCGGCCCAGCCGTACATTGCCAGGCCTGCGCGGCGCAATGTGGCCCTCGCTCCCCAAGACCTGCATGTCCGCCGATTTAGCGGGCGTCTCTGCACAGCGCCTGGACGGCCTGCGCTGTGCGTCACGCGAAAGACCATGCCCGAGTCAGCGAGGGGGTGGCGCCAGCGGATGCGCCGCGCCCGCCTGGTCCCTGCACAAGCGGCAAGCTCGGCGCAGGCGCCTGGCTGCGTGGGACCCAAGGCATGGTGGCAGAAGGGCGTAGCGGCGCCGGGTGCGCGCCGTCGCGCTCCTGCGCCAGGTGCCGCAGGTGCGCCAGCGCGTCGGGGCGGTCCGGGTCGAACCACATGAGGCCCGCCAGCAGCGAGCGCGGCACGCGCGCGCGCACGCCTGCGCGCGCGCGCGCAGGCTTGTGCGGTCCGCAACGCGCCGACGTGGGCGCGGCGGGCTTTGCGCAGGCGGGTCTGCGGCTGACGGCGCCAGACCCGGACGGGCGGCGCGTGGCGGACGGCCGCGGCGCGGCACATGGGCAGGTCCGCCTTGGACTGCTGCCGTGATAGAGACCGGGACGGACAGCGGGAAGGTCAGCCTCGTTTTGACAGTCGCGCCTGCCCTTGCGATAGTGCATGTGCGTCGCCGGACGTGCCCACCCCGTGCAGCATAATCTGCGGTGCGCATGCGCGGAGGCCTCCTGTCCTGTCATGGGGGCCTGTTCAAGCCCAGCATCAGATGTGTGCTTTGCTGCATGCGGACGCTCAGCTGAGCAGAGCGCTCCCCCATCCCTCCCAGCCGGAGCGCATGCGCGAAGCGTCCCAGGCGCAGCTGAGAGAGCGTTCGCTGGCGGCGGGCGAGGGCGTGTGCGCACCCAGGTAGAGGCCGGGCCGGTAGGTGCCCCAGAACGTGCGCTCCCGGTGCGCGCCCTGGAACTGCGGCAGGTCGGACAGCCGCGGCACGCGCAGCGGCGCGACCTCGGGCGGCAGCCCTGCGGCGTGGCAGCCGCGCTCGCCGGCCGGGCGTCGGGCGGGCAGGGATGCGCAAGGGGCAGGCTCAAGCAACACATTGCTCTAGCACGAACACGCCTGTAACTCAATACGGGCTGCGTCACAGTCGTGAGTGGAGGCAAGTTCAGCTTGGTCTATCTATATTGAAGCACACTCCTCCTGGGACGAGATTGCTCGGGGCGCACCCGGGCGGAGCCACAGCCAGGCGCCGCAGGCACCAAGCAGGAGCGGCACCAGCAGCAGCAGCGGCCGCCTCTGGCGCCCTGTCCAGCGCAGAGGCCGCCACTTACTTGAGGGGCCAGCTGTTGTGGCAGTCTAAGAGTGCGAACTTACGCAAATGCTTGCAGCCCACTCTCGCCTCCAATGCTGCTCTCTAATTCAGTACAACTGGAGGTGAGCATAACACAAAAGCATTCTTGAGAGTCTGCGTGTACGGTGCAGAGCAGAGAACTTGGGCACTCCAGCCCAGCACCTAATGTGCGGTGTGCATTGGCTCTGTTGCCATTGCCCTGCGGTGACAGTGGTACGGGCTGGTCCCCTGGCACGCCGGCTGCTCCCGGGGGCCGCCTCCGCGTTGACATGCGAGGCTTCAACGCTGCACGAAGTCAATCATGCAAATATACAATTGAGCGACCATAGGCTGCAGCAGCAGCTGCAGCAAGACAGGCGCGGGCGTGTTTGGTAGCACGTGATTCACAGGCAAGCACTCATTAAGCGGCTTAATAGTTATGGACTTGCCTGCATCCATCTGGCAGCCTGATGTGGGCGGGAAGCCTGAGCAGCCCTAAGTGCAATGGGCTGATGGAGCTTCCAACAGGGCAGTGAGCGGCTGGCTGGCTGAGTCGGAAGGGGCGGTGTGCTCTGAACGTCCTTTCCTGTGAGGTTGGGCCACACGTGCGACACCTGCAAGCTGCACTGCACCCGGGCGATCGGCTTGTGCGCTGCGGAGCTGCGTGGTGCCGCGCCCTGAACCTGAATAAGCCCACGAGTAGGCCGGGCCAGCTCAGGCCTGCCCCGCGCGAGGACCGCAGTCGGCGCGCTCGCGGCCCCGCTCGCCAGCCCGCCTGCGCGCGGCGGCGCGTGCGAGTCGCTGATAAGGCGGGCTGCGCGCCGCGGCACGCAGCGCGCGTGCCCCGACCGGTGCCCGCAGCGTGCTCCGCCGGGCGGCCCGCAGGCAGCCGCTGCCGGAGCCCTGCAGCGCAGCAGCAGCTGTTGGCCACCGGCGAGCTGAGCGTCTGTGCGCTGGTGGCAGCGGGGTGAGCGGGGGACCGGCGGCGCTGGCGCTGCGGCGCGCGCCAGCAGCATGTTCATGCAGCCGATGCCGGCCGGCGGCGGCAACGGCGGCGGCGTGTCGCGCCCGTTCTTCGTCGGCCTCGTGCTGCTGCTGCTGTTCCTCAGCATGCAGACCGACTGGTCGCCGCAGGGCGCGGCGCGCGGGCCGCTGCACGGCAAGCTGGGCGCGCCCAGCGCGGCCGAGGTCCGGGAGGGCGCCAAGGACCAGGTGCGCGGCGGGGCGCCCCGTCCAGGGCCGCGCGTCTTTGGCATCTCAGTGTGGAGCGCGGGGCCTGTGACAAGCTTGTTGGGCAGCTTAGGACTGTGCGCGGTGCGTGGTATGGCCTATGGCTGACACGGCGGGTGTGGCGTGCTGCCGGGGCAAAGAGGGGTCCTGTATGCATATTATCGCGTTGCAGCTCGCGCAGCAGCGGTCACCAGCTGCCAGTGTTGCCCGCTACCGCTGCCCACCGCCGTTGACAGCCAGGCCGCAGCAAATCAGTGGGGACCTTTACACATTGTCCGCCGCCTGTCAAGACCGGGCCTCTCAAGTGCCTGAGAAGTGCGTGTCGTGGGCGCCGCGCAGCTCATCTACGACCTGAGCTTGTCAAATGAGGGCTTAGAGGTGCGCGCGCCTGTGCTGCTGGCTTGCCCTCTGCGCTGCTTCTTTAGCTGTTTGCCCTTTGTTCCGCGCGTGCACAGTGCTGTCAGTCCGCATGGGTGCCGAACAGCTGCCCGCAGTCCCTGCGCTCTGCGCTTCCAGCGCCCAAAGGCCGACAGGCGACAACGCCAGAGCAAGGCGGTTGCACTGCGCGCCGCGCTCAGCGCCGGCACGGCGGGGCGGCGCCAGGGCGAGAACACACGGCTGCGGCAGCATATGTTGGACCTGCGCCGCGCCGCGCGCGCCGCCGGCTGCGACCTGAACGCGACGGAGGCGCTGTCGGCGGCGGCGTTCCCGGAGCTGGAGGCCGCGCTGCGCGGCGGCGCTGCGCGCGCCGCCCCGGCCGCGCCCGCCGGCGGCCCCGAGCGGGACGCGCCGCCCGGCGCGGCGCTCGAACCCGAGCCCGCGAGCGCGGCCTCCGGCGCCGCGCGCGGGCAGGCCGGGGCCGCAGGCGGCGAGAGCGCGGGGCCCGGCAGGGGTAAGAGCGGCGCGGCCGCGGGCGGCGCGCTCAGCGGGGTTGGTGGCGGGGCCGCCGGCGGGGCCGCCGGCGATGCTGGCGAGCCGGCTGTTAATGCGAGCGCGCGGGGGGCTGCTGCCGCCGGCGCCGCGGCGGCCGGGCTGGAGCATGGCGGCCGCGTGGACCACCGCTCGGAGCACCGGCATGCGTGCGCGCCCTCCGCCTCGCAGCGCTGTGGTCGTGGGTCGCATGGGGCACGGGCGCGGCACTTGCTGGGAGAGCACGCTTGCGGGAGAGGGGAGGTAGCATGGGCCCTTGTTTATCGCAGAGCTCTGCGTGGGCGGGGCCTTGCAGAGAGCGGGTGTCCTCGCGCGCCGCGCGCCCTGCGGCGGGTGTTGGTCTGGCGTTGTTCAACCTGCGGGGCACGGCATGCTATGTCGGTGTTTGGAGTCTGTTCTGACAGCGCGTTTGCAGCGCGCGCAGGGGGCACAGGCACACGCTGCCCAGCCTGGTAGCGGCGCGGGACGCCGGGGAGCCGCGCAGGCGCCGCGCGCACCGCCGCCGGCTCGGCAGCGGCGCGGCCGGGGACGCGGTGGGGGCTGTGCTGGGCCCTGTGGCAGGCAAGGGTCCGCCAAGCACTGAAGGCGCGCACAGCAGTGCGGGCCCTGGCGAGGAAGGCGTGACGTCTCGTGCCGCCGGCCTGGCGGCGGGCGCAAGCCGGTGACAGCGCCATGGAGTGCGGGCGCTTGCGGCGCCTGTCGGCCGTGTGTTGCCGGGCGCGCTGGTAGCATAGCTATGGGTGCACGATGTGCGCTCGTCAGACTCGCGCCCCGCTACCAGACCAGCCCGCTTGCAAGCGCTAGCAAGGGTAGAAAGAGAGGGAGAATGGGTCGTAGGAGAGGGGCAGGCGGGGCTGGTGTTCATGCAGGTGCGCGTCTGCAGGGTCTCCGTGCTGTCTCTGAACGATGAGCTGCCGTGTGCTGGAGCGAGAGGGAGTTTGCCTTTTCTGTCTCGTAGGAACGCCCGTTGAACCGTGCCTGGTCGGCTGCCTCGTTGTGTCCTATGCTAGGTTGTGCTCTGTTGCCGGGCTGCACCACCATTATTTCTTTTTTTGCACGGGCGAGCGCGGGCACGGCTGCGCAAGCGGCCATTTGTTCCAGTCTATGCGCGCTGACTAGCGGCACTGTATGCAGCCAGCGTGTCATGTCCACTGTAAAGGCTGCGCTGCGCTGCTGTCCAAATAAAGGTGTTATACACACACAGATGGTGTAAGCCTTCAGTCTGGCACCTGTGACAACAGGTCAGCATTTGCATCAAACCCGGCCGGGCGTACAGCAACTCAACATGCACGACACCTCAATCATAGGAAAGGCAACAAGTCTGTCATCACCACGCACACACTCGCCTCTCACTCACACACAGCCCAGCGCGCGGGTTCAACGCACCCGGCACAACGATGCACACGCGGCGCACCAGCCGCCGCGCACAGCAGGGTCAGCGCCCGCGCGCCAGCGCGTCGGCGTCGTCCGGCAGCCGGATGCCAAGCAGCCCCGCCAGCGTGCTGGCCGGCCCCGGCAGGCCCTGCTGCCCCGCGTACGACGCCAGCAGGCTCTGCACCAGGTTGACATCCACGTCCACCGGCTGCAGGTCTGCCTGGCCGCCATGCCCTAACCCTAACCCCTCCCCGCGACCTGCAGCGTCCACCCCGGCGCCGGCGCCCGGCGCAGCGCCCAGCGCGAACGCGCCGCCGGCGGCAGTGCCGCCCAGCTGCTCTGCCATGGCCGCAGCGTAAGCCGCGTCGAATTCATCCGCGGTCGCGCCGCCGCGCTCGTCGTCGCTGTCGGTCGCCGTGGCGGCCTCCCAACGCTCGTCGTCCGCGCCGCCGCCGGGGCCGCCGCCGAGGCCCCCGCCTGCAGCGCCCCGCTCCTCGCCCCGCTCGTTGCGCCTCCGCTCGGGCCGCGGCGACCCGCACTTGGGCCCTCTGGTGTTCGCGGCGCGGGGCGCGACCGGGGCGGGCCGCGGCGCCTGCTCGCGCGGCTCCTCGGCGCCCGGCTCACGGTCCGGGCCGCCGCGCTGGCCGCGCATGGCCGCGAGGAGCGCATAGCCCTCCGCGTCCTCTGCGCCGCTGGGCGCGCTGGGGCCGCTTGCGGCGTGCGGCCCGCGCTCGCCCTCGCCATCGCCGCCGTCGCCGCCGCTGTCGCTGCCGCTGCCCGTGAAGAAGGAGCTGCCCTCGTCCTCGTCGCTGTCGCCGGCGGGCCAGCGGGCGCCCAGCTCGGCGGCCGCGCCCGCGCCGGCCGGCAGCCCCAGCGCGGCGCCGAGCTCCGCCCAGAAGCCGCCCGCGTCGAGGCTGATGCCCTGCTTGTCGCCGCCTGCCGCGGGTGGCGCCGCGCCGGCGCGCGCGCCGCGCGGCACCTCTGCGCCCTCCGGCCCGGACGCGCCGCCAAGGAAGGCCTGCCGCGCGCCGAGGCGGCGGATTGCACATGCACACTGTGTGCATGAGACGGCAGTGCTCTCGCCTCTGCGCAGCGCCTGCAAGTGTGTCAGTGGGACTGCAGGCAGGCGCCCCACACAGGAGTGAGCAGACGGGCCCTGCTTGCGCAGCATCCTGGGAAGACGCCAAGGCACCTGAGGCCGGGCACCAGCCACTGCTCCATCCGCGTGCCTCTGACCTGCAGCCATGAGAGCCCCAGGCACAGGCGGGGAAGCCAGACACGAGGGCAGCAGGCAGGCAGGCAGCATGAACTCACATCCACACGATAGGGTAGGGTAACCGCATCGTGTGGCGCGGGCGCTCGCCTTGACCCGCTCCGCCATCTGGGCAGGGTCGAAGCCGGGGGCGCCGCCGCGCTCCGGCGCGCCGCGCGGCGGTCCCCCCGGCGCGCCCGCCAGCTCGGCCTCGCGCGCGGCCAGCTCGCGCGCGAGCTCCTCCGCGCCGGCACTCATCCAGGCGTCGTCGTCCTCCGCCCCGGCCATGTCCTGCGCGCGCGCGGCCGCGCGGAGCTTCGGACGGGGCACATGCCTGACTCCGGATCACGCTGATCTAGGCAAGACGCTCGACAGGGGCAGGGCGCGCCCAGGCAGCCGCTCCCAGCAGGTGTGCACCGCGAGCGGCCGCTGACAGGGTCGCCGGATCAGCGTAATGCACACAGGCTGCATCGACGCCTTGTTTAGCACACATGCAGGCGCCTGCCCCACTGCCGTTACTTTCGACTGCCGCGCGCGCAGACCCTAACCTATCCCAGACAGCCGGCCGTGGATGGACCGGGACGCTGCGTGCGAGCACCCGCTCCAGGCGCTCGGCGTCGACTGGCGCGGACAGGAGCTCGTCCATGCGCCGCGCGGGGTCGGCGGCCGCAGCCGCGCGGCGCGCCGCGGCCGCCTCCGCCGCCCACCCCGCCGCCGCGCAGCGCAGGAGCTCCTCGCGGCCGGGCGCACCCGCCGGCGCGCCGGCGAAGTAGCCGGAGCGCTCCAGGCCGTCCAGGAATGCGCGGTGCGCCGCCTCATCCGCGTGCGCGCCCGCGCCGCCGCCGGCGGGGCTGCTCGCGCGCTCGCCCGGCGAGGACCCCGCGCCGCCAACGGGCGCCGCCGGCGCCGCCGGCGCCGCGCCCCCCGAGGCCCCAGACGCCTCGCCGCCCTCCGCATGCGCGGGCGCTCCACGGCTCCGCCCCGGCTGGCCGCCGCCGCCGGCTTCCCTGCTGGGCCCTGGCGCCCGGCTCACGAGCCCTGAAAACCCTCGGGCGTCAGCTGGGCGCGGCGCACGCGCGGCGCGCCAGTAGAGCATCTCCAGCCCGGCGGTCAGCTTGAGGCCGAGCTGCGCCGCGCGCGCGCCCGGCGCGTCGGCCGGCGCCGGCGGCCACCCGGCCGGCGGCTCCAGCGGCTGCTGCGCCAGCTGCGCGTACTGGCAGCGGCTCAGCGGTAGCACCACGCTCACCAGCGCCTGCCCGCACGGCGCCTCGCTCTCAGCAAACTGTATATCTGCAAAATATACCAGCGACAACATGGCTGCATGGGCGCATGGGGCGACGGTCGCCAATTGGCGGCTGCAGCAGCTGTGCTGCGCCAGCCGCACACTCTGGCGGCGCCGTAGCGGCGGCACCATGGCACCAGCGCCTGCCATGGCTCGTCTCGCATTCAGACTTGGTCAGATTATATTGAACGCTGCTCAAGCACGCCCTCGTCGATGACGTCAGGGCTGGCTGCGCCGCGGGCAAGGGCCCGCCCACCTCTGGCGGGTAGCGGCGCTGGCGCGCGGCGGCGGTCATGTCGGCGGCGTCCCGCTCGTAGAACGCAGCGACGGCCGGTGCAGCCAGCGCAGGCTCCGCGGCGAGCACCGCGGCGGCCGCGGCGGGCAGCCTGGCGCGCGCCATGTGCCTGTTTTGGCGCGCGCGCGCCGGGTATGCGCGCAGCCGCGCCTCCACCGCCGCCTGCATCTTGGCGCCTGCGGCGCTTGGCAGGAAACACGGGGTTATTTCCGGAAGACTTTACTTGCAGGGTGGCCTGGCAGTAAGCAGTCGGTCTGCAACGAACAAAGCTGTGACCCTTGGAAACTGCTAGGAGCAAGCCTGCTTGTATCCTCTTGCGTGTTGGAAATGTGCCGTGAAAGAGCAAGGCCTCGCCTTGGCGCAGGGAGGCCAGGTGTTGGAGCACGGAGTGAACACTTCGTTGTCCACAGGCTTGCCTGGGCCGCCCAGTAAGACTGCCAAGCCTCCACGCCCACACTACAGAGGCGCAGGCTCTGAGAGCCGGGGCAACCCCCCTCCCTGGGCGCGTACCGGCGTGCGTGGCCACGCGGCCCTCGCGCAGCAGCGCCAGCGCTTGCGCAGCGCTCGGCAGCGACGGCAGGTCGGGCGCGGCCGCGCTGGGCAGCGGCAGCAGGTGCAGCGCGCCGGCGCGCAGCCACAGCCGGTTGCCCGCGCTCTCCGGCTTGAGCCAGCGCGGCAGCGCGTGCGCGGCCTCGATCAGCAGGAACTCGCCGTCGTTGTCCCACACGCGCGCGGTCGTGCCGGGGACGGCCTCGGTCAGGCGGCGCAGCAGCCAGGCGGCAAACCACTCGTCGTCGACGGCGTCCCCAAAGCGCAGGCTGCCCCACAGGCAGGGCAGCGCCGGCTGCGCCGGCCGGCGCCAGGGCGGCGGCGCGGCGGCGGAGGACGTGAGGCCGAACGCGTCCAGCTGCCACGGGTAGCCGGCCGTGTGCGGCGCCAGCTCGGTCACGCAGCGCGCGCGCAGCGCGTCCAGGGCCTCCGGCGCGCCGTCTGCGCGTCACATGTCTTCACATGCGGTCCTCCAACACACCTAGCAGCCTCCTGCTCGAGGTGCACTCCTGCCGTATGCTGCCAAGCAAGAGACGTCTCAGGCAGCGTCTCAACGTGACCAGGAGCGCAGGAAGGCGCACCAGCGCTGTCATGGTAGAGCTCAAAGTTGACGACGTTCTCAGAGCCGGGGAGCAGGTCCAGGTCGTCAAAGTCCATCGGCCTGGCCTCGCCACGACTGCTCTTTGCCTGTGACGCCTCAAAGCTGTGCGCATATGCGTGCACCTCGAGGGAGCTCCCTGCGCAGCATGCAGCCCAGCAGGCAAGTGCTGAGTCAATGCATCCAATCACAAAGCTCGTTCTGAGCTGAGCCCCATTGACTGTTCGTTTCTAGTCGTGAAAGTGAACTTGCAGGTACAGCGCAGCGCGGACGCTGCGCGTGCTGTGGTCGCTGCCGCTGGCCAGGCCGCGGCCTGGCCAGAGCGCCGCCGGGCGCATACCACCGCGTCGGCCGCAATGGGTTGGGAGGCCGCGGCCGCCTCCAAGGCGGGCGTCGCGCTGTCGCTGCTGCGCTTTGCGCTAGCGTTCCTCGCGTCTGTGCTGGTCGGCATTCTGTACCCGCTCGTGCCGACCGTGAAAGGCGCGTGCCGGCAGAGCGGCTGCCCCGCACATCCCCCGCACAGCACGCTGGTGACTGACAGTTGCAAGTGACGCTGTGGCCCTCGCTGCTAACAGTCAGCGTGCGCTGCTCGCTGGCCCGCCTACATGCGCGGACGCACAATATGGCAAGCTGCACGTACCTTGAAGGGGCTACATTGGCACCGCGTCCTGTCCGCCTGGTTGCATTGTGCTAGGTATGAAGGGGAGATGTGGCGCGCTGATGTCTGCTGTGCTGAGCGCAGGCCGGCACATTTACAACCTGGTGACGGGCTTCGCGCTGCTGTACTACGTGTTTGGAACGAGCACGCTCTTCCTGCTCGTGCCGGCCGCGCTGACGTACCTCATAATGCTCGGCGTGCGCGAGTCCTGCGCGACGCTGGTCTGGCTGGTGGTATTCTCTACCATGATCGCCTGGTGCGCGCTCGCCGGCCTGCAAGAGCAGGAGTGCACGGCGGCTCCAACACTTTGAGTTGGGTGCGGCTCATAAAGTGTAACAGCTGCGCCCATGTGGGCCGGCGCTGCGGCGGCGCGCTCATTCCGCACGCCCCGCACGGTAGTGACGTGTGCACACGGCTGCGCGCAGCCACGTCCTGAACCAAAGTGGGGACACGTGGCGTCTGGGGGAGGTGGACTTTACTGGTGCGCGCTGCCTGTTGCGGAGCGCAATGCCTGCGTGCCTTGCGGCGCGCGCAGCCCGCCGCAGGCGCCGCGGCTGGTTGCTGACGCGCCGCGCCGCGCAGGCGCGATGATGGTTGCGACGCTGAAGCTCATCTCGACGGCCGTGTGCTACCAGGATGGCCTGGCGCCCGCGCAGGCGCGCCCGAGCGCCTGCTGCTGTGCGTGACGCTGCTCCACGGGGGGGTGGGGGCAGCAATGGCCGCTTCAGCAGCGAACCGCGCTTCAGTACTTTAGCGCTGCGGCGCCAGCTCTGGACGCGAGGCTGCGGAGCCCGCTGAGCATGCAGCCGCGGCCGCGCTGTCGAGCGCCGACGGGTGCCGTGGCTTGCAGAATGAATGAATGAGTTTACAACGGTGTACCAGCCAACTTTGGCTGCATATGGCTGCAGGACCTGAAGCCCTACCAGCGCGCGCACCGCTTGACGCGCATGCCCAGCGTGCTGGAGGGGCTGTCTTACCTCTTCGCTGCCGGCAACCTGCTCGCCGGGCCGCACTTTGAACTCTCCGACTACCTGGTGCGCGCACCCGGCCGCCGCCCGCTCGGCCGCCGCCCCGAGCCTGCGCGGCGCCGCGCTGCCACCGGCCCCGGCAGAAGCGCTGCGCACAGACAGAGCGTGCACACAAGACCGGAGTCTGCAGGCAGACCCCGCGTATCACTGCCAGGACCATTCGAAGCAGCGCGGGCCCGGGGTTGCGACCTCGCCATGTGCCTCGGCCCCATGTGCCTGAAAAGCATGAAGTACAGAGCATGCGCAGACCTCAGGGCGCCCGCAGAGTCTGCCAGAGGTCGTGCAACGGGAGCCCCGCTGCTGCCTGGCTCGTCGGGGTGCAGCGCACGCAGCCGGCGCATGCGCCCGCCGCGGCGCCCACTCGGGCCGAGGCCGCCGGCAGCACAGGTGGTCCGCGAGGGACAGCCTGCAGTCTTTCGTGTCTTGTGCACATTGTAGAGCAAGCGCCGCCCGGCGCCGGCAGGACTTTGTGGAGCGGCGCGGCGCGTGGGACCCGGCAGCGCCGCGGCCACCGCCGTCCGGCGCGCGGGCCGGCGCCGTGCGCCTGGCGAAGGCGTGCGGCTGCCTGGGCATCTACCTGGGCCTGGGCCGGCTGCTGCCGCCCGCGCTTGTGCAGGGCGCCTGGTTCCGGTCGGCGGGGGTCCCGGCGCGCGCGGTCGCGATCTGGGCGATCGTGGTCGTGTACCGCTTCAAGTACTAGTGCGCGGCCCCGGCGCCCCTGGGCGTCTGAGCCGCGGCCGCCGCACCGGGCATTCGAATGCCTTAGGTGGTTTGCGTGGTCCAGAGTGAGAGTTCAGGGCTTACCCTTGAAAACGCGGTGGAAATAGCAGGCTAGAGTATGGTGGGGGCAGAGGGACTTCCTGATGTAGCGGTGAGATGTGCTTGCCTGATGCCTGCTGTCACTGTCAAGCTCTAATCTGGAGTGACACTGTCGAGCAACCAAGCCTTCGGGCAGCGTGCGTCGTCGCTATGTCGCGCGCAAAGCGACGAGGAGTAGGGATAGGGTAGCTTCATTCTGTGACATAGAATAGAGGTAGGGTTATCATACCCTATCACTGCTGACAGGCGGCCCGCGCGCCGCCAGCTTTGCGTGGAGCGTGTCGGAGGCGGCCCTCATCTTCAGCGGCTTCTGCTACAACGGCGTGGACGGCGCCGGGCGCGCGCGGTGGGACCGCTACGCCAACACGCGCATCCGCTGCGTGGAGCTCGCCACCAACCCGGCCGAGCTGCCCGCGCACTGGAACACGTGCACTGGCAACTGGCTGCGGCAATGTGCGCGCCGGGCCGCGCGCGTCGCCCGCCTGCTGTGACGCGCCTGCGCGCGCGCGCTGCGAGCCTGCCCGGCCGCGCCCGCCTGAGGTCCCTGCCGACTGAGCAGTTCGCGTGGTTGATACGCGGGCTGGCTCGACCGCTCGGAGTGGGCGCAGGGACCAGGCGCAGCCGCGGTGAGCGTGCCAGGCGCCTTGGGCGTGCCCTGTGCAGGGAAAGGCGCTGCTGTGGGCGCTCACAGCACTACGCATCAGCTCTGCCACTACCACACCATATGAAGGGCAGCTGCTCCGCGTGAGGTGCAGGCATGTAGTGAGCGCCGCCGGGTCTTAAGCTTGCCGCCTTGTGTCGGCTGCTGGCGCGGGGCAGCCGACCCGCGCGCAGATGCCCGGGCGCTTCACCCACGTGGCGTGGGAGCTCACGCGGCTGGCGCAGCATCCGCGCGCGCGCGTGGCCCAGCCCGCGCTGAGCCTGCTGCGCGGCGGCAGCGCCCGCGGCGTGCAGCGCACGCGCGCAGGCCTGACCCCGGGCGGCGCGCCGCGGCAGACGTGTACGAGCGCCTCACGCCCAAGGGCAGGAAGCCCAGCTTCAAGACGCTGCTGGCCACGCAGCTGGTGGCGGGCGCCTGGCACGGCCTGTTCCCCGGCTACGCGCTCTTCTTCGCGTCCTCCGCCTTCCTGTTCGAGGCCGGCAAGGCGCGCGGCGCGCGGGGCTAGGGTTGAGCATGCGCGCCGCTGGGCGGTCGCCGGCGTGCTCCGCGCTCCGCTCGCGCATGCGCGCGCGGCCTCTCAGCGAGGCCGTCGGCACGCTGCAGGCGTGGCTTGGGGGGCGCATGAGCGCGCGCGCGTGTGACCAAGGGGCGCAGGCAGAGCTTGGCCCGCCTGCTGCGCGGCAAGTGCGCGCCCGGCGCTGGGGGGTGCCTGCAACGCGCTCTGCGGCAACGTCTGCGGCGCGGCGCAGGTCATCTTCCGGTACGAGCGCAGCCTGCCGGCGCGGCACGCGTGGCTGGCGCACTGGCCGCCCTGGCTCGTCGCCAAGGGCGCGTCCACGGCGCTGGTGCTGAACTACATGGCCATCGCGTTCCTGCTCCTCGACTTCTGGCCGTCCATCCGCGCCTGGGCGGACATCAACTTCCTGGGCCACATCCTGGCGCGTGCCCCCACCCTTACCCTACCCTTATGCATCAACCTCCTGGGCCGCATCCTGGCGCGCGCCATCTGGGCGTAGCACGCGCCAGCCGGGCGCGCGCCATCTGGGCGTAGCACGCGCCAGCTGGGCGCGCGCCCAGGGCGCCCAGGGCGCGCGGCCGGCCCCACGTGGGGCCCCTGCCGCCGCACGGCGCGGAGACGCGCCCGGTGCTGCGCCTCGCATTGAGGACGGCAGCGCCTCAGGATCGCGCGCCTGCGCGCTGTCGCTCGGCACCGTGGCGCCAGGCAGCGCGCGGCGCGGTTGAGCGGGCGGGCCGCTGGGCACCGCGCCGGACGAGCACGCCTGAGTAGCGGTCGTGCATGCGCGCTGCCAGCCCGGCATGCCGCGCGACGCCGCGCCGCCGCGCCGCAGGTGCTGAGCATCATGCTGGTGGCCATGGCGATGCCGCCGCGGCGGCCGCGCGCGGCCGCCGCGACCGCCGACCTGGCCGGCGAGCGCGCGCCGCCGACGGCCGGGCTGGTCGGCGGCGCCGACGGCCAGGGCGCCGCGGCGGCGGGCGCGCTCGCAGGCGTGCACGCGCGGAATGCGGAGAACGGCGCAGCCGCGGACGCCTGCCCCGCCCCAGACGGCGCCAGGAAGACGCGGTGACGCGCGCCTGTCGGGAGGGCAGCCCCCGAGGAAGCACTGCGAGGGTGGCCGAGCGCCGCTGGGCGAGCGCAGGCGGGCACCAGCGCAGAGGCCTGCAGGGCGCGCAGCTGGCCGGCGTGCCGGCGTGCGAGGGGCGCCCAGAGGTGCGGCTGCGGGCGCATGGCCGGCGCGTATCGCAGACAGGGCCTCTGCGGGGCATGGCGGCGGTGCATGCGCCTGAGCGGGAGGGCTGTCGGCGCGGCACCTGCACACGTGCGCGCGTCTGGGAACGGCTCCTCAACAGCTTTGCGTGCACTGCTGAACCGACGCTGAGGTGTGAGAGCGGCCGGAACGGCCAGTGGGCTGAGTGAGTGCGAGAGCAAGGGGCGAGCGAGCAGCCGACTACACAAACTTGCCAGTAGAGAGTCATGAGCGCAATGCCACTGTGACAGTGACAAGCAGGGGGGTGCAGTGCTTTACTGCTGAGCAGGGCATCAGCTTTGGCACCGCACCGGTCGGCCAGACTGCACAGCACTCTATGACGCTCACAATGCTGTGCATGCACATGCTGTGTGTCAGAGTTCAACTGGCAGCCAGAAACAGCCCTGGCCTGATGCAGTATGGCACTGCAAAGCACACTGGGTTCACAGTCTGTAGGCAAGGCCTTCAAGTGGCGGGGTATGCATCCAACCCAGACCTGCACCCGGCCCTCAAAAAGCACCAGACTGTTGACAGCCTCTGCATGTCCACCGGCACTGCACTTGCACATGCAGCCAGTTGGTTGCAGTATCCTACAGGGAGCTGGAACACACCGGTGCACAACAGTACACAGTTTGTGATGTGGTGCATGTGGACATTCCCAGGGCCGTGGTATTCTGATGCGCAATCCACCTTCCCCATATAGCGCTCACCAATCACACCGCCTCCGCGCAAACAGAAAGCCTCAGCCCAAGTTGGGCTGCCCAATGCATGGTGCATGGGCCGTGCGGTGCCATAATGCTGCACGGGCCCTGTGTCAGTCCTCGCCCAACGAGCGCCAGGTCAGGCAGTACAGGTGGTCGTCCCGGCAGCCGAGCACCACGCGCCCGTCGAACGCCACCGGCGCAGAGAAGGCCTCTGCGGGCAGCTGCGCGCCCGCCACAGTCCGCGGGAGGATGCACTCACGCCGGGCAGGCTCTGAAGGGTCAGGGGCCGAGGAAGCCTTGCCGCAAGCCCTGGAAGCGTGCGACTCCGCACCGCCTGCGGTGGCGCGCGGCCCGCCGCTCGGCCCGCCGGCGAGCGCGCTGCCCCCGGGCAGCGCGGCCTCCCGCGCGCCCGCGGGCGGGCAGCCGGCCGGAGCATGCGGCGCGGGCCGCGTGGGCGCGCCGGGGCGCTGCATCACAGCCACGGCGCCGCCTGCGGCGCAGAGCACCAGGTGCCGGGCGGAGGGCATGGCCGGCCCCGGCTCCTGGCCCGCGTCCTGCTGGCCCGGCCTGGGCGAGTCACTGCGGCGGATCTCGCAGCAGGTGCGCGCGGCTTCCCCTCCGCCCGGGCCGCGCTCGGCCGCCGGCGCTCGGCCGGCGCCCGCGTGCGGCGCGCGCACCGGCGCCGCTGCGCCCCCCGCTCCGCGCGGCGGCGCGGCGGGGCCCAGGCGCGCCTCGAGCGCGAGCCCGGGGCGGCCGCCCGGCGCGGCGCCGGGCGGCGCCGCCCGGCGCCAGACCAGGCGCCCGTCGCGCACGTCGACGCAGTGCAGGCTGCCGTCCTGGCAGGCGGCGAGCGCATGCGCGCTTGCGGCGCCGCCCTCCGCCTCCGCGTGAGAGAGCAGCGCGATGGGCGTAAACACGGCGCACCCGAGGTCGAGCCGCCACAGCGGGGCGCCTGCGGGGCACAGATGCGCGCGTCAGCGCGCGTGGCCCTGTCGCCCTGCTGGGAGCCGGCGCGCGCCATGGCCAAGCGATGAATGCATAGTTTGTGAGGGTGAGCAGGCCGGCGGCGTGGGTGCGCGCTGCAGTGGGCGCGCCGCCATGGAGGCGATGAACGTGCCGACACTGTGTGTGCAGAGGGAGGCCGTATTTCATACTCAGGCAGCAACCCAGTCATTACCCAGCAGGGTGCCTTTACTTGGCAAATGTCTTGGCTTGCCAGGCTTGCAAGGGAAGGGTTAGGCAGTGTGCAGTAGGGTAGGGATAGGGACGGGACGCTGCATGGGGCAGAGTGTGGGGCTGCACCGTGGAAGGACACGGCCTGGAGCACGCCCTCCACGCCCGCCAGCACGACGGCGCCGCTGCCGGGCACCGCCGCCGGCGCCGCAAACACCGCGCCGGCGGCGGTGCAGCGCCACGCCTCCCGCAGCCGCACCTCAGCGCTTTCCGGGCCCGCGCATGCGCCCGCTGCATACCAAGCGCGTCCTTCAGCTCCAGCACGCACGTTGCTGTGTTGCGCCTGGTTGATGTCATAAACACGCTCGACAGGTGGCCTGCCGGCTCCCATGGCGCCTGGCTCAAGCGACAGCTCCAGACCTCACGTGGCCATGCACGGTAGGCGCGGTGAGTCCGCATGGCCTCCCGGACTTGGAGTGTGCCTCCCGCATGTCAGAGCGAGGCAGGGCGGCGCCTGCACGCCTGTGACCAGAGCGCCATGCGCGGACTGGCAGCAAGGGCGCGAGTGCCCACCCGCGGGCGGGAGCACGTCCAGCGCGGCCAGGGCGCCGTCAAGCGTGCCGACGTAGGCGCGGCGGCGGCGCGCGTCAAACGCCACGGCCGCGGAGCACGCGGCGCTCAGCGCGTGCGCTGCCGCCATGGAGCCTGCAGTCGTGCGGACCCATCAGCGGTCCAGATGCATGCTGTCCTCAGGCCGCCGGCCTCCCGAGCTGGCGAGCAGTGCTGCCACACGCTGCGCATTGGGCAACTGAACCTATCCTAACGCCGTGTAGTGCAGCCTCTCAGCTGCCTGTCCGTGACTCGCTCGCCCTCGAAGCTGCGGTCCATGGTGGTTATCCGTGCAAGGGGCGGAAGCGTGAGCTTAGCCATATAATAGCTGCACACGAGCGGGCAGCCAGCCAGACGGCGTGGCCTCTTTGAAAGTCCCGTCACAGCGTTGGGCATTAACAAGCCACACGCCTGGGCAACGTGTGCAGTTGGGGCGCGCGCCTGGCGCGCGGCACAGGCAGAGGCGGCGGCCGTGCGTGGGCACCCAGGCCAGGCCGTGCCAGGGATCAACTGCGGGCGGCGCGCGCGCCGGGCCGGCCAGGTCCAGCCGCCCTGCCTCGGCCCCGTCTCGCATGTGCAGAAAGCTCAGCCGGCCGCCGCCGCCCGCGCCGGCGTCGGCGTTCCAGGCGACCGCCACATGCTGCGGCAGTGCGCGGGGGTAAGGGTAGGGTTGAGGATGAGAGGCCGTGCCTGGGGCGCCTGGCCGCAGCGCAGCTGCCCTACGCACATATCTGCATGGTCTTGCCTGGCCGGCACGGGAGATGCCCTGCCAATTTGCTCGAGCATTTGCAGGTCAGACATGACCCTGAGCAAAGTGGCAGAGCGCGGCCGGGCACAAATGCGGCGTGTTTTCAGAAAGGAGCAGGGCCGGGCCGCTCACTCTATCGGTCGCAGCCGGGACGCCCACATGCTTGGTAGCAGCGAGGGCGCTACGGGTCACAGCGCAGCAGGCGCTTGCTCAGCCTAGGGTCTAGCCCTACGCGCGCCTGCAGGTCTGCGGTCAGTGCGAGCCCAGCGTCGGCGCGCCCCGGGAGCGCGGCGCCCCACACCCTCGCGCCGCTGGCGCCATCCACGCAGACGACGCCGCCGCCGTGCGAGCACGCCAGCGCGAAGCAGCGCCCGCCCGCAGGGCCCTGAGGCGCATGCAGTGACCCGCCAGGGCTTCCAGGGTGTTCAAGCGCTCCTGTGCGCGGTTGCACGAGCACCACGGGTGCGGCGTCCACGCACTCCCGCAGCCGCACGCGCCACGCGCAGCGCAGCGGCCGCAGGCCGCCGGCCGCCCCGCCCGCCCCCCGCTCGCCGGGCTGCACTGGAGTTGCCGCGCCGCTGCCGCTCCCAGCCGCCGGGGCGCGCCGCTGCGGCCCCGCCCCGACCGCATCCGCGCACAGCTGGGCGGAGCCGGCGTCACGGGCGCCCGGCGGGCGGGCGGCGGGCGCGGCCGGGCTTCCGCACGGCGCGCTAGGGTCCACGCGCCCGGGCACCACGCGCTCGCCCCCGCTGCGCAGCTCGATGCCCCCGAGCGCTGGGTCTGGCGGGGGCGGCGCACGCAGCCGGGCAGCGGCGCCCGCGGGGCTTGCATGCGCGCCGCTGGCCTCGGGCGCTTCATGCGCCGGCGGCACGCGCAGCGCCGGCAGGCCGGCGGGCGCCGCAGCCGCATCCGGACACGCGGCCGGCAGGCACGCCCGGCACGCCGGCGCCGCGGCGGCCGCAGCTGCAGCGTCCGGCTCGCTGGCCAGCCTCGCCCGGGGCGCCCCGCGCGCTGCGCCCAGCCCCTCGGTGTCTAAATCCTCGGCGCCCTCGGCCCGCCCGGCGCCGCCGCGCGCCGCCGCGAGCGCGGCCGCCAGCCGGCGCGCCGTCGGGAAAGCTGCAATCTGGCGCGCCCCGCACGCCACCCAACTTGGCCTCTTGGAGAGTTCCGGCGGGGGCGCGCCAGTGCCGCAGGAGGCTGAGCCAAGTGAGGCGCTCGCCTCAGCCGTGTCAGCACTGGCGTGGCAGTCATGCAGGACTGGGGAGCCGACGGCCGGTGCCGCGTCAGTGCATGTCTGCTCCAGGCATGCACTCGCCTACTGTCCAACAGGGGCAGCGCGGCCGCTGCGAACACTGCGGCGAGCGCCCGCACGACGGGGCGGCCACCTGGCGGACGCCGACGCCGAGCGCGGCCGCCGCGGCCGCCGCGGCGAGCGAGTCGCCGCCGGCCGCGAAGAAGTCGGCGGCGGGCTCCAGGCGGGGTAGGGCTAGGGCCTGCGCGAAGGCGCGCAGGGTCCGCGCCTCCCATCCGCTGCCCGCGCCCGGCCCCGCTCCAGCCCCAGGGTCCGACCCTGCCGTGGCAGGCCCTGCCGCGGCCACCGCGCCCGGCGCGCCGCCGCCGCCGCCGGCCGCCGCGGCGCGCCCAAGCTCCGGCCATGCATCCGGCGGCGCCGGCCTCGGCGCCGCCCAGGCGGGCGGCGGCAGCGAGCCGCGCGCGAGCTTGCCGGCGGCGGAGCGCGGCAGCCGCGGCAGCACGGCCACGGCCGACGGGACCGCCGAGGCGGGCAGCCGCTCGGCGCACCAGCGCCGCAGGTCGTCGGGCGCGGCGGCGGCGGGGCCGGGGATGCGCGGAACCTGCGTGGCGCCTGTGGGTGCGCCGGCGCCGGCGGGCTGCGGGGCGGCCAGCTCCACGTAGGCCGCCAGCCGCAGGCCTGCCGCACGTGACTTGAAGCTTTGCACGAAACTATGTTGTTCACAGACGTGACATAGACTGTGGAGGCCTGACCATCCAGTCAGGTTCAAAGTGAGCTTTTCTCAGGATCGGCCTCGGCATGCAGGCCCAGGGTCAGGTATGATATCTTGTGGCAGTCCAAATTATCAATGAAGCTTTCCGCATCGGCTCAGCCGTCACTGTCACGCCCAGTCCTGGGACCTGCCCTGATGACAAGCCACCGACACTCACACGCTGCCACAATATATATTTCAAAAGTGGCATGTTCGGCTGGCAGGCCGCACCGCGGTCGCCCGGCGCCGGCCAGGCGCGCGCGGCCGCCGCGGCCACGCCCGGGTGCGCCGCCAGCGCGGCCTCCACCTCCGCCAGCTCCACGCGCGCGCCTGCGCGCCGCGCGCGCGTCGGCGCCTGCACCTAGGTAGGGCTAGGGTAGGGCTGCGGCTGCGCCTACAGTGAGCAACAGAGCGCTGGGGTGAGGGGCGGCTGTGGTGCATGCTCGCAGGCGCCTGCGAGCACGCACGGCTAGGTGTCCAGACGACGCTGCACCCCTGCGCTGCCTCCCACCACCTTGGAGCCGCGCGGCACGCGCGCAGGGCATGCATGCGGCCAGGCAGGGAGCGCACGCGACAGGCGAGAAGGGCGTCCATGCGGCTAGGCAGAGCATGCCCGGTCTCCAAGCTCGCAACAGGTGCGCTACCCGGACAGCTGACCCGGACAGCTGACCCGGACAGGGTCAGCTGACCCGGACAGCCGACACGCCCCCGCGGACCACGTTCCTGGCGTGGGGCGGCCCTGACGCCGTAACGCCTCGGTGTCAGGGCTCTGCTACAACAGCATCGCACCCATCACCTGGACCTGCAGGTCGCGCCCACGGAGCGAGCTTCCCTGACGCCATGGCTTCTCAGGTCAGGGCTTCGCTTCGACAGCGCCGCACCCTTCACCTGGACCTGCAGGTCCGCGCGACCGTGCAGCACGAGCACGCCGCCCGCCACGCAGCCCAGGTCGCCCGTGCGGAACGCGCGCACCAGCGCGCTCGGGCCCTTGCGGCCGCTCGGCGCGGGGCCCGCGCGCGCCGCGGCCGCGGCGCCGCCGGGCTCGTCGCGGCCCGGCCCTGGCTCCGCGCCTGCCGCCGCGCCGGCCGTCGGCGGCAGGGCCTGCAGGGCGGCCCCTGCGCGGCGCAGGCCCCGCGCGCCGGTGCCCGCCGCCGCAACCAGTTCCGCTCCGTGGCCAGGTGCAGCGCAGGGCTGCCCCCTTTGCGCCAGGCTGCCATCACCGCGAGGCCAGCCGCACCCGGCCCTGGCCCCGGCCCTTCGCGTGCGCCTGCATCCTTCGGGCCACAGGCAGGACATGATGTGGCTGCGCGTGGGCGTAAAGGGACGATGCCGAGGTGCGCGCGCGCGAGCGGGACTGCTTCCGCGCGACGGACGGGCCACTGCGCCCCTGCACCGCCCCAGGCGGCCTGCCGCCCGGCAAGCATGCCAGGCCCTCGCAGGGCCCGCGCCTGGCAGCGGCCGCGCGTGGCCGCGCAGCACGGCGGCGCCGGGCGCGTCCCGCAGCAGGCCAGCGGGCGCGGGGAAGAAGCGCCGCGCATCCTCCTCCGGCCGCCTGCCGCAGCGCAGGCGGGCATGCGCCTGGGCTGGGGGCGCTTATGGGCGCGCAGACAGACAGCCCGTGCAGGCTTCTGCGGAGAGCGCGCTGCAGCGAGCAGGACGGCAAGCGGCACGCGGCCTCAGAGCAGGGCGCAATCGGACGTGCCTTGTTGTGACACCCCGAACGCGAAGACGAGCAGCCCTGCGTCGCCCGGATACCTGCTACAATCGCATGGCACAACCGCATTGCATCATCGCTGGCGGTGCATGCAGCCGCACGACTTGCCTGGCTTCACGACATGCCTGGCTTGGCTCCGGGCAGGGCGGGGCGGCCGGCCCGGGCCCGCACCAGAGGTAGCCCGCGGCCAGACCGGCGCCTGCGACGCACACCTCGCCGACCTCGCCCAGCGCGGCGAGCGCGAGCGCGGGGCGCCCGGAGGGCGGCGGCCCGCTGCTGTCCTGGGCCGCCAGGGCGCCGGCATCGGCTGCGCCGCCCGGCGCCCCGCCGCCGCGCGGCCCCCCGCAGGCGCCCAGGCGCGCGATGAACACGAGCGTGTTGTCGATCGGCGCGCCCGCGGGCACCGCTGAGCCCGGGGATTGGGTTAGGGTAGGATCCTGGCCGGCGCCCCTGCCTGCCTCCGTCGGCTCGGAGGCCAGAGAGGGGACGGCCGCAGCCGCGGCCGACGCCGCCGCCGGCGACCCGGCCAGCCCCGCCCCGCGGTCCGGCGCGTAGGGCGCGCGCGCCGCCCCGGTGGCCGCCCAAGCGCTGGCGTCGAGGCAGGTGGCGTCGGCGGCGACCTCGGTGCTGCCATACAGGTTGAGCACGCGCGCGCACGGCGGCAGCGCGGCGCGCAGGCGCGCCAGCAGCCGGCGTGGCAGCGCCTCGCCGCTGGAGGCCACCACGCGCAGCGCCAGGCCCGCCGGCGCGCCTGTCGCGGGGCACGGCATCCCAGTCGGCCGGCGCGCGGCCCCAGGTATGTCCAGGCTCTGGAGCAGCTGTGGCGGCTCGATTTCTCTTTGCACGTGAGCGAGACGGACTTCCGTGCTGGTGGCCGGTTCAGCGCTGGAGGCTGGCAGGCGGGCGACGCGGCCCGCCGGAGCCCCCGCGCCATGTGCGCAACGCATGCCAGTGCCATATCAAGCGTGCACCCCGCAGCAACGCCAGTCAGCGCAGACAGCGCGCTGAAGACTGGCAGTACAAATCTGCGCGTGGTAACCTGTGGCGCAGCGCGCAGCCCGTGCAGCGCATGCTTTGGTTTTGTACTGCAAGCAATCTTCCACGAGGGCGTTGCATCAGGAGCCTGACCACAGGCAGCAGGTCTGGCGCCCCTCGCCAGACCCTGGCAACAGACAGATGGCCTGATCATGGGTTGGCTTAAGGTAGGGCCCACCGTCCGCCAGGCGCTCCGCGAGCGCATCCAGCAGCGTCGGCACAGCGACCAGGCGGGTGACGCGCGCGGCCGCCAGCGCGCGCGCCAGCGCGCCTGCCGCGGCGGCCAGTCCCCAGGCTGGGAGGTCTGTCTGGTGGTGCGCTGGAGTGGCGCGGCGCGGACGCACGCAGGCCACCGGCCGCGTGGACGCAGGCAAGCCGCCGGCAGGTCGCTGAGCGCCGCGCGCTCCCGCTGCACAGCGCGGGAGCGCGCCGGACATGCGCACACTCTCAGGCGCAGCTCTGCGGACATGACATCAGCCCTCACTGCCGCGCTCACTGTGCAGACTGTGGGACTGGTCTGTGCCAGCGTCATGGACGGCAGCGCCCCGGGCGCGCCCGCGTCGGCGGCCGCGGCCGCGGGCAGCACGGCCACGGGGCAGCGACCCAGCAGCGGCGCCAGCAGCTCAGCGCACGCGTCGACAAACGCGGGCCGCGTGCGCAGGCAGGCCACCTCGCCCGGCGCGTACGGCCACGCACGCAGCTGCCAGCGGCAGCGGTTCAGCAGGCCTGCGCGTGGCAGGCATTGCGGGTACACCTGAGAACGCGTGTCTGTATCCCAGAGCCCGGGAGGACGATACAGCTTGACCAACCAATGGGTGCAGGGTGCTCCAGGCTCGCGCGCGCTTGCACAGGTCTGCGGGGTGGGCCCAAGGTGCGCACGGCATATAGAGTGCCGGTGTCACAGCTGAGATTGGTGCGACGGTAGCAGCCGGGGGCCGCTGCATGCTGGACGCACTAAACGCATCTAGCAGCTGCGTGCAGCAGAGAGCTAGAATGTCACATGCGGGCCAGCAGGCTGGGTGCGCGCGACGAGCGCGCGCACCGAACTCGGTGCCGCACACGCCCTTGGGCGCGCCCGTGCTGCCAGACGTGTAGAGCACGTAGCAGAAGCGCATCGGTGGCAGCGCGGCCGTCGCGGCTGCGGCGGCGGCCGCCGCCGCTGCCGCCGCGCCGCCGGCGGACGGGCCGGGGTCGCGGGCGAGCGCGGGGCAGGCCGAGCACAGCGGGCGGCAGCCCACGGCGCATGGCGGCGGCCCGGCGCCTGCCGCGCACAGCGACTGCTTCAGCCGCAGCCGGACCGCCCGGAGCGCGGGGCGCAGCCGCGACAGCGGCCGCAGCGAGACTGTTTATATGAACGAGGGTCACGGACAGGCCCGTGCAGCGCTTGTCATCGGGGGGGCTGCCTGCATGAGAAGCGGAGCAGCGTGTCTGGCCACGTCAAAGCCTGAGACGGCCTCTGAAGCGACTGCGGTTGAGCCGTGCCTGCGCAGCACGGCAAGCAGTGCCCAAGCCATGGCGCGCACGCACCCCCGGCCTCCGCAGGCGCCCACAGCAGCGCGCAGGGGCGCGCGTCGTCCAGGACCTGCTCCAGGCGCGCGCGCGGCCAGGCGGGGTCCAGCGGCAGGTAGGCCGCCCTGCGGCCCCGGCGCGCCCTGAGTGTTGACCTCGTGCGAGCCGGCTATGACCACCGGGTGACCTGGCCGCGCTTTGTTGAAGGTGACTTCCGCCATAACTACCCAAGCAGGCAGGTGCTCTCCGTGGCAAGGAAGGGGCAGGCAAGCAAGGCATTTACCACGGACGTTGCACCTTCAAACGCTGGGCAGTCAAGGGAGTGGTCTCGCGCCCGATGCTCAGGCAGGCGATGACGGCAGCAGCGTGCACAGCGCTGTGGGCCAGGAAGAGCGCGACGAGCGGCGGGTCGTCGCTGCAGCCCTCGACCGCTGGCCTGAGCTGCCCGGCCAGCTCCTGTACCTGTGGCTCCAGGCCCCTGCTCTCAGTGCATGCTTGGTGTGTTAAGCATGTGCGGACAATGGAGACTGCACTCACTCCCCAAGGAAAGTCCTATGCGAAAGTCTACAAATGCAAGCTAGTCCCATTAAGGGACCAGGGCAGTTTTGTGAGGACGCACCGCACACAGCAGAGCACCATATGTCACGGCGCGTGCTTCATCAAGTCTGCCTCCATCTGCACTGAAGTGCAGAAGCGCAGGGCACTCCAAGTGTCCTTTCCAGGCCGACAACAGCTCCTCCCATAGCAGGGACCGGCACATCCAGCCGCGCATACATGCACTGCATGTACGCACGCCAGACAGGCGAGCACACTCCCTCTGCCAAAGTGTTACGCGGCAATTGAATAGCAAGTCTGGTGCGGTGAGCTTTGGACAGGGAGCTAGCTGCTCCCAGGAGCTTGTAACTCGGACACAGGTCTAGGGCGAGGTTAATGAGCTGCGAGTATGAACAAGGAGCTGGTACTGCTGCTCAACAAAGTGGCTGGCTGCAACGGGCCGGCTGGACTGCCAGGAGAGTGGTCAGCAGGCTGCAACAAGCACTGCCCCGCTTGAGCAAGCACTCACTTGAGCAGTCACTAAGAAAGTCAGCACCTGGGCCCTAGCCTCTGGGCACCATGGGCGGCCCCTTCAACTTCATCCCGCGGTCTTCCTCGCTGTCCCGCTCGCAGCTGCCCCGGGAGCTGCACTCCAGCGGCGTGGAGCAGGTCAAGCTGGAGCATGTTGAGCATTATGAGAAGCCGGACTCCTACCCCGCGCTGCCGCCCTCGGGCCCGCGGCCGGCTGCCAAGAGCACGCACGCCACGTTTGAGCCGTCAAAGGCGTTCGTGCGCCAGCTGACGACCAAGTCTGAGTACCGGTGCTCACCCTGGGCTACGCTGCGGGCTGCCTGGTGCCTGTGCCCCACCGGCGCCGGCGCCGGGACCTGCTGGCGCAGCAGCTGAATATTCAGATGGGGGGCAGCCTCACCGTCACACGCATTAGCTGTGGAACAGCGTGCCGGGGGCAAGAGGCGATCTCAGGGCTGAAAGGGCACACCGTGTGCGGCCGGCAGGCGTCACCTGGCCACGCTGCTGAAGGAGCACGCGCTGGTGGAGGGCGGTGACCTGCAGGTGGCCACATGGATCAAGGACGAGGGCTTTGACACAACAGTGACATCCGTGCTGCAGGTGGGTGGCCCAGGCTGGGGCACCCTGCCTGGCTTGTGGCCCGCGGTGATGGCCCGCGCGCCCCAGCGCCTCGCGCGCGGCCGGGGGTCGCACAGTGGAGGCGCGCCGCGGAAACTATACCACCATGACGCACGCGCTTGGACAGCATGGCGACGCGCGCAACGTGGCTGTGGCAGCCTGCCGCATGCAGGCGTATGTGCAAGCACTTCGGCTCTGCCGCGCAGCGCGCGTGCACATTGCGCATTCAAGTTGCTGTCCGCCTGTCTCGGAGTGCGCAAGGAGGCACCCGCCTGTTGTAGCTCGCATGGCTGCAAATGGCTGCTCATGCAGCCACGCGGCCCTATGCGGCCAGGCCGCGTGCTGCGCAACGCTGTTAGCGCAGAAGCTGTCGCAGCAGCCAGGCTGGGTGGTGCCTGCCTGTCTTGCAGCGGCGTCAGGCAGGCTTGCCGCGTGTTCCGACACCGCGTCCTAGGCAGAATATGCGGTGTAGCAAGAGGATGCGCACCGTGCAGGCGCTGAGCGTAGCCATACCACAACAAGCTGCATGACAGCGCCGTGACCAGCCGCTCTGCCCGGCCTCGTGTGGCGGCGCTTGGGCGCGGGTGCACAGCTGCGAGGGGCCTGGAGTCGTTCCCAAAACCCATACGGCCAGCTGCCGGGGGCCTGGACTTTGAAACGCATAGGGCCAGTGCTAGCGCTTGCCCGAGCAAGCTCCGCTGCACAGGCGTGAAGCGGCGCGCGGGGCGCGCGCAGGCGCTGGAGACGGCGCGCGCGAACGACCTGCTGTTCTGGGCCTCGCGCTACAATCTGTTCGTGCTGTGGAGCGCGGACCGCACGCACCCCTGGGACGCGCTGCCCGGCGCCGCTGCGCACACCACGCTGGAGATCGGCAAGCTGCGCGGCTCCGAGCGCGACGTGCGCGGCCCTGCCTGACCAGCGCTCTTCATACAGCTCAAACCATTTCAGCAGGCCTCAGCCAAAGCACGCAGGAAGTGACCAAATTGGCGCCTCCTCAGGAGCATGCATGCTGTGGTTGAAGACGCAGCCAGCCATTGCCTGGCAATTGAATGTAATCGGGCAGGCAAAAAGGAGGGGCTGCAGGAGGCTCCGCGGGCGATGCACGCCAGACAACTGGCGTCTGGGCCCGCGCAGGTGGTGGTGCTGCTGAACGGCCGGCCGGTGACCGAGTACACCTTCTCGGCCGGCGTCTTCAAGACCGCGTGCGCCCCTGCCCGCCCTGCTTGAGGTGGCGCTGATAGCGGCCGGTGTCAGGCCTGACTGCGCCAACCAACAAGTGAGCGCCAAGAGGGCGCCGCGGGGCACGCGTAGTGCTACAGTGGCCGACCCCTTTGCAGGGGGTCTGGCGGCAAGCCTCTGTGGCGCGAGCGCGCGCTGCTGGTCGGGCGGCAGCCGGGGGCGGGCGAGCGCGCGGCGGGGTGGCCACGCGCTGTGCGCAGACCGCGCCTGCATGTGCCTGCGGCCCTGAGAATGGGGGCGTTGCTGAGCTGTGGGAGGCGTGCGGCGCGCAAGGCTGCGCCGGCCCGAGCAGCCGCCCAGCGCGCGCGCGTGAGCGCGGCAGCCGCGCGCAGGGCGCCGATCGAGTGGGAGACGCCGACGGGCAAGCCCGCGATGGTCAACATGGAGCTGCAGCTCAGCGCCTTCTTCGGCTACGGCAAGGCGGCCGAGGACGCGTACCTGGGCCTGCAGTGCCACGGCGTGCTCTGGCCGGCCGTGACCGCCGAGGCGCCCGTGCACTGGCCGATCGCGCCGCCGATCGTGTCCGGCAAGGTGCCGCACGCGCACCCGCCGTGCTCCGGGTGTGAAGTTAAGGCGGTGGCCGGGTACTGGCGCGAGTTCTTGGCTTGTAGCGCGAGCGCACATGCATGGCGGCAGGCAGGTGCGCATGGACCATGCCTGGAGGACCACTATCAAAATTACGGGCCTGAAGTACTGACGCCCAGGCGACAGCGAGGTCGCTGGCAGCGCTGCCCATCGGGAGGTGCGCACAGCAGCGCTGTGTGAAGCTAAAGCTCCCAGCTGCGCGAGGCGCGCGCTGCGCGACGACGCAGCGCGCCGCAGTGCATGGCAGGCTCGTGGCAGGCCGCCGACGTGCGCGCGCGCGCGCCCGGCAGGTCAACATCGCGGGCCGCGCGGCGGCCATCTCGCCCGGCAGCGCGGACACGCTGGCCGCGTTCGCGGGCGTGTACGCCAGCTTCCAGCTGCCCGACGTGCCCGGCAAGCCCGCCGACGCCGGCTTCGAGCTGTCCATCACTGTCAATGCGCAGGGTGCGCGCCCGGGCCCAGGCGCCGCACGCATGCGTGTGCACGGGCCGGCCGCCGCGCTCGCTCGCCCTTTTACGTGGTCGTCCAAGTCGCGGCACGCGCCCGAGTGTAGTGCTACGTGCGTGGACCGCGCACCTGTGCCAGTTCAGGCGCGCTCGGACGCCGGTCTCGGGCTCCAGACGGCCTGGAGATGTCGACCGTGCGCGGTGAAGGTCCTCGCACAGAGTCGAGCACTACCAGCCTCATGCATGTGCTCGCTCGCTGCAACCCGTGTCGTTTCTGCGACGGGTGCCCCGAGCGTGCAGGGCGCCCGGTGCTGACGGTGGACGGGCGCGCGCTGAGCGCCTGGACGTTCGACGCCAACAACGTGCTGGCCTGGGACAACGAGGCCGGCTACGCGGCCTGGCTGCAGTTCATGGCGCTGCCGGGCGGGCCGGTCTTCATGGGCTCGCTGCGCCCGGTCGACGACGCGGAGGGCGCGCCGGCCGGCGCGCGCCCCCTCAACCCTGGCACTGTGGGCTCACTGCGCTCGCGTGCTAGGTTTTGCCTCTGCATCCACCAGGGGCTGAACGCCTGCCACAGCGCGCTGACCCGAGTGATTATACATGTGATCTCATGCCATGCCCTTACACATGGGGTGCACTGACGCGGTGGTGGCGCCGGGCTGCGTATGTTTGTAAGTGTGGCGAGATCCGCGCTGACCGCGCCGCGCCCGCGCAGGCTTCAACGTGTTTGGCGAGCTGGCGAGCCAGGCGTCGCGGCTGTCGCCGGACGGCATCATGGACCCCGCGGTCGGCCAGCTGGTGGCCGCCGGCCTGGCCTCGGCCGCCACGCTGCTCACCGCCTCGCTCATGCGCTCCTCCTACAAGCGCGCCCCGCCCCCGCATGCATGCCGCACCCCACCGTCTCTGGTCTGCAAGGCTCGCGCCACGCCGCGAGGTTGAGGCCAGAGCAGCATGCATGTGTGGCCGGCCGCTCGCCACGTTGCGCGGACGATCTTGCAGCAGGCGCTCTGCCTGCTGCAAGATCGTCCAGCCAAAAGCGCCGAACCTGGCATCCAGTGCGACGAACGCATGCTTGTGGTCTGAGGGAGGGCACGCGCTGTGCACTGCCGCGGGCTCCGAGGGCAAAAGCTGTCGTCAGAGCTGGCGGCGCGCGCTGGGGCTAGAGCCCCCTCGGGGGCGGCCTGTCGAGCAAAAGCTGCCTCAAGGGCGGCCTTGCGGCCTGTCAAACACAAAATTCTAATCAAGCATGACGGCGCGCGCAGGTGCTGGAGCGCGCTCAAGGGCGGCCTGTCGGCGGACGAGATCGCGGCCGCGCACGACGTGCTGCTGGAGCGCATGGACGCCGAGTTCGAGACGCTCAAGCGCCTGGAGGCCGTGTCCAGCGCGGCCGAGGCCACGTTCGCGGGCGCGCCGTCCGCCAGGGACATGGACCCGGCCGCCACCGGCGACGCGCGCGCCGCCGAGACCGAGGCCGCCGAAAACGCGCAGGCGCGCGCGCGCGCCAAGCATCTGTTATCCTGTGCAATATTCCAAGGCACATCGTGCTAGCCTGGCAGAACTCTGTCAACAAGGCGAGGTGGCTGCGGCGGCCGCGCCCCTGCCGGCGTCAGCGAAGGCTCGCGGCGGCCGTGCCCGAGCGCGTCGGCGCGCTCGGCCCGGGCTCTGACCGCGTGCGCAAGCGCAGACCGGGCTGCGACCGAGGCCGTGAGCGGGCGAGGCGCTGGTGCTGTGAGGCGTTGCGCAGGCGGGCGCGCGTCCACCCTGGGGCCAAACAACCCTGCGGGCGTCAGCAGAGGGTGCGGTGCCGCGCAGGCCGCCAAGACGGCGGCGGATGTGACGGCGAGCGCGGCCACCGAGGCCGGCGAGGCCGCCGCCGCCGACAATGCGCTGGAGGCCACCTCCAAGGCCGCCGTCGCTGCGTGGCGCGCGAGCCAGGCGCAGGCGGCCGCCGCCGCCGCCGAGGCGTCCGCGCTGGAGGCCGCCAAGCATGCGCGCCTGGCGCACACGGTCGCCGCGCTGACCGCCGCGCATTCCGCGGCGCAGTCATTCAACCTGGTGCGGCGCGGCGCCCGGCCCCGCCCGCCCCTGCCCCTGGCTCCGCTGCTGGCGGCTCAGAGCGCTCACCACATCCCACTTCCCGCCCTCACGCACGTATCTGTGCAAGCTGGTGCCCAGCAGTGCAGGTCGTCCTCTGCAGCCCGGCTGCACTGCGGGCCTGAGACCGCCTTCCAGCGCTGCAGGAGCCAAACCATTGACGGGCCTGTGTGCTCGCTATCAACAGGGCACTCCTTTTCCTTTCATGTACTGAGTAGGTAGTTGGATATGAGCACCGTTGTCAAGCATTGCATGCGCGGAGGCCAAGGAGGCCGCCAAGGCCGAGGCGCGCGCCGTACCTAACCCTAAGTCCTACAGCGACTCGCCCCGCGCGCAGGCCAAGGAGGTCGCCGGCGAGGCTGCCAAGGCCGAGGCGCGCGCGGCCGCGTCTGCGCTGCGCGCGGTGGAGGCCGGCATCGCGGTTTACGCCGAGCGCCGCGACTACCTCAAGCTCAAGGACATCGCCGAGGCGTCCGACGTGGCCGGCAAGGTGGCGCCGCGCCCCGCCCCGCCCCGCCCCGCCCCGCTCCGGCTGCTCCTGTGCACATGCGCGCTGCAGGGGCCGCCGTCCTGCGCCGTGCGGCCACTGGCCCACGTTCCTCAGAATGCGTGCAAGGGCTCAGCGAGCGCCGCCCTGGGCTAGCACCAGGGCATGCTGATCGCAATGTGCTGCGCGGTGGTGCGAGCCAGTGCGCCGCAGTGACTTGCACTGCAGTGGCTGTCGCGCGCGCGCGTGGGACCGTGCACAGTGCCCCAGCCTCACCCATAGTCCTGCCCCCAAAACATTGCTAGAGTGTATGGACAGCGCTCGCGGGCGCTGGACGCCTGTGCGGGTTTGGGCACAGCAGCCCGCCCTGCTGCCATACCCTGGCCCACTCGACACAGCTGAAACGCGGCGCGCGCATACGCGCGCAGGCGCTGGACGCCGCCAACGCGGCGGTCGCGGGCTGGGAGGCGGGCTCGGTGGCCAGCCGCCGCGCGGCGCTGGACGCCGCTAAGGTGGCCGCCGAATTCTCGCAGCTCTGCCATAAGTTCATGCGCTCGGTGCACCGCACGTGAGCGCCCGCGGCGCGGCGGCGCGGCCCGGCGCGGCACGGAGGGCGGGAGCGGCCTGAGGGCGTCTGGGGCGGGGTGGACTGTTCTCAAGCGCACGGGCCCGGGGGGCGGGGCGCAATGTCGTGGCAGGGAGGATGCCTGCCCTAAGGGCTGTGGCCGTCAGCGCATCAGAACCCATCAAGGAACAAACACCACAGTGCAGCGTCGTGATAGAAGGCTGGGAGAACCTGCGGGCCGGGTGTAGATACAAGGGTCTTGCTGGGCAGGCATGCATGTCATCCCGCGGACGGCGTGCTGTGCCGCTGGGGAATGCAGCGCATGTCTTCATGGCGGGGAACCGGGGCCAAGCATCAGAGTGTGGCACTTGCGAGGACTGGGGGGGACAGCGGGGTCCACGGGTTCACGGCGGGGTGGCTGTCACGGGACCGGGGTGTACTGGGCGGCGGGCAGGGAGGGGCGCCCTGCCTGCATGCGCAGCCTGTCTGCACGCAACCCCAAAACAAGCAGCGCCACGAGCCAATTACGGCCGGCACCGCCCACATGACGGCGCAGCTTTTTACGCGCTGCGCCCGCAACAGTATATCATGTTATTACGGGTTCACGGAGCTGAGGAGAGGCGTGTTTTGGGTTTGGGAGGCATCCAGGTGCGGGTGCGGCTGGAGAAGGGCGCCGCCGCCAGCTTGTATGCGCGATGGCGCAGTGATACCCGCGGCGCATATGCACGCACGTAGCAACCCAGCTGCTCCATTATTGTCTTGGTTGATCGTAGGAGGGCTTGGCCCGGGGCAGCATGGCCGCATGCGCGCTGCTGCTGCTGCTGGCCCCTGCTGCCCAGGTTGCCGGGCCGGCCGTACGGAGGGAGGTATGCGGCTGTGACGGTGGGCGGAGCGCGGCGGTGGGGGAGCGGGCGAGGAGGCGCCCCCCCTCCTGCAGGGCACTGCTGCTTGCGCACGCGCCCCAGCTTTGCGCATGTGTTTGCTCATCCAGAGTCCGGCTTGTGCTTGCCTTATTTGCAGGTCCCTGCTATGACGCCTGCATGCTTTCTCTGTGCCGCTGGCATGTAATCACTCTTATCGTTCAAGAGGAAGCTGCTACTCAACAGCGCCAAGCACTGCATCATCGGCACATGACGGCATCCCGCCCTTGCACAGGCGCCCATATGTACCGCCAATGCACCATACTGTTAGCACATCTTTCGGAGTTACTGTCGCGAGGAAGCGGCGCCGTGTCCACCGTTGGCGTTACGCTGAGCTTGCAAGTGACAGCCAACGAGCATTCAGGCTCTCCTGCCTCCTCGTTCTTGGTGATGATCAGCTTGGCCTGGAGGTAAATGTAGGGCATGTGTACGAGCAGCATGCCCCGCATCCATAGCTCTTTGGCATCATAATGCACTGCCAGCTCAGCCAAACACGCGCATGGCGGCCTGGACTAACACCCAAAGAATGGTCACGATAGGCGTAGGTAGTTCAGCAACACGGTTCCTATTAGACAGAAACAACCAGGCCAAGGTGCAGAGGTGGCTTGAGCCCTCCCTAAGGTATTGGTGCGGCATGCAGGCCAAACAACTCGAGGGAGACTACTGGCTATACCTGCTACGGGAGGTGCATGCGGTCAACGAGGCCGCTCTCAAATACTTTCCTTGCGGCCTTGCCCAGGCCCATGTCAGGCACGGCTGACAGTGGCGAACAGCACTCTGCGGCTGCGCCGTTGGGCACGCCAGACTCGAGCAGGTCAGCCGCGAGCAGGCGGACAGCCACCCCCTACCCCGCGCTGCCTCCTAGTGTATGAGGACACATGCCGTTGGAGGACAATGAGGAGGACACAAGCCGTTGACAAGGGCCACAATCGATGGCGTGCATGCCTTGCATGATGCCTGCCGGCTGCGGCAACCAGCCGCTGGCGCGCATGCTACCAGCCGATGGCGCGCATGCTGCCGTAGCCAACGGTGACCACGAGCGCATACATGGCCACGCTGCTCGGCACGCCGACCTTGAACAGGGTCATGCGCGAGCAGACAGCCTGTCGGCTCCTAACCCAAACGGCCTCCCACCCCGGCAAAGATACCACAGGCCCGTGCGCGCCGGCCGCGGCTACCAGCCGATGGCGTGCATGATGCCGTAGCCGACGGTGACGACGAGCGCGTACGTGGCCACGCTGCTCGGCACGCCGACGCGGAGAAAGTCGGCGGTGGTGAGGTAGGGCGCGCCCGTCTGGTCCTCCAGCGCGATCGCGTTCATGTTGGGAAAGCCCGACACGGGCAGGCCCATCGCGCCGCTGCACATCAGCGCCGCCGCCATCACCAGCAGCTGCGGGTGCGGCTCCTGCGCCGGGCCACTCACGAGGCTTGCGCTGATCACGGAGGTAGCGAGCTCGCTGCAAGCAACCCCACTTCGCGCCGGCACATACACAAGCTGCCATCAATTTTGGCAGCTTGCACGCACTTCGCGCGCAGAGAGCGTCCTCATATCAATCAGATGGTGTCACGTGTGCACCCAAAACAGGTGCACCTCCAAATTTTGTTGCATTACGGGGCATGCAACCCCTTACGGTGCATCAGACTAAATGTACAGAGAGCAATTTGTGCCGCCCCAGCGCGCGTGCCCAACAAGCCATGTCTCTGAGTCCGCATCATGTGCGCCGCGAGGCGCGCGGTGCTCGCCCGCCGCCTCATGCGTCGCTTTGGGCAGGGCTGCCTGCGCAGGCGCCGTACGGGGCGGCCGCGCACCGCCATCTGCGCGCCGACCGCGCCCACGATGGGCAGGATAACGATCGCGCCGACCGTGTGCGAGATGAACGTCGTCGCGACGAGCACCAGGCCGCAGAACGTGGCCGTGAGCGCCCAGGGCCCCACGCCCGCCGTCGCGCTCTCGATGGCCTGCGCGCGCGCGGCCGCGCTGAGCGCGCGCGGGCGCTGCGCGGCCGAGCGCCGCCCGCGCTCCATCGGCCCTCTGGCGCCCACGGCAGGAACGGCGAGGCTCGCAGCTTGCCGGTACGCCGCCCTGGAGGCTGGGGTCCAACAGCGGGATGGGCAGAGGCGCTGGGTGCACAGCGCATTCGCCAAGTTATGGGGTAAGATTACAAGCGGCCTTCCGCGGTGCCTGCTCCCGGAGTCCTGATCACAGCAGGGCGCTGGAAGCACCCGCGCCGCTCGTTTCTAGCGGGTGGGGGACGGGGGTGCAGGCGCCGCCGGCCGCCGCGCCTGCGTGATGGACAGCAGCAGGCCGGACGACTTGACCGCCTCGCCGAGCGCGGAGCCGCCCATGGCGAGCATGACCACGTTCCACAGGAAGCTGTTGAAGTCGTCCTGCGCGCCGCGAACGCTAGGGGTTAGGGTAGGGTAGGGTATTAGTAGGGTACACCCTATACCCCATATGCAGCTCTCAGCCAGCGCGACCCTGCAGAGGGTAGGGTAGGGTAGCTTCATGGTTTGTCAAGGGTGTGTGGAAGGTGCGCAGCGTCCTACGCGCCGCTGCTCTCAGGGAGTGCGGCTCGCCGGCCCAGCGTGACACCTGGGCGCGAGGCTGCGGCCAGGCGCAGCCGGGTGACTCGGCACAACATGAGAGGGCCGGAGGGCGGGGGCATGCGTGGCAGAGGTCGCGGCCTGAAACTGCAGGCCCACAGCACGCATGTGTGGAGTGCGCAGGTCACACGCCGCAGAGCCCCTTGGCCCGGGGCGCGTGGATGCCCGGCGCACTCGCACAGCTGCACTCGGGCAAGCGGCGGACACTGCTGACGTGCCCCGCAGCAGGGGACACATCCTGGGCACGCGGGCGCGCGCGCCTTGCCCAGCACGCCAAAGCCGAAGAAGGCGACCATGGGCAGCACGGCGATGACGCCCATCTCGCCAAACACGTCCGCCAGCGCGCCGTTGGCGCACCACAGCCCCACCGTGGCCGCGCTCACCAGCAGCACGTACACCTGTACGCCGCTGATGCGGTCCTGCGCGGCGTGCGGCGCGGCCCGTCACCGCGCGGGCCTCGCGCTCCGGCGGCGAGCGCGCGGCAGTGGACACGCAACAAGTCGAGCACGCGGGCGGGCATCCTTACGTGACGCGCCCATGAAAGCCTGGACAAACTCCTGTGACAGGTTCTTCTCAGAGCAGGATGTTCATACGCCGACAAGGCTGAAAAGCTCCTGGCATGCCCGCCGGCCCCGCGGTGCTGCATGCGCGCCGGGAACACGCAGGCGGCCGCCGGGACGGGGGCGGCGCGGGCGCGCCTCGGAGTCCAGCAGCCGCCGGACCTCCTTGACGTCGCGGCCCGGCCGGTACACCAGCAGCAGCAGCGCCCAGCAGGCCACATTGCCCAGGCATGCGACCGGCAGCGCGATCGCCATCCAGGCCAGCCACGACGGCTGCGTGCCGCCGCGGCCCATCTCCTGCGGCCGACCGGCACGGACGCGCTCAATGCTCGGCGCCCATGACACCATGTCCAGGATCTTGGGCCGAACAGGGCGCCGGGCAGGGTGGTGGTGCAGCCGGCCCTCAGGGCCGCCCTGCGCTGATGCCTCCGCTGCTGCATGCGTGGGCGTCTGGGGTCGGGCGGGAGGGCCAGGTGCTGGGCAGTCCACACCAAGGCCAAGGTTAGGGGTGGCTAGGTGTTGCAGACTGTATGGAAGCGCCCAGTTGTACGCAGGTGCGGGCAATATGTGCATGCTGCCATTGCAGGCCTATCTCACCCCGCATACGCGCGTGAGCGCCGCCGCACCTGGATGGCGAAGATGTTCTGGGGGCTGCTGATGGGGCTGGTCATGCCGCCCAGGTTGGACGCGAGCGCGATGCCTGCGCGCGGGCGGGCGGCCGTCAACCCCTACCCTGTTGCACATGCGTAAGCCGGTCGCCCAAGTGGCCAGGGTCGAGGAGCGGGCGTGCAGCTGACCAGTGAGCCTCAAGGTCCTGAGGATGCCACAGAGCTCCAGCATTGCGAGCAGGCTGCATGCGGCCAAGCTCAGCATGGATTTCGGCACTGTCTCTGTAATTTGCGGGGCACAGATGCCATCGGGCAGTGGCCTCAGAGCCGCGATCAGCGCCAGGCACGCCAGGCTCTACACGCATGCCGCAAGGGCCAGGGCTGCCGGCGCAGGGCGGCACCCAGCACGAGCGCCTTGGCCAGGCCATGCCCGGACGGCAGCGTGCGCAGCACGGGCTGCAGCAGCGAGAAGCACAGCACCGGCGCCGCGACGTTGGTGATCCACATGGACGCGAACGTGGCTACCTGGCGCAGGCAGGCAGTCACAGGCTCAGGTTTAAGGTAAGATAGGGTAGGGTAGGATGGTCAACCCGACTCCCTGGCGCGTGCAGCCAGTGCGCCTACCACAGCGCCTCAGAGGCCACTACTCAGAGGCCACTTGACGCACTGGGCCAAGCCGCTCATGGCGGTCAATCCGAAATTACACCGCCTGGCGCGCGCAGCCAGGCTGCTCTCCGTTGCCAGGTTGAGAAGCGCCGCCATACATGCGCCCTGCGTCGTGTTTGCACCGGCGCGGGCAGGCGCCGCCGGCGCCCAGCATGCGCGCAAGGATGGCGGCACGCGGGAGCACTGTTGGCAGCACTGTTGGCTGCTGCGGGGCAGGGCGGTGCCGCCACCGGCGGGCGGGGCGGCGGGCCGCCAGGCCAGCCGCGCGAGGGCGGGAAGGTAGCCTGTGTACGGGGGGCTAGGCGGGGGGGGGCAGGCGCGCGCCAGCATGTTGGTGAGCAGCACGACCGAGGGCCGCCCGCCGACTCGCGCCAGGATCCAGGTGGCGCCGCGCTTGGCGAGCGCGTGCTTGGACAGCGCCGCCGCGATCGCAAACCCGCCCAGCAGCAGCATGATGACCTGGCGCAGGGGCGCGCGCTGTTGCTGCCCTGGCACAACAATGCATGACGCATGCGGGCGCCGGCGCGCCTGCGGCGGCGAGCAGGTACGTCAGAGCGAGGTAGCGACATACACTAGAAATCTGAACTCTCAACTGCTCAGACCCATGACAGCGGCAACCGCCACTCACCGAACCTGAGCTAAGCTTCATCGTGGAGAGCGGCGGGCGCGCCTGCGAGAACATGGCCTTGAACACTGCCGGCGCGGCGTCCTGCGCCGACAGGCGGACGCCGCCGCCGTCGCCGCCACGGTCCACCATGACGCGCAGCACGACCGCCAGCAGCGGCACCAGCATGGCGGTGACGTACAGCGGCAGCGCCTCGGTGCACCAGAGCAGCGACACGAAAGCCAGCAGCGCTGCGCAGTTGCGCTTCTCCGGCGCGTCCGGGAACACGGGCGCGGCTGCGCACGCGGCGGCCAGGCCGTCCTCAAGATCGCGCGGCCGCCAGCATGCACAGCAGGGCAGCCTGTCGCCGCCAGCACGAGAACAGGCACGGCAGAGCGGCGCGGAGTCCTTGCGGGACGGCGCCCGGCGCTTTGCACGACGTGCGCGGAGCGGCACGGGAAGGCGCGGGCCTGGGCGCGAGCGCGCACCCAGCGCCGTTGCGAACACCGCGCCGGACGCCAGCAGCGCCGCCGGCTGGCGCAGGCGGTGCGCCCAGGTCGCCATGGCGCCGCGGTCCACGCGCACCATGGCGGTGCGCCGCTCCTTCTCCACCATCTCCTTCCACACCGTGCTCCTGAGGCGCGCGAGGGGAGCGGGTAGGGTTTTGGAACCCTGACCCCAAACCCTGAACCCCAAACCCTGAACCTGTCCTGCACCCTGAACAGGGCATATAGGAATAGGCGGTCACGCTGCCGCGCCGCGGTGCCGGCGCCATGGGCCCGGCGCGGCCGGGGCGCCGGTCGCGCACCGCTCGAACACGACGTGGTCGCGCAGCTGCCGCCGCAGCTCGAGCGCCGCAAGCTCGGTGTTGCCGTTGCAGCACACGACCGCGTACTGGCTCACCACCCGCGTTAGCGCCGCCTGCGGCCGCGCGCCCGCCTGAGATCGCGCGCGCGGCCGCCGGAGACGCCGCGCGCTGCAACCCTGCACGCCGACCTAGCACAGCACAGACGCGCAGGTGCTTGCCAAGCACAGGACCCCCGCGCGGCTGCAGCGTGAGCGGGTGGTTTCGGCGTCGCGCTGCATGCCACAGGTGCCACAGGCTCTGCCAGGACCCCGCATGCGCCCTGCTCAGGCAGGCCGCCAGGGAGCGGACGGCAAGGCCACATTCGGCGCAGGGCGCGCGCCTGCAGGTGCGGGCGGTTCTTGTCGGCGAACTTCTCGTCCACCTTGGGCAGGTACTCGGGCTGCAGGCGCGCGTGGTGCGGCAGGCCGCCCAGCACCTTGTCGTGCTTCTTCAGCGCCTTGCGGAAGCCGTCGCGATTAATGTCAATAAACTCCAGCAGGCCGTTCAGGTGCACAAACAGCTCCTGCAGCGCCGGCCTGCGCGCGCGGCCGCGTGGATGTGCCTGTTCAGGTGCACGAAGAGCTCCTGCAGCGCCGGCTGCGCGCACGGCCGATGGCTGGGCCTGTTCAGGCGCACAAACAGCTCCTGCACCGCCGGCATGCGCGCGCCGGCCGCGCGCCTCGCGCGCGGCGCAGCGGCGGGCGCGCTTTGAGGCTGCCCACCACCCTCATAGGATGCTCTGGCGCATGGCCGGCAGTGCGGAGCATTGCGCCAGGACCTGACTTGCGAGCAGACTTCCAGCTGTGCGTCTACGTGTGGCCCCTAACGCGGGCAAGGAACAGGTGTGGTAAGGAGCAATGCTTCATCGTGAGTGCCCACAGCACTGCCGCAGCAAATCGCAAGGCGGGAAGCACCGCAGCCGGTCGATGGACTGCCGCACAGCGTGCGTGGGCTGCCGCCAGAAGGACGCCTCCTCCGCGAGCGCGCGCAGGTCGAGCATCGACGCGGACTGCGCCGCATTGCTGGGCCTGGCGCGCAGCGCAGCGCCCGCGTGAGGGCTGCCATCGCCGGAAAGCGGCCGCCGGCCAGCTCGCTGTGCCCGGCACCCACCGGCGGCAAGCGTTTGGCCGGCACCGAGCGCGCTGGACCGCCGTGCTGCGCGGCCTGGCGGTGCTTCCTGCTTGACAGGGCGCCTAGGAAGTGCGTTCGCTGGCATTAGACAGGGAGAGTGCGAATTTCAGGGTCAGGAGATGGTGCTGCCGTCCTGGCGGGTGTGCCTCCGCCAGTGAGCCGAACCCTGGAGGGCGCGTCAGCATGCGCGCCTGCGCGACAGGAGCGGCGCGCGCTCCTCCTCGGCGGCCAGCGAGGCGCCGGTGTAGTTGGACTCCCGCTCCTCAGCCAGCACGCGCTGCTCCAGCCCCTTGAGCTCCTGCAGCAGCTCCCTCTCCTGCGCCGGCACCACAGCCACGCTCCAGCCCCTGCAGCTCCTGCAGGAGAGTCTCCTGCTGTGCTGGCGCCACTCTGCTCCAGGCCTTTCACGCTCTGGCAAGGCCTCGCCTCTCCTGCGCCGGCACCAGCAAAGCACCCACGAGCTCTGCGCGGTTCCTGGAGCAGCGCAGCGGGCTGCCGTGCGCCGCCAGCACCTCAACCCGTCCCAGCAGGTTCGAGACCGCCGGCGCCCCCCCCCCGTCTGTCCCTGCGACTGCTGCAAGCCTGCCGAAGCTAACTTGCCTGCCCTAGCAACAGCGGCGACTTGCGCACCTCTGACGCGGCGCAGTGCAGCACCTTCTGAGTCAGAAGTTCTGACCCTGTGCCCGCAGGCTACTGCACACAGCTGCTCCCCCAACCTTCCCCAGGCTTCCCCCAAAGGCCGCCCAAGGCGCGGCGAGGGGTGGCCGGATATGCTCGCACGCCGTAGCAAGGCGCTGCACCCCACTCGGACACTCTGTGGGCTTGCGCTCTGCGTTGAAAAGGCTGTGGCGCAGCGCTGCCCGGCGATGAAATATCGCTCACCAATGGACGCGCTGCACCCCACTCGGACACTCTGTGGGCTTGCGCTCTGCATTGAAACGGCTGTGGCGCAGCGCTGCCCGGCGATGGAATATTGCTCACCAATGGAGCCTGTCCGTCAGCTGAGGTCATACAAGGCTGTGGCGCAGCGCTGCCCGGCGATAGAATATTGCTTCCCGACTGGAGCCGGTTTGTTCAGCGCAAGGTCACAGGCGTGCGGCACCTTTTTCTCATAGAAGGCGCTGATGCGCTGCAGCTCGGCGTCCAGCAGGCGCCTGAAGTTTGCCTCCTCGTCCGTCAGCGCCGCCTCCGGGTCGGCGCGGAGCTCCAGCAGGGACTCGGCCGCTGACTCATTGTCTACGCCCCACACACGGCGTCACGTGGGGCTGGCCCCAGCGGCGGTGACAGCGGCACCCTCCCCTGCGCTGCGACACTGCGACACAGTGCTGCCAGAGCGTTGAGACAGGCACGCGCGCTCACCGAGGCTGGGGCGGCCCCGGGAGACGGCCCCGCCGCCCCTGGCCGCACGCTCCTCCTCCTCATACACGAGCCTCTTCAGCAAGCTGTAGTTGATGTAGAAGTCTTTCCACTCTGGCACCGTGTTGAAGTTGAGCGCCTGGCCGAACTTCATCGCGCCTGGAGTGCCCCTGTATGGCGCTCAAAGCAGCCGGGCACGTTCAGTGCGACCTGCCCATGCCAAGCCTCGGTGTTCCCTGTGCCTATCGCGCCGCAGTGTTCCCTGTGCCTATCACGCCGCTGTTCACGCGCTAGTGGACAAGATGCAAGCAGGCATGCGCAACTGCCGTGCTGGACAACACAAAGCTATCCGACCTGCAGCGCTGTTGCGTGCCGTCCGAGGTTCCACAGCACTCTGCTTATGCGCCCAGCCGTGAAGCGTGAGCCACAGGCCCTGGTAGGGCAGCTCCGCCGAGGGCTCCCGGTAGCGCATCCTCCGTGAGCTGCAGGCCTGCGCACTCTAAACTTCCAGGCGAGGAGGGGCCAAGCCAAGCACAGGAGCGCCGCCGATTGTATGAGGTGCGCGCGTCACTGCGCTGTTGTGGTGCTCCAGGGCCGGCTCCGCTTGATCCTGCGGCGATGCAGTACTAATGGCGGGCATGGGCGGGTCGCAGTACAAAGGAGGAGAAGCCTACTCTTGCGTAAGCGCCCGGCAACAACGGCTGCCGCCTGCCTTGCCCCGCAGGTGCTGCGACGAGCCGGCCCCTGAACGGCTGTCTGTGCGGCGGTGCGCAGCGGTGTGCAGATAAAGACTCGGAAGCGGAACATCGCTGTCGCCCTCGACCCCGGCTCATTTGCTGATGCTGTGGTAACGATTTTCGAGGACGCGCGCGTCGACGGCGACAACCTCGACCAGGGCCTGCAGGGTGGCGTGAAGGCACGCACGCGTTGCTGCGCACTGCGCGTCTCCTCTGCTGCTCGCACACGCCTACGGCAATCAGCGGCGCCTGCTTGATGCGCCGGCGGCGCGCAGATCCTAGAAAGCGCGGAGCTTGACTTCTCGCGCTATGGAGACACGCTGTTTGAGGTGTTGTTTGCGGTGCGGGGCCCGTCACCGTGCCGCTCTCGTCCTCCTGGGCTCAGGCGTGTGACGTGCTACGCCCAGCTCTGCTGCTCCTGTACACACCATCGTATAGGGCGCGTCTGGCAGCGCCCAGGTCGCTTGGCAGTGTGTTGTGCTGGACACTAGACAAGCGCTGCCACACCATAGTCCTGCTTCAAGCCCCGCATGGCTCTGATGCTTTTGATGCTGGTTGCCCTGGCCTCTTGACGCCCTCACACCGGCTGGCAGGGGGGGCGCATGGCAGCCGGCGGCAACGTCGTTGAGGAGGGAAGGAAGCTCAACACGAACGTGCGCTGCCTCCCATGCAGTTGAGCAGGCTATATCGGCCGCCGCCTCGGCCAAGGCTAGGCGTGCTGGGTAGCCTCTGCCAGCCAACCCCGTTGCTTGTGCCTGAGCCATGCATGCGGCAGCAGTACGTGTCAGTAGCCACTGTTGCAGGGTGCAGCAGACATGTGTAACCCGTGCAAGGTCCCGTGTTCCAGAGCAGCGGGTACCAGACCTTGTCAGTGGTGCGTGAGGCATCTTGAGTCCTGTCGCCCAAGGCAAACTGGTGACAGCGACTGCGCGGCGGCCAGATGCTGGCGGCAGAGGCAACGCGGGAGGCTGTTCAGCCGTACGTCAAGGTGTTCCAGATGCTGCTCAGGTCCGTCCTGCCAGGCTCCGTGCTGCCGCGCAGGCACAGTTACCCATCAGTGCATGCTCTGTGAGGGTGTCTGCCTTGCAGCGGAGACCTGCTTGAGAGCGTGTGCTTGAGATCACAGGTTTGCCTCTGCGTTGCATGCTGTGAAGCTCCTGAGTGTGCATACGCACACATGCATTCGTAAGTGCAACAGCCATGCTGCGCATGCCAGAAGGCCTGTGCGTGTGTGCAGCCGCACCGGAGTGTGATCAGACATGCCCGATGGTGCGCAGGCGGCGGCCCTTCCTGATCCGGCCATTAGAGAATACGCTCATTAAACTGCTGCGCTCGCTGGACTTTTACGATGAGCTTGGGCGCAGCAAGATCGCCATGGGTGCGCCCGGGCGCCACCTCGCACCGCCCGCGCCCCGCCCAGCGCGCCCTGACAGTGCTGCCGGCCGCGTGCTGCGGCGTTGCGGCCCAACCCCAACCCTAACCCTGTACAGCGCCTCGCAGCCACCGCGCGGTGCTTTGCGAGCAAGCTGGGCATCCAGAGCGACCGCGTGCTCAACGCGGTCATGAACGACCGCATGATAGCCAAGGGCCTGGTGCTGCACTGGGCCACCGCCTTCTTCGTCGACTTCCTGGCGACAGAGCCCATGGACGACCTGGTGGCCATCCTGCGCAAGGCGCGCCCGGCCACCCGCCCGCCCCGCCGACAGTCTCCCACTTAGGCGACCTCTTATTATTGTGCTCCAGTCCCCATCGCTAACCAGCCGAAGTTTACCTTGGCACGCCAAGCAAGCACAATTTTTTAAATTCATTAAAACCAGACTCAACACACGCCGTGTTCGGGAGCGCGGCGGCGGCCCGGCATGCCCTGTGCGCACGCAGCCTCGCCTGCTCTGACCAGCGTCCGCCCCTGCGCCCTGGCCCTGGCGCTGTGCGTGCAGCCACCAGGCGGGCGAACGCGGCGGGCGTGTGGAGGCACTGCGGCCCAGCAGGGCCCGCACGGCGCCAGCCGCCTTTGCACGCCTGTGCCCCTCAGAGGCGCCGCTCCGGGGCGGCTGCTCCGAGGAGGCTGCGCCGCCTGCGAGGCCGGCCGAGCTGGTGCGCGCTGACAGGTCGCGGGCGCGCGGCGCAGGCGCGCCTGGACGACCGGCTACTCGACCTCTTCCCGCCGCACAAGCGCACGCTGGCCGACCTGGAGTCGCACTTCATGGTGCGCCCGCGCCCCGCGCCTCGGCCCGCGCGCGCGCTGCACCTGCTCGTCCAAGCCGCTGCCCCGCGTCACGGTGTCCGCGCGCCAGCTCAACAGGGGTCAGTCAGAGCTGTTTTAAGTGGGGCCTCTAGGATGGTGCGGTAGCTGGCGCGCCCGCGCAGAGCCGCACCGGGCCCTGACCCTGACGCGCGTGGCGCGCGCGCGCAGGCGGCCGGCCTGAAGCCGCTGGTGGACTACAGCAAGAAAAAGACGGCGGAGAAGCACCTGGAGGAGCTGACGGTAAACCTGGGCGAGCTGGTCGGCGCCGACCCGCCGCTGCCCGAGGCGGACCTGATCGCGGCCGCCAAGGCCAAGAAGCTGGAGTGGCAGCTGCCGGGCGAGGAGGTGGTCAAGGCGCGCGCGCCTGACCCTGACCAAACCCTAAGCCTATCCAGACGCTTCTGGCCTGCCAACGCGCGTTCTGAGCGCGTCTGGGCGCCGACGCGCGGAGGAACGCGGCAAGAGCTGTCAGCGCGCGCGGCAGCATGATGCGGTGCCGTGACTGCCTGCCACAGCTCTGGTGGGGCGTGAGCGAGTGAGCGGCTGTCAGAGTGGACTGCTCACGAAGTTGCTGCCACCCTTTTGTGTACCTCTTGGTGCGCCACGCGCGCCGGCTTGGCGGGAGCGGCGAACGGGCGCCGTGCTGCCTGCCGGTGCGCGAGTGGGGTGGGCGCGGCTGAGGCGGCAGCGGCGCGCGCGCGCGCAGGTGGTGTGGTCGGTCCTGATCGACGCGGTGCCGACGCACGGGCGTAACGCGCAGCAGATCACCGGCGCGGTCACCAAGCAGATCAAGACGTACGCCAAGCTGCTCAACGAGTTCACCGCCACCGCCAAGCTGGAGGCCGCGCTGCTCGTGCACGTGCAGGCGCGCCGGCCCTGCGCGCTGCGGTCTGAACCCCAGCCCTTGCCAGCCCTTGCCAGGGATTTGAGACCGCCTTTTGCTTTGCCAGCGCGGGGCGGACCGCGTGGTGGGCGCGCATGCCGAGGCGGCGCGCGCATGCCGGCGGCAGCAGCAGAGGTGCCCTGCTGTTCCAGGCGTGCTGGTCTGAGCACCACGGCGAGCGGCGCGCTGCTGCGGCTGCCCCCAGGCAGAGGCCCTTGTCTGCCCGCCGCTGCGCGTCGCGCGCGCAAGCGCGCGCCTGCGCGGAGGCCGGCCGCCGCGGGCGGCCTCAGCGCCAGGCATGCGCGCGCGCGCGCCCGCGACGCCGCCCGCCCCAACCCTAACCCTCCCCCGCGCGCGCAGGTGTACTGCTACGAGGACAGCACGCTGCTGAGGTGTTGCGCGCGCTGTACGACGCGGACGTGCTGGGGCTAACCCTAGCCCTACCCCGCGCGCGCAGGTGTACTGCTACGAGGACAGCAAGCTGCTGAAGGTGTTCCAGGCCATTGTGCGCGCGCTGTACGACGCGGACGTGCTGGGCGAGGACACCATCATCTGGTGGGCCAAGAAGGGCGCGCACCCCAAGGGCCGCAACGTGTTCCAGCGCGACATGGAGCCCTTCATCAAGTGGCTGGAGGAGGCGGAGGCTGAGGGCGACGAGGAGGAGGACGAGGAGTGAGCGCCGGCCGCGGCCGCGGCCGGCGCGCCGCGCTGGCCCGTCGCGGGCGCCTGGCAGGGGCCGGGGCGGGCATGGGTTAGGGCGCGGGGGGGGCACAACCTGCGGTCCGAAGGCGTTGCATCGGCCTGGCCTGGCTGGGCCGGAGAAGGCCGAACCTTGAGGGCAGCAGGGGTTCAGGAGCATGAGTGGGGGCGCCCCTCCTCGTCTCATACAGCAATCGTGCTGTAGCGGCTACAGAGCCGAGGGCGACGCCTGTGCGACGGAGCATGGCGCTGGCGGCCCCGCTGCGGTGCACCCGTGAATGCTTCAGTGCCGTGGGTGACTCGGGCGGTGGTGGGCGTGCGAGGACGGGGTCCCGCGCGCAGCTCCGCGCGCGCGCCGGTCGGCTCACGCGGGGCCGCGGGGCTGCGCCTCTGTCATCTTCCCACCTGCAGGGTTAAGTGCTCGATGGCCGCTGTGCGGATGCGCTGGGGCCTACCCCGCGCAGTGGTGTCATGGAGCGGCGGCCCGGCAGGCTGTGCAGCCTGGCTCTGGCCTGGCCATGCAGTGCAGTACTGCGGGGTGTGTGCAGGGAGCGGCGGGGCATCACACTGTAGGCCTCTTTTGGTCTGGGAACTTCCCGTCAGGTCCCGTGCCCTGAGTCCAGAGTGTGCTGGCAAGCACGGGAGGCAGGCGAGCTCGTATCGCTCGCAGTGCCGCGCGCCGAGAGTGCTTCTGCCTAGGTGCCCAGCTGCTCTTGGGCTCGAATGCTGGACTGCTTCGTGCAAGGCGTGTGGAGGGTGTTTTACGTTGGTGGTTGGCGCCGCCTGTTGCATTAAGGCGCGCTGTGGCCGGGGCGCCTTGCGGCGCTGCGTTGGGCTGTGGGGAGCGCGTTCTGAAGCGGGCTTTGGCGTGCTGGTGGCCTGGTAAACCGTTTTGCTGGCTCAAGCTTGAACAGCAATACTGCGCTCTTCGCCCGCACGCCTGCTCTTCATGCAGTTCCGCTGTGCAAAGCAAGAAGCACTTGCCATCTGCACTAGTTGAAGGCTCAAGGTGAGCGCTGCTGACGCAAAGCCAGGTGAACCACCACATACATACACTATCTTCTGGCCAAGCTGACCAATACCTTTGTTCACGATTTTGTGAAAGCTTGTGCTGAGTATGAAATAAAACTGACCGACCAGATGTCTGGCCGGCCACTGCACCACACGCAAGGAAGCCGTGTGTGTGCCCGACGCTGCGCAGCTACTAGTCAGCTCTCGTCCTGAGGGGTCCAGCCATGGATGCCTTGGCCCAACAGGACTAGGCTGCCACCTGCACTTTGCTCTGGGCAGGATATAATATCACGCCATATCGGCTGCATTCAAGATTCCTGTCGTATCAAAACCACAGACGCAGCCAGGGAGAGGTGCTTGAGCCGCCCCAAAGCAGCGCACCCTGTATACACAGTCTCACACGTACCTGGAGCAGAACCACACACGGTGCGCACGGCGCTTGCACGATAGTGCACGCATGCTGCACGCGCTGCCCGGGGTCTAGCGTGCAGGCTACATAGGCCGCGTAGGGCAGGCAGGGCCTGCAGCTGTGTGCGGGCCTGCCACGCGGCCGCCGCGCAAGCCTGTCCGGTTGGGTGTCCCCTGAGGATTCAAAGCGCGGCCAGGCCAGGAGGGCCAGGGTGCTGTTTCCGTGTCAGCAGCGCCTGCCGCTGACCCGCAGCGTGCGCGCAGGCTGCTGCTCGCGAGGCGTGCCAGGAACAGCAGGATGGTGGCCGGCACGTCGTGCCTGCGCGGCGCGCTCGTGTGCCTGGCGCTGCTCGCCGGCTTCCAGGCCGCAGGTGCGGCCCCGCCTGCAAAGCTGGACGTCTGGTCGGGCAGCCGGCCGCGTGCGCGCCCTGACAAGCCGCGCGCGCGGGAGCGCAGAGGCGCAGAACTGCGTGGCGCTGGGGCAGCAGCTGCAGAACGGCGCGTGCCAGTCGATGCAGGCGCAGCTGGTCTCCAATGCCAACCAGGTCCTGAACGCGCCCTGCAACGCGCTCGCGCAGCGCGTGCAGCAGCAGCAGCCGTCGGCCGAGTGCGCCCCTCCCCGACGCCGTATGCGGACCAGGCCAAACAGTGCACGCCTTGCGGGCCGTGGCGTGCCCTTGCGTGCACGCAGCTGCCCGTCGCCCGCCCTGCTGCCCGCCGTATGAGGTTTGCCCACCGGCGCTTGCGTCCGTAAGGCCTGCCCGGGACTGTCCAGCCAGCAGCGGCGCCCACCAGGACTGCTCACAGCTCAGCTTGCAGAGGCGGGCCTGGCACTGTGAGGTTCTGCGGCGCCCGCACCGAGCGCGTCGCCGGCGCGGCGGTCACGAGCTGCGCCGCTGCAGGTGCTGCGCGGACACGCGCGCGTTTGTCGAGGCCGGCTGCGCGTGCGACCAGAACCTGCTCGCGCTGGCGCCGCTGGCGGGCGTCTCGCCCAACGCGATCCGCGCCGGCGGCCGCGTTGCGCAGGCGCGCCGCGCCCCGCCGCCCCCGCACGTGCCACACTGCGTCACTCGGCTCCCGCCACACTGCCGAGCGACGCAGTGCACAAGAGGTGCACGCAACTGGGCAAACAAGATAGCCAAGCGGAGCTTGTGAGGAGGTAGGCCCTCTCAGCGCACGCACGACTGCATCGTGACGAGGGCGCGGGCGGGCGCGCAGGTGTCGCTGTGCGCAAGCGACCGCATGGGCGGCCCCATCAACGACCCCTGCCCCGGCACCAACTGCGCGGCGTACCGGCCGCGCTAGCGGGGCCGCAGCGGAGCGTGCAACGGAGGTGTGGGCGAGTCGCGCCGCGGCCGCACGCGCGGCGCCTAGCTAACCCCGGGGCCTGTCGACTGGACTGCATGCTTGCAGGCCGGCGTGTGCGCCGGGTGATCCTGTGCGAGCCACTGTATTCCCTGCCCTTTGGCAAAATTGCATGGAGCAGCACTCAAGCGCACCAACAGCGCGGCAGGGGTGCTCTAGCTAGGAGCGTAGGACTCGTCTCAAGTGTTTGACCAGGCAATTGCACTGCCGTTTGTGCCTGCATGCACAGCGGGCTTACGTGTACCTGTAATGAGTGTGGCATGTCATCCTGTGCATGCAGGTCTGTCCCCCAACTTCATCAAATTACCAGCGCATCAAAACAGAAGCTGCAAGCGAGCCGGCGTGGACACATAATGCGGATATACTGTGCAGTTCCAGGACACCATCATGGCACACTGCTGCCGCAGCAACAGTCATCGCTGCCTTTGTTCGATGCTGCACTGTTTGCTCATCCGTTGATCACAAGCAACAGCGCTCCCGTCGGCCACCATCTTTTCAGCCTATGACCCTGCTCTGGCGCGTCGCCATGCTGACGACTACTGCTACAGAAAGCCACCACACCCAACATACAGATGTAAGCACCTCACGCTCTCACAGTCTGTACAATGCAAGCTGCCTCCTGCATAAACAGCAGGACCCCGCCCTCTCCTGGGCGATGGGCCCAGCTCCGTCACGCGCGCGCGCCGGCCGGCTCTGCTGCAAACAGGTCCTTCACAAGCTGCTTCTTGTTCACCTTGCCCATGGCGTTGCGCGGCAGCGCGTCGACCAGGCGCAGCTGCTTTGGCAGCTGGTACGGCGGCAGCTCGCCCGCCGCAAAGCGCTGCAGCTCCTCCAGGCCCACCTGGGTAGGGATCGGGTTAGGTTGGAGTTAGGGTTAGGTTTAAACATCATGCAGGCTGTCAGGCTCGCCATCTGCTGCTCATGCGGGCGGTGCATGGCCGCGGCCCGGAAGCGGGAGGGACAGAGTCGCCATGTCGCGCCACGCATGTCCTCGCCAGGCGGGCGCGCAGGGCGCCGGGCGCTGGCGCCGGCGCCGGGAGGCAGGGGCGCGCTCACCGGCGCGTCCTTGCAGGCGACCACTGCGGCGACGCGCTCGCCCAGCGCGTCGTCTGGCAGGCCGACAACCGCGCACTCGGCCACCGCCGGGTGCGCCAGCAGCACGTTTTCGATGCCCAGCGCGCTGATCTTGTAGCCGGCGCTCTTGATGATGTCCACGCTCGTGCGGCCCAGGATGCGCCAGTAGGGCGGGTCGCCGTCCATGATGCACGTGTCGCCGGTCCTGCGCGCTCCGGGCAAAGCCTTTGCCGCAAAGGTGAATGCAGTGCGGGGTGCCGCAGCCTCCTTGCTATGGATCGTGTGCTAGGGAGTGCGCACTTACGAGAGCGCTTTGGCTCGAACCTCACCGAAGGGACCATCCGGCACGGCGGCAAGCCTGTGGGTGGCTGCTGCCAAACCCCTGCCGGAGGGAGTCAGCACAGCCGGGATCAAACTGTATTTTACGCATGCGGCCGTGTCAGCTTCCCACTGCGCATCAATGCGGCAACGCTGGCTGCGCATGTAACATGCAGCACATGTGCTGCAGGAGGGCGGGGGAGAGGCGAGCGCGCGCCTGAACCAGCCATCCTCGTCAAAGGCAGCAGCGGTTGCGTCCGGGCGGTTCCAGTACTCGCGGAAGAGGTTCGGGCCGCGCACGCGCAGCTCGCCCGGCCCCGCCGCCGCGCCGCCGCTGCCCGAGGCTCCTGCGCAGCAGCGCCGCTCTGGTTTTTCATGCAGCTTGAAGGTGACGCGGAGCACCCGGCAGTGCGCCACTGCTGCCCAAGGCCCCTGTTGAGCATACACGCTGTCACTGCCATGGGTCTGGACAAAGTGGGCATACCCCGTCTCATTTCTTCTAGCTGCCAGATGCCACAGTGCGCTTCTCAATAACAATGCGCCTGTACGGGCAGGGCAGTGGGAGCCCGCCCTCGATCCCGGAGACGCACGTGTGCCCCACGTGCGCCCCTAAACGGAAACGTTTGATCCTATGGCCTCCCACCTCAGGTCCTGCAGCAGGCCCAGAGCAAAGCGCCGCCCATGCTGTCATGCGTGCATCGCACCGGCCCCACCCCAAGACCCATCAGCAGCCATGCCCGGCCTGCCCCGAGCACACGGTCCTGCCGCCTGGCTGGCGCGCTAGGGCTGGCGCTAGGGCTGGGGATAGGGCTGGCGCGCACCGGGGTCCTCGCCCTCGCCTGCCGACTCCGCGACGGTGCGTACTTCCACCTCCGGCAGTGGTAGGCCCACCGCGCCCGGCCGGCGCTCGCCCTCCAGCGGATTTGACAGGATCATGTTCGTCTCAGTCATGCCGTACCGCTCCAGTAACCGCGCGCCTGCATGTACGCGGGACGGCGGACGTCGCAAGGCCGGCACATCTTTGAGAAGCGGAGCGCGCCCGCAGGCTGGGTCGTACCACAAACCGTCTCATTTTGTAAGGTGTCTCTTTTCCGCCGGAAGCCTGCCGCAAGCGGCTGCTACGGGGCACTGCCTGCAACCCTGTGCGTCTGCAAGCGGCGCGCACAGGCAGGTCGAGCAGCCCGCATCCGGGGTCGCGCGGGCGCCCTCGACTGGGCGGGCACGCACCCGACAGCTCCTCCCAGCGCTGCATGACCGGCAGCGGGCAGGCGGCGCTGCCGCTGACGGTCAGGCGCAGCCGCGCGGCGGCGCGCCGCGCGGCCGCCTGCTCCTCCGCGCCCATCTTGTCGTAGGCGCTCAGCAGATACGAGTACATCGTGGGCACGCCCATGAACACCGTGATGGGGTCGTCCTCGCGCTGCGGCGCCGCATCAGGGTAGGGTTATGGCCTACCCTATACCCTCTCAACCCCTTGCCTCACGCCAGGCGGTGCTGCGCGAGTGCAGCGTGCGGTGCGGGGCGCGGCCATGGACATGTGGGCGGGTCCACATTCCTGCCGCCATGCCCCGCGGCCCTTTTCATGCCCCCGACCCCGTGGGCAATGTCAAGCGCGGGCGCTTGCAAAGAGGGAGGGCTCCGCACTGTCAGCTGGAAGCCCAGGGAGCGTGCCGCGCATGCGTGCCGGCTGACACGGCCCTGTATGATGCCGCTAATAGAGTGATTGCGACCATGCGCCTCCAGGCAGCATGCTGTATCCTTGGTCGAGAAGCGCCTAAGCGTGGACCATGTGGCACGCGGGCACGATGGGCGGATGGTGCCGCCGGGTGGTACCCATCGCCGCGTAAGGCCCCACGAGGCGTCTGCACATGCACGCAAACACGCTGCCACGCGCCTCCGCGCCATGCTCGGGGCCGCCGGGAGGCAGGCTAGCCGCAGTGGCGCTGTGCGGGCGCCGCGCGGGCGCGCACGGCCAGGCAGCGCCAGACCTCGGCCGGCGAGAAGCTGGGCAGGAACTCGACGGCGGCGCCCGCGGCGTGCGCGCAGTGCAGCGCATTTATGACGCCGTGCACGTGGTGCAGCGGCAGCGCGTGCAGGATGCGGTCTGCCGCGGTCCAGCGCCAGGCGCCGACCAGCGCGCGCACATGCGACGCCAGGCTGCCGTGCGTGTGCAGCGCGCCTGGCGCGCGCGCGCGGGGCCTCGGCGTGCGTGGCGCGGGGACCTCGCGTGCGTGGCAGGTCTGTCAGAGAATATCGGGTGGGCTGGATGAGGTCTGCGGGCGCGCCGTGCGGCGGCCCACACGGCATGGGGACAGCGGCATTTCCGGGCCGCAAGTTGTTGGGTCTGCCTTGACCCATCCGCCGGACTGGCTGCGGAGCGGCCGCAGGGCATGGCTGCCCAGGCTCGCTCTCAGCTTGCGCGTTGTGGCCCAGCGCGCGCGCATGTTCAGAGGATTCGGTGCGCTGTCGAGCAGGGCGTGGCGGGGGCGCACCCTTGGGCCGCCCGGTGGTGCCGCTGGTGTAGATGATCAGCGCGCCGCACCGCTCCGGCCAGGCCCCCAGGGCGTGCGGCGGCCGTGCGTCCGCCAGCAGCTGGTCAACGCCGGGCGGCGCGCCGCCGAGCGCCTCCTGCGCGCCCCTGGAGGGTACAGGGCGCATATGCGCGCTCGTGCTAGCTGCGGCGGACGGCAGTCCGAGCTGGGGCCTGGGCCTGCGGCAACCTGTACGGAGCCGCTCTACCCTACTGCTACCCTACACCAATGCCTGGCCCGGGTCCAGCGCCCCTACCTGAAGACCCCATCAGCGCCGGCCCCGCCGGGCGGGCGCGGGGGCGGCGGCGCGCGCGCCTGCGGCCGCAGCAGGCGCAGGTCGGCGCCGGCGCGGCGCGCGAGCGGCCCCAGCGCGGCCTCATGCTCGGGCGTGGTGAGGACCAGGCCGACCTGCGCGTCGTCCAGCACGTACTGCAGCTCCCTGCGCGCGCGCAGGGTCCGGGTACGGTTAGGCTAACCCTATTCCTGCCGACAGGGGACACCCTGTGCGCGCCAGGCCCCAGCGGAGCAGCCGGTGGCGAGAGGCGGCGCAGGCGGGAGGGGCAGGCAGGCGTCGAGAGCTGATGGAGCGCGGGCCAGGTGCGCGGCCGGGGAGGCGCCGCATGCGCGCTTGGGCGGGTGCGTCAGGCAGAGCGGCACGGCGATGCCGCCGGCGAGCCAGGCGCCCCAGGTCGCCTCCACGTAGTGCGGCCCCGGCGGCGCATATATCGCCACCCGCGGCCCAGTGTGTTCGTCTGCGCGCCCGCACCAGGCCGGGACATCACGGGGGCGCTCCGAGCTGCGCCGGGGCCAGCGGAGCTGCGGGGTACGGAAAGGGCGCAGGGCCCACCGGCCCCAGTGGCCAAGCGCCGCTCTGTGTCTGCGATGGACATCGGGGGCTGCGGCGGGCGCAATGGGGCCTGGTGCTGCTCCCAGTGCGTCGGCAGCGCACCCCTGCCACCCGCAGACGTCGGGGCGGCAGGAGGCGCCGGCGCACAGGCGCAGCGCGGGGCCCGCACCATGCGGCTTGCGCCTGGCGGCGGGCGCCTGGTGCATCTCGTTCGCCATGCCCACTGCACCTGACAGGATGTCGTGGTACCTGCAGTGGACTGACTTTACGGCTGGCAAGGGGGCACCAAGTCAGCAGTTGTCCTGGCCTGCAAAAAATCATTGTATGCGAGTTGCTGCGCTTGTGCACATCTACTGCTGCCGAGGTCACTCAAAGCGCACCTTAGCGTCCGGCCGCCCGCTACAACAGCAGGCCGGGCCGAGAAGCGCGCAATGTGCCTGATGACCTCCATTGTGAGAAAACCGTCCAAAAACAGCCTCCGCAGCAATCTGCGTGGGCACGCAGCGAAGCAGCTGTCAGTGTAAGTGCCTGAGTGCACCAGATGCAAGAGCATGGCGCGAGTAACCCCCCTGGCCTGGTTAGGGTAGGCTTGACTGTTTCACTCCGCTTGCCTTTTTGTGAGCAGGCTGGTTGTTGAGTTGAGAGGCTGGGGCAGCATCGATCAGCTTGCAGCAGCTCGCTGCAGCGGCTGTCCTGCTGAGCCTAGGTCACTTTGACTGCATTCTGAGAGTGCGCTCACATCGTGTGGAGCGCTTGCAGCGTCTGTCTGCGCGCGGATTGGTGTCCATCCCGTGGGCAACACCTGCGGGCAGGCCCTGGCTGCCCAGGCGTGAGTGCTTACCGATATGTCCTCGCACAAAGGCGGGACGTTCCTGCGGTCCATCTCGCCCCGCCGCTCGCGGCACGCGGAGCACAACAGCGGCAGCGAGGACGAGCAGCAGCCGATGGAGCGCCGGCACAGCTCGAGGAGGATGCGGGCGGTCTCCCTGAGGAAGCAGAAAACCCACGAAGCTCCCCAGGATGACGACGAGAGCATGATCGCGGAGTGGGGCCTGACAAAGGCGCAGGAGGTGCGCGGGCGCAAGCCCGCATGCCTGGCCTGCCGCTGGGGCACTCAGGGCGCACGCGCCCTGAGCGCAGCATATGCTGGGCGTCGCATGTGCGCAGCAGCCGCCCTGTCTGGGAAGCGCAGCCCTGCCTGCTCGTGCCTGGGCAGCTCAGACGGCGCGGACCGTGCGAGGCTCTGTCCCGCGAGCACGCGCGGCGCGCGCACCACGCCCGTGCACGGACGCGGGGAACAGCCTCGCCATCCTGTGACCGGCGGCGCCGCGCTGACGCGCGCCCGGCGCCGCCGCGCAGGACGAGCTGCTGGAGCAGGTCAAGAAGCAGCTGATCGAGGCTGGCGTGTATGACAACACCAAAGGCGCGCGCACTGCGTCGCCTGGAGCGGCCTGGCTGCACTGGCTGCCGCGTGCCACTGCGTCGTGCAGGTGGAACTTGGTTGCGCAGCGGCCTGCACTGTCCTGTCCTGCGGTGGTCGCCGCCAGCGCCTGAGGTTTCCCCCGCCACATTGTGACCCTTCACAGCGGCGGCGCGCGCGGCTCAGACGTGTACTTCCTGCGGCGCTTCCTGCGCGCGCGGCAGCACGACCTGAAGAAGGCCAGGGAGATGTACGCGGCGTCGATGAAGTGGCGGCGCGAGTTTGGCGTGGACGAGGTGGCCGCCAACTTCCACTTCACCGAGCGCGACGCGTTCATCGCGCTGTACCCGCAGGGCTACCACAAGACGGACAAGCTGGTGCGCGGCCGCGCGCCAAGAAGCACCCTACTCGCTACCCTAGTTGCTTGCTTCCCTGGTTGCTACCACAAGACGGACAAGCTGGTGCGTGGCCGCGCGCGTCGGGGAGGCGGCCTGACGGGCCAGGCGCGCGGAGCGGGGCAGCAAGAGGGGACTATGGGCGAAGAGAGGGGGGGCTGGCAGGCTGGCGCGCTGAGCAGGGCAGGAAGAGGGCTGTAAAGGGCAAGGCTCGTGTGGGGACCTTGAGGACTGCTGGGAGGGAGGTCGCGCTGTGCGCAGGGCTAGCGTGCGTATAGGCCTAGGCAGGCATGGCTCTCTGGCAATACCTGCGCCGCTGGCGGAGTGGGCGCAGAGACGCGCGTCGCGCACGTGCGAGCACTGCCTCCCTTCCACTCCAAGCTGACCATGGCTCGCTGGCCCGCAAGCGGCGGCGGCGCTGGTGGGCGCTCACCGTCCCCGTCCGCCACAAGGCGTGCGACACGCTCACCCGCGCCCGTCGGCGCCGGCAGGGGCGGCCGATCTACATCCAGCACCTGGGCCAGATCAACATGAAGAAGATGTACGAGGTGACGACCGAGGAGCGCATGCTCAAGTTCCACGTGCAGGAGTATGAGCGCTGCGCCAACTACATCATGCCCGCCTGCTCCATTGTCGCCGGGCGGCACATTGACCAGACGTTCGCCATCATCGACCTGAAGGGTGCGCGCCGCGGGCGGGGCCGCGGCCCCGCCGCCTCGGCCCGCCGGGGCCCGCGCAGGCCCGCACGGGAGCCGCGGCGGCGCAGGGTTGGCACGCATGGGGTAGCGGCGCGCCCAGCGGCGACAAGCGGCGGGGCCGGGAGGCGGGGGCCCAAGTGTGAGGGGTGGCTCGGCAGTGGTGTTGCCGGGGCATGCACGCGCGGACCTGTGCGCCGGGCGCCTCGCACACGCCGGGTCATGTAGCGCCCAGTGACGCAGCTCGCGAGTGCGGCGCCCTGCCGCGTGTGCGCTCGGCGAGCACCAGCGCGCGCCTGCGGGCCGACGCGCCGGCGCGCGCGGGGGCCAGGCGTGGGCCTGAAGCACCTGACGGGCGAGGTGAAGAAGATGCTGGGCAAGATCACGGCCATCGACCAGAATAATTACCCGGAGATGATGGGCCACACGTGCATCATCAACGCGCCGGGCGTGTTCAAGATCATCTGGAGCATTCTCAAGCCCATGCTCGACCCGCGCACGCAGGCCAAGATCGAGGCGCGCGCCCGCGCCGAACCACTGGCGGCCGCCGCCCTGCCGGCTCCGCCGAGCGCTCTCTGCTGATGTTCTCTCGGGACTGGCCACAGAATCCGCCTGTCTACTGGGCCGGCAGTCAGCCGGTGGCACCGGCTGTCTGCGCGCCTGCCTGTTGCGCGACGGCGGCGCGGCGCGCCGAGGCGTCGGGATGCGCTTGCGTGCGCGCAGGTGCTGTCCAAGGACTACCAGAAGGCGCTGCTGGACTGGGTGGAGCCGGGCAGCCTGCCCGACTACCTGGGCGGCACCAGCCGCGCGACGCTGCTGGACGACGCGGGCCCCTGGCAGGACGCGGGCATCGTTGCGGACATTGAGGCGGCGCGCGCGCGCGGCCGCGGCGCCAAGCACATCCGCGAGGAGCCCGAGGGCGAGGCGCCCGCGCCCGGTGCGCCCGGGCAGGCCCGCGCGCGCTCGGGGCGCGAGCGGGAGACGCGCGGCGGCGGGGCCGCCGCTCGTCTGTCCAGCTGCCCTGCCAGCGCGCCCCTCGTGGGCTGCACCGCAGGGGGCTGCCTCCGTGGGCAGTCTCGCATGCTCGCAGCCCTGTGACTCGATGCGGGATTGAGTGCGTCGTGGAGACACGGGGCTGCGCGGCGCCGCAGGCACCGCAGCGGCGGAGGTGTCCGCCAGCCCGGGCGGCGGCGGCCTGCCGCCGCTGGCCATCTCGCGGCGCAACAGCTCGGGCAACCAGCTGGGTGCGCCACGCGCCGGCCTGCGCCCGATGCCGCTGCTGCGCACCGGTGGAGAAAGTGCAAGCAAGCCAGGCCGCTGGCTGTGTCTGCACATCCTCGGCCAGGTAGTAGGGTAGTGTTAGGGCAATGGCAGCGTGCACTTATTGTTGTGCGCGCGCTGGCGCGGCGCCGACACCGAGCCTGTCCCTCCCGCCTCTTCATCACCAGCCTGCGGGCGTGGGCGCGGCGCTGAGCGGGCGCGCGCGCGCGCGCGCAGCCGATGCGGACGACAGCTTCTACTCGCCGCGCTCGCAGGCGTCATTCTCCGGCAGCTTTGTCAGCGCGTCGGACGCACTGGAGCGCGCCAGCAGCGACGACGCCGAGCCCGCCGCCAGCCCCTTCGGGGCGGCCGGCGCTGCGGCCAGCCCACCGGTGCGCCCGCACGCCTGCCGCTCTTGGTCGCCCTGGAGTGCAAGGCCTGCAAGGCCTGATCTGTCACTGCTTTGCCCCTTTGTGGCTGAAGAAATCTGCAAGTGATGGTGACGCAGAGGCGTCGCCATCGTTGACCAAAGCCGAGCGCAGCACGCAGAGCGGCGTTGTCCCGAGCGCTTGCACCTCTGGAACAGATACGTCGTTTAGAAAGGGACCACCCCGGAACAACTGGGAGCTGCGTTGGCGGAGTGCATGCCTGCGGTGGGGCGCCGCGGGCGCTCGGCTGAGACATGCCCCGAAGCAGGGCGCGGCCGCACTCGGAGCGCCGCGCCGACCGCTCGGATGCGCGCAGGTCGCCGGCGGCACGCCGGCGCCAGATAAGGGCGCGGCCGCGGGCGCGCCATCGATCCTGGAGCGCGTGCGTGCGCTGGAGGAGCGCGTGCCGGCGCTCGCGGAGCGGGCAGGGCGGCCGAGGGCCAGCGCGGCCGCGGGGCCGCCGCCCGCGACGCTGCTGGGGCGCGTGGAGGCGCTGGAGGCGGGCGTGGGCGCGCTGCTCGCGCTGCAGGTCCGGCGGCCCGCGCCGGGCGCTGCGGGGCCGGGTGCTGGGCCTGCTGTCTTGCTTGGCGGGAACAGGCTGCGGCTGGCGCCGCTGGCGTGGCGCCCCC